>ERZ1027208.78-NODE-78-length-50139-cov-101.585377_pt1 | contig 50139 bp, 47 predicted proteins | sample MGYA00520867_ERZ1027208 | MGnify/ENA primary metagenome ERZ1027208 (study PRJEB33311, sample SAMEA4378413) | marine metagenome | biome: Marine biome; feature: Fjord; material: Water | collected 2014-07-20T08:00:00Z/2014-07-... | depth 75 m ... | reverse complement strand
CGCGGTTGGTGACTATGCCCTGGAAATATCCCAGGTGGCGACCCAGGGCGTGAATACGGCGACGGCCTCGGCGGGCTTTCTTGCCTCGATGGATATTACCGGCCTGAATGACAGTTTTAAGTTGAAAGTAAACGGTGTTCAAAGCGACGAAATTACACTCAGCCAGGCAACCTATGCCAATGGTGATGCGCTGGCAGAAGAGCTACAAACCAAGATTAACGGCGATGAGACTTTCAAGGCTGGCGGAATTACCGTTGCGGTGAGTTTTGACAGCGGCACTGGTGCTTTTTCTATTACCTCCGAGCGCTATGGTTCAGACTCACAAGTGGAATTTACAGAGGTCGACACCGATACCGCCTCAACCTTGGGTTATAGCGTTTCGACGGGTACCGATGGCGTTGATGTGGAAGGAACTATCGGCGGGATGAGTGCAACCGGGGTGGGGCAGCGTTTGACCGCAGCCACAGGTTCCGATGCCGAGGGTTTGGCTTTGCTGATAACGGCTACTAGTACGGGTTCGTTGGGCACCGTTAACTTTACCCGGGGCTTGGCCGATGGTCTGGATACCTTGCTCGATAACTTTCTCGGCGCCGATAATATCCTCGAAGTGCGTCTCGACGGCCTACAGGACAGAATTGATAAGCTCGATGAAGACGGATTGGTATTGGATAGACGCATGGAGGCTTTGGAGACACGCTATCGACTAGAGTTTGGTAACCTCGATGCACTGCTGTCGACCTTGAATAACACCAGTAATTTTTTAACGACACAGTTGGCGAACCTGCCAACATTCTTTGGTAAAGATAAATAATGAGTCTTAATAGCTGTCGTGTAAAACATACGACGTTGAGGGCAAAGAAATGAGTATAAACCAGTACCGAAAAGTACAATCCCAGAGTGCTGTCAATGAGGCCAGCCCGCATATGCTAATTTCGATGTTGTTTCGGGGTGCTCTCGACAATATTGCCGTGGCTCGTGGTGCTATTGAGCGCGGGGAAACCGCTTTGAAAGGTGAGAAAATTGGCCGGGCAATCGATATTATCGACAATCTCCGTTCCTCCCTGGACATGAGTGTGGGGGGGGAAGTCGCGCAAAATTTAAAGGATCTCTACGACTACATGGAGGGTCGTCTATTGACCGCCAATATGGAGGACAGTACGGCGGGATTGGAGGAAGTCGCCAGCTTATTAGGTGAAATTGCCCAGGGCTGGAATGCTATGCCAGAAGAATATAAAAAAGCACCATCAAGACACAGTGAGGCAGGCTGATGAATGATTTGCCGGTAGTTGGTGCCCAGCGTCAGCAGCAGTTGCAGGATGCGATTGCTCTGTCGAAAAATATGCTCGAAACTGCCGAGCGCGGTGACTGGGAGCAAATTATTGAACTTGAAAAGCAGCGCCGTGAGGGCATGATGGCGGGTCTTAAAGAGCCCGTTGCCGTCGATGAAGCGCAGGGGGTGAATGATTCCCTGCAAACTTTGATGCAGCTCAATGATCAGCTCACTGGTGTTGTGCAGCGTGCCCGCAGTGAAAGTGCCGAGCAGTTTGCAGCATTGCAAAGCGGTCGCAGTGCGGCCAATGCCTATCAGAGCGTAAGTAAACAACGCTAATTATTTAGCGTTGCTGTCCCTCTTTTCGCTCCTACCCCTGGATGTTGATATCAGCACTGGCTGGCCTGTTGCTTTCGGCGGTACGGTTCGCGCCAGATCTTAATAAGGTTTTATTCAATCTTCACGCTCAATAAGTTCGTATAAAAACTCAATAAGTTCACCCTTATCTATTGCAAAAAAAACATATCCGGCCCATTCTTAGCACCGAGTGCTGGTTTTTTGACGCTTGGTGTTTGTGGCGTAGAAATCGCCTTTTCAAGCCTGGATAGATAACCAGAAAGATTAAAAGACCAATCAAATTACTCGCCTTAACTGACCTTCTCTACTGCCTGCGGGCCGGGAGCTTAGTACCGGTATGGAGAACAACGATTCTTTTTTTCAGGGCTTGTATTACGAGAGCAAGATTTCTCTTGTTTGGCAGGTTGTGGATGGCCTACCCGCAGATAATGAGTTAGTGAATATCAACGAAGATAATAGTCGTTTTCTAAAAGCCCTGGCAGCTTTGAGTGAGGGTGCCCCTGAGGCCGGGGAAGAGCTGCCTCAAACCGCTGCAGAGTTGCAGCGCCTCGACCTTAAACTAAACCTCTTGCTCGAGATAGTCGGCGAGTTATTGGCGAATCAGCGCACCTTGCCAGCGCCGACGAAAGTGAGACTGGGGCATACGGGTATCGAATGGCTGACAGAGAATTGCCCGCCTTCCGGCGCTCATGTTTGTATTGAGGTTTACCTGCGTAGTGAGCTGCCATCGCCGCTAAAGTTTCACGGACTGGCGGTGGTCGTTGATTCGCAAAAGGGTTCGGCCAATGAGGGTAAGCGGGTGCAGGTGCGCTTTGCCGGGTTAAATCCCGCCCTGCAGGATGATCTAGAAAAGTTCATATTTAGGCGTCATCGGCGCAGTATTGCCCAACGCCAAACTGGAGCCGCTCAATAGGAATGATGGCCGTGACTAATAATTTAAGGAATCAATGTGTCGCTTGATCGGAATAATAATCTCGAAACCTCTTCCTGCCCCAGAACTGACGGTCCGCTCGGCCAGCATCGCCTGGTGGGTGATAACCGAGATATGCAGCAAGTCAGGCGTTTGATCGAACAAGTTGCCCACAGTGATGCCACGGTGTTGATTCTTGGTGAGTCGGGCACGGGTAAGGAGGTTGTCGCCCAGACCTTGCATCGCCAATCCTTGCGCGCTAAGCGCCCCTTTGTACCCGTCAACTGCGGCGCGATACCACCAGATCTATTGGAGTCAGAATTATTCGGTCATGAAAAGGGCGCCTTTACCGAGGCCATTACCGCCCGTCAGGGGCGTTTTGAGCTGGCGGAGGGCGGCACACTTTTTCTCGACGAAATTGGTGACATGTCTTTGGAAATGCAGGTAAAACTGCTGCGCGTGTTGCAGGAGAAATCCTTTGAGCGCGTGGGTGGTAGCAAGACCATTCACTCAGATGTGCGAGTAGTTGCCGCCACCCATCACAATCTGGAGCATCGCGTTGCTGAGGGTTTCTTCCGCCTCGACCTGTTTTACCGTCTTAATGTTTTTCCCATCGAAGTGCCGCCTCTGCGTGAGCGCAGCGACGACATTCCCCAGTTAGTTAAATACACCACCGAGCGTCTGCAGCAAGGCGGACAGCGTGTTGCCCAGTTGAGTGACTGTGCTCTGGCGGCGCTGGCCACTTATGCCTGGCCGGGCAATGTACGCGAGCTGGCCAATTTAGTGGAGCGTTTGAATATTCTCTATCCGGGCCAGCAAGTGCGCGCCAAAGACTTGCCTGATAAATATCGCAGTAATGTCGATTGGGTTGCCGAAGTGATAGATAACCAGGCTGCAGAGGAGGCCATGCTGGCCGATATCGGCGTCGAGGAGAGGAGTATGCCGCTGGCGTCCCCCGGCGTGCTGTTGGGCGGTGATGGTCTCGACCTGAAAGACTATTTGCGCCAGGTCGAGGAGGATTTGATTCGTCAGGCTCTCGAGGATAGTGATTGGGTGGTGGCGCGGGCGGCCAAGCTGCTCAAATTACAGCGAACAACTCTGGTGGAGAAGATCCGTAAGTTTGACATTTCCCGTGCTGACACCGTGTCGGGTTTTTGACGTTTCCCTCTAAAGTTTTGTAAGTCATTAAAATATAAGAGTTTTTATTCTAGGCATGGTTGTTGCTTGATGACTTTACGGCATCTTAATTTGCACCGTAAATCAGCAGGGCAGGACAGCTATGACACAGACAGCACAAACCACAGAACAACTGGAAAAGGTTTTCGAAACGTTTAATCGCGTTTCTGAAGAGCTGGATACCAGCTATCGTGTGCTGCAGGTGAGAGTGAGCACCTTAACCCAGGAGTTGGCTGAAGCGCGCTCGCAGCGTTTACAGGAGTTGGCCGAGAAAGAGCGCCTGGCCAATCGTCTGGCACTGCTAATGCGTGAGTTGCCCGGCGGTGTTGTCGTTGTTGACGGCAGTGGCGTTATTAGCCAGGCCAACGCGGCGGCCGAAACATTTTTTCAGCAGGCGGGTGGTAAAACTCGGCCCGTTCGTGCTCTCGACACAAAACAATCCCTGCTGGGTAAAGCCTGGCCCCTGCTAATTGCACAGGCTAGCCGTGATGGTGGTGTTAGCGAGAATGGCACCGAGCTTTTGCTCAGCAATGGCCGCCGTTTGTCTGTTAGCCGCCAGCCCCTAAGCGATGCCAATGAAGAGCTAATTCTGCTCACCGATACGACGCGCTTACACGACTTGCAGGAAACGGTTAGTCGCGACAAGCGCTTATCCGCACTGGGTGAAATGGCGGCTCGTCTGGCCCATCAAATCCGTACGCCTCTAAGCTCTGCGCTACTTTATGTTTCTCATCTCGCCCGGCCCTCGGCAAGTGCCAGCGAGCGCGAGCGGGTGTCTGCCAAAGTGGTCGATAGCCTGCGCCACATGGAGGGGCTGGTAAATAGCATGCTCACTTTTGTGCGCGGCGGCCCCGTGGTTTTTGAAACTATCGAACTGCAAGGTTTCGTTGCAGAGCTACTGGCTTTAACTGAACCGCTGGTGAATAAGGCGGGTGGGGTACTGCGTGCTGACGTGGCGCCCGGTAGTGGCGACATAACGCTTGAGGGCGACCGTGATGAGCTGCTCGGCGCGGTGCTTAACCTGGTCAATAACGCGATTGATGTCTCCGATAAAAGCCTGTGCCTCGATATCAAAATACGTACGGTGGCGGGGGTGCTGGAGATCACGATTGCCGATAACGGCCCCGGTGTGGACGACGATATTCGCGAGCGAATTTTCGATCCCTTCTTTACCACGCGGGTGAAAGGTACGGGTCTGGGTTTGGCGGTAGTGGCGATGACGGTACGCAGCCACGGCGGCAAAATTAGTCTCGATACCCGAGCCGATGGCGCCACCGTTTTTTGTCTTCAATTGCCTCTGTTAAGTCTCAGTGCTGAGCAAGCGGTGGATGATTTGACCCGTCATGAAAGTACGCAAATAGCCCTGTTCGATAGTCCAGCCGTGCTTGATTCAGCGCTGCAAGATTCGGGTTTTGACGGCAAGGCCTTAGAGCAGTCTATGCAGCATGTTGGTGGAGGTTTGCAATGAGTGAATTGGGTTTAACTATTTTGGTCGTCGAGGATGATGACCTGCTGCGCGAAGCGCTCTGCGATACCCTCACATTTGCGGGTTACAGTGTCGTGTTTGCCTGCGATGGCGTTGAGGCTTTGGCCCTGTTGCACCGTCAGTTGGTCGACCTGGTGGTCAGCGATGTGCAAATGGCGGCTATGGATGGACATGCCCTGCTACAAAATATAAAAGGTACCTGGCCGAACTTACCGGTGGTGCTGATGACAGCCTTTGGCTGTGTTGAAAAGGCCGTAGAGGCAATGCGCGATGGAGCCGCAGACTATTTAATCAAGCCTTTCGAAGCCGAAGTGTTAATTGAAATGGTTAGCCGCTTTGCAACGGCTAAAGACGCTGCGGGTTCGAGTGAAATGATTGCCGAGGATCCTCGGGCACAACAGGTGGTCGAGTTGGCGCGGCGGGTTGCCGCATCTGATGCCACGGTAATGTTGAGTGGTGAGTCGGGCACCGGCAAAGAAGTGCTGGCACGCTTTATTCACGATCATTCGAATCGCTGCGATGGGCCTTTTGTGGCGATCAACTGTGCGGCGCTGCCGGAAACCATGCTTGAGTCCATCCTCTTTGGTTATGAAAAGGGTGCTTTTACTGGCGCTCATCAGACCCGTGCCGGTAAATTTGAGCAGGCTCAGGGTGGCACGTTGTTGCTCGATGAAATTTCAGAAATGGATGTTGCCCTGCAGGCCAAATTACTCCGCGTCCTGCAAGAGAAAGAGGTTGAACGGCTCGGTGGCAAGGGCACCATCGCCCTCGATGTGCGCGTGCTGGCAACCACCAATCGGGATCTGCGCGGCGAGGTAAGTGCCGGGCGTTTCCGTGAAGATCTTTTTTATCGCTTGAATGTTTTCCCTATTGCCCTCGCGCCTCTGCGTGAACGCCGGGGCGATATTCTGCCGCTGGTGCGCCGTTTTGTGGATGAGCAAAGTGGTGAGGGCCAGTCAGTGAGCCTCTCTACTGGGGCGGAACAAAAGCTGCAAGCCTATGCCTGGCCGGGCAATATTCGCGAATTACACAACGTTGTGCAGCGCGCAATGATACTGCTCAGCGGCGCTACTCTGACGGAGGCAGATATCCACCTTGAAGACCCGGGTAGCAATTTGTCGGCACTGCCAGTTGGTGAAGCATCTTCAGTAGCTGAGGTAACCAGTGAGCCAGTTGATGGTTCGGCACTGGAAAACGACCTGCGTAGCCACGAGCAACAAATTATTGTCGATGCCTTAAAAGCCGAACACGGGCGCCGCAAAGAAACCGCCGAGCGCCTGGGCATTAGTCCGCGCACCCTGCGCTATAAGCTGGCCAAGTTGCGCGACGACGGTATCGCCCTGCCAGGACTGTACGGTACTTAAGGGCAATAGTATTAGCCACCAACTGTTAGTAAGTACAGGTTAAACAAGCACAAATTGAGGAATAAGCAATGAGCCAGGTAGCGATCAATCAAGTGTTATCCCAGATGCGCGCGCTCGAATCGGCGGCGAAGTCGGGCGAAGGGTCAAACATTGGTGGTGTGGCCGGTGGTGGCAGTGAGTTTGGCAAGATGCTCACCGAGTCCATTGATAAAGCCAACGACGCGCAGAATCAGGCTGCTGATCTAAAAGAAGCCTTTACCCGGGGCGATGAAGGTGTGGAGCTGCCCCAGGTTATGGTTGCTTTGCAGGAAGCGAGTATTTCCTTTCAGGCGATGACTCAGGTACGCAACAAGCTCTTGTCCGCCTATCAAGACATTATGAATATGCCGGTGTGATGGGCTTGGTAGTGAGGATTAGGGCCGTGGGCAAAATCGTAAAAATAAGCACTGGTGTGGTTATCGTCAATATAACGACCGGATGCGAGGGAGTAGGCTGAGATGGCTTTGGTAAATCCAGACAACATGGTGGGTCAATTTGTCGGCATGAGTAATTTGCCGGTGATTCGGCAGGTGGGCTTGTTGATTGGCCTGGCGGCGAGTATTGCTCTGGGTGTGGGTATTTATTCCTGGGCCAAAGAGCCTAATTATGTGCCGCTCTTTGATGGCATGAGTGGTGCCGATGCCGCCCAGGTGGTGACGATACTCGAGCAGGGTAATACACCCTATCGCATGCAGGGCTCAATGGTTGCCGTACCGGCGGGCAAAGTACACAACCTGCGCATTCAGCTGGCCAGCCAGGGCTTACCCAAAAGCAGTAGCCCGGGGTATGAACTACTCGACGAAGAACAGAGCTTCGGCACCAGCAGCTTTATTGAAAAAGCCCGCTTTAATCGCGCCCTGGAGGGCGAGTTGTCGCGTTCAATTGCCACGCTCAACAGTGTGAAAGGCGCACGGGTACATTTGGCGATTCCCAAAAAGTCGGCCTTCTTACGCAATCAGCAGGGTGCCAGCGCCTCTGTATTGATCAGTCTTTTCCCGGGTCGCAAGTTGAACCAATCTCAGATTGCTGGAGTGATCCATTTAGTGGCTTCCAGCGTGCCGGGTATGGATTCTGAGCTGGTCACAGTTGTCGATCAGCAGGGCAATTTACTGACCGGTAGCGGCGGCTCATCGGCTATGGCGATGGGCTCTGAACAATTCTCTTTCGCCAGCAGTATCGAGGAAAACTACTCCCAACGTATTGTCGATTTGTTGGTGCCTATTATGGGTGCTGGCAAGGTGCGGGCCCAGGTGACTGCCGATGTCGACTTTACGGCGGTCGAGCGCACCAGTGAGACCTTCGGCCCCAATAATCAGCTACTGCGCAGTGAGCAAACCTCGGAAGAGCGCAGTAGTGATAACAGTAAAGCATTTGGTGGTGTGCCGGGTGCTCAGTCAAACCAGCCCGCGGCAGCGCCAGCTACGCCGGGTGCCGATGAGGCGGCCTCGAGTAATACCAGTGCTGCAACGCAAACCTCAAGGAATGCGACGCGCAATTATGAGCTAGATAAGGTCATTAGCCATATTAAAGAGGCACCGGGTAGTATTAAAAAGCTCTCGATAGCTGTCTTACTCGATCATCGTCAGCAAACTAACGAAGCGGGTGATGTCGAACGTCTACCCCTGCCCGATGAAGAAATTGAACGTTTAACCCAGCTGGTGAAAGAGGCCGTTGGTTTTAACGAGGAGAGAGGGGACAGTGTCAATTTGATGAATGCCTCTTTTCTCGAACCCGAGTTGATGGAACCTCTGGCCGAGATCCCCATTTGGCAGGAACCCTGGGTGCTCGATATCGCCAAGCAAACCGCTGGTGCCATCGGCATTCTGATTCTTATTTTTGGCATTTTGCGGCCGGTAATGAAAAGCCTGGCGGGCTTTGGTAAATCGGCGGGACGCTCCGTAAATGGTGAGCTACAACTGGGCGGCGATCAGGTCACCCTCGGTGGCGCGCCACAGTTGCCGCCGGGTGTGACTAGCTACGATCAGCAGGTACAGCTGGCTCAAAATATTGCCGGGCAAAGCCCGAAGCGAGCGGCCAGCGTGATGAGTGATTGGGTGCAGGATGGCGGATAAAGCAGAAGCCCTGAAAGGGGTGGAAAAGGCGGCGGTCTTCCTGCTTGGTGTCGGTGAACAGTCAGCGGCGCAAATACTCCAGCACATGGCCCCTAAAGAGGTACATAAAATTGGCGCCGCCATGGCGACCTTGCGCACGGTGTCTCGCCAGCAGGCTGAAGAGGTGATTAGTCAATTTACCGAATCCCTCGGCGAGGCAACCTCTTTTAGCGGTGATAACGAGGAGTTTGTGCGCACCGTGCTGAAAGATGCTCTGGGTGAAGATAAGGCTGAGGGCGTTATCAATACGGTGATCATGGGTCGCGATTCAAAGGGTGTAGAGTCCCTGAAATGGATGGACTCCCGCGCCGTTGCTGCGATTATTCGTGGTGAGCACCCACAAATTATCGCCATTGTGCTGGCCTATCTCGATAGCGAGCAGTCGGCAGAAGTGATCAAGCATTTGCCCGAATCAATCCGCAAAGATGCTGTGGTGCGAATCGCCCAGCTGGATGCGATTCATCCGTCGGCCCTCGTTGAGCTTGATGAAATCCTCGAAAGACAATTTCGCGATGGCAGCTTAGCCCAGGCGTCGGCGGTGGGCGGTCTGCAATCGACGGCCGATATCCTCAGTTATATCGATTCAGAGCTGGAAGGTGAGCTAATAGAAGCCATCGCCGATGTCGACCGGGATATGAGCGATAAAGTGCGGGATTTGATGTTTGTCTTTGACAACTTACTCGATGTTGAAGACAGAGGCATTCAGCGCTTGCTGCGCGAGGTGTCCTCCGATGTACTAGTCATAGCGCTAAAAGGGGCGGATGCCCCGGTGCGCAAGAAAATATTTGGCAATATGTCCAAGCGTGCCGCCGAGATGATGGAAGAGGATCTCGAGACACGCGGCCCGGTGCGCCTCAGCGAGGTTGAAGACTCCCAGAAAGAGATTTTAGCGGTTGCCCAACGTCTGGCAGAAGAAGGTGAGATTACGCTGGGCGGTACCGGGGGTGACGAATTTGTCTAAGGTGGTGCGAGCAAGTGACCAGCCTCAGCTCGCCCGTTGGCAGGCACCCAATATGGGGCACGTCGCGCGTGAAGCCCTCAGCGATGAAGAGCTTGAAGCGATTGAGAAACAGGCCCGCGCCAAGGGTTACGAAGTGGGCCGTTGGGAGGGGCTTGAGGCAGGACATCAGGCAGTTCAGGAGGGCGCGCAGCGTCTCGCGCAGCTCTGTGATGAAGCGGCTCACCCCTTTCGTCAGATTACCGAAAGTGTTGAAAGTGAACTGGCAAAATTGTCTGGGGCCATTGCCAGAGAAATTGTTCGCCAGGAATTAACGACCCAGCCAGAGTTGATCCTCGAAACTGTGAATCAGGCCTGCTCGGTATTGTCCGCAGCGGCGAGAGACGTTGATATTCATCTCCACCCCGATGATGTCGCCCTCGTTAAAGACGGCTTGAAGGAAGACCCACCGGCTCAACATTGGCGCATTATTGAAGATCGCAGCCTGGCCCGTGGCGACTGCCAGATTAATAGCAGCGCTGAATTTATTGATGCCACTTTACAAACTCGTATCGACGCCATTGTTGCGGGGCTGTTGTCTGCTGATCTGGGGGCTGAAGAGTGAGTCAGCCCCATGGCAGTGAAATTATTGGTGCCGAGCTGATTAGCCGTCGTCTGGCGGCGCGCAATGAAGCTCTACCGCGAGTGGTTGACCCCATGGCCATGGTCAGGGGCAAACTGGTGAGAATGGTCGGCCTAACACTGGAGGCGGCGGGCTGTCAGGCCGCCATTGGCAGTCGCTGCCATATCACCGCTGCTACCGGGGCCTCGGTTGAGGCGGAGGTGGTGGGGTTTGGTGATGAGCGCCTGTTCCTTATGCCGATTGGTTCGGTGCATGGTTTAACGCCCAATGCACTGGTCACGCCCGTTCCTGGTGACACCGAGGTTGAGGTGGGCGACGCTTTGATTGGTCGGGTGATTGATGGCGCTGGCCGGCCCCTCGATGGTGGTGATAAACCTGTGGTAGAGGGCCATACCAGCCTGCAGGGTCAGGCGGTGAATCCTCTACAGCGCGGCATTATTAACGAACCTCTGGATGTCGGCATCCGCGCCATAAATGCCTTGTTGACGGTGGGCCGGGGACAGCGCCTCGGCCTGTTTGCCGGTAGTGGTGTCGGTAAAAGTACACTGCTCGGCTTGATGACTCAGTACACCGACGCCGATGTCGTGGTGGTGGGCCTGATTGGTGAACGGGGTCGAGAGGTGCAGGAGTTTATCGAAGAAACCCTTGGCCCGGCCGGTTTGGCGCGAGCTGTGGTGGTGGCTTCACCAGCCGACGACTCGCCTTTAATGCGTTTACACGGCGCCTGGCGCGCCACGGCCATTGCCGAATATTTTCGCGATCAAGGCCTCAATGTGTTGTTGCTGATGGACTCGCTGACCCGCTTTGCCCAGGCCCAGCGGGAAATTGCACTGGCTATTGGCGAGCCGCCGGTGACGCGGGGCTATCCGCCCTCGGTTTTTTCACGCTTACCGCAGCTGGTTGAGCGAGCGGGAAAAATTGCTGGCAAAGGCTCCATTACTGCTATTTACACAGTACTGATGGAGGGTGATGACGAGAACGACCCGGTGGTCGACTCGGCGCGGGCGATACTCGACGGGCATATTATTTTGTCGCGACGCATTGCCGACTCTGGCCGCTATCCGGCGATTGATATCGAGTCATCAGTGAGCCGGGTGATGAATCGGCTGGTTGGCCCGGATCGTTTCAAGCGGGTGCAGAGCTTTAAACAGCTGTACAGCCTGTATGAGCAGAACCGCGATTTAATCAGTGTTGGTGCCTATGTGCCCGGTAGCGATAGTCGCATTGACCAGGCAATAGAGGCTTATCCGCGTTTACAGGGCTTTTTGCGACAGGAGGCTGGTCAAAGTGTGACGTTAGACCAGAGTTTTGTCGCGCTTGATGGCTTACTAACCAATCTACAAATGCCAGCGTAATGGTGTTGTTATTCAATTTTACAGGGTATGAGAAGGCCGTTTAATGACAAAGATAGAACGCTTTCAGCAGTTAGAAAAAATGGCGGGAAACGCCTGTGACAAGGCCGGCCGGGAGCTGGGTGAAGCGCAGGACAGCCACAGCAAAGAGCAGGCTCAGCTCGAGCAATTAACGGGTTTTTTTGAAGAGTATCGCGAGCGATTTAATAGCGCCGGTGCCACGGGCATGAATGCCCGGCAACTGGGTGACTTCCGCGCCTTTTTTGGCCAGCTAGATAACGCTATAGAGGCCCAGCGCCAAACCCTCGTTGACCTGGGTGCGCAAGTAACAGAGCGCCAGACCCAGTGGGTTGAAAAGCATCAACGCAACCAGAGTTTGTCTCAGGCCCTGGTGCAGGTGCAAAAAGAACAGTTGTTACAACGCAATAAGCGTGAACAAAAAGAGCAGGATGAACGCTCGGGTCTTGCGGGAAAAAGTGGCTGGGGCTAAAGACTACTTTATTTCACGATCACTCCAATGATGGATTCCCATCATCTATTTCAAATAGCTCCCCCCCCTAATGAAACACAACTAAAAAATTGGCCCGTGTTTTGCTGTTACTTAATAAGAAAGTAACTGACGAGATATTGCCCCTTCGGTTTTAGCCACTTAATGGCTAGTGTTTGGGCAGATGATCTCTACCTGTATTAGCAGTGACAGATAACACAAGAGGTTCCAATGCCATTATCCGTTCAGGTGGCTGCCCCAGCCAGTCAGAGTGCGCAAATGCTTGCGGGCAGTTCGTCATCGACGCCATCTTCCTCGACAGGGAATGGTGGAAGTGGGGAGCGAGCTTTTTCCAATCATCTTGAAGCCGAGAAGCGCAGTGACTCAAGTAGAGCTGGTGAGGCTAGAGAAAAGTCAGCCGATAATCGGCGTGAAGCTACTGCAAAACCAGCAACGACAGGCTCTGCAGAGCAGAGCTCAGAACCTGAAAAAGGTCGCAAAAGGGTTGTGGTTGATGCTGTCAAAAAGGGCAATACGGAGGGGGGCTCTGAAAGAAAAGGGCAGAACTCTACCCACAGTTCTACCAAACTGGATGCTATGGCCGAAAATCCGGGGCTGCAAAATGCACCCGCGAAGGGCTTGTCGGGGCTGACAGTTGAAGCACCTTTTGCGACGATGGCTGAGAGAGTGCTGTCATTATTAGCCGCTGAAGCAGGAGCTGATGGCGCCGCCAGTGAGCCCTCGGTAGATCCTCATGTGCTAGTTACGGGCGGCAACGCATCGCCGCTCGAAGACGCGCTTTTGCCGCAGCAAACCGTTGCACCAACGATCGTTGAGCCGGAGACAGAGACTCTTTTGCCGATTGACGTAGAGAGTGGTGGTGTTGAATTGTTACACGCTCAAAGTGAAGCACTGTCGGCGTCTGCCCAACAAGTAGCTGTACAGGTGGATTCGGCCTCTGTCGCGGCAGCATTACGCCAGGGGGGAGTGCCTGGTAGCAATGATATAGGTGCCTTAAGTTCGGCATCATCTGGCTCAAATGAAATCGCCGATACATTCGCCCGACCTGGCCCTGCGCCAGTTGTCAGCCCTGAGTTGGCACGGGTTCTGTCGGGCAAGCAGGCTCTTGTTTCATCAAGTGATTTTGTTGATGCTGAAGTGGATGTTGAGCTCGATGTCGACTCTGGCATGGAACTCCTGTCTGGAAAAACCGTAAAGCCACTGCTAGAGGGCTCGGTGGCTAACTCGACAATCAAGATGCCAGCGGCACAAGTAGTCGCAGAAGCACTATCGAATGGCTCTGGCTCGAAAGAAAGCTTTGAGCAGGTGCGACAAAATATTGTGGCGGCCATGACTGGAAAGTCGGAGCTAGCCGGCCCGGTGCTGAATGCTGGGGCTGACGGGGGGGAATCTGCGCCCCAGAGCTTAAATTTTTCAAATGTTAGTTCGACACTATCCGTGCCTGGTGCAGAGTCGGCGAAATACAGTGCCACGCAGGAAACTGCCCCGCCCCGCTTTTTTACCCTGCAAACACCTGCGGGGCAACCCGGTTGGGATGTTGAGGTCGGCAATCGCATTCGCTGGATGGTCGGGCAAAATAACTCAGGGCTTGAGTTGCGTCTCAACCCCGCTGAACTGGGAAGTGTCGAGGTCAAGCTCTCCAGTGAAGGTGAACGTACGAATGTTACCTTTTTTGCTGCCAATCCAGCTGCTCGAGAGGCTCTGGAAGCGGCCCTTCCACGGCTGCGTGAAATGTTTGCCGACAGTGGCATGCAGCTCGCGAATGCCGATGTTTCCGATCAAAGTCTACAGCAGGAGCGGGAGCAGCTAGCGGATTCTGGAGTGCTGACATCTGACGGCAGTACAGGTGAAGCAATGGCCTTAGAAACAGAGTCGGGGCTGATACCGGGCGGGCGAGCAGAGAGTCGAGGCGTTATTGATTACTATATTTAATGCTCACTTATTAAAATTATTTATTTGCAGTGCGGTAATTATTAGTGCTTGCCATTACCGCACTATCGAGCTCAGACGCCGAGTTTAAATATACTCATCAATATGGGTTTGAGCGTCATCATCGGGTTTCTTTTTCTTATCAGACTTGGGTTTCTTTGCCGGCACGGGTACGTTTTTTTGCTTGCCGGTGACAGATTTACTCACGGGTATACGCAGGGGACGAGCAGTGCCAGGGGGAGTTATTTCGTTAGCCATATTGGCCTCCTGCCAGTTGTTTTTATTTGGCGGTGTTAAACAAAAATAACTAGCACGTTAACGATTTCTTAAGCGCGGGTCAAAACCGGTGGCAATGACAACGATAACGACCCTTCGGTTGGTGGCCCGTCCTGTGGGGGTGTCGTTGGCGACCTTGGGCTGGTATTCGCCGTAGCCAATCGATGCCAGATTTTTTGGTGTCATGCCATAGCTGGAAAAAAGCCGCACTACAGTGGCAGCGCGCGCGGCCGATAGCTCCCAGTTAGAAGGGTAGATGCTATTTTTAATGGGTAGGTTATCGGTAAAACCCTCGACGTGAATTTTGTTTTTCCGGCTTTTCAAAACATTGCTCAAGCCGCGTAACAAGGGTCTGGCGCTGGGTGATAGATTACTACTGCCACTGGAAAATAAGACCTTGCTGTTGATTTCTATTTCCAGCCAATTATCTGATTTGCGTACTGAAACCAATTCGGTTTCGAGCAGAGCTTTCAGTGCGTTATTAATTTTTTGCCCAAGTTCATCCATTTCTGGTGAGCTTTTCTTTAGCTTGGGGGGATCAACTTTTATGGCATCTTTACTCATGGACTGAGGCAGGTCGAGCTTAATTGGCGTGCGCGTTAAAGGTGTTGGTGCAATCGGGAAAGAGGTGGTGGCTGTGCCAAATTGCACGGGATCCATCGATCGGCTTTGACTGGTAAAAGAGGCGACGAGGGAATGCGAAAGGACGCGAAACTTGCCTTCATTAACGGAAGAAATGGAATACATGACAACAAAAAAGGCGAATAAAAGGGTGATAAAGTCGGCGTAGGAAACTAGCCACCGCTCGTGGTTTTCATGTTCTTCAGGTGCGCGTTTTCTGGCCATAATAAACGAGCTAAAAATAGCCGCGTAATTTTGCTTCGATATTGCGGTGGTTTTCGCCTTCAGCAATGGCGACAATACCTTCCACAATCATTTCCTGAATATGACAGCGGTCGCTAATAAGGGTTTTTAATTTATTGGCGGCTGGCAGTAAAAAAAGATTGGCCATGCCGACACCATAAATGGTGGCGACAAAGGCGACGGCGATACCGGGGCCGAGGGTGGAGGGGTCGGCCAGGTTGTTCATAACATGAATAAGGCCCAGTACAGCGCCGATAATACCGATGGTGGGGCTGTAACCCCCCATGCCTTCGTACACTTTTGCACCTTTAATATCGAAAGCTTCTTTGGTTGAAATCTCTACCTCCATGGTGCTGCGGATGGACTCGGGCTCGTTGCCATCGATGAGCAGTTGCAGGCACTTTTGGGTAAAGGGTTCGCTTTCTTCTTCGGCAATATTTTCCAGGCCGAGGAGGCCCTCTTTGCGTGCAATCTGACTCCACTCAACAATTTTTTGCAGTGTTGTTGCGGGGTCGAGTTGGGGGGGGATGAAAATCCAGCGCAGTAATTTAATACTGTGAATAAAGACCTTGATAGGGGTCTGTACCATGATCGCACCCAGGGTGCCGCCAAAGACAATTAAAAAGGCGGTGAACTGTAGCAGTGAATCCAGGTGTCCGCCTTCCATGGCATTGCCGCCAATAATGGCGGCAAAAGCAAAGATAACGCCGAGCAGGGTGAGGATATCCATTTATAGAGTGTCCGGCTTAGCAGCTGGTGTCGTCTGTGTCAGATGTCCAGGACAGCAGGCTGGCGCGCAGCTTGTTGAGTATCTGACTGTGGATTTGGCTGACTCTCGATTCGCTAATTTCAAGCACGGCACCAATTTCTTTGAGGTTTAATTCGTCGTCGTAATAGAGTGACATCAAGGTTTTTTCACGCTCGGGCAATTGTTCTATATGGGCACTTAAAGCCGTGCGAAAAGCGGCGTCGTGGATGTTGTCATGGGGGGTGTTAGTATCGGGCAGATCGACTTCGTTGGCATCGACAAAAGTGGCTTTACAGGCGGCGGTGTCGCGCAATAGCTGGTGATATTCGTCCATGTCGATGCCCAGCTGGGCGGCAATTTCGCTATCTTTGGGGCAGCGTTGTAGTTCAACTTCAGCACTACGGGTGGCCTGTGCTAGCCAGCGGGCCTTTTGTTGAATACTGCGTGGTGACCAGTCAAAGCGGCGTACTTCGTCGAGAATGGCGCCGCGAATACGGATGCCCGCAAAGGTTTCAAACGTCGCGCCCTGGCCGCTGCGGTAGCTTTTTGCTGCCTCGAGAAGGCCGATTAAACCGACCTGGGTGAGGTCGTCAATATCAATGCCGGCGGGTAGGCGAGAGGCGATATGAAAGGCGATTTTCTTGACTAAGTGAAGGTAATCGGTGACCAGTTTTTCACTGTTTCCGAATTCTTCGTCAGCGTAGAAAACCGCTTTTGTCATGCAGCGTATTCCTCGTTCGGATAGCCGACGACGCGCTCGATAAAGAATTCCATATTGCCGCTAGCGAGTTCGGGCACGGGCCATTTATCGATGGCTTTGGCGAGCCGGGAAATGGCCAGAGCGGAGGGGCTGCGTGGGAAGGCTTCAACTACGGGCATTTGGTGACGTACCGCTTTACGCAGGTAGTCGTCCATGGGAATGGAGCCAATATGCACCGCCACGATGTCGAGAAAATGATCGGTGACGCGGGATATTTTGCGGAATAGCTCTTCGCCGTGGGCATTGCTATTGACCATATTGGCGAGGATGTGGAAGCGCTTCACGCCGTGATCGCGACTCATGACTTTTATGAGTGCGTAGGCATCGGTAATCGAAGTCGGTTCATCGCAAACCACGACGACGACCTCCTGACTGGCCTTGCAGAAGGTAATCACGCTGTCGGAAATACCGGCAGCGGTATCGACAATCATGGTGTCGACTGGAAACTCCAGCTCGCTGAAGGCGCGTACCAGACCGGCATTTTCGGCCGGTGAGAGGTCGGCCATACTCGATACACCCGAGGAGGCAGGAATCACTTTCAGCCCCAGAGGCGCGTCAACGATAACTTCATCGAGGGTGCGCTCGCCGGCAATAACGTGGCGTAGGTCGTATTTTGGGTGGAGATCAAAGAGGATGTCGACATTGGCGAGACCAAGGTCAGCATCCATCAATAATACATTATCGCCTTGTTTGGCAAAGGAGGCGGCGAGGTTAACCGAAATATTGGTTTTGCCGACACCACCTTTACCGCTAGTGATGGCAATCACGCGGACCGGCTTTTGCTGTGGCGCTCTCGCGACGGGTGAGTTATTAGCCATGGAGTCGTTTCTCCTCATGAGTGCTGGTTGAGTGCTTGCTGGGGCGCGTGGTCTCAGGATCTATTATAGGCTGGTGAGAGCCAGTGCGTTGCAATAAGTCGCGGGCAATTTTGACCAGTTCAATCGCCGAGCCCAGATGGAGATCTTCGGGCACCTTTTGACCATTGCTGATAAAGAAAGTGGGCAACTGGTAAGTGATCAATGCGTTGAGCACGCCGCCGAGACTAGCAGCCTCGTCGACTTTAGTGACCACGGTGCCCGCGAGCTTGATGTCGCTAAAGACGCGCATGATTTCACTGGTGATGGCCTGCTGTGCGGTGGCTGACAGGGTCAGGTAGAACTGAATGTCGTGTCCGGCGCCGGTCAAGGTGGCCAGTTGCTTGGAGAGCTCCATGTCGCGTTGGCTCATACCCGCGGTGTCGATCAAGATCAGGTCTTTGTCGCTGAGCTGGTCGAGAATATCCGACAATTCAAGCCGGTCAGTGGCCAGAAAAACGGGGATGTCGAACAATTTGCCGAAGGTGCTGAGCTGGTCGACTCCGCCAATGCGAAAGCAGTCGGTGGTAATCAGGCCGATTTTATCGGTGCCGTGGCGCAGGGCATATTGCGCGGCCAGTTTGGCGACGGTCGTGGTTTTACCGACTCCAGTAGAGCCAATGATGGCATAGGTGCCGCCAGTTTCAAGGAGCTGGTGATCGCCCTCGACGAGCATAGAGGAGAGCTCAATCAGCGCTTGTTTCCAGGCGGCATCATCGTCTTCGTGTATGGCGTTTTGGGACACCAATTTTGTACAAAGCTCACGCTTGAGGCCAAGATTGTTGAGTTTGTGCATGAGTGCGGCTTTACGCGGATTGCGCTGGCCTATTTCCCGCCAGGCCATTTGTGTCAGTTCACCTTCGATAAGCCCGCGCAGGTCAGATATTTCCTGGCGCAGATCCGAGAGTAAGTCCGGGCTGGCCGTTGTCGGGCTGCCCGGTGCTGGATGGGGGTTTAACAAGCTGGACGTCTGGCTTGACGGTGGGCTGGCATAGGTTGCCGCTTGCCGTTGGGTGGCAGCTTCTGGCCGCGTTGGCATTGCCTGATTGACCAGCGGGGTCGTCGCCGGCCTTGTGGGCTGAACTGGCGCCTCGGTGGCAGCGGGTGCCTGGGCCATCTCTGCAGCTAGCTTCTCCACTTCCTCTTCTTCAAAATCAATAGCCGCGGTAATTTCAACGCCGTTGCCAAGCTTTTTGTTGGAGAGAATAACAGCGTCCGGGCCCCAGGTGTCCCTTACCTTGCGAATGGCTTCGCGCATGGATTCTGCCGTGAATCGCTTAATTTTCATGTTTGCCACCTTCTTCGAGTTGACCAGCCTTCCTTGTTCTTCGCTGGTCTCAGGGCCCCATGCCCCGCTTGATTAATTAACTATCTACCGACGGAATGAATAACCTTGAGCTGCTTGCTGGGTGGTACTTCCTCGTAGGACAGTACGTGCAGGCCCGGGTTTGCCGCTCTCACTAAATTCGATAGCCAGGTGCGCAGAGCTGTGGCCACTAGCAGAACCGGGGTTTGCCCCTGAGTCGCCTGTGCCTGTGCTGAACTGCTGATTTGATGAAGCATATTGTCTGCTAATCCTGGTTCTAATCCGCCACTCGTTGCCGAGCCTTGTAATACGTTTAGCAATATCTGTTCCAACTCTGGGTCGAGAGTCATAACTTGTAGCTCAGGGGCCATTCCATTGATCTGTTGGTAGATCGTGCGGCTCAGGGCGACACGGGCCTGGGCCGTTAAAACGTCGGCTTCTTGACTCTTTGCCGCGTTTTCCGCCAAGGACTCGGCGATGGTACGCACATCTTTAATCGGTATGTTTTCCTCCAGCAGGTTCTGCATGACTTTGAGCACGACACTCAGAGACAGAGTGCCAGGCACCAGATTTTCCACTAATTTGGGCGAGGATTTAGCCAGCAGATCGAGTAGCTGTTGCACCTCGTCGTGACCGAGTAGCTCGTGGGCGTGTTGTTTCAGCAGTTCGCTGAGATGGGTGGCTATCACCGTGGAGCAGTCGACCACGGTATAGCCCATGGCCTGCGCTTCATCGCGCAGGTTGGGCTCTATCCACAGTGCTTCCAGGCCAAAGGCGGGGTCTTTGGTAGCGGCGCCATTTAACGTGCCGAAGACCTGCCCGGGGTTAATGGCCATCTCTTTGCCGGGGTGTATCTCCGACTCACCCAGAGGAACACCGTGGAGGGTAATGCGATAGGCGCTGGGCGACAGGTCGAGGTTGTCGCGAATATGTACGGGCTGTACCAGAAAACCCAGGTCCTGTGAGAGCTTTTTGCGCACGCCTTTAACGCGGTTAAGCAGTTCACCGTCTTGATTTTTATCGACCAGGGGTATGAGTCGATAGCCGACCTCCAGCCCAATGGGGTCGACGGTGGTGACGTCATCCCAGCCCAGTTCTTTAGCCTCGGCGGGCGGGGCGATGGGCTCGGGAATGGGTTCGGCCTGCTCTTCTATTTTATCTTTTTGGATCAGCAAGAAAGCGCCGCCACCCAACAGTGCCGCAAGGCTGAGAAAAGCCAGGTTGGGCATACCGGGTATGACGCCGAGGCTGGCCATAATACCCGCTGTAATAATCAGTGCTTTGGGCGATTGAAACAGCTGGGAGCCCATTTGCTGGCCCATGTCCTGAGCATCGGAGGCGCGGGTGACGATAATGGCCGCCGCTGTTGATAGTAACAGTGACGGTATTTGTGCAACCAGACCATCACCGATGGTGAGCAGCACATAGTTGTGGGCCGACTGGGAGGCGCTCAGGTCGTGTTGAAAAGTACCGACCGCCATACCGCCAACGATGTTTATGACCAAAATCAGAATGCCGGCAACCGCGTCACCGCGTACAAATTTACTGGCACCGTCCATTGAACCGTAGAAGTCGGCCTCTCGGGCGATGTCTTCGCGGCGTACCCGAGCCTGTTCCTGCGTCAGGGCGCCAGCATTGAGGTCGGCATCAATGGCCATTTGTTTGCCGGGCATGGCATCAAGAGTAAAGCGGGCCGACACTTCTGAGATTCGCCCGCCACCCTTGGTGACCACCACAAAATTAATAATCACGAGAATGGCGAACACCACCAAACCCACGGTGTAGTTGCCGCCCACCACAAAGTCACCAAAGGCCTGAATGACCTTGCCCGCTGCGTCGGTGCCGGTGTGGCCTTCGAGTAGCACTACCCGTGTCGAGGCGATATTCAGCGCTAGCCGTAGCAGGGTGGCAACCAGTAATACCGTGGGAAAAACGGTGAATTCCAGGGGCCGTTCGGCGTAAATAACTGCCAGCAGGACAATTAGCGAGAAAGAGATATTAAAGGTAAAAAAGACATCGAGCATTACCGGCGGTAGGGGCAGGATGATCATTGCCAGCATCATGACCACGATGAGAGGCGTGCCGAGGCCGGCAATGATTTTCAGTGCTGGGTTGGCGGGCGGTGCGCCGGTATTGGTGGTTGCGGTATTCATGGTCTCTCTCCGCTGGTGTCTTCGCTACTATCTTCAGGCACCGATAGTTCGTCGGGAATGGGGATGTTTGTTGGTGCTTGGGGCGCGGGCTGGCCCGGCATCACCGGCAACTTCAATTGGTAGACGTAAGCCAGCACCTGGGCCACGGCAAGGTAGAGTTGTGCCGGGATTTCACGGTCAATCTCGGTACTGGCATAAATGGCTCGCGCCAGGGGTGGTGCAGAAAAGGTCATCACATCATTTTCTTCGGCCAGTTTGCGGATGCGCTGGGCAATTTCGCCCTTACCCTTGGCGACGACGACGGGTGCTCGTGGACCGAGATCGTCATACTTCAGGGCGACGGCGTAGTGGGTCGGGTTGGTGATGACCACATTGGCAGTGGGCACGTTGTCCATCATGCGGCGCTGGGACATTTCCCGCTGCAACATGCGGATCTGGCTCTTTACCTCGGGGCGGCCCTCGCTCTCTTTGCTTTCGTCCTTGATTTCCTGCTTGGTCATTTTCAACTGGCGCTTGTGCTCCCAGAGCTGGAAGGGCACATCGACGGCGGCAATGAAAATCAGCGCCGTACAAAAACTTAGAAAGGAGAATCCGGCGATACTGGCGAAATGATTGAGAGCTGTTTCGACATCTTTGCTCGCGAGCAGTAGTAGCTGGTCAAAGGTTTGCCAAATAACCAGCGTTGCCACCGAGCCAACCAGAAAAAACTTGCCCAGCGCTTTGGCCAGCTCCATTAATGATTTGGCCGACACCATTTTGGCAATACCCTTTAGCGGGTTGACCTTTTCGATTTTAAAGGCCATTGAGGAGGGGCTGAAAGCCCAGCCGCCCATAGCCAGAGGGCCGACAAAAACTGATACCAGAAGTAATACGAAAAAAGGCACGCAAATCAAAATGCCATTGCCGAGGGCGCCGCCAACGGTGGCAGTAAAGACCTCGGCATCGTCCATACCTGCGGGACTCATGGTCAGGTAGTTAGTCATTTGCGCTGAGAGCTTACCGATCATGGTGCTGCCAAAAACGATCAGGCCCCCGGCGCCAACCAGCAGGGAAATCATCGTGTTGAGTTCGCGGGAGCGCGCCATCTGCCCCTTTTTCTTCGCGTCTTGTTGGCGTTTGGGGGTTGGTTCTTCGGTGCGTTCCTGCCCGCTCTCATGTTCAGCCATCTAAGGCACCAGGAGGGTCGGGATGAGTTTAAAGACGCTTTCAAAGGCGCCGCTGATAAGGGGTAAAAATGACGGTAAGCTCAGCAAAATCAGGGCAAAACCGGCGAGCAAGGTAATGGGGAAACCCACGGCAAAAATATTGAGCTGCGGTGCCGAGCGGGTGATTACGCCAAAGGCGAGGTTGACCAGTAACAGCGATGCCAGTGCGGGTAGGGCAATTAGCAGGCCGTTGACAAACATTTGGCTGCCCCACTGGACGATTTTCCAGGCCAGATCGCGGGGCCATTGGGCGCCGACGGGTAGTAGTTCAAAACTGTGGTGAACGGTCTGAATAAGCAGCAGGTGGCCATCGAGGGCGAGGAATACCAATGTGGCGAGAATCATATAAAACTGGCTGACTACCGGCACTTGTACACCGTTTTGAGGGTCGACGGCGGAGGCAAAGCCAAGACCCATGGCCATGGCGATGCTCTGCCCGGCAATCACGACGGTGGCGAAGGCCATATGGAAAATAAAGCCCATACCCAGTCCCAGGGCAATTTGCTGCAGGCTGATTAACAGACCCGCAGCGCTGAGTGGATTGATCTCTGGGGCATGAACGATGGGGGCCAGGACCCAGGCGATGGCCAGGGTGAGAATGACGCGGGTACGCACAGGAATCGACTTGGCGCCGAGTATGGGTGAGGCGAGTACAAAGCTACCGACGCGTAGAAGTGGCCACATCAGGCTGGTAATCAGGCGCATGACATCGTTGACTGAAAATTCCACCGTCGTTGCCGTGCCCTAGCCGGTTATTTCCGGGATGCTGGCGTATAAGTTCAAGGTAAAGCTGAGCAGAACATTGAGCATCCACGGCCCGGCAATCATGCCCGCGATGGCCATGGCGATAAGTTTGGGAATAAAACTCAGGGTCATTTCCTGAATTTGTGTGGCCGCCTGAAAGACACCGATGGCTAGACCAATGGCGAGAGCGGCCAGCAGCAGTGGTGCGGCTAGCAACATGGTGACGTGAATGGCGTCGTAGCCAACGTCCATAACCGATTCAGGTGTCATGTCGTTCTCCCTTTCGTTCAGACATGTTCTGTTTAAATCTGCTCGTTTTACACATTCTCTTGTTAGACATAAAAGCCCGCCGCCAGGGTGCTAACAATTAGCGCCCAGCCATCAATCAACACAAACAGCATGATTTTGAAGGGCAGGGAGATAAGGACTGGCGAGAGCATCATCATGCCCATCGACATCAGGACACTGGCGACCACGAGGTCGATAATCAAAAAGGGAATAAAGATCAAAAAACCAATTTGAAAGGCGGTCTTTAATTCGCTGACCACAAAGGCGGGTAGCAAGACTTTCAGCGGCACGTCTCTAATATCATCGACCTCTACATCACCCGCCATATCGACAAACAGGGCGAGGTCGCTCTCCCTCACCTGGTTGAGCATAAATTCGCGAAAGGGGGCGATGGCTTTAGTCGCGGCCTCGTTAAAGCCCAGTTTCTCTTCCATATAGGGCTCAACGCCTTCGCTGTAGGCCTTTTCCAGTACCGGGGTCATAACAAATAAAGTGGTGAACAGTGTCAGGCCGAGAAGGATTTGGTTGGAGGGTGTCTGTGCCGTGCCCAGCGCCTGGCGCAAAATGGCGAAGACCACCAGAATGCGGGTGAAAGAGGTCATCGCAATCAGGGCTGCCGGTAGCAGGCTCAGCGCTGTCATCAGCAGCAGAATCTGAATATTCAGGCTGTAGGACTGCTCGCCCTCGGCTCCGGAGGTCACTGTCACTAGGGGGATGCCCTGCTCGGCAAAGGCGGGGATCGACGCGAGTAGTGTTACACCCAGTACGAATAAAGAGGCGGGCAATTTCATGACGCTGTGTCCTTGCGTACTTTGGCGATGAGGGCGGAAAAAGCCTCCTTTTGCTGCTCGTTATTACCTTTGGCTTCGTCCGCGGTGCTGCTGACTTCGCCTTGTTCTACTATTGGCGCGGTGGCGATTTCACCCAGTTTAGAAATACTGCCGGGTGCAACACCCAGTACCAGCTCGGTAGTGCCGGCGCGCACGATGACCACACGCTCGCGCTGGCCAACGGAGAGGGAGGCGATTAGCTCCAAATCTTTGAGGTCACGGTTGGGCAGGCGGTTGATGCGTTTTAGCAGCCAGGCGAGCACGGCAATACTTAACAGCACAACGCCAAGGCCGCTGACCAGTTGTAAAAAATAGCCCGAGGTATCCGCCAGTGGTACATTGCTGGCGCTGGGCTCGGCGGCCTGAGCCATAACAGCAAAGGGCAGCGCGAGAAGTGCGGATAGGGGCTGAGGTGTTTTCATTTGAGTTTTTTGACGCGCTCGCTGGGGCTGATGACATCGGTGAGGCGAATGCCGAATTGATCGTCAACCACCACCACTTCGCCGTGGGCAATGAGGGTATTGTTGACGAGGACATCGAGGGGTTCGCTAACCAGTCTGTCCAGCTCAATTACCGAGCCCTGGGAGTAGCGCAGCAAATCGCGAATCGGCACCTGGGTGCGGCCTATCTCCACAGAAATTGTAATTGGCACATCGAGAATGACATCGAGGTTAATGTCCTGTTCGTCCATGATTGGCGCGTTGTTGGTGCTAGCCACGGGGCTGCCTTCACTGAGGTCTTTCAGGGGCGCGGCGGCATAGTCCTCAGTTGCCGTTGGCTCGGGGCTGATTTCGAGCCCGTCCGTTTCGTTGTTTTCGTCGTCACTCATCGAGAGTCTCCACTGCTTTACGTTGTTTGTGTGCGGTTAACAGCCCTTAGGGGCGATGCTTTTTGTTGCGTATTTTGATGGCATTTTTGTCGTTGAAGGCACCGTATTCGCCTTCAAAAATGGGCACGCCCTCGGCGTAGAGGGTGACGGTGTCACTCACGTCCATGGGGATAATATCGCCAGTGTCGAGCTTGAGAACTTCGCCAAGCGTTAACTGAGCCGTACCAAGGGTGCTGCTGAGTTTTACGCTGGTGGTTTTTAGTTCATCGATAATGACCGGAGCCCAGGTGCCTTGATCGTCGCGTTTTTCAGCCTGGTAGGTCACTGAGAGCTGTTCGCGGTAGGGTTCGATCATGGCCATTGGCATGGCCAGTTCGAAGACGCCCTGGGTGCCCTCGAAAATAATGTCAAAACGATTCACCAGCAGTTGCTCGGCCGGGTTCATCAGCTGTGCAAAGTCAGGATTGGTTTCGGTTTGCTTGGCTTCGGGGTGGACTTCTATATCGCCTTTCCAGCTGCTCTGTAAGTCACTCATCACGCTCTGCATGAGCATGTTGCCAATGCGCATTTCAGATGGTGTGAAGTCCGGCTTGTCTGCGGCCAGTTCTTTTTTCATCGCCCCACCAAAAAAGCTACTGGTCGCATTGGTGATCAGATTGTTGTCAAACACGGCAAGAGCAATGCCCTTTAAGGGCTTGAGGTTGATGAAATTAATGTGAGTGGGTAGTTCCAGGGTGTGCAGATAATCGGTAAAAGAGACCCCCCGGGCACCAACAAATTTGACGTTGTTGGAGCAGCGCAAGGTGTTAAAGATGCTTTCGCAAAATTGCAGAGCGAAACGCTCGTGGATAACATTGAGCAGAGGCAGGCCGGAGCTGAGTGACTGGCTCTGACGGGAGAAGTCAAAGCTGCGGACATGGCCGACGCCGGGGACGATGGTGCCGCTATCCGCGCCGGCCTCACCATTGCCTTCGTCGTCTTCCACGCTAGTCAGTAGCGCATCGATCTCCTCCTGGGTGAGGACCTCTTCGGTATCTGTACCGCTCTCAGTACCGGCGTCTGAATCGGCCATTACTGCATCACATAGCCGGTGAAATACACCGCTTCCACTCGGCCCGGGTTGTGGGTTTTGTTTTGTTCTGCCTGAATAATATTGCGGATTTCGAGCAGCATTTCTTCGCGCAGGGCTTCTTTGCTGTCTTCACCATTGAGCTCGTCAAAGCTTTTGTTGCTAATCAGCATGATTAAACGGTGGCGAATGGCGGGCATGTGGTGAGTTACCTGCTCGAGTATTTGTTGTTCGTGGCTCATCACCGACAGCGTCATCTGCAAGTAGCGCAGGGTATCTTTGTAGACAAAGTTGACAATAAAGGGTGGTTCGAGCGCCAGGTAGAAGCTTTCCCCCCGCGCTTCTATCGAGCTGTTTGTGGTCTCCGTTGCGGCGTTGGAAGCGTCATCGCTAAAGTAGAACCAGGCACCGCCACCGCCGGCGACCAGCAGAGCTACAATGGTGACGATTATTGCTACGGTCTTATTCAAACTTTGCTAATCCTTGTGTTGGCGAATCTTGCGGGCGTTGTTAGCGCGTCGCGTATCGGTGCTTAAAAGAACCACGTGAATCTGTTTAAGCACTAACTATGCCACTAATATTTATTCATTAAATACAGTGGGTTAAGGATTTTTAGCGGGGTTTGTCAAAGAATTGACGGGGTTTTTGAATAAGGGTGTCAAATACGTGAGCACCCTGCCTTGTCGGAGTGATGCAAGGGGAGGTGCTTGAGTTGTGGCCGTGGTGGTTTAGGCCGGGTCGAGAGTTGTCTTGTTTATTGGCTCTGGATGGCTTGTTCTAACACTCGGTTCCGTTGATCCATTATTTTCTGTACGCCCCGGGCATCATTTAACAACTTGTCGATGGCTTTTTTACTATAGGGGTTGACGTTTACAGACGGGGCCGGCTGTTGCTCAACAGGCTGATCATCTAGCGCAGGCGTTGGGTTTTTTACTTTGTTGACCCCGGGTAAGCTCTCAACGACGTTGGCCTCAGAATTGAGAAAGATCACTTTTTCGGCTGTTCTGCCCTCGGGTAAATTTTCGCTAAAGTGCCAGCTGCCATCGTCACCGCGCCACTTATATATTTTACTCACGGTCGCGGGCTGTATACCCTCGTCGCCCTCGACGGGAAGCTTGATGTCGGGCATTGTCGGTAGCTTGAGGCTGGGTAGTTGCGGGCGCTCAAATGTCGGCAAAAATTGGCGAACATCAATACCGTTAAGGGAGGCGATATAGGACATAATGCCGGTGGCGATCACCATAAGCATAATAATGCGGAAAATAAGGCCCTTAATCATGATTGCTCCGTGTTCAATGGCTAAACTTTGCAGATTCCCTTAGTGGGTTTGCAATCATGGCAGTTTGTTGCCCCCATAGTTGTGTTTTAGTACAGGTTTTCTAAGGAGTTTTGAGAAATTGACGATTGCTTGTGAGAGTTTTGGCTGGGGATTAGTTTAGTGCAGGGTGTACGCAACGTCATTGTTATACGCTTATTCGCGAGTATTTTACTCGGTGCCTTGTTTGGCGTTTTGATTATTCAGCCAGTCAATGAAATGGTCATTTTTCATGTGTATGAAATTGACGGTAGCAGCTTGAACCAATGGCAGTTTATCTACCAGGACTTAATTAAGTCGCTGAGCGGTGAGGCCAATAAAAAAACCCTTTATTACATGGTAGTGGGTGGCGTACTCGGTTTACTTGCAGGACTTGTCTTCCGGTTTATTCGCACCAAACTGGATACCATCGATAGCTTAAATCAGGAGCTCGGTAAAGATCTGGCTTTGCTACTGGTTCAGGGGGAGGGCCCTGCACTGGAGTTTAAGTCGAGTTTTCGCTGGGACTTGCGGCAGAACCGGGCCAACAAAGGCCTGGAAGCGGTGATCCTAAAAACGATTGCCGGTTTTATGAATGGTGGTGGTGGCACTCTATTGATTGGCGTGGCTGATGACGGCGCAATTGTCGGCTTGAAAGCGGACTACACTTTATTGAAAAAATCCGATGCCGATGGTTTTGAGCAGGCCCTAGTTACGGTGGTGTCGACTAATTTGGGTGCCGATTTGTGCCAAAACCTGCACATTGTATTTCACACGGTTGAGGGCGAGGATGTTTGTCGCATCATTATTAAGCCAGCACCGAGGCCGGTCTACTTAAGTCGCGAAGGCGGCCCTCGGCTCTATTTACGCACCGGTGGAGGTACTCGGGATATGAATATCCAGGAAGCGACCGAATATATTAAAGGGCGCTGGGGTTGAGCATTGAGTAAGCTAATACGGGAACAGCTGTGAAAATTGAAGTCATTGAAGAAGTCTGGCGTGAACTCGGTAAATGTGAGGCCTGCGGCATTCGCGATCTGGTGCTATTTGCCGACCTCAACGAAGACGATTTCAAACTTATTCATCAGCCCATTGTCGATCTTCACTTTAAACCGTTTCAAACCCTGTATCGCAGTGAAGATAGCCCCGACTTTGTCTACACCATTCGCAGTGGTTTAGTGAAGCTGGTCAATTATAGCTCCGACGGTCGCTATCGTATTGTTCGCCTGCTGGGCAAAGGTGACCTGGTGGGTATAGAAGTGCTTGCAGGCTTGCCCTATGCCCACTGCGCCGAGGCGCTCGAACCACTTGATGTGTGCCGGATTCCGGTGTCGGAAGTACTGCGTATTAACCGTGATACCCCTCGCTTGCATCAACAAATGCTCGCCCGCTGGCAGAAGATCTCTAGTGATGCCGACTACTGGATCACCGAACTGTCGACCGGACAAGCCCGCCAGCGTGTTATCCACCTGTTACTGCACCTGGCATCCATCAGTGATAGCGATGACTTTTTTCTGCCCTCGCGGGAAGATATGGGCGCCATGCTGGCCATCACCACAGAGACTGCCAGTCGAATGATCTCTGCCCTGCGCAGTGAAAAGGTACTGAAAGTAGAGGATAAAAATAGGGCTAGTGCCGATTTGGAGCAGATGCGAGCTCTGCTTACATAGCGGACTATTTGTAGAGTCTCTCGTCTTATTATAAAGGCTCACAAAATAAGCATTCGACGTCACTTTTTGCCCTCCTGGCCAGGCCAGGAAAGGGCGTTGCTAAGGCGGAGCTTTGCTCTGATGATTAGCAAATAATAGGTGTAAGCAGTCCTGCCAGATGCTTTAGCAGGCCAGACGGCTTGGCTGCGAAGGGCCGGAAGCAATAATAAATAGGTATATTTCTGATCAAAACAGGGCTGCTTAGGCAGGGTGCCGATAGCGGTCTTGTAAGATTTTAAGAGATGGTAGCTACGGGCGGACTTGAACCGCCGACCCCAGCATTATGAATGCTGTGCTCTAACCAGCTGAGCTACGTAGCCACGAAATGGTCGATCTTTGAAGGCGGGGGATTTTGGCGATTTCAGTGCGGGTTGTCAAGCTAGGGGGCTAATTTACTGGGACTATTTGGTCGGGCTTTTTAGTAGGGCTTTTTAATCGGGTCCAGGCGGTGCAGGGTGTCGGCATGGTCGTCGCTGATGTAAAGGCTGCCATCTTCGCCCTGGGCGAGTTCAGCGGGGCGACCGAGAATTTTGCCTTCGGGTGTTAAGAAGCCCGTTAACAGGTCTTTTTCAACAATGTTGTCGTCATCATTCCAGTGCAGTGAAACCACTTTATAGCCGTCCGGTGTCGTGCGATTCCAGGAGCCGTGTAGTGCGACGAAAGCACTGCGCTCATAGCCGACTGGCAGCTTTGAACTGCGATTAAAAATTATGCCCAGTGCTGCGTTGTGGGGGCGAAAGCCGTGTGCCGGATGTTTTCCCGGTCGCAGGGGCTTGCTGGGGTGGTCGCCGTAGTCGGGGTCGGCCTTGCCAAAACCGTTACTGAAGGGCCAGCCATAGAAGCTGCCGTGAGTGATGTGGTTGAGCTCGTCCGGGGGCTCGTGGTCACCCAGCCAGTCGCGGCCATTGTCGGTGGCGTAGAGCTGATTATTCCACGGTGCCCAGTCAAAGCCGGCGCTATTGCGCAGGCCGGTGGCAACAATTTCACCGCCACCACCGTCGGCGTGAAAACGCATGATGGTGCCGCGCCGAGGGTCTTCTTCAATACAGACGTTGCAGCTGGAGCCGATGGAGAGGTAGAGCCAGTCATCGGGTCCAAAGTGGATAACCCGACGCCAGTGATTACCACCACTGGGCAAGTCGTGAATAATTCGTTGGTAGCTGCCCTGCGTTGCGCCGCTGAGGGAGTTATAGGCGATGCGACCGATGGCGTCGGCCTCGGCAATATAGAGCCAGTTGTTGTGAATGGCGAGGCCCGTGGGCCGCTTTAGTTTGTCGATAATTGTTATATGGCGCTCGGCGCTGCCGTCGTGATCGCTGTCGATCAGTCGATACACGCCACCCTCGCTAGAACTACTGACGATGAGGCCAGCAGGGCTGTAGGCTAGCCCCCGTGGCCCTGAAATCGCGCTGTAATAACGCACGACCTTAAACCCGGTTGCCGCTGTGAGTGGGCTGTGGGTATCCCCAGGGTTTGGCACTTTAATGCCCAGCGCCCTGCTACCTAATTGCTGGGCCGTGTATAGGCCGCCCGTATTCAAAAACAAAGTGAGCCACGCCGCTAGCAGGAGGGCAGGAAGTAGGCTGAGCAGTAGTAAGCGGCGTTTCATTACGCCAGCATAGACTGCTCGGCTAGGACTTGCGAGTACCCTTCAGGGCAACCATTAAGGCGCCGAATACCACCAATGCGGCCCCGGACAGGGTGAGGCTCGTTAGAGGCTCCGGTGTAATGGCAAAGCCGGGGATAAAACTCAGGCACCACATAAATAAAATCGTAAATACCGGCAGGGTTGAGAGCATGGCGCTGGCTTTGGAGGCTTCGATATGGGCCATGGCTTCGGAGAAGCTGCCGGAGCCAATCAAAGTGCTGGTGCCACAAAAAAGCAGTAATAGCAGGCCGGGGGTGGAGAGCTCAAAAATACTCAGTGGCTGCGCCAGAGGCAGGAAGACTAATGAGCCGAGAAGATAAACCACCAGCATGATTTGCGAGGAGGTGAAGTGCAGCAATAGTTGTTTTTGCAGCACGGCGTAGCCGGTCCAGCAGATGGCGGCCAGAGAGATCAGGCCCATGCCCAGGGCGTAGTCATTGAAACCGTCGACCATGGCGATAATGCGAGGATAGAAGAAAATCACCAGGCCGGCTAAAAATATTAAACAACCCAGCCATTGGCGGCGGGACAGGCGCTCACCAAAAAAGAAAACCCCCGCGAGCAGCAGCATCACGGTCGAAAATTGAATCAATATTTGTGTGGCGCTGGGGGTGATGTGCTGCACGCCGATAATGTAGAGGAAGTAGTTGATGATTAGCAGCAGGGCGCAGGCGAGCAGGCGCAAATTATCGCGAGTGCTGCCTTTATCGACGAGTCGCGGCAGGGAGCCACGGGCGATTAAAAAGGGCAGTAGCATGAGCCCAGCAATGGCAAAGCGATAAAAATTAATGGTGTGGGCGTCGAGCTGACTGGTGATGCCCTTGGCGGCAATGGGGAAGAAGCCCCAGATCACACAGGCCAGCAGCACCAGGCCAAAGCCGTAGGCGCTGCGCCCCGAGGTGGTGTGAATACCACTCTTTATCGTGGCGCTTGCCGGGCTGCTGTCCTGGTTGTTTTCGCTAGGTTTAGCGGTTGTTTTTTTAGAGAGGTCGGGGCTAGGACTCACACATTAAACCGGAAGTGAATGACATCACCATCCTGCACGATGTAGTCCTTGCCCTCAAGCCGCCATTTGCCGGCGTCTTTGGCACCCTGTTCGCCATTGCCGGCGATAAAGTCGTCATAGCTAACAATCTCGGCGCGGATAAAGCCTTTTTCAAAGTCCGTGTGAATCTTACCTGCGGCCTGTGGTGCGGTGGCCCCAATGGGAATGGTCCAGGCGCGGACTTCTTTCACGCCGGCGGTAAAATAGGTTTGCAGGTCAAGCAGTTGGTAACCGGCGCGAATCACACGGTTGAGGCCGGGTTCATCCATACCCAGGTCGGCGAGAAATTCGGCCTTATCGTCATCATCCAGCTCAGAGATTTCCGCTTCGAGTTTATTGCAAATGGGCACCACCTGGGCGCCTTCGGCGGCGGCGAGTTCTTCGACAGCGGCCAGCAGGGGATTGTCCTCAAAACCATCTTCGGCAATGTTGGCGATGTAGAGAGTGGGTTTGAGTGTCATCAGGCTGACTTCGCCTAACAGGGCAATATCTTCCTCTGATAGCTTAAGGCTGCGCAGCGGTTTGGCTTCATTAAGGTGGGGCAGCAGGCGCTCGAGTATAGCCAGTAAAGCAATCGCGTCTTTATCCTTACCTTTCGCGGCACGGGCGGTTTTTTGCAGGGCTTTTTCTACCGCATCGAGGTCGGCCAGGGCGAGTTCGGTATTGATGATTTCAATATCGGCCAGCGGGTCGATCTCATTGGCGACGTGAATGACGTTCTCGTCTTCAAAGCAGCGCACCACATGGGCGATGGCATCGGTTTCACGGATATTCGCCAAAAACTGATTGCCCAGGCCTTCACCCTTTGAGGCGCCCTCAACCAGGCCGGCAATATCGACAAATTCCATGGTTGTGGGCAGGACGCGCTCGGGGTTGACGATGGCGGCGAGTGCATCCTGGCGGGGGTCGGGTACGGGCACTACACCGGTGTTGGGCTCGATGGTGCAAAAGGGGAAGTTTTCCGCATCAATACCGGCCTTGGTGAGGGCGTTAAACAGGGTGGATTTGCCCACGTTGGGCAGGCCGACAATACCGCATTTGAAACCCATGGTGATCCTCTGTATTTGCTGAATGGGCGCGGCTGTTACTCAGCTCGCGCTAATGATTGGTTAGGTAATGTGTCAGTTTGATCGTGTGCTTATTTCGTGTGCAGGGCTTTCATCGCCTTGTTCCATTGGCCCTCGACAAGCTCGGGCGCGATCTTCAGGGCGGCACTAATGCTATCTTCGATCAATTGTTGCTCGGATTGCGGTGCGCGGCGCAAGACGTAGTTGACCACTTCGCTAGCGTGGCCGGGGTGGCCGACGCCAATGCGCAGGCGGGCAAAGTTCTTGTTGTTGCCCAGGGCTTTGATAATATCTTTTAGGCCGTTGTGTCCACCGTGACCACCGCCAATTTTGAGACGGACTTTGCCCGGTTTTATATCGAGTTCGTCGTGGGCGACGAGTATGGCTTCGGGGGGGATATTATAAAACTTGGCCATGGGGCCGACGGCTTTACCGCTGAGATTCATGAAGGTTGATGGTCTTAGCAAGCGCAGGTCTTGCCCGTGGAGATTAATACGGGCTGTTTCGCCCGAAAACTTACTTTCACTTTTAAAGCTGGCTCCGTGCCGTTCTGCCAGAGCCGTAACGAAATCGGCCCCGGCATTGTGGCGGGTGTGTTCGTATTGAGGGCCGGGGTTACCCAGCCCAACAACGAGCCTCACTTGCGCGTCCAATGTCGGGGCCTGAAAGCAGAGAAACGAGTGAGCCTTTAGGCTTCTTCGTCCCCTTCTTCATCTCCAGCTTCTTCGCCTTCTGCAGCGCTTTCAACTTCTTCGTCTTCTTCAATCGCTTTCGACTTAACAACGGCAGCGATGGGTAGATCGTGATCTTCACCGTGCGCGAGGGCAACACTGACGACGCCTTCGGGTAGTGTGACGTCGGAAATGTGCAGGGTCTGACCGAGAGTGATTTCGATCATGTCGACTTCAAGGTACTCGGGGATATCGCCAGGCAGACATTCAACTTCCAGCTCGTTCGTGCTGTGTGAAATTTGGCCGCCTTCCATCTTAACGCCGTGACACTCTTCTTCATTAATGAAGTGCAGGGGCACGCGAATAGTGAGCTTCTGTGTTAGATCGACGCGCAGAAAATCGGCGTGCAGTATTTCTATTTTTGCCGGGTGGCGCTGCACGTCTTTAAGAATCACGTTCTGCTTTTTGCTATCGACGCTCAACTCAATGATGTGAGAATAAAATGCTTCATTCTCCAGTGCGTGACTCAGCTCATTGCTGGCCAGAGAAATATTCTCAGGCGTTTCACCCAGACCATAAATGATGGCGGGTACTTGGTTTTCCAAGCGACGTAGGCGGCGGCTCGCACCTTTCCCTATATCGCTACGGGCTTTGGCATTGAGGACGAAATCGACCATTTGCCTTTACTCCTATGTTGTACCGCTATAGCTGTTGCGACCCAGGTTATAGCGGGTGAGGTTGTTGCTCGCTGCCAAATGCGGCGGGCAGTTTATCCGTGCAAAGTTTGCTCGTTATTTAGTCAAACATTGCGCTGATGGATTCTTCGTTGCTGACCCGGCGAATGGCCTCGGCAAGCATGTGGCCCAGCGACAGTTGGCGTATTTGCTTACAGGCGCGGGCTTCTTCAGTAAGGGGGATGCTGTTGGTAATGACCAGGCTGTCGAGTTGGGAGTTGTGAATATTTTCTATCGCCTTGCCGGACAAGACCGGGTGGGTGCAGTAGGCAACCACGCGTTTGGCGCCCTGTTCTTTGAGGGCGTCTGCCGCTTTGCACAAAGTGCCCGCTGTATCAACAATATCGTCAACCAGCAAACAGGTGCGGTCGGCGACGTCGCCGATAATATTCATTACCTGGGCCTGATTGGCCTCGGGCCGGCGTTTGTCGATAATCGCCAGGTCGGTATTGAGCTGTTTGGCTATTGCTCGGGCACGAACCACGCCGCCGATGTCGGGAGACACCACGAGCAGATCTTCGTAATTTTGCTTTTCAATATCATCGAGTAATACTGGCGAACCGTAGACATTGTCGACCGCGCAGTCGAAAAAGCCCTGGATTTGCTCGGCGTGTAAATCGACGGTTAAGACGCGGTTAACGCCAACGTTGTTGATCATGTCGGCGACGACCTTGGCGCTGATGGGGACGCGGGCCGAGCGCACGCGTCTGTCCTGGCGGGCGTAGCCGAAGTAGGGTACCACTGCGGTGATGCGTCCCGCTGAAGAGCGGCGCATGGCATCGACAAGAAAAATCAGTTCCATCAGATTTTTATTGGTCGGTGCACAGGTCGGTTGAATGATGAAGACATCACGACCGCGCACGTTGTCATCAATCTGTACGCTGATTTCGCCGTCTGAAAAATGCGAGACCTCGGCGTTGCCGATAGTGAGGCCGAGGTGGGAGGCGATTTCCTTTGCCAACTGCGGATTAGAATTTCCTGAGAACAACATTAAGTTGGGCATGGGGGGATCCTGATATCACGAATGGCGCAGAGGTTTGGAGAAATGGCTGGGGCGGGAGGATTCGAACCTCCGAGTGACGGGATCAAAACCCGTTGCCTTAACCACTTGGCCACGCCCCAATAAAGCTTTTTAACTATTTCACAATGAACCGCTTGGATAGGCTGGTGAGTGGTTAACTCCCCGGGCGACAAAAGCCTGCCATCGTTGCGGAACATCGACCAGTACCTGGCGTGCTTGTGCTTCATCCTCAAAGGAGGCAAAGATACAGGCACCGGTGCCGGTCATTCGAACATTTGCGTATTGCTCCAGCCATTTGCGGGCTGTTTTTACCTCAGGGTAGAGCTTTTCCGCTATGGCTTGGCAAGCATTTCTGCCACCCTGCTCGAGAAAGGCGCGTATTGTGATAGCGCGTGCGTCCCTTGTCAATTGCTGGTGTGAGAATATTGTTGCCGTTGAGACTTCAACGTCGGGTGCGAGGACGAGATACCAGCATTCGGCCATGTCGACGGGGCTGAGAATTTCGCCAATTCCCTCCGCCCATGCCGTGCGGCCGTGAATGAAAACGGGTACGTCGGCACCCAGTTTAAGACCAATGGCGGCAAGTTGTTCGCGGCTGAAATCCAGCTGCCACAACTGATTGAGGCCAATTAAGGTGGTTGCTGCATCGCTACTGCCACCCCCCAGCCCGCCACCGAGAGGTAGGCGTTTCGTCAAATGAATATCGGCGCCGTAATGGTGCGCCGGGTTTTGTCGCTGAGCTTGTTGCTGCAGGGCTTTGGCCGCGCGATAGACAAGATTATCTTTTTCGGCGATCGCCGGATGGGTAGGGCTAAGCGTAATTGTCGCATCATCGCGTTGCTGGAAGTCCAATTGGTCGCCGTAGTCGAGTAATTGAAACAGAGTTTGCAGTTGATGATAGCCGTCGGCGCGGCGCCCGGTAATGTGTAAAAAAAGATTGATCTTCGCCGGTGCTGGCAGGCTGATTAGGTCTTGTGTCACGGCTAGCTTACTTATCCGGTGAGTGGCTTGGGTTTGAGATACTTTGGTTTAAAGTGCCTGGATTTGATGTGCTACGTTGCGGGTCGTACTCTGGAAAAGACCACTCCTTTAAGAGCAGAGTGAAAGCCAGTTTGTCGCTACGGCCTTTGATTTTACCCGGTAATTGGCCGTAAGGCCCAGTTTGGTAGCGGCTGACAGTCAGCTGCCAGTCATCTTCTTGCAGGCTATCGAGCAAACCCGCCTCGTTGAACGTTTTTATGATGCCGCTTGATGAGCTGGCGGGTATGCCTCTGACCCAGGAGCGCATTTGCTCTACGGGTAATTGCCAACCAAAGAGTCGTTGGGTTAATGCGCTGGAAGAGTGAGAGCTTATGTCGGCCTCTCCCGGTTGGCTGAGCGTGATTGCCTGTGCGTTGCCGCTAATTTGCACTGTGCCGACGCCAAAGGGACCGCTCAAATAAATAGTGAATTGGTCACCGTGCTGGCTCCAGTCAAACCAGGCGCTGCCCGAGTCTGTCTCGTTGCGATAGGCAAGCTTGCCTTTCAGCTGCCAGCTATCAATGGTTTGCATGGCGATTCGGTGTGCAGGCCACGATGGCGGCGGGGAGAGGATGGTAGAGTCAGGCTGCTTTTGTAGTGGCGCACAGGCGCTAATTAACAGTAGAAGCAGGGCGATAAAGCCAAGCGCTGGCAAAGAGGGCCGGTTGATGGGTGTTGGCTTAGTGGGTGTTAGCTGAGTGGGCATCGATGTTGGGTGCTGACAATTCAGAGCGGGCTATTCTAAAGCATGGCGCTAATAGTTGGATGTTCAGAGTTGAACATTCAGCCGCTGCAATGTTTTGAGCAAAAACTCGCTACTGGGGTTGTCGTTGATAGCGTCTTGCCAGATGGAGCGGGCCTCGTCCTCTTCGCCCGTTGCCCACAGCACTTCGCCCAGGTGAGCAGCGACCTCGGGGTCTGGCATGGTGTTCATCGCCGCGCGCAGGTGGCCCAGTGCCGCGTCGTATTCGCCGCGTTTGTAGAGCACCCAGCCTAGACTATCGCGGATGGCGGGGTCGTTGGGTTTAATCGCCAGCGCTCGCTGGATGAGTTCAAGGGCCTCGTCGTAGCGCTCCGTGCGATTGGCCAGGGTGTAGCCGAGGGCATTGAGGGCCGAGGCGTTGTTGGTGTCGCGTTCAATAATGGCGCGCAGATCTTTTTCGGTAGCGGCGAGGTTGCCAAGTTTTTCGTGAACCAGCGAGCGACTGTAGAGTAGTTCAATATTATCCGGGTCCTCGGCAAGCCCTTCGTCGAGCAGTACCTGGGCGCTTTGGTGGCCCTGTTGTTGAATCAGTAGCTGGCTCTCTATCTGATAGAAAGCACTGGCGTGATTGGGGTAGTCGAGGCGCAACTTGTGTAAATACAGTCGCGCATCGTTGAGTTGGTCACGGCTTGCGAGTATTTGAGTAATACGTACCGTTGCCTGTAAAAAAAGGTCGTTGTTGCTGACCCAGTGGTAGTGTTGCAGAGCAGCGTCAAGTTCCTGGCTTTGTTCGGCCATAATGGCAAGCTGAAAGTGAGCCTGTGAAATCATGTGGCCGTTATCGATAAGGCCGCTGTAGATTGCTTTGGCGGGTTCGGGGTCGCTGTTTTCACGGTGCAAGAGGGCGAGCGCCAGTTTGAACTTGTCATTGGTTGGCTCTTGTTCGGCCAGGGCGGCCATCTTTTCGATGGCCAAGGGTAGATCTTTGGCGGCGACAAAGCGAATTAATTGCAGTTGTAGCTGCTGGCTTTTTGGCGAGTGTTTGAGACCTTTCTCTAGCTCGGCAACGGCTGCCTCGTAGCGTCCATCTTTATGCTGGATTTGTGCGGCGACGAGCCGGGCAGGCTGGTCATCGGGGTATTCATTAAGAATGCCGTGCACTGTGCTCAGAGCTGCGTCGATGCGGGCAAGTTGGGCCAGTAACAGGGTTTTGCCGAGCAGAAGGTCGCGGTTGCCCGGATGGTTCTGCTCTCCGGCAATATATTGCTGGAGCAGGAGCAGACGGTGCTCTTCATCAAGCTCAGCGGTATAGCTGGGCAGTAGAACCAGGTATTTACCATTATTATGGCTGAGTAAATATTGAGCATGCTCAAAGGCGAGGTCGAAGTGAGACTGTTGGGCCTGGGCATAAAAGGCCATATTGCGGGCCTGTAAATTATCTGGCTCGACCTCGGCCCATAAAACGCCAAGTTCTTGTAAAGCCTCATTGTTCTTTTGATAAGAGGCCGTGCTCACCGCTCTGGCGATAACCCCGGGGTCGCGAGTGATGCGGGCCTGATCGCGATAGTTTTCAAGTGCCAGAGCCAGTTTGCCACGGGTGCCAGCGACTTCAGCGACAAGCAAATCGTAAAAAGTTTGTGTTGGGAAGGGTCGAACGGGATAATCGCGCTTTAGCGATGACGAGTCGGCAGTTGTGTCGGTAGTTAAATCGGTAATATCGGCTGAGTTGCCGGCACTTTGACTGAGCTGAGGTGAGGTGCAGGCTGTCAGTAGCAACAGGATGCCGGTCGATAGCATAGTTTGAAGGCGCGGCCTCGCGAGTCCTTGTTTGGCTGTAAGTTGAGGCTTGTCGACCATAGCTGAGTTATTCCGGGCTGTTGCCGTAGAGAGTAGTAAGTATAATTGTGACAACTATGAAGCGTTAAGTTCATGGTTGTGATTGTGAAACATATCCGTATTGGCCCTTTATGCCCCTGATTGCCCTAGGAATCAACCACCGTACTGCAAGTCTCGACGTTCGCGAGCGGGTTGCCTTTGCCCCCGATCAAATGATTTTAAGCCTGCAGCAGGGTCGTGACGCCAGTGGTGCAGACAATTTGGCGATACTTTCGACCTGTAATCGCACTGAGCTTTACGCTAGCGGTAACGTAGATCCCGGTGCTTTATTGTCGTGGTTGGTGGAGCACCATCACTTGCCAGCGAATGCATTGGACAGTAGTTATTACGTGCTAGAGGATGATAAAGCTGTGCAGCACATGATGAAAGTTGCCAGTGGGCTTGATTCCATGGTGCTGGGTGAGCCGCAAATTCTTGGGCAAATGAAATCGAGCTATGCCGTCGCACAAAAAGCGGGCACCGCAGATGGGCTTTTGTCCCAGGTGTTTCAGGGCGTGTTTGCCACTGCCAAGCGAGTGCGCAGTGAAACCGCCATTGGCCAAAACCCAGTATCGGTGGCTTATGCAGCGGTCAGTTTGGCGCAGCGCATTTTTAGCTCGATGCAAGAGGTCAGTGCGCTATTAATCGGTGCTGGTGAAACGGTCGAATTATTGGCTCGCCATCTGCGTGAGCAGGGGGTCGGCGATATTATTGTCGCCAATCGCACTTTGGCGCGCGCCCAGGAAATGGCAGAAATATTTTCTGCCGAGGCGATTTTGTTATCGGACATCCCCGAGCATTTACAGCGGGCGGATATCGTTATTTCATCCACCGCCAGTCAGTTGCCGATTTTGGGCAAGGGCGCGGTGGAGTCGGCCTTAAAACAGCGTAAACACCGGCCAATATTTATGGTCGATATTGCAGTGCCCCGCGATATTGAGCCCCAGGTCGCCCAGCTCGACGATGTCTATTTATACACCGTCGACGACCTGAAAGAAGTGATTGAAGCCAACCTGCGCCACCGTGAAGATGCCGCAGGACAGGCTCAGGCCATTGTTGAACAGGGTGTCATTAACTGGCAGAACCAATTGCGCGGCCAGCAAGCGGTGGGTACGATTCGCGCCTTTCGCGATAATTTCGGTGCGATGCGCGATGTCGAGCTCGATAAAGCATTGGCATCGATTGCCCAGGGCCAGTCAGCCGAACAAGTGCTGCGCCAACTGGCCCATGGGCTCACCAACAAGTTTTTGCATGTGCCGACCACGCGTCTGAAAAAGGCGGGTGAGCAGGGTGACAGTGACTATGTTCACTGGGCCCACGATTTATTCGATTTACCGGCGCCGGGCGAAAAATCACCCGCCCGCAATCAGCCAGAGCATGATCAACAAGGCCAAGACGCGAATGCCGATGCTGCCAATACAGATGTTAAAACAAGGGACGAGCCATGAAAGCTTCGCTATTAGAAAAACTGGATCGTCTTACCGAGCGTTTCGACGAAGTTGGGCATTTGCTCAGCGACGCGGAAGTTATTGCCGACCAAAACCGCTTTCGCGGCCTGTCGATGGAATACGCCGAGTTGGAGCCGGTGAGTAAAACCTACCAGCAATTTGTGCAAGTGTCAGAGAGTACTGACGAAGCGCGGTCCATGCTCAAAGACAGTGATCCCGATATGCGTGAGCTGGCGCAAGAAGAGATGCGTGAGGGCGAGGCTGAACTGACAGGCTTAGAGAAAGAGTTGCAAACCCTTTTGCTGCCGAAAGATCCCAATGACAAACACAATGTGTTTCTTGAAATTCGTGCCGGTACTGGGGGTGATGAGGCGGCGATATTCTCCGGTGATTTGTACCGTATGTATTCGCGCTACGCCGAGTCCCGAGGCTGGAAAGTTGAGATTGTCAGCGAGCGCCAGGGCGATCACGGTGGCTACAAAGAAGTGATTGTGCGCATTATCGGCAAGGATGTGTTTTCGCAATTTAAATTCGAATCGGGCGCCCATCGTGTGCAGCGCGTACCCGAGACAGAATCTCAGGGTCGCGTGCATACCTCGGCCTGCACGGTGGCTATTTTGCCGGAGGCCGATGAAATTGAAGGGGTGGAGATTAACAAAGCCGACTTGCGCGTCGATACCTTTCGCGCCTCGGGTGCTGGCGGCCAGCACGTCAACAAAACTGATTCGGCCATTCGCTTAACCCACTTGCCGACCGGTATCGTGGTTGAGTGTCAGGATGAGCGCTCTCAGCACAAGAACAAAGCGCGGGCGATGTCTCTGCTACAGGCGCGTATTCTCGATGGGCTGCAGCAAAAACAATCTCAGGAAGAGTCTGATTTGCGCCGCAGTCTTGTCGGTAGCGGTGACCGATCCGAGCGAATTCGCACTTATAATTTCCCCCAGGGTCGGGTGACTGATCACCGAATTAATCTCACCCTGTATAAAATCGACGAAATTATGCAGGGCGATTTAGGGCAGGTTATTCAACCTTTAATTACTGAATATCAGACTGAACAATTGGCCGCACTGGCTGAATAAAAGCCGGCTGAAAAAAGGCTGACGAAAAAATGCCAGTAGAAAAAGGCAGTATCGCCGAGTTGCTGCGCCTTGGCTCGGTGCTCGAAGGTGTAAGTGATAGCCCTCGGCTCGATCTGGAAGTACTGCTTTGTCACGTGCTCGATAAGCCGCGCAGTTATCTTTTTACATGGCCAGAAAAAATACTTGATCAACAATCAACTCAGCAATTTTATGACTTGCTTAAGCGTCGTGCTGATGGTGAGCCCATTGCTTATTTAACGGGTGAGAAAGAGTTTTGGTCCTTGTCGCTGGAGGTTAATGCGACGACCTTAATCCCCCGGCCCGATACTGAAGTGTTAGTTGAAACAGCGCTTAATGTTATTGATAAACCCGATGCGCGCGTTCTTGATTTGGGTGCAGGCACGGGGGCGATTGCATTGGCACTGGCGAGTGAGCGCCCGTGCTGGCAAATAATCGCAGTCGATATCGTGCCCGAAGCTGTAGCTCTCGCCGAAAAAAACCGTCAACGTTTAGGCCTGAATAATGTCAGTGTGATACTCGGCAACTGGTTTGAAGGTGTCGCTCAACAAAAGTTTGATCTTGTCGTCAGCAACCCCCCCTACATCGATGCCGATGATCATCATTTAAAAGAGGGTGATGTTCGTTTTGAACCAGGCTCTGCCCTGGTGTCTGGCGATGAAGGTTTGGCCGATATCAAACTTATTATTTGTGGGGCGAAAAGCTATTTAGGTAAAGGGGGCTGTTTGCTGATTGAGCATGGTTATCAACAGGCTAGAGCTGTGCGCAATTTACTGAGTGATGAAGGCTATGCCCAGGTCTCAACCCGGCGAGACTTGGCAGAGCATGAGCGACTGAGCCTTGGGTATTTTTGAAAAATTTAAAATAGTTTAAATTGCTTTAAGCTGGATTGGTGTGAACGACACAATTGTGACCCTGTTTTTTGGCTTTGCGTAGGGATTGATAGCTGGAAGTAAGAGCGGCGGAAAAATCACCATTTTCTATTTCACAAACTCCGGCGCTGAGGGTGATGTTGATTTTCCTATCATTATAATCTATCGGCTGAGAGCTGATAAAATCTCGGAAATCATCAGCGAGTCGAGCCGCTTTTTCTGCAGTCAGTTTGGGCATTAATATGGCAAATTCGCCACCGCCATAGCGAGAAGAAACAAACATCCCGATGTTTTTTGATAACGATTTTGAAAACTCGATCAGAAGGTGGTCGCCACAGTCGTGACCAAAATTGTCGTTGAGCTCGTTAAAGTTGTCGATACCCATTAGACAGAGAGACATTATGGCGCCAATTTTCTGATTCTCTGTAATAATTTCTTCGGCTTTTTTATTGAAATAACGGCGATTGTAAAGTTCAGTTAAATGATCCCTGTTGGCGTAGTCCTGAACTTTTTCGAGTAGCTCTCGTTCCTCGAGGTTGTGCATAATTCGACAGTAAAATTCTTCATGAATAAAGGGTTTTTTGAGGAAGTCGCTGGCTCCATTTTTAATAAAGCGTGCCGATAAATAGCGATCACTCTCTGACGACAATGCGATAATAATTAGCTGGTCATTACCCATCTTGCGGCGCACATGCTTAGTGAGTTCTATGCCATCCATGGTGGGCATGTTGTAGTCTGTAATCAGTAGTTTTATATCCGGATTTTTTTCGAGAACGGCAATGGCTTCTTTGCCATCTTTCGCTTCGCTGACCTGATAGAGATGAGTTTTTAATAGTTTTTTAAGATGAGCTCGCGCTGTCACGGAGTCGTCAGTAACGAGTACGTGGGTCTCTTCATTTTTTGTTAATCTGATCAGTAGTTTGACTGCATATTCATAGGCGAAGCGGCTTTCTTTTACAACGTAGTCAACCACACCTCTGGCGATCAATGATTTTCTATTTTCTTCGTTGTAACTGCCGGTTAATACAATAGTGGGGATTTTTTTAGCCAGGCAAAATTCAACAATTTCCCCGTTGGGAGCATCGGGCAAACCCAGGTCGGCAAGACAGGCGAAAAAGGGTGTTGTTGCACGGGCGATTAGCTCTGTCGCCTGGCCGAGGGTTTCGGCAAATTGCGGTTTCAAGTCGTGGTGTTGCGCAATAAACTGCTTGAGAACCTTCAACACCATGGGACTGTCTTCGACGACAAGGATATGTTTCATAATAATGTTGTGACCGTACTTTTTATCAGAGTTAGCAGACCACTATAAGTTGAGCGAGATTTACCGGCAATTTGTTGCGAGTCAAACTGACGATTGCTTCTCAAATTGTCAGCGTAGATAGTAGTGGCTAAAAGAAAGGGCAGCTGGTGGGCTGCCCTTGGTGGTTCTTTTTTTTGTTCGGGACTTGTGTTTAACAACCTCTCTTCGGGTGGCACTTACCGCCACCAGTTGAACCGCCAATAGCTATGGATATAGTGGCTGTACTTTCTTTGTCTCCATCGCTCACGGTATAGCTTACTGTGTCATTACCGCGTTTCTTACCGGCAGTGTAGATCACACTTGAACCACTGATGCTGATACTGCCCTTATTGGCGGAACCAACGCTGACAAGGGATAGCGGCGATCCCTCTTTATCGCTGTCATTAGCTAGTACGTTAATAGTGACGGTATCGTTTGTTCCGACTGATCCGGAGTCATTAACGGCCGTAGGCGCGTCATTGACAGAATTGACAGAAATACTGACCGTAGCGGTTGCGCTACCACCAGCACCGTCACTGACGGTATAGCTAAAACTATCGCTGCCATTGAAGTCAGTCTTGGGTGTGTAGGTAACCGTGCTGCCGTTAGTGCTGGTGGTGCCATTGGCTGGCGAGCCGACTGTGGTGATGGTTAGGTTCTGGCCATCGGGGTCACTGTCATTGGCCAGGGTATTGATAGTAATGGCGCTGTCCTCATTTGTGCTGACGCTATCGTTACCGGCACTGGGTGGGTTGTTTGCGGCAGTCGTCGCCGTGGCAATGGCACTGGCTGAGGTTAGGTTGTTGTAGAGATCTCTGGCAACTACCTGGTAGCTATAAGCGCTACCAGAACTCAGGCCGGTAGCGGTATAGGAAGTGCTGGTTTGCCAGGCACTACTGCTGCAGCCACTGGCACCAGCGACACAGGTGAATTGATATTCGACAAGACCAGAGTCATCGCTTGCAGTGATAGCTGTCATTGAAATAGAGCTACTGCCTGCGGTGTAGGGTGCGACAGACCAACCCATAGGGTTGGGGCTCGGTGCTGTGGTGTCGTTGGAGGTGCTTGCAGGTGGCACGCTTCCGGTTATGAAGTACTGGCCGAGGCTACCGTAGTCAGAATAGGGTGTGGTGCTATTGCCGACACCAGTCACTTCAAGAAAGTAGCGCCCTGCGGGTAGGGTTTCGAGGATGCGAGCATTGGTATTATCGCTCGGGTCACTGGTGGCGATAACACCGCTATCGTCTAAGAGAGTGAGTTCGATATCAAGGTTGGCGCCGCGTCGACTGCTGCGATAAAAGGCATCCCAGACGGGAATGGCTGAGAGGTCGATGGTGCCACCACCGGAAACAAAGCTGAAAGTATCAATGTCTGTGCGGGTCTCAATAATACCCTTGTTGCCGGAGATGGTATTGGCCGGGTCGGTTTGTGGGTTGGATACATTAACACTGCCATCAGCGTCGATAACTAGCTCAGTGGCAGAGCTGGTGTTTGCTGAATGGTCGTCACTGCGGTAGGCGAGTTGGCTGGAAAGAATGCCAATGTCATCCTGACTGTTTGTTGCACCGCTGTATTCACCTTTGCTCCACTGAGTAACATTGTTGTAGTAGCCGACACCCATAACCGGTGCCCAGGAAGTGTAGCCAGTGCCGTGACCGCCGTAATAGGCGTTGTCGGATGAGCCGTCGTGGCTTAGACCAAAGTTGTGTCCTGCTTCATGGGAGGCAGCCTCGGAGATATAGGACGCGGAGGACGCGAGGTTGTTGTAGTAAACCAATGCAGGCGAATAATAAGAGGCGAAATTAGAGCCCCCCCAAACGTTTATATAGGCCACGCCCCCACCGGTGTTATAAGGCATGGCTTTACTGTTGAGATCTGTACTACGAGTAATAAGTAGGCGGCCAGTGGTGCTGGTGAGTTTGGCGGGTTCTTCGGTGGTGATGTCTATATCAAAGGGTGCGAAATCTTCGGCGATGCGATGCCAAATTTCATGAATGGCGGCCCGCTCGGCATCACTGACATTGTTGAAGTTGCCATCGGTATCAAAGGGTGTTGCAGAGTAGCTGGATTCAGAGCCATTCCAGGCGGTGCCGCTGATGGTGTGGCCATCGAAATCGAGGATGAAAACTTTACTGGCACCAGGCTTACTGTGCAGGGCAAAGACATTGGTAGCAGCCTCCAGTACTGGTGCGCCGCCATCGGCACTGGTAGTTTCTGTCATCTCAGGGGTAGCATCGGGAATTGCTGTATCTTGATAAAAAACGCCACCCTCATTATCTACCCTGATAAATGCCAGGTCGCTCTCATGGAAAGAAAAACTATTTAACCATGCCACGGCGCGCTCTTGGGCGGGCAGGGGCAGAGACTCGATTTTGGCTCGGGTCAGTCCGGGGGGGAGTTCCTCAAGACCAAAGGGCACATCGGGTCGAAACACACTGCCTGGGGGCGCGGATATGGCGACACCGGGCAGGGAGATAATTGCCAGTCCGGCGGTGAGTTTGATCAGGTTTGGGAATGAACGCATTTCGATGGCCTCGTTATTCGCTAGTTGGGTTAGATCACTTAGCCGTGGGAGTTTTCGCTGGCGGCTATCAACGCTAAGTGGGTGACGGGGAGAGTAGACCTGCATTGCTTAGTAAAAGTTGCATCAGTTGGCAGTTTTTTATTGTTTACAATAAATGGTTGTCAGGGCTGACGAACGGCTGGTTGTCGCAGAGAGGGCGGTAAGAAAATAAAAGTGCTTGATTATTAATCGCGTGATTGATGCACAAAAAAACCGGGAAGAATCCCGGTTTTTTTGTCACGGTGCTGTCTTCAGTGTTAGTCAATAATGGAACGCTTAGAAATCTCTTCCAGCATCACCTCGGTTGCGCCGCCACCAATACTTTGTACGCGAGCATCCCGCACCATGCGCTCGATGGCGCTCTCGCGGATGTAGCCAAAGCCGCCGTGGAATTGCTGGCAGGTGTACATGGTTTCGTTCACCAGCTCACAGCAGAATGCTTTCGCCATCGAGACTTCTTTAACGCAGTCCTGGCCCATAGAGTCGAGCCATGCGGCGTGATAGGTGAGCTGGCGCCCCGCTTCAACCTTGGCCTGCAGCATGGCTAAGCGTTGGCGAATGACTTGCTTGTCCCACAGGGTTTCACCAAAGGCCTTTCGCTCCTGCACGTATTGCAGGGTGATTTCCAGTGCCTTAGCTGCCTCACCAATCGACTGGGCGGCCAGTACAGTGCGCTCGTTCTGGAAGTTGCGCATGATGGAGTAAAAGCCTTTATTGAGCTCGCCGAGAATATTTTCTTTCGGCACACGGCAGTTATCGAAAACTAGCTCGGCGGTATCGGAACTGCGCCAGCCCTGCTTGTCGAGGGCGCGACTAACGGTGAAGCCGGGCATACCTTTGTCGACGATAAAAATGGTCACTCCGCGCGAGGCCTTAACCGTGGTGTCAGTTTTCGCCGCGACAAAGTAAACATCGCCTTTAACGCCATTGGTGATAAACATTTTGGTGCCGTTGAGCACATAGCTATCGCCATCTTCAACAGCGGTGGTGCGCATGCCGGCCACGTCAGAACCCGCATCGGGCTCAGTGACGCCCACGGCGCAAATCTTCTTGCCGCTGATAAGGTCGGGCATGTACTTGTCTTTCTGGGCTTTGCTGCCAAAATTCTCAAGATGTGGCGAGGCCATGTCGGTGTGCACCATTACGGTAACCGCGAAACCGCCAAAGCTGGAGCGACCCAGTTCTTCAGCGAGTATGACGCTGCTCAGTGTGTTCATATTGCTGCCGCCGTACTCTTCGCCGTAGCGAATACCGAGAAAGCCCAGATCGCCCATCTTGCGCAGTACATCGCGGGGCACAAAGCCGTCCTCTTCCCAGGCTTCACCGTTGGGCACGATCTCCTGCTCGACAAAGCGGCGGATCTGCTCGCGCAGCATGTTTTGTTCTTCAGAAAAATACAGTTGGTTCATGGTCTTCCTCAGCTTGTCTGGGTTGTGGGTTAAGGTCGGAGCAAAAAATATTTATTCGGCGGGTTCTAATTCAATCAGTACGGCGCCGCCTTCAACGCTGTCGCCGACGCTGCAAAAAATTTCGCCGACCACGCCATCGGTCGCGGCGGTGAGATTATGCAGCAGTTTCATCGAATCGAGTACTACCAGCGTGTCGCCACTGTTGACGCTAGCGCCGCTGGCAACTTTGATCTCGACCACTTGACCGGGTAGCGAGGCAGTAATGCTACTGTCGCCGCCATCGGCACTATGGCCCTTGCCCAGTGCGAGGTCTTGTTCGCTGAGGCAGAGGTAGCGCTGGCTTGTGCCTTTATCGGTGAGCGTGATGGCATCGTCAATGTTGTCGATAGTAAAGCTCTGGCTATGGCCGTCAATTTCAACTTGCAGGCTTTGTTCGCCTATCCAGCCAGCGAGAATAGTGTGCTCACTTTGGGCAGCGTCTTCACCGATACATTGAGCACTTAGCTGGTAGCGCCCCTGTGAGCCGCTAATGGTCAGCAGGTGAATGCTGCCTGTGTCATCAAGCTCATTTTTTAAAATGATGCGACTCTGGCCCGCCAGACCGGCCCTGTTGAGTACGCGAAAGGCACCGAGGGTTTGAAAGGGGGAGTTATGCACCTGCGTATCCAGCTTTTCGATCAACATAATCCGAGCGATGGCTGCGCAAATAACAGTCTTGCTGTCAGTGCTTTTCGCCTGCCAGCCGCCGCTGAAAGACTCGTCTAAAAAGCGTGTAGTCAGGGCTTTATCGACAAAGTTCGGGTGGCGCAGAATATCGCCTAAAAAACTGAGATTATTACCCACGCCGCTCAGGGTGTAGTTGTCGAGGCCGCGCAGCAAGGCACTGCGCGCCTGCTCGCGGTTGTCGCCACTGCCAATCACCTTGGCCAGCATGGGGTCGTAATAGGGCCCGAGCACAGAGCCGGCCTGTACGCCGCTATCGACGCGAACACCGGTGTAGTCGGGCTCACTGTAGAGAGCGATGGTGCCGGTCTGGGGGCGATAATTATTGGCGGGGTCTTCGGCATTGACACGGGCTTCAATGGCCCAGCCCGTGCAGTGAATAGCACCCTGAGCGCAGGGCAGCTGTTCGCCGGCGGCGATGCGTATTTGCCACTCGACCAAATCAAAACCGGTAATGGCCTCGGTCACGGGGTGTTCAACTTGCAGGCGCGTGTTCATTTCGAGGAAGTACACCTCGCCATTGCTTTGGTCGAGTAAAAACTCGACGGTGCCGAGGGAGTCGTAATTAACCGCCTGGCCGAGGGTGATGGCGCTGGCGAAAAGCAGCTGTCGTTGTTCATCACTTAAAAAGCCAGCCGGTGCCTCTTCGATCACCTTTTGATGATTGCGTTGAATCGAACACTCGCGTTCGAACAAGTGCACGGTATTGCCGTGGTGGTCGGCAGCCAGTTGCACTTCAATATGGCGGGGTTCTTCAATCAGTTTTTCGAGCAGTACTTTGTCGTCGCCGAAACCGGCGAGTGCTTCTTGTTTAGCCTGGGGCAATTCGCGCACCAGTTGCTCGCTATTGTCGACGCGGCGCATGCCCTTGCCGCCACCGCCGGCACTGGCTTTGATCATCAGCGGATAACCGACCTTATCGCCTTCGCTTAATAGCGTGGCTTCAGATTGGTCGGCGCCGTGATAACCGGGGATGGTCGGTACACCGGCATTTTGCGCCAGGGCTTTGGATTCTATTTTCGAGCCCATCACCCGAATCGCCTCACGATTGGGGCCGACAAAAATAATGCCCTCGCGCTCGCACAGACTGATCAGGGCCTCGCTTTCAGAGAGAAAGCCATAGCCGGGGTGAATCGCATCGACACCGGTTTGCTGGGCTGCTGCAATAATGTTGTCGGCTTTCAGGTACGACTGGGCGCTCTCGGCGGGGCCAATCAGTACCGCCTCATCCGCTTGAGCGACGTGGCGGGCATAGCGGTCGGCCTCGGAATAAACGGCAACAGCGCGAATGCCGAGCTTTTGGCAAGTGCGCATAATACGTACGGCAATTTCGCCACGGTTGGCGACGAGCAGTGATTTAATCATAGTGGCTGACACACCTTTAATAAGGGCAAGAGAGAGGCGTTTTTATTGAGCAGGTGATGTGTCATCACATGCGGTAAACCGGTGATGGCCCGGCTTCAGGTTCTTTAGCGGCGGCCAGCGCCAAACACAGGCCCAGCACATCACGGGTGTCGGCAGGTTCGATAATGCCATCATCCCAAAGGCGCGATGTGGCGTAGTAGGGCTCGCTCTGTTCACCATACTGGGCACGCACACCGTCTTCAATTTCTTGCAACTCTTCATCGGTGGCTGCACCGCCCTTAATGCTGGAGCGGCGTAACTCGGTCATCACATTGCTGGCGATATCGGCGCTCATGGTGGCGCAATTGGCCGAGGGCCAGGTGAATAAAAAGTTTGGCCAGAAACCGCGACCGGCCATGCCGTAGTTGCCCGCGCCGTAGGAACCGCCGACGATCACCGAAAACTTGGCGACGCGGGATGTGGCCTGAGCATAAACGAACTTAGCGCTGTTTTTGGCAATGCCGCCGCGCTCAGCTTCGCTACCCACCATAAAACCGGTGATGTTGTGCAGGAATAGCAGGGGCGTATTACGCTGATTACACAGCTCGA
>ERZ1027208.77-NODE-77-length-50569-cov-16.934097_pt1 | contig 50569 bp, 42 predicted proteins | sample MGYA00520867_ERZ1027208 | MGnify/ENA primary metagenome ERZ1027208 (study PRJEB33311, sample SAMEA4378413) | marine metagenome | biome: Marine biome; feature: Fjord; material: Water | collected 2014-07-20T08:00:00Z/2014-07-... | depth 75 m ... | reverse complement strand
AGTGCTGCATAATTTCACTCCCCATTGGGTGTACAGAATTACTTGACCACATCATTACGCCTTAGATATACGTTAAATCAAAATGGATACCAGATAGCTCGTCCCTCACTTCTGGTATGACGGGCTGTAGTGGTTTGGGGTAAAGCTAAATAAATGCAGCACCACACACCGTCATACTCGCGCATGCGGGTATGCATTGAACCACGTTCAGTATCGTTATTTTATAATGGATACCAGATAATTCCCTTCGGCGAGCTCAGGACAGGCTGCTCTCACTTCTGGTATGACGTGTGTCTTCGGTTTAAAGCCATATAAATGCAGCTCATAACACCGTCATACTCGCGCATGCGGGTATCCATAGAACAGTGCTCAGAATCGCTACTTTGGAATGGATACCAGATAATTCGTCCCTCATTTCTGGTATGACGGGCTGTAGTGGTTTGGGTTAAAGCTATATTAAGTGCAGCTCATAACGCCGTCTTACTCGCGCATGCGGGTATCCATAGTGCAGGTTCAGAATCGTTACTGTCCTAACGATCAGTTCACATTTTTTAGCAGTTATTACTTTAGTCATACTTATTTAATATCTAGGTTCAATAACTCTAAAGTTAAATTCCACTGAAAATAGCGTAATCAATAAGAATTTGGATTTAGGCTATGAAACCCGCAATTATCATCTCTTTGGCACTGGCATTAAGCGCTTGTAGTGGAGATGTGATCAATCCTACCGATTTAGAGTCAGATTCAAATTCAGTGGTGCAAGATCAAGATCAGCCGTTCGATAAATTTGGTTTGGTTCGTTTAAATGATATTGCCATGCAGCAGGTGCTAAGTAATCCATTTATTCTGCCTGTTTCTTGGGAACTGGATTTTGATTCTATCCCTCATGACTGGCAGGTCGTGCTTGATGGCTTGGTGGTAGCAGAAGGCAATCAAACACAAACTTCAGTCAATATTTCTGTTGATGACCTAGAAGCGGGGAGTCATATTCTAAAGCTTTTATTATGTAATCAAGCCGATCAGTGTACTCAAAGCCAGCCCGTATTGCTTAACCTAGTGGCAGAAGACGAATCTAATACAAATAGTCCTGACGTTAATCAACCAGATGATCCTAAAAGCCCAGACGGTACCGACGTAAATAACGATAAAGATCCAGACAGCAATTCTAATACCTCCCCTGATGGTAATTCAGGTAGCAATACGAACGATGCTTCTGAAGAAATAGACTCGGTTATTCAAAAATATTTTAATGGTGAAAACCCAAATGCATATTTGGTTCAAGATGCGTTGGCTTTTTATGATGTAGATCGCTTTGGAAATAATCGTACTGTTCGAAATGATCTCTCGGGTTCACTTCAAGGCATGGTTCAGTTTGTTCAGTCTCATTCGGTGAACCCTAATGGCAATGATGCGAATAATCACCCTGATGTAGTGGCCCAACGTCAAGCTTTGCTGTTGTTTACCCCACAGCTTGATAATCAGATTTCTTATTCTGTTATAGGGCGCTTAAACGGTGACCCGCTAGGTGAGTTGCAACTTTCTCATCCAAACCTTTTACCTAAAAGTGATTACGCAAACAGCGATGGGCGCTCTGATGTGGTTTACAGTAAGCGTTCATATCACGCTGTGTTGCCTTGGAATTGGATGAAACCCGGTTTGGCTTTAGAGTTTGTTGCAGAAAATACAACAGGCGCGTTAGCGGCTAAGAATATTACATTTGCAGCACCTGCCGAATTGGTTTTACATAACATTCGTTTAGGTATGTTAACCACACCTCCTCGTTCAGAAGATCACAAGTTGATTACTGAGGCTGTAGTACATACAACCGATTATTTTCAAACCATTCCTGTGAGTAAATTAATTAATGCGCATTACCAAGAGATGCAGTTGAACAAGGTGATCATTGCTAATGGTACAATTTATGATCAGGTGAGCAGTGACACTGGTGATGTGTATTCAGGTGACATGCGTCAAAACGTTGCAAAAGAACAAATTAGTACCGGAATTAACGAAGCCAATTGGGGCCGATCCAGCACGGTGAACCGTGAGTCTAATCCTCAGTTAACGGCACGTATTACTATGCACCACGCTCAAGGTAATTATCAAAATGGGGTGCAAGCACATGGTCTAAGCGGCGGTGCAGGCATTGGTACCTTGTACAGCAGCCATGGTAATGAATTAAGTCATGAGCTAGGACATAACTATGGACTTGGGCATTACCCAGGTCAAAACGGTAATGATTATTTTTGGGCGGCGCATCATGCAGATTCTGGTTGGGGCTATATCGCACATCGAAATCGAATGCGCGCTAACGTGCATTGGACAGCGGGTAATAGCGGCATTGATATAACGGGTGAAGTTAAATCATCCGAGGTATTTGCAAATACGTATTCATATAATAAAGATGCCATGAGTGGTGGTTCGGTGGTCAGTGCTAACAGCGCTTACACTCATCACACGGGTTACAGTACCAATAAAATTCAGCAATGGTTAGCGCCTAAATGGATTGCTGATACTGAGTTTTCAACTGGTTTTAAAAAGTGGGAAAACAATCAATTTGTAGAGGCCAATGGTGCAGGGCAATACCGTATACCTAAAAAAGTAGGTGTGCCAGTTATTACCTTGTTGGGTGGCTACGATCCAACATCGGGTCAGCAAAAAGCAGTATTGTATCCAGCTTTTGTGAGTAACTATGGCAATGTATTTGATCTAGCCGAAAATTCAATTTCCACTTCACAATGTGCAATGGATGTTACTTATAGAAATGGTCAAGTTGAAAAAATAGCGTTAGACGGCAGCCGTGTTCAAAGCAGTTACATAAATAAATTTCATATCAATTTAGAAACCAGTCGACAGCCTGAAGCGGCTACCTTGTATTGCTACCAAAACGGTTCTAAGAATGTTCTTGCTTCCTTAGATATGCCTGCACAATTGCCTGAACTTCAAGATGCAGTAATTGTAGGGGAAGAGCATGGCTTTAATCAGCTTCAAGAATTGGAATTAGCGTCGCTAGAAAATGCGCTGTTACAATTTGAATCTGGCAGCCAGGTGATTTTAAACCATGAGCTACAAAGCACTTTAACGGCTTGGTCGAATACAGACGCGTTAAGTGCCAGTGCACAGGTTATGTTGGATGACTATAAATCTCAGCTTACAAAATACTCAGTGCTTGAAGCCTGGATTAATAAAGTTGGGGTTCCAGCATCTGCAACACTAAGAGAATTAATGGCGGACTTGGGATTAGAAAACATTCAGCTACCCGCTGGCGGGGCCATACGCTCTGATCGTAATAACGCATGCTTAAGCCTGAAGGCAGACAACAGCGTGAAAGTGGAAACCGGTACCTGTAATTCTATAGAACAAAAATGGTACATGGATGCACTGGGTAAAATTCATAGCGTAGCCAAGCCAGAAATGTGTTTGCTAACGGCAAGCTCTGGATCGGTAGTTCGATCATGCGAGAATCAACCGCAGTTTATGTGGACAGAAGATCAGAATCGCCGTTTAAGTGTCGAAACCGTATCTGGTAAATGCATGGATTATACTGGTGCAGGTGAGGCCATTTTGTATAATTGCCACGGGTATGAAAATCAACAATGGACCATTGACGTAAATGTAGATGATCCCGTGATAAGCCAGCTAAAAGGTTTGATTCTTAATAATTTGTGAATAACAGTTTGAGGATAAACAAGACATTGAGTAAGTAGTCGTGATTTTTCATTGTATTTTATGAGCGCTTCACTGCATTTGGGTGACAAGTAAACTTCTACAAATACAGGTGATTTTGTAGGAGCTTGCTTGCAGGCGAAAATATGTTCAGTGAGGCACAGACCAGTAATCGTTTAATCATGTGAATCATTCGGCTGCAAGTAGCCCTCTAGAACTTCTGTATAGGCAACTGTGAATCAGTTGCTTTAGAGAAAGTGATCTATTATCAAGCACCTTTAGAAAATTCACACTCGCTAACACCTTTCAGACCTATTAAAATACAGCTAACTATTATTGTATTTGGTAACCCTTAATGTCTCTTCCTGCCTGTCCAAGCTGTCAATCTGAATATGTATATCAAGACCAGAGTAATTTAGTTTGTCCTGAATGCGCTTATGAATGGAATCCATCAGAAGTGGATGATGACGCTTTTACAGTAAAAGATGCCAACGGCACCTTGTTAGCCGAAAGCGATCAGGTGACATTAATAAAAGACCTTAAAATTAAAGGCAGCTCACAGGTGCTTAAAATAGGAACAAAGGCGGTTATTAGGCGAATTGTAGAAGGTAAGGATCATCAGCTTGATTGTAAGGTGGATGGCGCAGGTGAAATGATGGTCACGGCTAAGTTTGTGAAAAAGGCGTGATATCAGCTTGATTCATCATACACCTTGCCCACGTAATCGAGGTGCGAGTGAACATTGTAACTGTATGCCTGATTAGGTAGGGTTGAGTGAACCATACAGAGAATAATAAAAATGAATTTTGGTAATATTTTAATGATCATCTTTTTGGCAGTGGCTGCGTTAGCCTTCTCGTCAAATTCAGAAACCTTGCTGTCTATGCTGCAGGTGAATGCGGTTGTTCAGCTAACCCTATTTATTCTGGTCGCGTGTATTCCTTTCTTGAAAACCGGGCGTATGTCTTATGTGGATATCGCTTGGCCGTTTGGAGTGGCGTTAATCGGTTTACAAATAATCCTGCTGGGTGATGGCGATGCCATACGCCAAATGATTGTAGGTGGCGTGTATTTATTAATCGGCCTGCGTATGGGCATGGGTGCGTTGGTGATGGGTAAAACCACAGGCGTGATTTTTAAAACTGAATTTCCCCGTTATCAATACCGATTAATGAAATTAAAAGAAGAAAAAAGCAACTGGATTCGGTTTCATATGTTAACTGAAATACTGGCTCAGGGTTTTGCGAACATTACCGTGCTGGCCATACCAGGGTTCATGATGGCCATTAATGGCAGCGACACCATTTCGTATTGGGAGATCTGCGGCATTGCACTGTGGGGCACGGCTTATCTTTTAGAGTCTATTGCAGACCTTCAAAAATTAAGTTTCATGACGAAAAAGCAAGGAGATGTTTGTAATGTGGGTTTATGGCGTTATAGCCGTCACCCTAATTATTTCTCTGAATGGTTGGTATGGACAGGGTTAGTGATTGCAGCTGTCCCGTCTTGGTTGGCTTTACAGGCGACTGAAACAGTATCTGTATGGGTTGCATTTGGTGTAGGCGCTGTAATGGCTTCTGTGATGTTGTATATCACACTGGTGTATCTGACAGGGGCCATTCCTGCTGAGTATTATTCAGTTAATAAACGCCCGGGATATAAAGCGTATCAGGAACAAACCAACCGTTTTTTTCCTTGGTTTCCTAAGTTATAACACTTAAACATTTACCAGAAGGATCAGCCTTTCAATTCTTCTGGTTTTCCAGTCAAAATGATTTATTTGTAACCTTTCTACTAATACAAGTTTTTCATATCGTGTTTCACAATGGCCCCAACAATTGTAGTGGTGGCTTTCCCCATTAAACCTGTTCCGTTCATGTGTGATGACAAGGCTTTTGGAAACGCAGTGAGCGTCTTTTTATCAACCGCTTTAGTGGCATCCCATATTCCTGATTGTGTTAAAGCATTATCAACCTGAAAGTGCTTACTGATCACTTTGATCACTATCCCTGTTTTTGGTTGTTTGCCATTCACGGTGCAGCGTGAAAGCAGTTCAGAATCGTTGCTTACATAAGCATTGCCGTGAATATTTTGTGTATGAGGATAGCCAGGCACCATGATCAGTAATTCAATGCTTGGGTTTTGAATGATGTTACGTAAGCTAACGGCCACTTTATTACCCGGGCGTTCAGGAATGAATAAGGTGTTGTTATCAATCATTTGTATAAAGCCCGCCTCATCACCACGGGGTGACAGTTCGGTGTGTCCCTCATGATTCATTGTTTTTAATAGGGCGTAAGGTGAATAACTAAGTATATTGTCGGCAGTCAGTTCTAGATTGGTTGCGTGATTTGAATGGTTCCAGAATTCAGACCGTACAGCGGCTCTGGCACAGTGAAAATAGACGCCTGTTATTTCAAACATGCCTTTGTGCTTATTCACTTTTTCTAAGGTGCCATTGATTCTTAGGCTGTGGCCAACTCCGGGTACCATAAAAAAAAAGCTAGCAGGACAAGGCTTATTATTATTATCATTTAGTGATTCAATGTTGGTAAGATTGTTAATGTTTATTTCATAGTCACTTAAAATACTCACATTGGCTTTATAGTGAATCGGTATCATTGGTATTTGCTTGTATCCTACCCCTAGAATGGCAATGCATGCTTGTGCCATAAACTCACGTGAAAAGAAATCTAGGCAGGGCTGTATGCGCTTATCCAGCACTTTTGGGTGCGATGGAATAATGTTTCGTAATTCTGATTCACTGTTTATTATGGATTGAGAATTTGGTGCATATTGTTCAGCTTGATTATACTTATGAGAATTGAACATAATGGTCGCCTTAGCATGAAGATCTAAGTACAGTTTAAGCAACTTATCTAACTTACCTTAGGTATTTGGTTTCAATATTTTGGTATCTGGTCTCATTATTCAAATAGTTGAACATAGAGCCAGTGAATTCATTCACCATTCTTATAAACCGTGATTGAAGCTATGGCAGGAGCAAGATGATAAACAAGAAGTCTAAAACCGTATCGGCAATTGCTGTGGTGGATTTGGCTAATGAAATGATCATTCGGAACCTAATTGACCAAGCAGACTTAAAAGCTTTGTCTGTGGATGCGTTTAATGAATATCATTTATTTAAAAGCAATGAATCCATTGTGGAGCACCGCTTAGCCGAATCCGATCTTGTTTCACTTTGGCGCTTGGTAGATACACAATCTGATTTTTCTTTTAGGGTTGGCAGTACTGTGAATCAACAAGCGAAAGGCATCTTAGCTAACTGGATTTCGTACAGTGACACCTTGGCACAAGCGTTTGATATTTTTACGCAAAATGTAGAACTTCTGAATTATGCCGAGCACTGGCAGGTGACTGAAGGCGATACCTATGTAGAACTTGATTTCAAACATCAGTCAGCACTTGTATATGCTAGCGCCGCCATAGAGCGCAGCATGGTCGCGGTGATTGCATGGGGTAATTCCTTTGTTCAGAACCCCTTAGAGATTTACTCTGCTAGTTTCACTTTTCCGAAACCTGATCATGAATCAGAATATGTCACGTTATTTGGTGAGCAAGTCGAATTCAATTCTAATGTAAATCGAATTGTATTACTTAAATCACAATTCCATCAAAAACTGGATTCAGCCAACCCTTATCTAAGAGATGTATTGAAAGAGCGTTCTATTTCAATACAGAGATCAATGGACTCAATAATTTCTGTGGCGGCCAGTGTGACCGAGTTACTAATAAAGGATTTGGCACATTACAGCGCGATAGAAAATACATTAAGCGAATTGCACATGAGTCGAGCTACTTTATACCGAAAACTGAAAGAAGAAAACACAACGTTCTCAGGCATAGTAAAACAGGTGCGAATGGATAAACTTTTGGTGCTAAGCACACAGCAAGCAAGCAGCGAGAAAATTGCTGAGGCGTTAGGGTTTTCAGATGTTAGTTCTTTTTATCGCTTTAGAAAGCAATCATTCATAAACCCGGTAGCGAAATAATAATTCAGTTATGGTGGTATTAAGAGACCGACCATTTATATTTTAAGCTTTTAAAATTTTGTATTTTTAAGGAGTTATTACATGCCTAAAACACAGATAGTTATTAATGGTATATGTAAGCTGTTATAAGATTATTATCTTCTCTCAATTCAATTCTTTCCTTATTTAAATCTTAATTGTTATTCCTAATACTTGGGTTTAGCAAATCTTTACTAATATTTTGTTATTTATGATAAATACCCACTTAATTTATGGTTTTACGACTATTTTATAAAAATTATGGACTATCCTTCTTCCATTAGCTTCTCATCTGAGAATCATTATTCGAAGAAGGAACAAACAATGAAAAAGTATCTTTGGGTCATGTTGTTATTAACCCCATTCTTATTAACCGCTTGCCTTGATGACGAAGACGACGATGATAACCCGGATGCAGATTCTGGCTGGACTGCACAATCAACAGGGATAAGTAATACAGATTACCGAATGATTCCCACTGACCCAACGCCAACTGTAAGTCAAATTACAGATCGTACGACTTATACGTGCACAGCAATCGCTGCAATTGGCAGTAATGTTGATGATTCTAAAATGGTATCGCTGCATTTTGATTCGGATGGTGTAGCGGGCACGCTACAAGTGACGACGTTTATAGGCAATACAACGTGTGCCTCTGGAGGAGCAACGGCAATGCCTACTGCGGGTGACTATGCGGATATTGTGTATTTTGATCATGTTCTGTCGAGTAAAGGTGATTATGTATTTAACCGATTTGATGTCACCGTGACAGGGTTTTCTAAAAAATCGCTCACACAAGACGGCGCAGATGCTTTAAATGCGGCGGATAGTAATGCCGGGTCATGCGGAGACGCAAATTGGACCGCGACTACTGAGCTCAGTATTGCCGATACATCTATATGCACTGGTGGGTTAGATAAAATTCATGGTTTCATGTTGAAAGATGCCGCGACTCAACTGGGTGGTAATACTATGACATTAGTAGAAGGGACTGTATTAGAAGGTGTTCAAACATGGGCTGGAGATATATTGACGTTAGCGTTAGCAGCGCAGGGTAATCGACCAACAAATGTGACCACCACACGATTACAGGACGGACCTGATAATTGGTATGACTTTATTGATGGGGCCCCTGCGTTTAGTCGTTATTGATTGGCTGAAATTGAAAAGGCAAAAATCAACGCCCATAAATACCATGTTTATGGGTGTATTATTGTAAGGTTTGATTAAGTTAAAGCCGAAAATCTATGTTATGCCCCCACCTAACACCGCTTCTATTTCTAACTGCATGTGAGTTGCATTTTTCATTGATACGAATTCGCCGCCTAGATCAATTCTTTGTCCGGATACAGTAAACAACTTCAGATCATATTTTTCAGTGGTTTGCTTTCCATTTTGAGAGGCGCTAGATGATTTATAGGCTTTTATTTCTTTAATATCATTTAGGTTCAGCTTGTGTTGTTTAACCAGCTTAGAAAACATAAATACATCAACTTCTAATAAGTTCGGACTAACACGAATTTCACAGTTTCGAGCAAGGGCGAAAACGCCTAATGCTATAAATACTGTTGCCATAGTAGAAAATACATATCCAAAGAATGATTCGCCAACTGTAGCGATCACCATACCAATAATAAAGAATAAAGTTCCAATGCCGCCTATGAACCAGCCAGCCTTTGATCCGGGTGTGTGCATGGTAAGTGATTGCTTTGGATTATTATTTATTGGGCCGTTGGCGATGGATGTGTTTTGTATCGAATTACGGGTTAGGTCTTGTGCTTGATTATTAGAATTAACCGATAACCGTTTATGTATCTGTGATTTTTGTTGGGCGGTTAAGGGTTTCTGTTTCAGCTCATCTTCGACGGTTTGGCTGTCTTGCGTGATAAATACAGGGATATCGTATGCGCGATTAAAGTTAATGCCTTTTAATTCACTGCTGATCTTTATTGTCCAAGTATGATAGTTGTTATCCGGTTTGCTTGATGAGGGCTTGTCAGCCGGCACTTCAAAGTCGAAAATAAGATAGGTTCCCGTGACCTTTGATTTAGGTGTGGGTTTTATCTGTTTTGACCAAAGTATACTGCTGTGATTTTCTGATTTATTACTACTGCGAGTGGTCCAGTGGTGGGTGCATGTAAGTTCAAAGGTGTATCGATCACCGTTAGTGTATCGCTGAGGTATAAGGATTGAACCGCTAACATTGCCACCAATCACTCCTGGGTAGGGTTTAAGTTGCATAGGGACTTTGTCAAAGTGATCCCATTCTTGCTTTGTCTTTTTGTACCAACGAAACAAAAAGAAAGGAGGTAGCAACAGAATAAATGAAAATACTGTGGCGACAGGATGCTGACCAAATAATGCAAGGGAGAACATTCCACAAAATAAGAATGATAAAATTGTAAAAAATTTGATTAAACCAATTTTATTTTTGGCATTAGAATATAGCGTCGGGGATGTCCATTCAGCACGGGTGGTCCACGGTTTTGTGGGGTCTGGGGTAATGCCCAATGGCATGGGTTGTTCTTTTTTACGGCTGGCATACATGATACCGCCACCTACAAACATGAATACAGATGTAAATATGGTCATGATCAAGGTGAATTTAAAATCGATGTTTCGGTCGTAAATAGATTCATTGGGTTCATTTGGATTTACCCAAACCTTGAGTCGATTTTGAGCGGCTTCTTGTTTCATTTTATATAGACGTTGGTAGTGTTCGTCACTATCGCTGCTGCTGTCTTCACGAAGGTCTGCACGAGTACCTGTGTACGTTTTACCCTTGGCTTGATAAATATATTCAATATCTACAGAATACATGGTGGTATATGAGCCATTGTCATTTCGACTCTCGTAACGGCTAATATCCGCCCGTGTTAACTCTGCGGGCGTTGATTGCCAAGACTGCATTTGAAATGCATCAAATAGCGTACTTAGTATAAAAAAGAAAAACGCGGCTAAGCCAGCTAAAAAAAAGATGCCTCCAAATATAATTCCGCCGACCTTCATACCGATTCCTTTAAGTTTTTATTTGTTTTTCATCATGTCGTTCTGTTTTGTGTGATGCTTTCAGAGTTATTGCACTGGTAGGTCAGCCATCCTATTTTTCACTGCTTTTTCTATTCGATCTAACGCTTCAACCAATACATCTCGCTGGCAACCAAAATTTAATCGCACATAGTTATTATCCCCAAACTCTGATCCCGCTGACATGCCAACGCCGTATTGTTCAAAGTATTTTTGTGGGTTGTCTAATTTAAGGTCGGCCACGTTTATCCAAGCTAGATAGGTAGCTTCGCATGGGCGCATGCTGATGCTGTTTATTGCTTTGACGCGATCCAGAATTAGCTGATGGTTGTCTTGCAGGTAGGCAATTAATTTTTGACGCCATGGCTCTCCATACTTATAAGCCGCGATGGCGGCTTGTGTGCCAATGATGTTTACGTGCCCCACAAGGCCAAACATCAAGTCACTGTATTGTTTACGCATGGTTTCATTTGAAATAATGGCAAACGCACAATCTAGCCCTGCGATATTAAAGGTTTTACTAGGTGCCATTAAAGTAATGCTTAAATTGGCAATGTCTTCATTTAAACTGGCAATGGGAATGTGTTTTTTGTTGTTCAAAATCAAGTCGCAATGCACATCGTCGCTGCACATAATTAAGTTATGTTTGACGCACATATCGGCAATATTTTGCAATTCATCAAGGTTGTATACCTTGCCAATAGGGTTGTGGGGATTACAAAACAACATTAGGCCTGTGTTAGGGGTAATGCTATTTTCAAATGCGCTGAGATCCAGTTCCCAGTTATTATCTTTTGGCTTTGTTAAAAACGTTTGATTTTCAAAATCTAGTATTGGTGAGTGCTTCATTAAGTGCGGGTAAACAGGAAGCGCGGTTGTACCGGCTGATTTTCCATTTTTAATGCTGATAGCACGAGCAACATTCAATCCTTTTACTACGCCGGGTGTTAATACAATCCATTCTGGTTTTATGGCCCAGTCATAATGGGTTTGGCAATGATCGACAATCAATTGCATCAGTTCTGGATTGTCAGAACCGTAACCCAATACACCGTGTTCGCTTCTTTGTGTAACGGCACTAACAATTTCATCCGCGATATGGAAATCCATATCCGCTACCCACATAGGAAGAATGTCTTTGTTTTGGTAGCGCTTCCATTTGATTGAATCGGATTCGCTGCGATCAACAGGTTTGCCAAAATAAGGGTGGGTAGTGTGTTCAGACATATAGTGGCCGCCTATGAAAAGATCTTAAGTGTATTAATGGGGTTAGTGTAAACGGAATTTCGCATAAGTGAACGCTCAAGTGTTCACTTATGCTGTGTTCATAAGGCTGGCTGAATAGGAGAAGCTGACCTATTTAGTGGGGATCAAGAGTTCTTCTAGCCCTAGCTTGTTTGGGCGATAGGTATTTACGATATCTTCATTGGGGTAGCCAAGTGCTAGGCCACATACTAATTTGTATCCTTTAGGGATATCAAAATGTTCTTCTAAAGGTGAGCGCCACATGCCCAGAGCCCCTTGTGCACAGGTACCTAAGCCTTTATTGGTGGCTGATAGCATGAGTGATTGCATCATGATGCCCGCGTCGACAAATGCAGTGAATTTCATTCCTGGGTCAACAAATACAAAGATGGCCGCAGGGGCATCAAAAAAGGTGAAGTTACGAGCCATTTGCTCATCACGGGCGTTCGAGTCACCTCGTTTTATATTCAATATTTCATATAAGCCACGGCCTGTTTCCATTCGACGCTTTTGAAAGATACCAGGGTACTTTCCAAGTATGGGTTTAAAGTCACCGTCTGGCATGGCTTTGCTGGTTAACGCTGACAATACTTTTAAAGGTAATGGCTTGCGCTGTATTTTATTGATTTTGTGGTATTTGGCTAAAAGTGCCTGACCCAATTCTTTGCAGGTATTACCTGTGGCCACTGCAATTTTATAGGGCTGTGTGTTTGAACTAGAGGGTGATTCTAGTGCTTCGAGTAAAATATCATCAAGGATTGATTGCTCGATGGCTTTATCTGAAAAAGCTCGAATGCTTCTGCGGTTTTTAAGTGCGTCGGTAAATTCCATAGGATCACTGTTATCTATTATTTTTATGCCTGCATTTTGTGGTGATAACGTACCAGGTGTCAATTTAATTGGTGGGTAATAATAGTCGAGCACTGGGATAGAGTGTTTTACCAATCGAGGTAAAGATAAAGGGTATCTGTGAGGCTGATGCCACTGAAGATATGGATTGCTAGAACTCGTTAATCAAATTCGAACTGTAAGCCCATGCCATCAGGGGTGTAGCGGACAACTACCATGGTCACAATGGGCGCTTCCATTGGCAGGCCTGTCATTTGAACTGTGACCTTTTCACCCAGGTCTGGCGGTGTGATGTCACCTTTGAATAGAAAGACTCCGCCATCGGATATATCGCCTGAGTCTAGCAATACACTGCCTACAGAAGCGTGAGTGAACTTAACCTTGGCCTTAACCTTGGTGCGCATGTCTGCGCGGCGGTTATCATTAGCTTTATTGTTGCTCATAGATGACAAGTCTTTTAAATCAATGAGTTAATGGTCATAAGTTCAGTATATTAGAAAGTTACTATTTTGCTAATTCTCAGTGCTTACTGACAGTCTGATTAGTTCGTACAGTGATCTATTAGGATCGTCAGGTCGTAATTGACCCTTATAAATGTTTTGTTTGAGTTAGGGGTCGTGAGTTAGGTGCTTGCTGGTGTATTACGCACTTCGTGCTAATACCACCACTACGTAACTGTGTTGTCCGTTGTATATTGATGAGGCATTTATAGATCTGCTGGTGTATTACGCACTTCGCGCTAATAGCACCCTACAGATAATATAAGGTTTTCAGCGAGACGCGGGGATTTAAAAATTGTAGGGTGTATTAGGGCCGTGGGCCCGTAATACACCGTAAATGCGCACAGTATTAAAGCCTATAAGTACCTCCAAAAAAAAACCATAACCCTGTTTATGCTTTGGAACACTGATTCTCTGTAAAGAAGTTTAAACACGGTTGTGTAAGCGTAAGATTAATGATTTTATTCAATGTTATTTATTTAGTCCTGTTAACCCTTGTTAGTCATATATTAAAGGCCGTTTGACACTATGTTGCATGTTAAAAATTTAAGTAAAACGTTAACGCTGGCTGATCAACCTCTGAACATTTTAGTGGGCATTGATCTTGAAGTGCGTGCAGGTGAAACGTTAGCCATTGTGGGCAAGAGTGGTTCAGGAAAATCCACTTTATTGAGTTTATTAGCAGGCCTAGATAAAGCCAGTTCAGGTCAAATATTAGTGGGTGGTGAAGACTTATCTCTAATGGATGAAGACGGTCGCGCTGCGGTTCGAAAAAAGCATGTGGGTTTTATCTTTCAAAATTTTCAACTGCTTCCTCATTTAAGTGCGCTAGATAATGTCATGCTGCCATTAGAGTTAATGGGCAATACAAAAGCCACAGATATTGCAAAAGAATGGTTGGGTAAAGTAGGGCTGCAAGATCGTTTAGATCATCAGCCAAATCAATTAAGTGGCGGTGAGCAGCAGCGTGTAGCCATTGCCAGAGCCTTTTGTTGTGAACCGGATTTATTATTTGCTGATGAACCCACCGGCAACTTAGATGAGCACACTGGATTAACCATTGAGAACTTATTGTTCAAGCTAAATAAAGAACTAGGCACCACATTGATACTGGTGACCCATGATGAGCAACTTGCTAAAAAGTGCCAGCGACAAGTGCATTTAGAAGACGGTGCGTTAACTGAATCCAGTGCACAACCTGAGCAGGCCTAAATATGAATGGCATGCAGCTAATTATCTTATCGTTCAAACATTGGCTGAACGATTTACGATCAAATGAAAAACGTTTACTGCTACTGGCAACATTACTCGCCGCTGTCAGTATGTCGATGATTTCATCATTTGGTGATCGCCTTTCACGTACCATGCAATATCGGGCCAGCGAACTTATTGCAGGCGATCTAACGTTATTCAGTTCACGTGAAGTGAATGGTGATTATCTGGTTCAAGCAAATGAACTGGGGCTAAAAACTTCTAGTGCGTTGGGTTTTTCGACCATGGCTTATGCCAACGAAAAACTTCAACTTGTTCGCGTACGCTCAGTGGATTCGCAATACCCATTAAAGGGTTATAACCAGGTAGCCGATGGATTCATGCACGAAGTGGATGAAAACGGCGAAGGACTTGGTAAAGGCCTGCTAGTTAAAACATCGCCTGCGCCGGGCATGGTATGGGCCGAAGAGCGAGTGCTTCAGCGTTTAGGTGCAAAGCTGGGTGACAGCGTAGAAATTGGCGATGGTGTGTTTAAGGTTGAACGCATTCTTCAGCAAGACGCTGATCGCAGTGGCAGCTTGTTTAGCCCGTTCGGGCGATTATTAATGTCTAAGTCTGATGTTCCGCAAACCGGTGTGGTCAATCAAGGCAGTCGTATTTGGTATAAGTATTACTTTACGGGATCGGAAAAATCCATCGATGCATTTACCAAATGGCTAAAGCCAAAATTAAATAAAGCTGAAAAATTAGGGGGCGTCAGCAATAGCCAAAATAATGTGGGCAGTGCGTTAGAAAAAGCCCAGCAGTATTTATCCCTAGCCAGTTTGATCAGTGTGCTATTGGCTGCGGTTTCAATTGCCTTGTGCGCGCAGCGTTACAGTGAACGGCACTTTAATACAGCGGCTTTATTGCGTTGCTTGGGTGCAAGCAGTGTGCAGGTACGTAATATCTTTATTATGAAACTATTTTATACAGCCATGATGGGGGCGGTACTGGGTGCCATTGTGGGTTTTGTATTGCATTTTTGGTTATTACAGCTGGTAGCTGACGTCTTACCTAAAGATTTAATGCCCGCGCGATTATTACCTGTGATCATGAGTATGGTCAGTGCTGCCGCGGTTTTAATGTTAATTGCATTGGCTCCTATTTTAAACTTAAACAAGGTCAGCCCTGTTAGAGTGCTGCGCCGAGAACTGGCGCCAAAATCCGTAAAAGCGAATTTATTTTTTGTATTGGCTGTGGGCATTATGGTGGCATTGGCTTACTTGCTTACTGATAGTTTTAAATTGTCAGTGGTATTTGTGGTGGGCTTGGCCATTTTATTACTCATATACGGTTTGCTATCAACCTTATTATTGAAAGGCTTGTCGCGTATTCAATTCATGCTGCCCAGTACGTTAAAAATGGGGTTAACTCAGCTGAATAGGCATCAATATTATGCGCGATCGCAAGTGGCCGCGTTCGCCTTTATTTTTACGTCAGTGGCATTGATTTGGATTGTAAGAGGGGATCTGTTTGATAATTGGCAACAGCAAGTACCAGATGGCACGCCCAATCATTTTGCCATTAATATATTGCCGGATAAAAAACACGATTTTCAACAGACTTTAAAAGATAAGGGATTGCCTGCCACTGAATTTTATCCCATGGTACGTGGCCGTTTAACCCATGTGAATGATGTGAACGTCAGTGAAATATATAAAGAAGATGAAGGACCAAATGCCATCAGGCGAGAATTAAATTTAACATGGAGTACGGCCGAAGAACCCGATTCGAAGTTAGTAGATGGCGAATGGTTTACCGATATAAACCGTTCGAAAGTGATTAAACCAGCCACAGATGTTTCTGGAAGATCAGGCTCTGAAGACCTTGAGTTTGTTAAAAATGGTATTTCACTTGAGCAACGTTTGGCTAAGCAACTTAACGTTTGGGTGGGCGATCGCATTACGTTTAATATTGCTGGTACACCATTGATTACAACCATAAAAAGCATTCGTGAGGTTCAATGGGAAAATTTTGAACCTAACTTTTATGTGGTATTTGAAAACGGCGTGATTAATGAATTTCACCATACTTATATTAATAGCTTTTATTTACCCGTGACGGAAGGGCAATGGCTGATTCAACTGAATCAAACCTTCAAAGCCATTACCGTGATTGAGATAGACCAAATATTAAAACAAGTACGGGATATACTGGGTCAAACCAGCATGGCCGTAGAAGCCATACTGGCATTGGTATTGGTGTGCGCCATGGTATTAATGTTTGCCACCTTGCTAAGTACGTTAAGCTTACGTAAACATGAAGCCGCCTTGTATCGAACGTTTGGTGCAAGTGAGTCCATGATCCGAAGCCGCATACGCAGTGAATACATCACCTTATCTTTGGTGGCCAGCTTGTTAGCATTGGTGTCATTTGAAAGCATCAGTTTTGCCTTGTACTACTTTGTCTTTAAAGTGAGTTGGATGCCTCATTTAAGTTTGTGGGTTGCCATACCTTTACTGGCGTTATGCAGTATTTTATTTAGTGGTTACTTTGCTAATAAAGACGTTTTAAAAGCGTCACCAAGACAATTGCTGCAAGAAGTAAATTAAGAGCTTTTAGAAAAATGACATTTATGAATTATTTACCCTGTATTGAAATCGAACCGACAAAAAACGGTGGCACGGTGAATGCCAATGCCTCTGTTATTTGGTTGCATGGATTAGGTGCGACTGGAGATGACTTTGCACCCATTGTTCCGCAATTAAAATTAGATGATTCGGCAGCGGTACGATTTGTTTTTCCTCATGCACCCACACGTCCAATTACTATAAACGGTGGCATGGCCATGCCAGCCTGGTATGACTTTGTAATAAATGGTGTTGATCGCGATGTAAATACCGATGATTTAGCCCAAACCACACAAAGTATTATGGATTTAATTCAAAGAGAATTAGATCGCGGCATAACAAGTGATCGAATCATCATTGCAGGCTTTTCGCAGGGCGGCGCCATTGCCTACCAGGTTGCCATGAAGTGGCAGGCTGATGCATTAGGTCCGTTGGCGGGGTTAATGGCCATGAGCACCTATGTGGCTGATGAATCTGTCATTGAACAAAGTCAGATGCCTAAGGCGTTTCCCATTCATATTTACCATGGCAGGCATGATCAAGTGGTGCCAGAATCTTTAGGGTTAAAAGCGAAGGATTTATTACATGCTAACGGCTATGCACCGGCTTACAGTGAATATGAAATGGAACACAGTGTGTGTATTACTCAAATTCGAGACATTGCGGTTTTTATTAATCACTGCTTAAGTGATTAGCCGTTTACTTACAGAGTTAGAATGAAGGGAAAGGGTTAAAGGTTTGAATGTGAAAGGCGGTCGTGATGTCACGGCCGCCTTTTTTGTGTGCATTAATCGATAAGTTTCATATCATCCATTTTATTTAAACCACAGCTGCCTGATTTAACATGTTCAGGGCAAAGCTGTTTGTTATCACCTTTAGATTCATCTTTTAACATTCTTACGGATTTGTAATCGCCCCAAAAGCAACTTGGGCAGGCGCGTTTTTCATTGTTCTTAGAAAGCTTTACCTCACCATCTGTTCTGTCATAAATGGTGACAGGCAGTAAGTTTTTCCAGGTCATACTACTGGTATCAGGAATGTCATAAGGGATGCCCGCGTGCCCCCAATCGTACTCTAACAAGTTCTTCCAACCCACATGAAGTTTACTGCCTAAGATGACGCCATTGATGATGGTGTCGTTTTCTCCTTCGTAAACTAATCCACCTGTTTCAGGATTGGTTTGGAGTTTTCCGAACTTGTCAGCGGCATTACGCAGTTTAGAAAATAATGATACATCGCCAAATTCTTTTGCACCCCATAATGCAAATATTTGTGCGATTTGATCTTCTTTGTGATTCATGGCTAAACGCGCGGCTGCAAACGGGCCATATTCAAGTGTTAGGTGTTCTTTAAATGCGGGATATGTTTTTTGCATTTCTTCAGGTTCAAAAACATTCATAAAAGACAGGACCCATGCGTTGGTATAGCCTTTTATTTGTGGCATGACCACATCATGATTTGGTATGTAGGCACGATAAAATAAGCCTGTTTCTTTGTCTCGCATGCGGTCCATTATAAAGTCCACTGACCATTTTATTTCATTGTCGGTGTAGTTTGTGCCGTAAAGTTGATCGTAGATACGTAAGCTAAGCATGCCAATCACATTACATTCTACAAACCATGCATTAGGTTCACAGGTATTGCCTTCGTAGTAGCCTTGATGGTGTAGATTCATTTCTTCTACAATTTGCTTTGTCAGCCAGGTAAATTCTTTGCTGTATCTTGTGTCGCCAGTGCTGAGTTGAAATAACGCATACATTAAGTTCAAGTGACCCTTGTACATGATATTTTGTACCGATATTGGGTCTGGGCCAAAGCCTCTGTCTGTAAAGTCACGCCATACTTTTTTAGATTTCATCTTCCAAATCATATTATCCATGGTGACACGATATTGACCTGCATTTTCAGGATCAATGATCATGGCCGATGGCATACCGTAGGCGGCGAATGAAATGGCGTATTTCCAAAAGGGTTGGTATTCGGTGTTCCAGCCTTTGAAGTCGTCGCCACTTAGGCTTAAGCCAAGGTACTCATCAATATTGGTTCTAAGCTGTCCAATTTCATCTTCTTGTAGTTCTCGCTCCCCAATAGGATCAAAGTATCGATCAGCTGTCGGCGTACCCCATGGCCAGATTAATACGATGGCCATCATTAATATGAGTAAAAAGCTGATTAACAGCCATTTAATAGAAAGGTATTTAGATAGAAATGCTTTCACTTGTTAACCTTTTATTTGAATTATTTTTTGGTAATTTATATGTAAGTTAAGACGTTAAGCGATCATAGATTTTAAATAAAGCAGTATCTATTCATCATTAAAAAATGGCTGTTTGAGTCTTATGCGATGATGGAATGCAGTTATGGTATTTAAATATTAATGTTGAAGTAGGACATAGTTGTGGGAGTTTTATAAAGGTGATTGGGTATGAAGGAGTTTTATTGGTTTGATTTGCTTTAAAAATATTTGGATTAGAAGTGCGTAATGCACCCTAGTATACAACTAGGGTTTGTATATGTTTTTTTGATTCTAACTGAATGAGTTAATAGGCAGTTAGTATCGAATGTCGCTGGTACCTGCGAAGTTCATAATAGAAAAAACGATGCTGATGCTCACTGCAAAAAATAACATGTTTCTAAATTCACCTTTAATTGTCGAGTTACGCATAAGACAGATAAAAGGGGCGATTAATGCGGCTGCAATGAGTGGTTTAAAGACACCTATGATAAAGCGATTAAAATTATCTCTATAGGCCAGTAGATCATTTGCCCAGGCGTAAAACCCAAAATCAGCAATATTTAATATTATGTGAATTGAAAAGGCGGTTATCACAAGTGTGTTAGTGACAATGGGTTTTTTTTGTTGAAGTAATTGGCTCATATACCGTCTATGCTGATTCATTCCATTTGCGTGCAGTTTAATGAACTGGCTCACACATTTGAGTAATAACTTGTAACGGTAATCAGATGATTTGTAATGCTGGCCGTTGAGTGTAAGCAATGATAGATAAACAATTTACATAGCCGTCACTTAACGAACAATTATTCGGGTTTTGTTTGACAGTTCGGCAGTCTGTAAAGTGTATTAATAGGCGGTGGATAATACACTTTACATATTTGAATTAGAGTGAATTCTTAACTCTTGGCTTCGACACTTTGACGAGACTTCAGCCAGCCTTTAAATTTGAATTGTTCCATTCCCTTGTATATCGGCATAACCAAGGGGAAAACCCAGTTTAAGAACAGCGTTAAAACACTGAGTTTACTTGGGTAAATACGATGTTTATTTGCCAGCACACCTTTGATTGCAGCTTGAGTGACTTGATCAGCCGTTTGTGATGGCCATGGCACGGGTGCCGTAGTGTCAAAGAAGTGAGTCTTGGTGGCAACAGGGCATAACATCATAATCTGACCCTTATCGTCTTTCTCTCGACGGTAGGCATCAGCCCAAGATAAGAGCGCTGCTTTGGTTGAGCTATATAAGCTGTATCCAGGCAAGCTAAAGATACCCATAAAACTGGCGGTGATTAACATGCCGTATTCACGGTCTTGATTCAATCTGGCCATTTTATGGCTGCTGTAGATAGGGCTGAATGTATTGCAGCGGTAAATACGATCTATATGTTGCCAATCTTCTTGTTCTGTTTGCTCGTAATAAGCAAAGCCAGCGTTAGCCACAAACAAATCAATGCTGCCCATTTTTTCAAGGGCAAAATCAAATAAAGCATCCACACCTTCTTGGGTGCTAATGTCTCCCTGATGGATGTGAACATTTGGTGGAATAGAGTGATCAAATGCATTCAGGTCAGTGGCGACAATATTGGCATTGTATTTTTGGCTGATGGCCGTTAATAGCGATAGTCCAATGCCTGATGCGGCCCCAGTGATGACGATATTTTTATTATTAATGTTCATGGTACAACCTAGGAGTGAGCTGAGGACTCATCCTAGATCTTATTGATAGATATATCAATAGCGGTAGTTTGGCTTAATCTAACTTGCCTAGGTTAGTTGAATTTCGGTTTCCCATTTATCAATTAAGGTTAGGCTATTGGTTTGCCAAGGGTGAAAGTCTGGCTCGGCAAAGGTTCTAAACGGTGCTTTTAATTGAGTCACCAAGCCAAGGTCTCCATATAAAAACCGTTTAAACTCTTTAATTTCTGCCCAGCTTGGTAGTTTTTTATCTTGCCACATGAGCTTTAGGGTAAACGTGAACATGCGCCAAAAGAAAATCTTAATGGCAAACTTCATTACCTTTTGCAGCAGCGCTCGATCACCTTCGCATTCCATGTACACATCAAAAGCCACAGCCTTATGTTCGATTTCTTCTACGGCATGCCAAAACATCAGTTGCCGAGCGGGTTCTTCTAGGCCGTTAAATACTTCAGGTTTGTCCAGTATGTATTCGGCCAGTATGGCTGTTAGGTGTTCCATGCACACGGTTATGGCCAAACGTGTTTTAGGGTTGAGTGATTTGACACGCTTTTGAATAATTTTTCCCATCTGAATTTCTAATGCGGGCGCATCAAAGCCTAAATCGTACAGCGCTTGATTGATTTTTTTATGTTGGTGGCTGTGGTGGCCTTCTTGCCCAATGAATCCACCCACTTGTTTAGCGAGCTTAGGGTTATTGATTTTTTCTCGGTAGTTACGAACGGACTCAATAAACTCAGATTCGCCTGGCGGAAACGTAGAAGACAATCCGGCCAAAAAACAGGTTTTTAAACTGTTGCCATTAAAGAAGTACTTATTCTTAATTGATGAGAATGGGAATACCATCTTTCTTGGTGAAACATTAAGAGATTGGTGATCATCTAATATTTTTTTACTTTGAGCGTGTACCTGATGCTCAGTATGGGCGGGTCTATTTTCTGCGGGTACTGGAATATTGGTAGGAGCCATAATTGCCTCTGATGCGTTGACGCATTCTTATAAATATTATATTTACTAAAATTTAAGTTCTGCTGAATTTTAGCGACTGCGTATTTACTATGGTTGAGCCATGATCTTTCAGACAGGTTATTTTGATTCAACTTAATGGTGATTTGAGGTCACTTTGAAGGCCGTGGAGTGAATGGCTAAAATTGACTGCGATAAACGTTAGGGGTGCATCCCGTTTGAGATTTAAACGACTTTGAAAAATTAGACGCATCGCTGTAGCCCATGGCATCCGCAATGGATTCAAGTGATTGCTTAGAATGGCGCAATAAGGCTTTGGCTTGCTTGATTCGGACTTGGGATTTGATGTGTTGGTATGTGGTATTCAGTTCTTTTAAGCGGCGCTGAAGCGTACTTACTGACATGTTAAGTTGTTTGGCCATATTTTGTAAATTCAGATTGTTGGTAGGGCCATCATCCAGTGCTTTATAGATCTGTTGTATTAAGCCAGTTGGGCTAAGTTGTTTGAGTGTGGATTCACATTCGTGAGTCGCCATTCTGGCCAGTTCGCTATCGCCTTGCCTAAGTGGTAATTGCATCCAAGTACTGGGGATACCTAATTGGAAGAAGGGTTTGTTAAATTCAATGATTAAATTACTGGGCAATTTTGTAGCCGTGTAATGTTTAGGTTGAGGCCTTTGAAGGTGTAATACACATGTTTGTGAAATATCGTGATGTGAAAGCAGTTCTTTAATGAGCTGGTCAATGTTAATTAGGGTAGATAGGCCAGTATAGAACCGAGTATCTAGGGTGTTTGAGCTTTCGTTTAAAGGCTCTGCATCATCAAGTCTAAGAAATGTAAATTGCTGATCGCTGGTAAATTGAATGATGCGTGCGCTGGATCGGGTTTTAAAATATTGCTGGGTAAGTCGCGCCACATCTTTTAATTGTTTGCAGCCTTGAATCGCCAGTCCAAGTGCACCGTGTGAAGACATGGACATACTTTTACCAAATTCGATGGCTGCTGTAATAGGGTCAGTGAAACCACGAAAAAGATTGGTGCTGATGATATTCATTGAGCATTCGTCAATTTTTTTGGGCGGGTCTAATAAAAAGTTAACATCTTTATTGCTGCCTTTTAAAAGGTCTTTTACAGAAATGTGTTTGTTCAGGGCAAAGTCACGCATGCAGACAAGATATTCCCCTGCCACAAAATCATTGGATTCCTTTTCTCGTATGGTCATTTTCATGACCTCTAATCACTGTGGTTCTAACACTCTAACAGCCGTTTTTTTAAGGGGCAATGGACTTTCTCACATAAGAACTTGGTCCGGTAAGACCAAATAAGCCATTTCAGAACCATTATGAATTCAATTGTAAATAGTCTGTGTAAGTTAACAGCTTCTTGTAAGGTTAATTTGGTAGTTATTGTCAGTAGGCTTTGGCGATTGAATAGAATATATTAATTGCTGCGATGTTCTAAAAAATAATAAAGAGAAAGATATGAACGCAGAATATCAAGATGTGATCATCATTGGTGCAGGCCTTTCGGGTATTGGAGCGGCTTGCCATCTATCTAAAAAATGCCCAAATAAAAGTTACGCCATTTTAGAAGGGCGTTCTAGCATGGGCGGCACTTGGGATCTATTTAAGTACCCTGGAATTCGCAGTGACAGTGATATGTATACCCTGGGTTATAACTTTAAGCCTTGGACAGACCCACAATCCATTGCAGATGGGCCTTCAATTCTTAAATATATTAAAAAAACCGCAGAGCAATTTAATGTCAGTTCGCACATTCGTTACGATCATAAAGCCACAAAAATAGAGTGGGACAGCAAGGCGGCATTGTGGACCATTCACATTATGGAGAACGGCGAATCAAAAATAATGACGTGTAATTTTTTAATGACCTGTACTGGCTATTATAATTATGAGCATGGTTACACACCTGAATTTAAAGGAAGAGACAGTTATAAGGGACAGTTTATTCACCCACAGCATTGGCCTGAAAATATAGATTACGAAAACAAAAAAGTAGTGGTGATTGGAAGCGGAGCAACAGCGGTTACCCTAGTACCAGAGCTGGCCAAAAAAGCGAAGTTAGTCACCATGCTACAACGTAGTCCAACGTATGTGACAACCTTACCTAAAGAAGATTTGTTTTTAGTGTGGATGAGAAAGATCATGCCTGACAATTGGGTATACCGTTTTGCGCGAACCCGTAACATTGGCATCACCATTGCGTTTTATAATTTTTGTCGAGCTTTCCCTAATGCCGCGCGAAGCTTCATGACAAAAATGGTGAAAAAAGAATTACCCGAATCATTTGATATGAAACATTTTACTCCTAAATATGCGCCATGGGATGAGCGTGTATGTGTGGTACCGGATAGCGATATGTTCTCTGTGATCAGTGACGGAAAAGCAGACATAGTGACGGATGGTATTGATAGTCTGACCGAGAACGGGATTAAGTTGTCCTCAGGAGAATCGTTAGACGCTGACATTATTGTGAGTGCAACCGGATTGGACATTCAAATAATGGGGGGCATTGAAGTCAGGGTAGACGGTGAAGAATATGATTTTTCTAAGAAAATGATCTATCGCGGCATATTGTTTCAAGACTTGCCTAACTTGGGCATGATTTTCGGTTATACCAATGCATCTTGGACGTTAAAGGCAGATTTAGTCAGTGAATACATGTGCCGTATGATTAACCATATGGATGCAACCGAGACGCAATACGCGGTACCAGAAGATCACGAATCTATTTCACGTATTCCATTCATGGATATGAGCTCAGGTTACATTCAGCGAGCTTTAAGTAAGGTGCCACAGCAAGGTGAAAAACTGCCGTGGCGCTTGTACCAAAACTACATGAAAGACATGATGATGCTGAGGTTTGGAAAATTAAATGATGGCATATTAAGCTTTAAATCAAAATCGGAAGAGGCTGCCGTTGATGTGACTGAAGACAAGAGTAAGTTAGCCAGTTAACTCAAGCGACAAGTCGTAGGGCATTAAAAAGGGAGCTTAGCTCCCTTTTTTGATAATAATTAGCGGATAGATAGAGGCGTATTCTATTTGTCGGTATTTCAAAAAGATGTTCAAAGTTTACAGTTAAACTCCCCTTTGTTTGCCCCGCGCATCATGATTTTACACTTACTATTTAATACCCATAGTCCTCCGCCACAGCTTAAACGCACATTTTCAAGGCCGTTAGAAATAAACCCCTCACAACTGCGGCCCACAGGTTTTAAGTGATCGCCTTTGCAGCTAACCGATAGAGAATCAGCGCCAGCCCGTAAGGCTTTGCAGTCTTTTTCGATATCCAGAAGGCTAAATTGATAACCAGGCAACTTACTGGCATTAATGTCTGCAGCCAGTATAGAAGTTGAGAAAATAGAGCAAATCAGCAGGGTAAACAGGGCTTTCATGACAATCTCCATAGGGTCTAACTTGACTATAGACAATCCCTGCCTTTTTGCAGGGTTTTAACAAAGCTCTTCGCTTTTTGACCCACTTAAGCAATTCCTAGCTATTCAAGGCTAAAATCTGGCTTATGGGGTCATGTTTCTGTAGAATGTGCCCCCTTATTTTTGTTCATATCTAGGCTATTAATAGCAATAGGCTAGGGAAATTCCTTTAGGAGCACTGAATGTCCAAGATCAATAAGATCGTTTTGGCTTACTCCGGTGGTTTGGATACCTCTGTAATCGCAAAATGGTTACAAGAAGAGTACCAAGCTGAAATTGTTACCTTTACTGCTGACCTAGGTCAGGGCGAAGAAGTTGAGCCAGCTCGCGCGAAAGCCGAAGCAATGGGCATCAAAGAGATCTACATTGACGATTTACGTGAAGAATTTGCACGTGATTTCGTATTCCCTATGTTCCGTGCTAACGCGATTTATGAAGGCGAGTACTACTTAGGTACTTCGATTGCGCGTCCATTAATCGCCAAACGCTTAATCGAAATTGCTAAAGAAACAGGCGCAGATGCCATTTCTCACGGCGCAACTGGCAAGGGTAATGACCAAGTACGTTTCGAGCTTGGTGCTTACGCACTTATGCCTGGTGTTCAAGTGGTTGCCCCTTGGCGCGAATGGGATTTGAACTCTCGTGAAAAATTGATGCAATACTGTGAAGATCACGGTATTCAAATTGAGAAGAAAAAAGGCAGTAAGTCTCCTTATTCAATGGACGCTAACTTGCTTCATATCTCTTACGAAGGCGACATTCTAGAAGATCCTTGGAATGAACCAGAAGAAGACATGTGGTTATGGACCGTTTCACCTGAAAACGCGCCAAATGAGCCTACCTACATAGAATTGGGCTACAAAAATGGTGACCCTGTTTCAATCGATGGCAAAGACATGTCTGCGGCATCAATCATGGAATACCTAAACAAGGTAGCCGGCGCCAATGGTATTGGTCGTACGGACATCGTTGAAAACCGTTACGTGGGCATGAAGGCACGTGGTTGTTACGAAACTCCGGCTGGTTTTGTCATGCTGAAAGCTCACCGTGCAATCGAATCAATCACGCTTGATCGTGATGCGGCTCACCTTAAAGATGAGATGATGCCTCGCTACGCTGAACTGATTTATAACGGCTACTGGTGGTCTCCAGAGCGTAAAATGCTTCAAGCCGCTATTGACGAAACACAAACATACGTGAACGGTACCGTTAAGCTTAAGCTTTACAAAGGTAACATCACTGTTGTTGGTCGTAAGTCAGAAGATTCTTTGTTTGACGAAAGCATTGCAACATTTGAAGACGACGAAGGCGCTTACGATCAAAAAGATGCTGCAGGCTTTATTAAGCTTCATGCATTGCGTTTACGTACAGCCGCTAAAAAGGGTCGCGATTTACTTTAAGCTTTAACGTAAATTAGCCTCGATAAAGCCTAATCTTTTTTTAGATTAGGCTTTTTTATGCCTATGAATTATAGGGACGTAACAAAGCAATTTTTTAATTGGCTCAGTTGACCACAATAAAATTAGGATGTATTTATCATGGTTAACCTTGATTTTATGCGGTATTAGGCCGTTTCTTGCGCCAGCCAATCAGCGCATTCTTGCCATGCACGTTTATTCATTTTTTTCTTAAAGAACCCAAAGTGATCGATGTTGCGCATTTCATAGTCTTGCGGTTTTATGATGAGTACTTCTTTGTCTGCATTTTTAAATATACCGGCTAGACGTATTACCGCGGGTGGTGGGGCAAAGTTTTTATCGTCAGCTAAGCCAATAAACCGCATGGATCCTGTGTAGGTATAAAAGCCTTCTCTTAACGGAGAGCCATTACTGTCAGCAATCCAAGTTTTTCGTGCAAATCGGCTCCAATCCTTTGCAACTTGCTTTGGTAAGTATTCAGCGCCTAAAACCCATTTAGGCAGCCCACCCGTTAATTTGTAAAAAAGTGGTAAAACAATAAAGAAAAAGGAGAAAGCCATTGGTCGCTGCTTGAGTGGCCAAGATTTCCAATGTATGTGTTGGCTTGCTACATTTAAAAAACTTTTGTAGCGGTTGTTATCTGGTACCACACCTAATAATTGTCCACCAATACTGTGGCCGATGCCCTTGATTGTTTTATCGGAATGGCGGTCAGTATAAAAAGTTAACACATCGCCCATATCCCGTTCACCCCAGTGAAGCATCGATGGTTGTGGCGATGTTTCAGACTGGCTGGTACTTTCACCGATGCCTCGAAACTCAAACGTTAAAACAGTAAATCCTGCGTCACACAAATAACTCGCAAACCCTTGGTAATAGTTGCGAAGCACACCTGTGGCACCGTTCAATATAAGGGCGATGCCATTGCTTTTGACGGGTGTGAATTCGGTACCCGCTAATCTGTAGCCATCTTGAGTAGGGATGAATAAATTTTCAGTTTGCATCTTAGATAACCATGTTACATCTGTTTGATAGTTGATTAAGTTGTAACGCATGCACTCATCAGTTGACCAGCATAAATTACCCCTTTGAAGATGCTTTAAGGTGGTTTGTTAATAGGGGTGTGCTGATTGTTGCATCTGGTAAATTGTGCCATTGATGTTTTCCAGAATGGGATAATGGCACCGATTACTGGTAAGGCGGTTCGGTTTCTAACTTTACGTTTAATATTCCATTAACGCACGACGGCTATCAATGATTTGGTCTTCAGTTTCGCGGTGTCTGGCAAAGCCTAATCTAGATCAAGGTTGGGTCTTTTTTATGTGTATTCCCACATGAAGCCGCTCTGCTGAACTAAGCTTATTTGCATGTATGGTGAATAAGCTGTTGGCCAGTTAAATGAATACAGAACGTAAATACACCACCGACATCCGTGTAGACACAAGACAAGCGTTTCTGACCATAGCAAGGGCGTTGGATTATGTGGGCATAGATGACGCGCACCATGCTCATAGGGTGGCCTATATAGCATATGAATGTGGGCAGCTTTTAAATTGGTCACCCCTCAAATTAGAAAAACCCTTTTATTCTGGCTTGCTACATGATTGTGGTGTGACGTCTAGTAAAGAACATTTACGATTATTAGAGGGCATGACCCCCAGTAATGCTGATGAACACTGCGAACGTGGATTCACCGCTTTAAGTGATAATGCCCTGTTATGCGCATTTGCAGATATTGTGCGTTACCACCACTCCCCATGGGTAGAATTAAAAGACATTGACCTAGATGCAGACACTAAAGACATTACGGCCCTGATTCACTTGGCTGATAGAGTGGACTTTTTACGTGCGCGTTATGCGCATGAAACACACCCTGAAGCGGTAACCCTTTATGAGGGATTAATAGCCGAAAACTTACTCAGTAAAAAAGATACCCTCTTTCAGCCTGAATTTTCTGAAGCTATGGCGCGACTGGTTAACATTGATGGTTTTTGGTTTGCCATGGACTACGACCGAATCGAAGCCATAGGACTAGAGTTCAGTTCTTATAAGCCTTTCAACACAATACTAGACATCAATCAGATTACTGAGCTTGCTACATTTTTAGCAAATATAGTGGATGCAAAAAGTCCGTTCACTTATCACCACTCGCAAAAGGTGGCAAAGCTTTCTAAAATGTTAGCCATAGATGCAGGCTTGAGTGTAGAAAACAGTGACATGGTGTACGTGGCAGGTTTACTACATGATGTAGGCAAGCTGAAAACCCCAGATGAAATTTTGTATAAAGAAGGGCCATTAGAAGGGGTGGAATTGTCAATTATGAAAAGGCATTCGGTTGATACCTTGATCACCTTGGATCATTTTTTTCCTGATTCAAAAATAGGTCAGTGGGCTGCGAATCATCACGAAAAATTAGATGGTTCGGGTTACCCGTATCAATTAAAAGGCTATCAGCTAGATATTGAATCACGGATTATTGCCGTGGCTGATATTTTTCAGGCGTTATCACAAACCCGTCCTTATAGAGGGAAATTATCATTTGAAGAAATCATGCAAATTATGGATCCCATGATAGATGATGGAAAACTAGATAAAGATATTTATCAATTAATCCTGACAAAGCAGCAAGAATATTATCACGCCTCATCAAATACATAATTTAAGCGTTATAAATCAAATCAATTTTATTCTATTTGAACCTTTTATATCTAAATATTTTACCTACCCATACAGTATTTTAATGGCTACCTAAAGTTGCGTAGTCAGAATGCTATCTAAAAATTAAGCCTGTATTTAAAGGTCAAACCTTGTTATGACCTATGACTAATTTTTAGATTTTATGGCCCCGCGGGTAAATATAATAGAACCTGAAGCCAATTTTAATTCTCCTATTAAGGCATACGTTGTAATAGATCAATCATCCGAGAAACTAAAATTATCGGCTGCATAAAACGCCAAAAGTTAATACTGAATTGAAAAGGGCATTGTCAGATACAAGGAACATTATTTAACAACTTGGTTGAACCACAAGGTAGAAAATAAAGTCAATCCAGCGCAGTTTTTTCAAACGTTTCACAGGCATTTAAATGATGATGACGATGTTATTTGTGATGATGGCAATCACACCTTTCTATGTGCGGAACAACTATCTGTGAATAAAAGTAAGCATTTTGTTAGTCCTACCGATTTTAACTGCATGGGTTACTGTGTGCCGGTGACGATAGTTTTCCAGCTTGCCCAACCAGACCAAAAAACCATTGGTATTGCTGGAGATGGCGCTTTCTTAATGACCGCGATGGAAATATTAACGGCCACCAAATATGGTTTGTCGCCCATTATATTTGTATTTAATGATGGCGAGCTGTCGCAGATATCACAAGCCCAAGAAATACCGTACAACCGAAAGGTATACTCGGTAATCGCACCAGTTGATATATCGGGAGTAGCGAAAGCGGTAGGTGCCCATTACGTATACTTAGAAAACAATGGCATGTTAGAGGGTGAAATCAAAAATTCATTTGCTTTAACGGGTACAGGCAAGCCTATTCTGGTTAATGTGAATATTGATTACAGTAAGCGCACTCGGCTTACAGAAGGGACGGTTAAAACCAATTTAAAAAAATTGATTTTTAAAAAAAGGCTCGTTTTATCGGACGTGCAATCGTGAGAAAAGTGACTGGTTGATATTGGTCAGTAATTGGAAAGCTATTTTATTAATAAAAGAACGATGGCCATTCGTGTATATAGGCGTTTATTTTATATAGCGTTTGGTTATACGGCTTCTTAGGTTTGATCAATCCTATAAGGCTTTTACTAACGTACCGGTGAATAGGTAAAGTTATCTGACAATTTACCATTACTTTCGTTTTATAGGACATTTTGCGCATAAGAGTGCAATGTACATCTCTTTAGGTTATTACTAATAATTCATACACTGCTATCCTTATATTTAGCCATATTTTTTATTTTAAGGCCGTTACGTGACTAAAGCCCCTCGTATTATCAGTGACAATCAAAGCGATAGTAACCAGCGTTTAGAGCTGGTTATTAAAGCCGCTGGTGTGGGTGTATGGGATTGGTTGGTTCAAACGGGTGAATTAACCTTTAATGATCGCTGGGCTGAAATAATTGGCTATACAGTTGAGGAATTACACCCTGTAAAGTTTGATACCTGGTCTAAAAACCTTCACCCGGATGATCTTACTAAGGCAGAGAGCCTGTTAAAAAAACATTTTGATGGTGAGGTCGAACTATATAATATTGAAGCCAGAATGAAGCACAAGCTGGGGCATTATGTTTGGGTGTTGGCTTCTGGGAAAGTTGTAGAGAGGGATGAATCGGGAAAACCTAAGCGCATGATAGGTACGCACCTAGATGTGACAGATCAAAAGAATAATGAAAAGCGCCTGAATGTAAGCAATGAGCTATTAAACGAATCTCAAAAAATAGCACGATTAGGAGGCTGGGAGTTAGATTTAATAACGGGTTTATTATACTGGACTGACGAAACCTATAGAATACATGATACCTCGCCAGAAGAATTTAATCCTTCAGTGGATGCAGGAGTGGATCATTTCTTACCTGAATCGAAAGCGATAATTTCTAAAGCACTGGATGATGCGCTTAACAAGTGCATTGGATACGACCTAGAATTGGAAACCTTTACAACAAAGGGCAGAAAGATAGATGTACGCACCACGTGCACAGTCACTGAAAAAGACGGTAAGCCAATTCGGCTGGCAGGAATTTTCCAAGATATAACTGATCAAAAATCCGTTCAAAAAAAGCTAGAAAAAACCAATCTATATTTAGAGCAAGCTAACTCAGCACTTAAACTTTCAGCACATTATGATGCGTTAACAGGTTTGCCAAATCGTAATCTCTTAGCTGATCGTATGCAGCAAGCTATTTCAAAAAGCATCCGGAATAAAAAAATTGTGGCAGTCGCATTTATTGATTTGGATGGTTTCAAAGCAATCAATGACAGTCATGGTCACAGCACAGGTGATGAATTTCTTAAAAAAGTAGGTGGGCAGCTAAAGCAAGCTTTGCGGGAAGGTGACACTCTTTCACGTATTGGCGGGGATGAGTTTGTCGCCTTAATAGACGACCTTGATACCATCAGTGCCAGTGAAATAATTTTAACCAGAATGTTAGAGTCGGTGGCGACCACATTACAAGTGAATAATATTTTATTGAGTCTGTCTGCAAGTATCGGCGTAACATATTATCCTTTAGATGGTAGCAGTCCAGATCAGTTAATTAGGCATGCTGATCAAGCAATGTATATTGCTAAGCAAAGCGGTAAAAATCGCTATCATGTATTTGATATCGAAAAAGATGTAGCGGTGAAACACAGAACGGAAGAATTACGATTAATCGCTTTAGCTTTAAAGAACAATGAGTTTGAACTCTACTATCAGCCAAAGGTAGACTTAAGAACCAATATTGTATTTGGTGCAGAAGCATTGATTCGATGGAATCACCCTGAAAGAGGTGTTTTGGCCCCAGCTTTATTTTTACCCGCGGTAGAGCATGATGTATTGGGCATTGAAATTGGCAACTGGGTGGTTAATGCCGCTTTGGCTCAGCTTGAAAAGTGGAACGAACAAGGCTTAGAAATTCCGATCAGTGTCAATATTAGCCCTATGCACTTACAGCGCTCACAGTTTATTGGTGAATTAAAATCGATGCTTAGTCAGTATCCTGACTGTATTCATGAACACCTTGAACTTGAAATCCTAGAGAGCAGTGCGTTAAAAGACATTACTTTGGTTTCTAAAGTGATTAAAGAGTGTAATCAGTTAGGTTTGCAGTTTTCGATCGATGATTTTGGTGCGGGGTACTCATCATTAACATACCTGAAAAAATTACCTGCTGAGTATTTAAAGATTGACCAATCGTTTGTACGAGACATGCTATTAGATGAAGACGATAAGGCCATCATTCAAGGCATCATAGAATTAGCAAAAGTATTTAACCTTAAGGTAATAGCAGAAGGTGTAGAAACCCCCGAGCATGGTAAACAACTAATATCGCTAGGCTGTTATCTGGCTCAAGGTTATGGCATCGCTAAGCCAATGCCTTCAAACAAGATATTGGATTGGCTAGATGCTTGGAGAAAGAATCCATGCTTGGTTGATGGCACGGAATAATCAAGGTGAATGAATACTAATGAGTCGTTTTAAAATTTACTAAGTAAGACGTGATTACAGATCTAAATACTGGGCAATCATAAAAGAATCCCCTTTGCCTTCTTCGTTACCAAAATAGCTAACCGGTTCACGCACTTCTTTAACAATACTTCCTACTTCACAATCCAATGAAAACTTCTTAGCTAGATCATTAAATAAATTGATTGGGAATTTCAATTGAATGCTTTTTTTAACGGTTTGAGTAATGCCTAACTGCCAGTCTTCACAGTCGTCACTTGTACATTCGTTGATCAAGGAAACGTTAGCAATAGCGTTATCGTCTACATAGGTTTGTAGGGCTGACAGAATATCAGGAAGGTTTTGCTTAAGCTTTTTTTCTTGGTTCTCTTCAAGGCGGTCACTGGCGATTAAAACGTAGATTTGCATTGTTGTTACCAAGATATGAGGCATTTCGGTTTTAATTGCTAATCTTGAATTTTCATAAAGCAGAAACAAGTCAGCAATGGATATGGTCTCCCCACCCGGACTCGAACCAGGAGCAGCCGCTTAGGAGGCGGCAGTTTTATCCAGTTAAACTATGGGGAGCTCAGATGCATTCTAACCTACCACCGATAAAACTCAATAAAGTCAGTCACTTAATGCCCTATTAGGGTTGAACTATTACTTGTTCTGACTATCAAACAGGGCTACTGTGATATTAATTCTAATTTGCCTGCACCCATAACTAAAATATAAGTAGGCACTTAGCTCTGATGAGTGAAAAGAGTCCGGATTATGCTTGATACCAAACCATTATTAATTGCCCGTGAATTTCCTGCTATTAACCGCGCAAAACTTGAGATTTTGCAGGTTAATTTAGGGTATTTGTGCAATTTAAGCTGCACCCATTGCCACGTTAATGCGGGTCCACGCCGCACAGAGCTAATGGATAAAGAAACCATAGATACTGTCTTGGATGTGATTCGCGCTAGAGATGTCAAAACCTTGGATCTAACAGGCGGTGCGCCTGAAATGAATCCGCATTTTCGCTATCTGGTCGCTGAAGCCCGTAAGCTGGGCGTTGAAGTCATAGACCGCTGCAATATCACCATTTTATGCGAGCCAGGATATGAAGATCTTGCTCAGTTTTTATTCGATCAAAAAGTAAACGTGGTGGCATCGCTGCCATGCTACACACAAGAAAATGTAGATGCCCAGCGTGGTAAAGGGGTGTTTGATAGCAGTATCGAAGGCCTGCTTCAACTGAATGCATTAGGCTTTGGCAAGGGCAATGCTCATTTGCCTTTGAATTTGGTTTATAACCCGGGCGGGGCATTCTTGCCACCTTCTCAGGCTGAACTAAAAAGCGATTATAAAAAGCGTTTAAGCGATGATTGGGGTATAGAGTTTGATGATTTGTATACTATAACTAATATGCCTATCAGTCGGTTTGGCAGCGTCTTGATTTCAAAGGGTCAGTTTAATGATTACATGCAGTTGCTAATTGATAACTACCAAGCCAGTAATTTAGAAACGGTGATGTGCCGTAATACAGTGAGTGTGGATTACTTGGGCAATTTATACGATTGTGATTTCAATCAGATGCTAGAAATGCCCATTACTAAAGATGATGGCGAAGCTGTTGATGGGCAAGCGAGTACAAAATCAGGGCGTCATCTCTCTGATTTATTAACAGATGGCTTAAATGGCGATGCGATAGAGGTCGCCGGGCATTGTTTTGGTTGTACCGCTGGTGCCGGTTCTTCTTGTGGCGGTTCCTTGTCGTAGGGCATTAAGTACATTTAAATAATCGGTATGGTGTGAGTGATTTATTCAATTTAATAGTGGGGGGATCAGTGTATGAATAATTTTAATCTCTCTATTATCGTGCCTGTGTATAACGAAGCGCAGCATGCTGAAAAATTAATACGTCGTTTGCGTTTATTAAGTGATGGCTTAGTGGCGGATATCATTGTGGTTGATGGTGGTAGCACGGATGGCACGCCTGAAAAATTAGGCAAACAATTTAATGTGGTAAAAAGTGAAAAAGGCCGTGCTAAGCAAATGAATGAAGGCGCTAAATTAGCCACGGGCACTTGGTTAATGTTTGTTCATGCAGACACTGAAATAGCGCCAAGCCACATTGAAGCGGCTGTATCACAAGGGGCCATGCATAAATGGGGTCGGTTTAATGTAAGGTTAAGTGGCCGTAGATTTAGCTTTAGAGTCATCGAGACCTTCATTAACGTGCGTTCAAGGTTAACCGGCGTTGCCACGGGTGACCAATGTATATTTGTTCGCAAGTCAGTATTTGATGATATGGGAGGGTTTAATAACATCCCATTAATGGAAGATGTGGACCTTTCAAAACGCTTAAAAGCACACGGTAAGCCTGCCTGTTTAAAAAAAGTGGTCACCACTTCAAGTAGACGCTGGGAAGAGTTTGGTACCGTTAAAACCGTTTTACTGATGTGGAAGCTTCGCTACTTATTTTGGCGTGGTGTCTCTCCTGAAGACCTCTCTAAGTTATACCGCTAACCTCACCAATTATACTAATATTTTGAATCATTATTATTTATGAAACTTGATTGCATTGTTATTCAATTTGCCCGTTTTCCAAAGTTAGGTGGGGTAAAAACCCGTTTACATCCTGAGCTAGGAAAAGAGGGGTGTTTACCTTTTTATTTGGAGTTGGTAAGGCATGTACATGATCAAGTAAAACAAAGTGGCTTGTTCCATGTGATTGCATTAGATGACACGGGTACCGACCCATTAATGAATGAGCTAATGAAAACCACCCCTATGATTTTGCAGTACGGCAATGATTTAGGTGAGCGGATGCATAATGCAATAGCGTGGGGTTTAACTAAAGCAAATAAAGTGATCGTGATAGGCAGTGATTGCGTGGTGTTGAATCAAGCACATTTGAAAGCAGTGGTTAATGAGCTTGAGGATCACTCTCATGTGTTTATTCCAGCCGAAGATGGCGGCTATGTGCTAGTGGCGGCGACTCAATCTTATGGCGATATATTTACGAATATTGAGTGGGGAACAGATGTTGTGATGGAGAAAACCAAGGCCGCTATTATGGCTGGCAATAAAAAAGCGGCATATCTGCCGCTTTTGTGGGATGTAGACAGACCGGAAGATTATCGTCGATTATTAGAGCAGTTTCCTAATTGGCCCAATCTAAACTGATTTTATTCGCTTTGTTCAGTTTGAGACTGTGCTTCTTTCTCTTTTTGAGCTTCTTTTCTATCTAAAGCCGCTTGTTGTTTACGTTGCTCTTCAAATTGCAGCTTGTTAACCAGTTGCTCGATATAACGCTGCTTCATACCGCTAAGTGGATGAAAAGAAAACCCACAAAAAGTCATGTCTTTTTCATCATTGTAAATGGCGTGGCGAGCATCTAGGCCGCAGTCCATTGATTCGTCACCCACATGCAATGTGGATTCGTCAAAGTTGCCAATGGCCTTTAGGTGTTCACCCACAAGGCCTTTAAAGTAAGCTTTAAACCCAGAGCCAGAGATATCCTGTAGTCGGCCTTTAAATGTACGCTCGTCTTCACTGGAGCGAAATACGCAATAAACCGAGTACGTTCTTGGCATCATGGCGCGGTAGGCATTACGACGTTGTAAGTATAATAATTTTTCAGGGAATTTAGCGATGTATTCTTGAGCGCTAGAGCGATATTTAATACCAGTTTGAATATGAAATGAAACCATTATTCCACGAAAGTCGGCTGTGAGTTCTAAGCGTTTTCCTGCTTTCAGAAGTTCATTGCCCGCTTCAGGAATAAGCTTGTCAAAGGCAAAGGCTTTAGACTTTAAATCCACTTTTGTAATGGCGGTGGCAAAAGCATCGTCCACACCTTCAAAACGTGCTGTCATTCTTGGCGCGTAACGAATTAACCGTTGAATGGCCCTATAAATCTCTTCAGGGCTGGTTAAGTAATTTTCTTCTGGCGGTTGATCTTGTTCCATGACGTTTGTCTATTTAGCTATTTAATGAGGAAGTGAGCTGTTGCGTGCGTATTTAATAATGCATCAATACGGATTAGCTAGGCTTCACCCAAACTGTGGCGCTGACGCTTTCCTTTGTCTGAACCACTTTCATTATATAAGTTTGGCTGATTTTTGTTGCCATGCAAGATATTTAATAAAGCCCGTGTACGATTTCGGCTATGGTGTATGACAATGCCGTTTTCTTCATTCTGCTTGATGACGGCTTGGAACTCAGCTTTAAGCTGTAGCCACTGGCTATGCAGCGGAGAGGTTTGGTCAGGTGATAGGGTATTTATTAAGGTGTCAAAGCCTTGTTCGGACGATTCAAAACCATGCGCGGAAAGATAGTCCAGTCGTGATTGGACTTGCTTTTTAAATCGGGCAAGCAAAGACTTCTTATGTTGAGCACTGCCTTCAACGGCATTTATGTCATTTTGCAATAAAGCATCTGATTCTTTATTCAGAACCATTCTTAATTGATCCAGGGTAGTTTGCTCGTTAACAAGTAACGTGATCAATTCATCTACCGTAGGATTAGACATAGTGCTTCCTTAACTTTCTTGTCGGTTTGTTTAGAGACTCAGTAAGCCGCTGTATTTAGCCATCTAATTTAAGATGGAATCAAACTTGATCATCTTGCCCGCTATGCGCTCATAATCAATTTTGTATTCATTATTCGCCAGTGCACCCTTGATTCGTTCAACGGTGGCATTATCAATATCGGGCATTTTTGCCACTTCAGCTTCTATCTGCTGAATCGATTTGCTTTGAGGGCTTAACTTAACCTCAGCATTATCCGATTTAACGGCGTCGGCAGATTTACCCTGACCGCCACTACTGACCTTATCGGCACTGCGGGGTTGCCCGCCACCACCGACACCGGTGGTTATTTTGTTTATGTTCATTTTCTTTACCTTCCACGCAAATGAGAGTTTCTCATAGGCCTATAACGGCAGACATTCACTAGGCTTTAGCTTTTTCTTTCATTTTTTTCAAAATAATCCAAATATATTTCAAAAATTAACTACAACCAGGCCAGAGTCCACGACTTTAGCTCTAATAATACGGTTTGAGCGGATATTTTTAACGCGTATTTGTTTGCCTTCACGCCCATTATTCATGGCTTCACCGGGCATCTTGACGCTCATCGCCCCTTTTTTAGCCATTATCATGACCCGATCGCCCTTATGTACGAGTAATGCCGGTAAAACCAGGTGACCATTTAATACGGTTTCGCCAGCTAGGGCTCTTTTAGATTGTTTGCCTATAAGAAAGTCTTTCTTTAGATAATACCCATTTCGTAATTGGCTAATATTAATGTTTCGATAATCCAAGTGATGAAGGCCTAATACGGTGTTTCTTGATACAGGCTGACTTAAGACCACCACCTGAGTAATTAAATTAATATTAATAGGCACATTTAAGGCCCATGCTTTTTTGTCTTTACAACTTACTTTTATTTGACTGCGACCCAGTGATAACGGATTGGGTATTTTAACCTGTAAAGTTTGGCTGCAGGTTGAAAGCGTCAAGCGTGAATCCAGTTGATTGCTTTCAATGTTGTATTCGTAATCGACTAATCCCATCCCAGCTGCCATAGCGGTTACCCGTTCACCAACCAATTGTTGGATGCTTTGGCTGACTTGGTCGATGCCTGTTTCAGAGGCAAATCCAAGTGGATTAAAGGATAAAAATAAAATCCCAATAAAAAGTCTGTGTTTCACCAAAAATTGTCCTATTCTCAAATAAGATATGGTGCTGCCATGAAAATGGCGTTTATCGATATGCACTCACACCTTTATAGGCATGGTGCAATTGACGTGCCGCTGGAAGAAAGCATACAAAGACCAAAAGTTGGGATTTGTAACATGGAGTTGATGTATGGCCGGGATGTTAGAGTCCGTCGATCAGAGAACCCAGCTTGTTGGTGAAAACCGACTTGAATTGCTGTTGTTCCGCTTAAGCGGACCCCAGGTTTACGGCATTAATGTATTTAAAGTGAAAGAAGTTTTACAGTGCCCACCATTAACCATATTACCTAAAAGCCATAGGGTAGTAGTGGGTGTTGCCCATATTCGTACAGGCACCATTCCAATAATGGATATGGGGTTAGCGACCGGAAATATTTCTGTGGGCGATCCAAAAGACTGTTTTGTTATTATCACTGAATACAATATGGCCACTCAGGGATTTTTAGTCACTGGGGTTGAACGAATTGTGAACATGAATTGGGAAGAGATACACCCGCCACCAAAGGGCACTGGCCGTGAACATTATTTAACGGCGGTGACAGAAGTGGATGAGCGCTTGGTTGAGATAATAGATGTCGAAAAAATATTATCCGAAGTGTCTCCTATGGAAGAAAGAATTAGTGATGACGTACTGGAAACCGCAAAAGGCATTGCTCCAGATGAAGCACCTAAAGTGCTAATTGCAGATGACTCTAAAATTGCCCGTAAACAAGTAACTAAGTGCTTAGAAGCATTGGGTGTTGATGTGACAGCTGTATGCGATGGAAGAGAAGCTTTAACGCACCTACAAGAGATGGTAACGTCGGGCGTGAATCCAGCGGACTATTATTCCATGATGATCTCTGATATCGAAATGCCTGAAATGGATGGGTACACGCTAACGACAGCGGTAAGAAATGACCCAAACATGAAAGGCATGCATATTATTTTGCACACATCTTTAAGTGGTGTGTTTAATGAAAACATGGTTCAAAAAGTAGGGGCTGATGACTTTATTGCTAAGTTTAACCCAGACGTACTGGCTGCAAAGGTTTCTGAGAGATCGGCCATTTTTAAGGCAAGTTCATAAGTGCTTGTTATATCTAGAGAAGTAACCAATGGATATTAGTAAGTCTGATTTTTCCGTGTTTCGAGATTTTCTTGAACGCGTTTGTGGGATCTTGCTGGGCGATAATAAAGAATATTTAGTGGCCAGTCGCTTACGCAGCATAATGAAAGATAAAGAGTTAACGTCTTTACCTGCACTTGTTAAAATAATTGAAAGCGATACTCGCTTACGTGAGCAGGTGGTTGATGCCATGACCACCAATGAAACCTTATGGTTTCGTGACTCCCATCCGTTTAAAATCCTTCAAGAAAAACTGCTACCAGAATTCAGTGCTAAGCAAAGCAGTATTGATATTTGGTGTGCCGCTTCTTCTACTGGCCAAGAACCTTATTCGATCAGTATGATATTAGAAGAATACAAGCGCAGTCATCCGGGTAAGTTACGCACCGAGAAAATCATGGCCACAGACATTTCAAGCAGTGCGCTTGAGATAGCACGGGGCGGATTATACGATCAGTTGGCGTTAGGCAGAGGCATGCCTAAAGATTTACTGGAACGGTATTTTAAAAGTACAGATGATGGCTGGAAAATCGACGCTGGTATTGCAAAAAAAGTGCAATATAGAATGCTGAATCTTTTGCATTCTTATACCTTGCTCGGTAAATACGACATCGTATTTTGTCGTAATGTATTGATATATTTTTCCAGTGATTTGAAAAAAGATATCTTAACTCGCATACATGGGCAGCTAAAGCCTGGTGGTTACATATTGTTAGGCGCCAGCGAAGCGTTGAGTGATCTAGGCGACCTGTATGAAATGGTACAGTGTAGCCCTGGTATTATTTACCGTAAGAAATAGATCTAAATACTTGATAAGCGAATCCCACTCTTTTGGGTGACGGCAGTTTATTAAGTAATTATTCATATTTGTATACACGCCTAGGCAATATTTTCGCACGTTTTCATCATCCATAATTACCCCAGTACTTTCAAAGTCGCCCAAAACGTCCATTCGTCATACCAGAAGTGAGGCACGAGCTATCTGGTATCCATGTAAGCATGCGCGAGTATGAAGTTCCACGTACTAGGCGTTTAAATCTTTAGCACCTATGCAGCATCCATAATTATCCAAGTACTTTCAAAGTCGCCCAACACTTCCATTCGTCATACCAGAAGTGAGGCACGAGCGATCTGGTATCCATGTAAGCATGCGCGAGTATGAAGTTGACGCACTAGACGTTAAAATATTTAGCACTTATGCAGCCCCCATAATTTTCCAAGTACTTTAAAGGCACCCAAAACGTCCATTCGTCATACCAGAAGTGAGGCACGAGCTATCTGGTATCCATGTAAGCATGCGCGAGTATGATGTTCGACGCTCTAGGCGTTTAAATCTTTAGCACTTATGCAGCATCCATAATTATCCAAGTACTTTCAAGGTTGCCCAAAACGTCCATTCGTCATACCAGAAGCGAGGCACGAGCTATTTGGTTTTCATTTAAGCATGCGCGAGTATGATGTTGACGCACTAGATGTTTAAATCTTTAGCACTTATGCAGCATCCATAATTATCCAAGTACTTTCAAAGTTGCCCCAAACGTCCATTCGTCATACCAGAAGTGAGGCACGAGCTATCTGGTATCCATTGAACCTTTCCAGGGCTGCAGATAACCCCAGTTCTGGCTCATAATCACTTATTAAGGATACAAAAACACTTAACCTTATGGCTTTCCGCTTTTCCCTTTTACGGCAAGATTTGCCGCTTTTAGTTTTATCTTGATAGCTCTAAGTTATTGATTAATATAGTTATTTTGTGTTGGCATGGTGGTTGCTCTATCTAAATTAAATAATTTATAGGTAGCTGTCACATGTCGGCATTAGGGTTTAAAAATTCGCTAGGTATTTCCCCTCAAACGTTGCAGCTTCGAGCGGCCCGCGCAGAAGTATTAGCTAACAACCTTGCCAATAGTGATACCCCAAACTTCAAAGCAAGAGACTTTGATTTTCAAGCCATGTTAGATGCGGAAAGTCGCCGCTCATTGAGCATGAATGTCACCAGCGAAAAGCATCAGCGCGGCACTGTTGATACCGAATCAGATCTTCTATTTCGAAACCCTTATCAGCCATCCATCGATGGCAATACAGTAGACAGCCAAATGGAGCAGTCTTTTTATACCGAGAACGCGCTTCGTTATAACTCATCTTTCCAATTTTTAAACGGAAAGTTTAAAGGATTGAAAGGCGCCATTAAAGGCCAATAATCAGAACCGGAGAATAAGTTATGTCACTAACTAATGTATTTAATATTGCCGGAACTGGAATGAATGCGCAGTCCATTCGTTTGAACACAACGGCCAGTAACATTGCTAACGCAGAAACCGTTAGCTCAAGTATTGATGAAACCTATAAAGCACGTAAACCTTGGTTTCAGGTGTTAGAAAAACAATGGGACAGCTTTGATGGCTTGAATCATAAATTGGACGTGCGGTCGCAGGTTGGTGACGGTGTAAAAATAGCGGGCATTGTAGAAAGCGATGCACCATTGCAAAAGCGATTTCAGCCTCACCACCCAATGGCAGATGAAGAAGGTTATGTTTTATACCCTAATGTAAACGTTGTGGAAGAAATGACCGACATGATGTCTTCATCAAGAAGTTATCAAATGAATGTCGAAGTCATGAAAACCGCTAAGCAAATGTTACAACGTACATTAACACTGGGTCAGTAGGGGATTATCAATGAGTGAAATGAACCTAAATAATATTCATCAAGCAATACTTGGTCTTTAAAGGAGAGTTGTACCATGTCAGAAATTACGAATAACGGCACAGCTCAAACGGTCCTTGATCAGTATTCGCAAGCATCAAATGCCGACGAAGCCAAAACAAATGAATTAGGTAAAAATGAGTTCATGGAATTACTGGTTGCTCAAATGAACAATCAAAATCCATTAGAGCCGCAAGACAACACAGAATTTATTGCACAACTGGCTCAGTTTAGTCAGGTAGAGGGTACTGAGAATTTAAATTCAACCGTATCAGATATGGCGGGTGATCTTAGATCAAGCCAGGCCTTACAAGCGTCTTCTATGGTGGGTCAGTCTGTGGTGGTTCCTGGTAACGATTATGGTTTTTTACAGCAAGGTGATTTGATTGCCGGTTACGCAGAGATCCCCGCGACTACGGCCAACTTATCTGTACAAATACAATCAAGAACGGGACAAACCTTAGAAACCATCAGTTTAGGTCGGCATGATCAAGGGCCTGTTTCTTTACGATGGGACGGTGCTAATTTAGAAATGGATGGGGAGATTGTTGAGATGGATCGTACATTACTGAATCGGCAAGAGGTTTTAAAAGACGCTGAAGGCAACCCTGTTTTAGATGCAGACGGTAATACCATCGCATCAGCTTACCCTGCAGGGGAATATAAATTTGTGATATCGGCTTCCATTGACGGAAAAAATGAAGGCTTGAGTACGGCCATGAGCGGCAAAGTTGATAGCGTGACCATCGGCAGTAACTCATCAGTCACATTGAATTTAGCTGGGGGCACCAAAGCGGCTCTAAGCGAAGTAAAACAAATTTTGCAGTAACACGTTATTCATTTAACGAATACGACAAACAATTTTAACCATTAAGAATATTAACAGCACTGCCAGCAGTGCAAAAAAAGAATCGAAAAAAGGTAAGACATCATGGCATTTAATATTGGTTTAAGCGGTATCAGAGCAGCATCGGTGGATTTAGAAGTTACCGGTAATAACGTTGCTAATGCTAGCACAGTGGGTTTTAAAGAATCCCGAGCTGAATTTGCAGATGTATATACATCTAGCATATTGGGTACAGGCACCAAACCTGTGGGCAGTGGAGTATTGGTTGATAACGTTAGACAAGAGTTTAGCCAAGGCAACATCAGTGGAACCGAAAATGCACTAGACATGGCCATCGATGGCACCGGTTTTTTTGTATTAAACGATAATGGCACAGAATCTTATACTCGTGCAGGGTATTTCAGTTTAGATAAGGACGGCTTTGTAGTGGCCAACAGCGGTGCGCGCTTACAAGGTTATGAAGCTAATGATGGTGGCGTTGTTAATGGCGTCCTTGGTGATTTACAAATAGTGATAGGAAATCAACCACCGGCATTAACTTCAAGAATGTCATCTATTTTAAATTTAGATGCATCAGAGCTAATCAAACAAGAACTGGGTCAAACAATGACAAGTGGTGGTCTAGCCATAGCGACTCCCGATGCTGGAATCTCGGATAGTACTGCAACAATACACGCAACAAATGGACAACCAACTACTGCTGGAACCCGAGCGTCCTATACACTCCCTTTACCCGTTGCTGGTGTAAATGGCATCGTTGACTCCACAGCAACCCCAATGTTTGATGTTGCAGGCTATCTAGGTGGCGATACTTTAACAATCACACCGCTTGATGGAACTGGCGCACAAACAATTACATTAGATCCGGTTGCAGCAAGTACAAGTCAATCGACTTTTATCAATAATTTAATGTCAGAAGTACAAACTAAACTTGATGCGGCATTTGGAAATAACGAATTTTCAGTATCAACAACGCCTGCAGTTTTAGCTGATCCATTAACAACACCAGTACAAATGGTCATAGAGCGTTCGGGGTATGATTCGACCATAGGAACAAGCTTTTCATTAGACGCTAGTAGTGCGGGTTTCGATACAGTGTTTGGTGCCACTGCAACTGCAACTTCTACAGCTGGTATTTCAGGGGCAAACTTGTTTGTGGGTTCTAGCCCAATTACTGCAGACTTTAGAAGTATTCCTGGGACATCGACCACAACCAGAACCACTTCAACACCACCATTAAATATGACGGGTTTCGTAGCGGGTACTCATGCGTCTATAACCTCTACTAATGTTGTTAACACTGTTGCAGGTGACTTTTTAACGATAGCTAGTGGGGGAGTAGCAGATAACTCAATACAGTTCACGATTGAAATGACTGATGTAACAGGAACAACGAATCAACACACTATATTAATTGATGAAGCCAGCTTAGTTGCAAATACAGCACTTACCGTTGGTACAGGCGTGGGGACTGTTGAGCAGGCTACAATGGATGATATTAGGCAAGACATCCTAGCTCAAGTTGCAGCGTCGGGTGCTCCTCCTGCAGGGATAACGGGGATAGTTGATGTAAGTGGCGCGATACCTATCACGTTCTCGGGTAACACCGGTAACGTAGAGGGTGAAACCATTATACTAATTCCAGGGGTTAGCTCTGGTTACGACTTAAGTAATTTAGGGTTCGCTACAGCAAACCGTATAGATACAGGGGTTGCAAACATTGATGCTAATAATCAATTTAATTTACAAGTCACTGGACCTACAGCAGCTGAGGACTCAACGGCTTACACAATTACAATCCCTGATAATAATTACGCCACGTTAGATGATTTGGCTGCCGCAATGCAGATCGAAATTGATTTACGAACAGGTGCAAGTGGATTAGCAGGGCGTGTAACGGTTGATGCCGTTGGTGGGCAACTGGTTTTCACTAATGAAGAAGTGGGTGTTGGCTACGGTGTTTCATTAACCCCGAGTGCTGGTTTATCAGCAGCAGCAGGGGCAACTGCGCTGACAGCGTTACAATTTGATAGTCCATCAGTATTTTTAGGAACAGATACCATAGATAGAACGAACTCTTTTCGTTTAACATTAACGGTACCTGCACCTGATGAGGATGGACGTTCCGGCACAACCACTATATCACTAGATGAAGAATTCAGAAGTGTTCAACAATTAGCGGCATCTATTAATCGCCAAATTAGTTCACTTGATTCAGATGCTTATATAGGAATAAGGGCCGAAGCAATAGAGATAGAGCCAAGAGTTGTTCCTCCTGAATACAAATTACAATTTGTGGCCACAGAAGATGGTGAAGCATCCACCATTTCAGTGTCCGATTTTCAAGCAACGGGAGCTGATGTAACAGCAGATCAATTATATGGAATCATTCAAGTGGATGAAGACGATACTTCTTTGTTAACACAAGGTATCGAAGGGGTCACTAATGAGTATCCTGCACAAAGTGTTTTACTAACCGACCCAGACGGTAATGAAGTTACAATTGAAACTGATGAAGACGCTGAGGCAAATGAAATTGCAAGTATCTTTAATAGGCAGGCAGGTATAACGGCATCTGCATCGTCAACGGCGACCATTTCGTTAAGTGGTTATAATAATCCAGGTAATAACATGACTATGTTCCTAAATGGGCAGGAGTTAGTTTCAACCAGCTTAACGGAAATAGCCGAAGAGATTAACGGGTATTCGACCACAACACTTCCAGGGTCATCAGCTGAGATCGATGTAGAGACTGGAGACTTGATTATTAATAACAGTATTGGTCGAGATATTAAAATCCAAATTAGTTCACCGACATCTACAGATAGTATCGTTGTAACGGGTTCTGCTAATGCTGGGCCGGTAGTATTGGGTGGTACAATTACAGGAGATACTAGTGCTGTAGTGGGTGGGAGTATCGATTTTGTATTAAATGAAGGTTATTCATTGTCGAATCCTGTTCCTTCTATATCAGGGATAATGGGGGCTTTAGATGAATCGGAGTTTTCTGATTACGTGATAAATAGTTTTGATCCTACGGATCAAAATACTTATAACCATGCAACCTCAACCACAATTTATGACAGCTTGGGAAATAATCATGTCATGAGTCAGTTCTTTGTAAAAGAGCCGTTAGATCCAAGTCGTCCAAATGAAGAAAACTTATGGGCAATGTACATACAGATTGATGGTAATGATGTAGGTGACCCCGATGTAACTTTACCGTTTCCTGAAAATTTAGAACCGACTTCAGCCCGTTATGAATTATTTTTTAACGCCGATGGAACCTATGATACAAATGCTACCGGAGACTTATACGTAACAAACTGGGATCCATTAGACGAAGAAGGCACCACCACAGGGGCACTCAAATCACTTAATGTATTAGAGGGTGGGCTACCATTAACCGAGCCAGCCAGTAATTCTAACTTTCAAATTGTATTGGATGGATCAACTCAATTTGGTAGCTCATTTAGTGTGAGTGAGGTGAATCAAAATGGTTATACAACCGGGCGATTAACTGGGTTAGAAATTGACACCGATGGATTTATGTTTGCTCGATTCACTAATGGTCAGGCCGAAGTTCTTGGCCAGGTGGCACTGGCATCCTTTAAAAACCCAGAGGGGCTCGTCTCATTAGGTGATACCGCTTGGGGAGAATCGTTTGAATCGGGGGTGGCGACAGTCGGTTCACCTAGGACCGGTTCTTTTGGTAACTTACGATCATCGGCGCTTGAAGACTCGAATGTGGATTTATCAGAAGAACTGGTGGGTTTAATTATTGCGCAGCGTAATTTCCAAGCCAGTGCAAAAACCATTGAAACATCCGATACCGTGACTCAGACTATTATTCAGCTTTAATAAATAAGCGTAGGAGCCTGCTTGCAGGCGAATAAAATCTAATAATGTAGGAGCGTGCTGAACGGGAATGGTGTTCACCAGATCGCTTGCAAGCAAGCTCGTACAGGTTGTTATTTGGTGCACTTTTGTAGGAGCCTGCTTGCAGGCGAATAAAATCTAATAATGTAGGAGCGTGCTTGCACGCGAATGATGTTTACCAGATCGCTTGCAGCAAGCTCCAAAAGATTAATTAAAGAAAAGAAATGTAGGAATTTCCTGTAGGTGAGCAAAGGCATCAAAGTCGAATAAGGTGGCACCTTGCCGCTTTGTTTGCGCAAGGCATCTAAGTACAGCACAAAACCGTTTAAACGTTCTGTTTTAACCCCCGTGATTACTGGCTTTTAATAAGTTGGCATCCCCTTTGCAATTCTTATATTAATTAAGATTACAAAATTGTTGCCGCTTATTAGGAGGCTCATATGGATCGCGCACTTTATATTGCCATGTCTGGGGCTAAGCAAAATACTCTAGGCCAGGTTGCCGAATCGAATAATTTAGCCAACGTATCGACCACTGGTTTTCGCCGTGACTTTGAACAAGCTCGATCAATGCCTGTATTTGGTGAGCATTTTCCAACACGAGCTTATGCATTAGAAGAGCGACCAGCCAGTGATTTTAACCCAGGCACGCTTATTCACACAGGCCGTGACTTAGATTTAGCCATCGAAAATCAAGGTTGGTTTTCTGTGCAAGATGCCAATGGCGAAGAAGCGTATACGCGACGTGGTGATTTAAACGTGGATCAATTTGGTCGGCTTATGAATGGCGACGGCCTGCAAATAATAGGCAATGGTGGCCCTGTTGTCATACCGCCTTATGAAAAGTTAACCATTGCGGGTGACGGGGCTATTTCGATTCAAGCAGCTGGGGATGACCCTGCAGCCGTTGCGGCAGTAGTGAACTTAAAATTGGTGAACCCTGATTTAAATAATATGGAAAAAGGGGTGGATGGTCTATTTAGACTGCGTGATCAAGAGCCTGGACAAGTTCAGCCGGATGACCCAACTGTCTATATTGAACAAGGCCATTTAGAACACAGTAATGTGAATGCGGTGCATTCATTAACGCAAATAATGGCACTTAACAGACAGTATGAAATGCAAGTGAAAATGATGGCAACAGTGGATGAAAATGCACAGGCAACAGCTGCAATCATGGATATTCAATAATGAATAATTTCATACTAGTTATGTATTTTCAGATTAAAAAAATTAAACAGACAGTGTTAATTAAAAGCCAAAAGCCTTTAATTAACACGGGAGAGTAATCATGCATGCAGCTCTATGGGTAAGTAAAACAGGCTTAAATGCGCAGGACCATAACTTAACAACTATTTCTAATAACTTGGCAAACGTATCAACCACGGGCTTTAAAAAAGACCGTGCGGTGTTCCAAGATTTGATTTATCAAATTCAAAGACAACCAGGTGCTTTATCCAGTCAAGATAGTCGTCTGCCTTCTGGTTTACAGCTAGGTACAGGTGTAAAGGTTGCAGGCAGTCAAAAAATTCATACTACTGGTAGTTTGCAAGAAACCTCTCAACCGTTAGATTTAGCCATTAATGGCCGTGGATTTTTTCAGATCGGCATGCCAGACGGCACGGTAGGTTACACGCGTGATGGTACCTTCCACATGGATTCAGAAGGCCAAGTAGTAAATGCCGTTGGTTATTTACTTGAACCTAATATCACCATTCCGGATCAAACTAATACCTTAACCATAAGCCGAGACGGCATTGTTAGTGTGACGCAATTTGGTGAGACCGAACCCACCGAAATAGGGCAGATAGATGTGGTGGATTTTGTGAATCCAACAGGCCTACAAGCCATGGGCGGCAATCTATTTCTAGAAACAGCCAGTTCGGGTGCTCCTCAAGTTGGCGTAGCCAGCGAAGCGGGTTTTGGTTCGATAGAACAAGGCATGTTAGAGAACTCGAACGTAGCCGTAGTTGAAGAACTGGTACAAATGATAACGGTTCAACGGGCTTATGAGATGAACTCAAAAGTGGTTAGCAGTGCAGATCAAATGCTGCAATACCTAGCTCAGAATACGTAATTAAATTTTATAAATTAACCCCGTCTTATTAAGGGTAGTTACTGGGGTTAAAGGTAAGCGTGATTAGAGTGTATGGCAGGGCTTGATTCGTCATACACACATAAAAACAATTTAAATACGAGGTGAGTGATGAAAGCATTATTAACAATACTCAGCGTTTTATGTTTGGCAGCATGCAGTTCCGTCATGCCCATGGATGAAAGGCCAGACGATCCAGATTTTGCGCCTGTGCCTGCACAATCGCTAAAACCACCATCTATTTCTGATGGCTCGTTGTATCAAAAAAATTATGCCATTTCATTATACAGCGATCAGCGTGCACGCCGTATTGGGGATGTGATTACTGTCATGCTGCAAGAGCAAACCAATGCCTCTAAGTCTAATTCGGCCTCAACCAGTAAAGACAGCGAATTAACCATCACGCCTACAAGCCTTTTTGGTGGCATTCATCCCGCGCTAGCATCCAGTCTAACCGGTGAAAGAGCGTTTACCGGTAAGGGAGATACGGGCCAAAGTAATAGTTTAAACGGACAAATTACAGTGACCATTAGTGATATTTATCCAAATGGTATTCTCGAAATTCGAGGTGAGAAATGGTTAAGCTTAAATCAAGGTGATGAATTTATTCGTGTAAGAGGCCTAGTTCGCCCTGAAGACATAGGTTCTGATAATACTGTGCAATCAAGCAAACTAGCCGATGCACGTATAAGCTATGGTGGAACCGGTTATATTGCCAGTGCCAGTAAACCGGGCTGGGTCACACGATTCTTCAATAGCGAATGGTGGCCTTTTTAGTAACTGAATCGGGCAGAGGCTGCTCTCATACGAGCTCACCCCGTGAGCGATAGTTAAAGCAAATATGTAAGCATGGTTAGCCATTAAAGTAGGAGGCTGCCTGCAGACGACCAAGCGCTAAAAAACAGGTAACCAAGCGATCAAGCTAAATCATGAATCGGGCAGAAACTGCCCTCGTACGAGCTCACTTTGTGAGCGATAGATAGAACAAATATGTCAGCACGGCTAGCCATTAAAGTAGGAGGCTGCCTGCAGGCGACCAAGCGCTAAAAAACAGGTAACCAAGCGATCAAGCTAAACCATGAATCGGGCAGAAACTGCCCTCGTACGAGCTCACTTTGTGAGCGATAGATAG
>ERZ1027208.75-NODE-75-length-51593-cov-42.147968_pt1 | contig 51593 bp, 51 predicted proteins | sample MGYA00520867_ERZ1027208 | MGnify/ENA primary metagenome ERZ1027208 (study PRJEB33311, sample SAMEA4378413) | marine metagenome | biome: Marine biome; feature: Fjord; material: Water | collected 2014-07-20T08:00:00Z/2014-07-... | depth 75 m ... | reverse complement strand
CTATCTATAAATCTTACCACTATAGTATTTCTAATACTAATTAGATTCTAACCTTGTATAGAAAATTAACTATGTCAGCAAATACCCAATCGATGCAAACTAAACGTGAAAAGACCCACCGTCTGGTGCTGGATGCTGCCGCTAAGTTATTTAGTAAGCAGGGCTACCACGGAACATCATTAAAAAGCATTGCAGAGGCCGTGAATATGCAAGCGGGCAGTTTGTATTATCACTTCTCTTCAAAAGACCAGCTGATGCGAGATGTCCTGAATAAAAGCATTTATATTATTTACTCGACCGTTAAAAAGGAGATGAGTGAACTGGATAGGGCAGCAAGTTTCAGTGATCGATTAAAGGCTGCAATTCGAGGCCATATGATCGCTATTTTAACGTATGCCGACTATACCTCGGCCAGCATTAGAAATTATGGACAGTTGCCTGATGCCGTACATTATGCCTCGCAGCCAGCACGTGATGAATATGAGCAATTTTGGCGCGAACTGTTTGAACAAGCTGAGGCTGCTGGTTCTATACGGACAGACGTAGACAAACACTTACTGCGGCTGAGTATTTTTGGAAGCATGAACTGGTCGTCGGTTTGGTTTAATGCTCAGCAAAATACATCGGTAGAAGCGTTAGCCGCTGCCCAAGCAGATATTTTTTTACATGGCTGCCTAAGACTAGGACAAAATACATGACCTTTAAAACCCTATTAATGGCCGTTGATGCCAGAGGCGTTGCAAGCCTTACACTTAATCGGCCTGATGTTCATAATGCATTAAGCGCACAACTTATTAATGAGTTACAACAAGCTTGCGAACTCATTAATAACAGCGACGACATTAGAGTTACTGTATTAACGGGCATGGGGGGAACTTTTTGCTCTGGTGGTGATTTACGCTGGATGGAAAGTAACATTGATAAACCTCGACAACAACGTATTGACGAGACAGCAGAGCTAGCCAATATGTTGGCGTTACTTAATACCCTCACTAAGCCCCTCATTGGTCGTATACAAGGCCCCGCTTATGGAGGCGGAGTTGGTTTAGTGTCTGTTTGTGATATTTGTATTGGTACCAATAGCGCCCGTTTTGGTTTAACAGAAGTGAAACTCGGCTTAACACCCGCCACCATTTCCCCATATGTTGTTAAACGTATTGGCGAGGCAAATGCACGACGTAATTTCTTTAATGCTCGAATTTTCAATGCCGATGAAGCCAAAAAAATGGGTTTACTGAATGAAGTAACGGACGACAATGATTTAGATGCCATGGTCGAGCGAGAAGTTAAGCTTATTCTTAAATGTGCCCCTGGCGCCATTGCATCAACGAAAAAGCTTATTGCGTATGTCGACAGTCATGATGGCGTCGATAACCATATTTACACGGCAGAAAATTTAGCAGATGCTTGGGAAACAGAAGAGGGAAAACTAGGGATAGATGCGTTTTTAAATAAGCGAAAAGCACCGTGGGTATAACGTAGTAGTCACCGAACTCGTGCTATAAATATGTACGTTATAGCGTAAAATAACCAGCGTTAACATTGTTTAAATAATAAGGAATTAATATGTCAGAAGGGTTTAGTATTGAAGAAATGAGTCTTGGGCAAACAGCCTCAATGAGTAAGACGGTCACAGAAGCAGACATTGTTTTATTTGCAGGTATCACCGGTGATTTTAACCCAGCGCATATTGACGAAGAGTACGCTCAAAACAGCATGTTTAAAGGTCGTATTGCACATGGCATGTTATCAGCGGGCTTTATTAGTGCAACACTGGCGATGAAACTGCCTGGACCTGGAACTATTTATTTGGGCCAAAGCATGAAGTTTAAAGCACCCGTTAGAATAGGTGACACGGTAAAAACAACAGTAACGGTTACTGATATTAATATAGATAAAAAAATTGTAAAACTTGACACCGTTTGCAGTGTTGCTGGAAAACCTGTTGTGACAGGTGATTGCACCATGATGAAACCCTAGTAAGCTATCGATCACTATTGGTAAAAACTATGTCGGCACAAAAAATACAGCAACAATTACTTAAAACTGCAAGCGAAGTTGCGGCTTGGATAAACAGTGGAGATGTTATTGATTATGGTTTTGGTTTATCACAACCAGATCTTTTTGATTTAGCGTTGGCGGCGCAAAAAAATCGCCTAAGTGACGTTACTATCCGAGCTGCTTTAACTGTTAAACCTCGCCAGGTTTTGGAGCAAGACCCAGAACAAAAACACTTTGACTTTCAAAGTTGGCATTTCTCAGGCTATGAACGAAAAAAAGCCGCAGAAGGTTTAATCAGTTACATCCCCTTTAATTTTGGTGAAGGTCCGCATATTTATAGGGACTCCCTTAAAATTGATTTATTGGTTATAAAAACAACTCCAATGGATCAGCATGGCTATTTTAATTTTGGGGTTTCTAATACCTATTTAAAAGCGTGCTGTGATATTGCAAAGAAAATAGTCGTAGAAACATCCTCTCAAATACCGTTGTGCTACGGTAGCCAGAACAGTATTCATGTGAGCGAAATAAATGGCATTATCGAAGGTAATAACGAGGCACTAACTGAGCTTCCTAATGCAACAATAACAGATATTGATAGGCAAGTAGCCAGCCACATTGTGCCGTTAATTAAAGATAAAAGCTGCCTACAAATTGGCATTGGTGGTATGCCAAATGCTGTTTGTTCGGCTTTGGCAACATCAAATATTAAGGAATTAGGGATTCATACAGAAATGTTTGTCGATGGTATGGTGGACTTAGTAGAAGCAGGAAAAGTATCAGGGCAGCACAAGCAACGGTACCGTGGGCAAATTATTTATGCATTTGCCTTAGGCACTAAAAAAACCTACGACTTTTTAAATGAAAACCCATTGTGTCTAAGCCTTCCAGTTGATGAAACAAACTTACCTGAAAGAATTGCCGACAATAAACAAGTTGTCTCTATAAACAATTGTTTACAAGTTGACCTGACAGGGCAAGTTGCTTCTGAGAGCAGTGCTTATCGACATATTTCTGGAACAGGTGGGCAATTGCAGTTTGTCCGAGGGGCTGTTGCGTCTGAAGGTGGCCAGTCTTTTATGTGCTTATCGTCTCGGTTTAAAAATAAAGCCGGTGATAGCGTTTCAAGGATTGTATTGGGATTAGACCCTGGCACGGTCGTCACAACACCACGAACAGATGTCATGTATATCGTCACTGAATATGGCGCTGTAAACCTTAAAGGGAAAAGTATGAATGATAGGGTGTTAGGCCTTATTAAAATAGCTCACCCTGATGACCGTGATCAGTTAACACAGCAAGCACAAGACAGTGGACTACTGTCTCGTCGCCACTGTTATTAATTTACCCCGCTGACCTAGAATATGCCTTATCAAACCGTTAAGTTAAACGTGGAGAATAAAGTCGCCACTATCACGCTAAATGATCCAAAGACTCGCAATGCTATTACTGACCCTATTATCCTTGAGGAACTTAAAAGCGTTTTAAGTGACATTCAAGCCGATAAAAGCATTTCAGTTTGTATTATTACAGGGGAGGGTAAGGGGTTTTCGTCGGGTGGCAATGTTAAAGATATGCTGCAAAAAGAAAAAATGTTTTCTGGTTCCCCTTTAGAATTACAAAATAATTACCGACAAGGGATTCACAGCTTATCAAAGCTCCTTTATTCAATTGATATACCCACCATTGCCGCAGTTAACGGAGCAGCGGCTGGAGCTGGCTTTGATTTAGCTTTATTGTGTGACTTACGAATAGGCTCTGAAAAATCAAGCTTTTGCTCATCATTTTTAAATTTAGCGGTTATCCCAGGTGACGGGGCAGCATGGTTATTGCGCAAGACAATTGGGGCCCAACGGGCTGCTGAACTAGTCCTAACGGGGCGAACGGTTTATGCAGAAGAAGCGTTGAAAATCGGCTTGTTATTACAAGTCGTTAAATCTGAACAGTTGATGGAAAAAGCGCAGCTATTAGCAAGAGCTATTGCCGAAAAGTCACGTGAAACATTAGTTGTTACCAAGCGATTATTACGTTCGACTGACTCGCTCAGCTATGAGAGCCATCTGGACCTTTGCTCCGCTAATCAGGCAATGTTCCACCATACTGATGAACATCAAACTGCATTGAATAATTTTTTTAATAAAAAATAATACGAAAGTAAGTGGCACTAAATAAGGAGCTACTTTATGGTAACTTGTTTTTTTTGAGAATTTCCCTGGTTATCATTCCAACGTAGGTCTATACGATCGCCTTTTTGCGCGCCTTTAAAAGAAAAGGAGATAAACGGGCTGCTCGAAACATGTGGGCCTAGATGTGCTAAAAAGATGGTATTGCCGGCATATTGACAACTCAGCTCTTGAATAAACTGAGCCTGACCAACTTGACGCATAGAATCTGTGGGATATTGAATAAATACCCTAACGCTGGTCACTTCTTCTTTATAAATGGCTTTAATTTTCACAATATAAGCCGTACATATTAAGAGCCACAATGATTATTGATAAGGGTGATTTTTTTCCGGTTGGAATAGAGTTTTTCTGCCGTTTTGACGACCACGATAACAACATCTGTTTTAACCATTTTTATGTGTGTAGAAAAAAATGGACTCGTGGTGGCTGATAATTGAAAAGTTGCTACAAGTGGGGAGTTAGCAGTTTCAATAAAAATACTAATGGATTGAACATTAGGCAAGTTAGCATTAATTTTTAATGGAACTGCGCTTGGGTTTTTAGCGGTTTGTGGTGTCAGGATTTGAATTTTACGAGTAGTCGTAAAAGATGTGCTGTTAAACAATTGCTGGTACGCAGCATCTAAACTGTTAGCCTTAAAGGCTTGGCTAGCCCATGCTGCAATCGCTTGGATTGGGGTTAATAGCGCTATTAACGACAGACTAGCGGTCTCTATAAACCGTCGACGGGGCAGCATGGTCAGATAAACTAAAGGCTATTGAGTGCCTAATTAAGATACTGGATCATTATGGCAGTTTATCAAGCATCACTTGGGCCGTTTGCTTTTGCTCCGTGTTTCCGCTTTCCAATACTTCGAGTAATGATTCTTTAGCAGATACATAATCTTCCATTTCCATATAAGCTTGAGCCAAGGATAATCTTGTATCATCCGATTCAAGTGCATCTAAATCAGAGTTTTCGGAGGATGGCTCATCAAGATTTTGAGTAGGTTGAATGAGATCAAAATCAAAATCAAAGTCTTTTTTGTTGTCACCATCAATTGTGACGTCATCTTGATCAGCCGCTAGCTCGGGTTCATCAATATCAAAGTCAATCCCATTGTCAGTACTCTGGCCTTCTGGCTCAGCTTCAGTGTCAGTTTCGTCACCTACATCCTCAGACGCTGGCTCTACTTCTTGATCAATTTCCGTAGCTGTTTCTACAAGACTGTGAGCATTAAACAAAGTTGAACTTGGGAGTAACTCAGAGCCCATTTTTTCAATATTAGCCCATGCTTCAGGATCAGAGTCCTTTAGCATTTCCAGGCTAGCCGCTACCTCTTCAAAGCGCTCAACATTTGAAGATGCGTAGAACACGTCGAGTAATTTTAATTGATAGGTTTGGTTATCAGGCTCACTCTCAAGTGCATTTTGTATAATATCTTCTGCTTGCTGATATCGGCCATAAGCTATATACACATCACTCTCAGTAATAGGATCGGACTCTTTAGTCTGTTGAGCCGAGTTGAATTCAGTAGACGTAAATTCACTTAATAACGGTTCTTCAGTGTTTGAAAATATAGAGGTCTCTTCTGGCTCATCAATTTCTTTAGAGGTACCTGGGTTATTATCTAGATCTAAACTAACAGATGGAGCAGGGACGGCATCCTCAGGCTGATCTTTCTTACGGCGAGCTAATAAAAGGGCCAGTAAAAGGATAACTAAGCCTCCGCCGGTATAAATGTACGTGCTATTTGTTTTCAACCATTCGCTTACTTCACTTTCAGTGGCTTCTTTTAAAGGCGCCGCTGTGTTGCTAACTGGCAAAGTGGCGGGCGTTTGAAGTTTCGTCAATTGCTCATTTTTTAATACTAAAAGGCGCTGCAGCTTTTCAACTTGTAACTCTAATTCACCGAGACGTAAGTTAACTTCTTTATTTTGCTCTTCGAGGCTAGTTGCCATTTCAATGGCTGCACTCGCCTGAATAGAGGCATTATTTGAGTTTTTGGGCGTTTCAGCCGTGTCCGTGTTCCCAGCAGAACTACTTGTCTCAGGCTTTTCATCTTTTAGTGAAAGAAGGGACAGTTTTGAATCACTATTGACCTGGGGTTTATCGTTCAACTCATTGTTTTTATTTTCTTTACGTGATTCTTTTAAAGGCGTTTTAAGTGTTTGTTGTGCTTTACGACTGACTGCTGATTTCCAAAGGATATTCTGTTCCTTAAAGTCGGCATTAGCTTGAACCGAGGTTCTACTCTGAAGTTGTGCGGCACTGGGGACTTGTAAAATAACCCCTCTTTTTAACGCATTAATATTTTTTTTATAAAAAGCGTTAGGATTATTGTCGTATAAAGCCATCATCATTTGTTGATGAGTAGCAGAAGGAGTGTTTTTAAGTAAACGTTTCGCTATGTCCCAGACGTTATCGCTGCGTTTAGTCGGTCCGTATTTATTGCTAGTCGGGGTGTTAGTTGAAACACTAGGTGTGTGTTTTTTTAGTGTTTTTTTTTCAGCCGATTTGGTGACTGTCTCTTGAGTTATCGCTTGTTTTATAATCGCTGAGCGACTGATAGGCATTATGGAGGGAGGGTCTAAAAGAATAGTAAACTCTTTTAGCGTTCGACCTTCTGGCCACTCTACTTCAAGAATAAAATTGACAAAAGGTTCTTTAATGTTAGAGCTTGAGCTAACATCAATAACAATCTCACCATTTTTACTTAGAACGGGTTCAAATTTAAGTTCTGTTAAGTAGTGGGGACGGTCAATGCCTGCTTTTTTAAACGTATCGATGGAAGCAATGTTTACATGAAGATTGGTTGGATCTTCCCCTTTGGAGCTAATTAAAGGGATCTTGGCTTTTAATATCTGATTTAAAGACGTACTGGTAACAATATCACCTACACCAAGGGCATTAATATTGGCAGAATTAAATAGACAGAGTGCAGCGGCGAGTTTTGTGGTTGTTTTCATTATTGCTCCATATTGTAAAAGCAGCTTTTATTTTATAAAAGTTGGTCGGTGGCTTACCCATATTAATAAAACCACCAACAATAACTATAACCTATAGATGATTTTTTACTAGATATTCTGCTATCTGAATGCTATTTAAAGCAGCTCCTTTACGTACATTATCCGCAACGACCCACATATTCAAGCCTCTTGGGTGAGAAATATCTTCTCTGACACGCCCTACAAAAACATCATCATGACCTGCAGATTCAGTAACTGCCGTTGGGTATCCACCATCTACTTGCTCGTCTAGCACAGTAATTCCATCAAAAGCATTGAGTAACTCAAGCGCTTTTTTTGCCGTTATTTTTTCCTTAGTTTCAATGTGCAAGGCTTCTGAGTGACCATAAAAAACAGGCACTCGAACAGCCGTTGGGTTAACTTTAATGCTTGTGTCATTAAATATTTTAGTGGTTTCCCAAACCATTTTCATTTCTTCTTTGGTATAACCATTCTCTAAAAAAACATCGATTTGGGGTAGTACATTAAAGGCTATTTGCTTAGGGTAAACCTTGGCATCAACACTTTTTCCGTTTAACAACTTAGCAGTTTGCCCAGCAAGCTCTTCGATGGCATTTTTGCCAGTTCCAGAGACTGCCTGATACGTTGAAACATTAATACGTTCAATGCCGACGGCATCATAAATAGGCTTAAGAGCCACGAGCATTTGAATTGTTGAGCAGTTAGGGTTAGCAATGATGCCACGATTCTTATATTGCGCTATGGCACCAGGGTTAACTTCGGGGACAACCAATGGGATATCATCGTCGTAGCGAAAGTGTGAGGTATTATCGATAACCACACAGCCAGCTGCTGCTGCTTTTGGTGCGTATTCTTCTGAGACTGACCCACCGGCTGAGAAGAGCCCTATTTGCACTGTCTTAAAATCAAAATCTGCAAGGTTGCCAATCGTAATACTTTTGCCTTTGAATTGAATTTTCCCCCCAGCAGAGCGACTACTGGCCAGTGGGTAAATATTTTTAATTGGAAAGTTTCTTTGCTCCAAAATAGAGAGCATTGTTTCACCTACAGCACCAGTAGCACCAACAACGGCAACATCATACATTTTCATATTTTTTCCTAGTAATAGTTAACTTAAGGTGGTAATACTTTTAAATACCTAGGCCCTTAAATACTTGTTCAGTGATCTGAGCAACTTTCCCTACACCCTCTACTTTGCAATACTGAAGGGCGGATGTACCGGCCTTATCTTGATAAAAGTTAATTAAAGGAGATGTTTGACTGTGATAGGTTGCTAGTCGCTCTCTAACGATTACTTCTTGGTCATCGCTTCGTTGGGTGAGGGTTTCTCCTGTTTGGTCATCTAGTCCAGCCTGTTTTGGTGGGTTGTAAACGAGGTGGTAGGTCCGCCCAGAGTCTAAATGAACACGCCTACCAGCTATGCGGCGCACAATTTCCTCATCATCCACTGCAATTTCAATGACGTTATCGATGTCAATCCCCATTTGAGCTAAACCATTGGCTTGTGGGACAGTCCGTGGGAAACCATCAAGTAAAAAACCATTAGAGCAGTCATCTGATGACAGCCTTTCCTGTATGAGCCCAAGGATGATCTCATCTGAAACGAGCCCACCAGCTTCCATAATTTTTTTCGCTTCCACGCCTAAAGGAGAGCCTGCTTTAACGGCTGCTCGTAACATATCACCTGTTGAAATTTGAGGAATCCCCAGTTTTTCAGTAATAAATTGAGATTGAGTGCCTTTACCTGAGCCGGGCCCGCCTAAAAGAATGATACGCATTAATTTTCCTGGAACTATAAATTTTGATGGCGAAAAATAACACAATTAGGCGTTTAAATCCAGTTGTAAACACAGAACTGGCAAGGGCTAAGTATTGAAATAAGTAGCTCTTAGTTTGATACTGGGAGGGTAAACACTATAAAAGCCCTTTATTAGGGCTTTTATAGTGTTTAAGTATTTGTTGGTGCTATTTTTTTAGGGTCACCTTAATGTTTGCAGTTTTCCTAAGCGCTTCAATATGACTCTCAATGGAACCTTGCTCTAAAGCAGCAACAATGGCCGGCTTAACTTGCTCAAAAGTTGGTGGCTTACCATCACGCTGACCTGTTCGTAAGATAACGTGCAAACCAAACTGTGTACGAACGGGCTGTTTCGTGTACTCGTTATCTTTTAACGCTAGCACCGCTTTAGAAAATTCGGCCACCATTCGGTCTTGAGCAAACCAACCAAGGTTGCCACCTTTAGAAGCTGATGGGCCTACGGAGTATTTTTTAGCTAAAGCAGCAAAGTCTTCACCCTTGTTAAGCTTGCTAATAACCTCTTTAGCAGTCGCCTCATCTTCCATAAGAATGTGACTTGCTTTTAACTCAATGCTTTTCATATCGGTTAAACGCGAATTGTATTCTTTTTTCAATATCTCTTCAGCAATGGGGTTGTTGTCTAAAAAGTTAATCATAGCGACTTGTGACAACATGCTTAGCTCTAAAAATTGCATTCTTGTTTTAAAGCCTTCGTCGTTTTCCAACCCTTTCTTCAGCGCTTCTTCCTTTAGTAATTGCATATTAACCAAGTCGTCGACAAGGCGCTCCATAGGGACGACTTTTTTGTCATTCACCTGCCTTCTTTCTAGTGCATAGAACTGGAGCATTGAATTTTTTACATCTTGACCGTTGACGACTGCAACGGTTGGGTTATCTTCAGCGATGGCATGCTGTGAAAGTGTTGCCAATAAAATAGAGGCGATAAGGCTTGATTTAAATGTCATACGGATCTCCTGTTAGTTTTTTTCTTCTGGTGTAAAAGCTTTGATACTTAGGGCATGAATATCGGTTTTCATCATATCGCCCAATGCTGCATAGATGAGTTGGTGACGCTTAATTCGTGACAGTTGGTTAAACTCTGTTGAGATAATCGTTAAATAAAAGTGACTACCTCCTGACTTAGCGCCCTCATGGCCAGCATGTGCTTGGCTATCATCTAATACTTCGATAAAGCTAGGGTGAAGGGCAGCCGTTAAAATACTGTTGATACGTTCACTACGAGTTGGCATATTTATTAATCCAAAAATTAAGTTAAAGGAAGAGGAGGGTAACGCTAAAGTTTTTCTGGGTGCTTAACATGCTTCATTAAGTAAAAACCCTGAGCAATAATGAAACTAATGGTTAGGCCTAGCATGCCAAACAACTTAAAGTTAACCCAGGTGTCAGTGTCAAAATTATATAGCACGAAAAGGTTTAAACCACCTTGGGTTAAGAAGAAGGCAACCCACATAGTATTAAGCTTTAGCCAAATTGAGTCACTCAACTTCAAATTAGCGCCCATCATTCGCTTAATTAATGGCGCTTTACCAAAAAATTGACTCAGTATGCAAGCAGCGGCAAATAACCAGTTAATAACGGTTGGCTTCCATTTAATGAAACTTTCATCTTGAAGGTATAAGGTAGTACCACCAAATAACACCAATATGGCGAGGGTGACGACTTGAGAGGATTCGAACCGCCGGTGCTTAAACCAAAACCAAGTCACCTGAATAAGTGAAGCGCCAATTGCAACCTGTGTGGCTAAGTATAGGCCTTGCCATTTGTACGCAATGAAAAAAAATAAGATTGGGAAAAATTCAAATAATAGTTTCATAAGAAAGAAGATGAGGCCTTAGGCTAAAATATCAATGCCTAATTGCTCATGTAACTCATCTTTATAGGCCTGTTCGGCAAGTGACTGTGTTTGAAGGTATGACTGAATAGGCTTGTTTTGCTTGGTATCAAGCTTATCAAGCTGGGTTTTTGATTGCTTTTTATCTAGCAGCTCAATTTTCTCAAATAATTCAGGTCTCGATGTTTTTTTGAGTGGTAGGGTCTGTTTGACAAGGTGCTGGTCAATTAAGCGGTTATCAACTTTATCAGCAGATAGGCTTTGTTTATCGGTAACCTTTGCCGGATTCGGGACAAAATTTAACGCTGGCAGATTTGCTTGAATATTCATGACTGATAATTGCTACAATATATAATGATAGCGTTGTTGAGACCTGTGTAATTGGCATATGTAAGAAACAGCTGTCCAATCTAACACAATTAATTGAATTTCACTATGACTCCGATAGAACGATATTTAGTAGACCAATCTGATGGTGGATTTACAAAAGACACCGCGCAACGAGAGATTGTTGAGTATTTAAATGATTTATACTTAAATCTATTAAATGAACCGATTGTGCCTGCTAATCCTACCGGTTTTTTTGCTAAATTCAAACGCACCACTAAGCCAGTTTTAACGGCGCCAAAGGGTCTTTATTTATGGGGAGGCGTTGGACAAGGTAAAACCTATTTAATGGACCTATTTTATGACTCCATACCTTTTCCCGAGAAGAAACGAACCCATTTTCATCGTTTCATGCAACAGGTCCACCAGCAGTTAACAGCTTTAAATAAAGTCCCCGATCCGCTGCAGTTGGTTGCAGATAAAATAGCCAGTGAGTGCCGAGTGCTCTGTTTTGATGAGTTTTTCGTATCTGATATTACCGATGCCATGTTGCTAGGGCGTTTATTTGAGGCTTTATTTACACGTGGAATATGCTTAGTGGCAACCTCTAACATACACCCAGATGGTTTGTATAAAAATGGTTTACAACGCGCACGCTTTTTACCTGCCATAGCTGCACTAAAAGAACACTGTACCGTATTGAAATTAGACAGTGGGACAGATTATCGATTACGGGAGCTTGAACAAGCTGAAATTTATCACTCGCCATTGGATAACCAAGCAACCATTGAATTGCAGCGTTTATTCGACCACATGACGGTTAGTGATGTTGAGTTTGAGGCTAGTTTGGAAATAGAAGGGCGCACCATTGAGGTTAATCAGTGCGCCGAAGGGGTGGTGTGGTTTGATTACCAAGTTATTTGTGATATTCCACGAGGCTCAGCAGACTACATAGAAATTTCACGTTGCTTCCATACTGTTATGGTGTCGAATGTCTGTATTATGAATGACTTGACAAATGATTCTGCTAATCGCTTTATTAATTTAGTCGATGAACTTTATGCCCATAATGTCAAACTGATTATTTCTGCGGAAGTGTCCGCCCAGCAATTATATCAAGGGACTAAAATGGCCTTTCCATTCGAACGAACAGTTAGTCGCCTACTTGAAATGCAATCACACGAGTACTTAGAACGCCCCCATTTACCATAAACAGGAGAACTAACATGGATAAGCAAACACAATTAGAAATTGAAGCGGCCTCTTTTAGGCGAATAATGAAACATTTCCAAACACATACCGATGTGCAAAATATTGATCTAATGAATTTAGCCGATTTTTGTCGCAACTGTTTTTCCAAATGGTACATGGCAGAAGCTAAAGAGCGAGGGGTTGATATGGATTACGATGCCGCTCGTAAGGAAGTTTACGGCATGAGTTATGCTGAGTGGAAAAAAGGCTACCAGCAGCCAGCAACGGCCGAACAATTAGCATTGTTTGAAGCTGGAGAAATAAGGCGTAAGGCAGAAAAATAGGCTTTGTTTGTACCGTCGAAAAAATCGACCTTACATCATGAAAAGCAACCTCTTATTCGTGGATAAAGCTCAGTTGTTTAATCCAATTTACATCTGAACACGCTTACGAGTAGAATTAACCTTTAACTATATATTATGGAGTAAAAATCACATGGGCAGAGCATATCAGAACCGTAAAGAATCAATGGCAAAAACCTCTGATATGAAGGCGAAGGTCTACAGTCGCTATGGTCGTGAGATTTACGTTGTTGCTAAAGCAGGTGGGTTTGATCCAACTGGAAATCTGGCTTTACGTAGTTTAATTGACCGCGCTAAGAAAGATCAGGTTCCTGCTCATGTCATTGACAAAGCAATAGATAAAGCGAAAGGCGGTACCGGTGAGGATTTCTCTCCAGCACGTTATGAAGGTTATGGGCCGGGTGGCAGTATGGCAATTATTGATTGCTTAACTGATAACCCTAACCGTACTTTTGGTGATGTTCGCCAAGCATTTACTAAAACAGATTGTAAAATTGGTACGCAAGGTAGCGTTAGCCATATGTTTGACCATTTAGCCATTTTTGTTTTCAAACATGATGATGAAGATACTGTGCTAGAAGCATTAATGGATGCAGATGTTGACGTTAGTGATATTGAGAATGAAGATGGAAAACTCTCTGTTTTTGCACCGAATACCGAATATTTTAAGGTTAAGCAAGCGTTATTAGATAGCTTTGGTGAGCTCGACTTCGAAGTGGATGAGATTCAGTTTATTGCACATAATTTCACGACGGTTAGCGGTGATGATGTTGTCTTATTCGACAAGTTTTTAGATATGCTGAACGAGTTAGATGATGTACAGCAGGTTTACCATAATGTTGAGTTGAACTAGCTAACACTTTAAACATAATTACATAGCCGAGCCGTGTAGAGGTTCGGCTTCCTTAATACTGGCCTAAAGGACATGAAATCACTGTTCAGGTTTTCACTTAGATTGATTCAATTAAAATAAGCTCTGGTGGGCTTTGTTTAACCACCGGAGGGACTTCTATCGTCACGCGGTACTGTTGCTTATCAAGCACCAATGCCCATTCTTTTACAGCCTCAGCCTCCTGCCGACCACCAATATGTGCGGTATAAGCCAATACTGAAATAATACCCGGTTTTTGTAAACTAGATAAGGCAGAGTTTAGCGCTTGAACGGTTGACTGAGGAGAGGTTTGTATGATTTTATCACTACCTGGTAAATACCCTAAATTAAAGACAATACAGCGAACAGACTCAACCTTATCGTCAGCTAAGTAGCGTGCTAAATCTTTATGATTACCGTGAATCAGCTTGACTCGTTCGCTTAAGCCTTTATCGCCTAAGCGAGCATCAGTTGCTGTTAATGCCAGTGACTGTAGGTCAAAGGCATACACTTTACCCTGCTGACCGACCTTTTCAGCCAGAAAAACAGTATCGTAACCATTGCCCATAGTGGCATCAATGGCATAGTCAGCTGCTTTCAAATAAACAGCCATTTTTTGATGAGCTTTTTTAACCAACGGGGCAGTCATTGGCGTACCTCTTAATGTCTAATGTATCGGGTAAAGCTTTACCGTTAAGTAAATAGTCAGCAAAGCGTTCACTGCACCACGGAATAATTAATGAACCCTTTGACCCAAAACCGTTGAAAACAAGTAGTTCTGCATGATATGGGTGTTGACCGATAAAAGGTTGTTTATCACGCGTTCCTGGGCGAATGCCTACATTTTTTTTAATTAGGTGGGAATTTTCTAAATATGGGAACTGCTGGTGGCAGGCACTTAATAGTTCATCAACCGATTTGTCACTACTTAGCTCATCAAGAGGGCTCCATTGCCATGTCGCACCTAATTTAAACTGCCCATTAGCTAAAGGAAGAAGCCACTTGCCAAATTGAACCATTTCATTGGGCAGTGCTTGATCAGTTTCTAAGGTGAAAATTTCACCCTGAGCCGGTTGTAACGGTAGCCATGAGAACCAAGGGTTATCCTTTAACTGATAACCATCACAGAAAATGACTTTGCCTATTTGGAAACCTCCCCACTCAATTGAGTTACATGTAAGTGTTAACTCCTTAGGCTCAATTTTACGGCCAATAAAACAGCCTTGTTGTCGAAAAAAATGCCGCAACTGGTCTAGTAGTGGAACGGTGTCTAAGTAGGCACACTGTTTTTGCTCAAAGCCGCCAAGAGTCGTATTTTTTAGATAATCTTTAGCACTAGGGTCTAATTGTTGACCTAAAAAAGGTGCATAATTTGCTTGCTGCTGGCGTTTTTCCCATTGTAATGCCTCATCGTTAGACTTAAGCACGCGAACTTGCTTAAGAGGGTGCAAAAAAGGTTGTTTGAAAAACTCACTGAGTGATTGGTACAGGCTTCTGGCAGCGGGTAGGTAATGTTCCAGCCCGTTTGTTTTCACCAGTCTTTTACCGGTAATGGGGTTGATTAGGCCCGCTGCAGTACGTGAGGTTGTTTGTTTTAGGCAAGGGTCAGCAATAAGTATGTGCTTACCCTGTTGAATAAGCTGCCACCCAAGTAAGCTACCTGCAAGGCCCTGCCCAATGATTAGAAAGTCGATATGTTTTTTTGAGGGCATAACTGCTCGGGATTCATTGACGCATGATATTTTACGTTATATAAACGATTCACTGGTAAATAAGCCGCACCATAATAATCCATATATATCAATCAGGCTTGGTTGTTAGTTTACTGGGAATTGAAGGCTACGCCCTTAGATGACTCCATTTTTCTGTTAAGATAATAAGCTTAAAATTTAATTGGATAGGGTTTTGTTTACACTTGAGGCGTTACGGTATTATGGCGAAGAAGGGCCTATTGCAATTATTCGATCCAATGGACGCACGATGGCTTATACCCGTTTAGGGATAGATGCGTTAATTACAAAATACCAAGGTCATGCTAACCAAAGCAGCTTGTTATCTATTAAAAGTAAAATGTTAAAGCACGGTAATTACAAAGATATCCAAGACAGTGATTTTTCTGGGCAAGAGGAATTATTTTCATAAGACTAGGACATGTAGCAGCATCAGTCACAAGCGAAAGTATGTCAAGCAAGGGGAAAAGCCCACTTAAGTGCAGCGGGAGGTATCGCAAAAGGTGGTGCAAGTTTTAGATCAAAAATTGGCCCTGATGGCCAGCAATAGGCAGTGAGCTGAGAAGTCTCCATTGATACATCGGCAGTTGCCAGTAACTCAAAAACAATAATATTTAAGGCACACAGGTTCAATGAGCCGCACAAGCACCTGTAGACCCTCCGGATCCAATACGTATTCCTTAGGCCAGCAAGCAACTGGCGGAGCTAAAATAGTTGATGGCATTAGAGGCGCAGTCATTGAACGGTTGAGTAAGAGAGGCTAGCAAATCACAACGCCCAAATGAGCTGGCTTAAACATAATTAGACTCCATTTAAAGCCGACCAGTAATAAAACCGCCATGCCTGCTCTGTTATAATTATTCCTACTAATATGATCAAAGCAAAGAGACCCCAACTATGTTGCAGTATAAAATAATACCCGTCACTCCTTTTGAACAAAACTGTACTCTGTTTTGGTGTGATGAAACAATGAAAGCAGCAGTGATTGACCCAGGTGGTGATGTGGAGCGCATTATTCAGGCTATTACGGATAATAAACTAATGTTGGAGAAGGTTTTAATTACCCACGCACATGTTGACCATGTAGGGGCCGTTCAAGCGATTGTTAATCATTACTCTGTGCCTATTGAAGGCCCTCAACAAGAAGACCAGTTTTGGATTGATCAAATACCGGCGCAAGTGGAACGTTTTGGCTTTACAGAGGCTGAGGTTTTTACCCCGGACAGGTGGTTAAACCAAGGCGATACTGTGCATTTTGGACACATTGAACTTGAAGTGTATTTCTGCCCAGGGCATACCCCAGGGCATATTGTATTTTTCCACCGGGAATCTAAATTGGTACAAGTAGGTGATGTGTTATTTTGCGGTTCGGTGGGCCGAACTGATTTCCCTAGAGGGGATCAAGCAACCCTTTTTAAATCAATTAAAGAAAATTTATTCCAACTCGGTGATGATGTGCGTTTTATCCCTGGTCATGGCCCAATGGGAACCTTAGGTGAAGAGCGCCGAAACAACCCGTATGTTGGTGAAAGCCGTTATTGAGCACATTAGAAGGGCACAGTAAAGTAGCAACGAATACTGTCAGGGTAAAATAAAAAAACTAATCAGTTTAATCAAACGGTTAAAGATATAATCATAGGTAAATAATCGCTGCTTTAAACGAGCAGCTATTTACATTTTAAGCAATGATCTCAGCAAGCAATTCTGTGGCCTTATTAAAAGCAAGTCGAAGTTTTTTCACCTCTGATTGCGTCCCTTCCATATCGCCATTCTGGTATGCAGCCAGCGCTTTTTTAGCGATGCTGTGATAGGTATGATGTTCTTGGCCTAACCGTAGCAACCAATGCCTATCAAAATCCCCTTCATGTTTCGCGCGCTTTATCCATGCGCTGCAGTGGCAGCGGTTGATGTCCATAATAGGCCATACTTCAGAGTCGGTTGCAGGTGACAAAATAAGCTGGGTAAACTGGTCGTGCCAATTATTGACTATCAGGCTATAAAGCGAAGCTTTCTTTTCTTGCTCAGATAGTTGTAAGTGCTTATAGCTTAACCAAAGGGGGTTAGCTTTATACTGGGACAACCATTGGCCTAATTCTGAGCTTGGCATGGGCCTGGCAATACCATAGCCTTGTGCAAACTGGCACCCCATCATCAGTAACATTAAACCGTGTTCGCTTGTTTCGACTCCCTCAGCAATGAGGTTTCGATTGAAGGCGTTGGCAAGACCTATCGTTCCTTCAATGATACTGAAGTCATCCGGGTCGGCAAGCATGTCTCGAACAAAAGCCTGGTCAATCTTTATGGTGTTAACTGGAAGGTTTCTAAGGTGGGTTAGCGACGAGTAGCCCGTACCAAAGTCATCTAAAGCAAAACTAATTCCAAAGCTCTCTTGGCACATTTTAATTGTATTAGTAATGGTACTAAGGTCACCCAGTGCACTACTTTCTAATATTTCAAGTTGTAATAAGTGTGCGGGCGTAGCTGCTTGTGCATCTAATGCCAGCTCTAATTGTTTATAAAAATCAGGCGACTGTAAGTGATAAGATGAAATATTGACACTCACTTCAAGCTTAATGCCTTGCTTCGCCCATGTATGTATTTGTTTGAGTGCTTGCTCAATCACCCAGTTGCCCAGTTCTATATCTAAATTAGTTCCGTCAATTAAAGGCAAGAAGTCAAGGGGGGGGATAAGGCCACTTTGTGGGTGTATCCAACGAATAAGCGCCTCCACACCAAATACCTCACCGCTTAGCATATTAACCTTTGGCTGGTAATATAGGGTGAATTCATTATTGCTTAAGGCTAGTTCAATTTCGCTGATCTTATGATGTTTATACTTAGCTTCTTTATCCTCACTGGGATTGAATAAGTGGTAACGATTTTTACCCGACAGCTTTGCTTGATACATAGCCTGGTCAGCATGCCGAAGGAGTGTGTCTATATCAGCATCATCTTGAGGGTATAAAGTTGCTCCACTGGAGGCGGTAATGTAAAGGAGCTGGTCATCGATTTCATAAGGCCTAGCAAGTGATTGATGGATACGTTTTAATGTTTGTTCTGACTCTTCTGGTGTGCTTATATCATTAAGTAGGAGGGTGAATTCGTCACCACCTTGTCGTGAAATGGTATCTTCTTCACGAATACAAGCAGTAATACGGTTGGCAACTTCAATTAATAGCTGGTCGCCCACACTATGACCAAAAGTATCATTGATGGGTTTAAAGTTATCCAAATCAAGGAAACAGACAGCTAGTTGAGTCTGAAAGCGCTTGCTATGAGCGATGGCTTGTTGAAAACGGTCGGCAAATAAAGCACGGTTTGGTAGACCGGTTAACGAGTCGTAATGAGCCATCCGGTTAAGTTCTTCTTTATGATTTTTTGACAGTGTTATATCTGAGAAAATACCGACATAATTGAGCATTTCATCACTATCACCATGTAAGGTTGATATGGATAACAGTTCGGCAAATAGCTCACCACTTTTTTTCTTATTCCAAATCTCACCTTTCCAATAACCGTATTCAGATAGCTGTCCCCACATCTCTTGATAGAATTCGGCACTTTGTCGGCCAGAACTAATGATGCTTGGGTTTTGCCCAATTATTTCTTCTCGGGTGTAGCCAGTAATGTTACAAAAAGCGGGGTTCACATCAATAATAGTGCCTTTTGAATTGGTAATGCTGATACCTTCTTGAGCGTGAGTAAATACCTTAGTCGATAGTTTTAATTGCTCCGTTGCACGGTTACGTTCAATAACAATCGAGGTAACTTGGGCGGCAAATTCAATTAATTGCAGCTCATTGCTGTTCGGTCTGCTGTTTGTATGGTGGTAAATTGCAAACGTACCGAGTATGGTGTCGTTAGACCCAATAATAGGTTGAGACCAACACGAGCCGAGTTTGGCTTTTGCAGCAAGGTCTTTAAAGTTTGCCCAGTAAGGGTGAGTTTGAATGTCTTCAACAATGACACATTTCCGTGTGAACGCGGCAGTTCCACAACTGCCGATGCCATCCCCAATTTCTATACCATTGATGGCTTCATTGTAAAAGTCTGGCAGACTAGGGGCAGCCGTGCTGAGCAAGTGTTTTCCCGTTTCATCTAATAATAAAATGCTGCAGCATTTTGCTGAGTAGCTTTCTTCAATGGTATGAATAATTTCTTTTAGAATATTAACTAAAGGAGTCTCTTTAACTATGAGTTGGAGTACGACTTTATTAATATTTTTCCTCAAATCAGCATATTTAGTATCGGTAATATCGCGGATAAAGCCGGTTAATTTTTCAGGTTGTCCATTGGCATCAAAAAGAATTTTGCCAGATGACTCTATCCAGCGCTCTTGGCCATCAGCAGGACGTATGATGGGGTAGATAACATAGTGGTTGCTTAGGTTATCAACAGAGTCGCGAATAGATGCTTTAATGTTATTGAACGCCTCTTCTGAAGGTACAATCCTCTGCAATATATCAATGTTAGGCGGTGTGTCATTTGACACACCTAATATTTCATACATTTTATTTGAGAAAATAGCAGTGTTATCTTTAAACGCCATCTCCCATAGACCAATTTGGGCATAGCTTTGTGCTTCCTTAAGGCGAACTAAGCTTTCATCTAGCCTTGATGTTACGAGTTGGTGCCTGTATCCAGCTCGACGGGTTATTAATATGGCTAAAATGCTCATGAGCAACGTAAATATAATCGCTAATAAGACTTCATAAGGGAGTAGTCTGTTATCTCTCCAACCACCTACCGGACTAACTTGTAAGACCCAGTTGCTTCCAAGAATATTAATCTCGAAGGTTTCAGGATCCATCGTAAGTGATTGTTCTGAATGAATAATATTTTCAGTAGGACGGTTATTATATTGTTGAGTGGATAGCTTAAAAGCAATCCCCCTTTTACTTAAACTGGTTAAGTTTGAGCTGCTTAATAAATCACTCGTACGAATTAATATGGCTGAAAACCCCCAAAACTTCTTACCTGCTTTAGTGTCTATAATAATGGGGAGGCGGGCGATAAAACCTTTACCTCCTTGGGCTAAAGTGTAGGGGCCATTAAGTGTAAGTTTAGCTGGAGCTAAAGGGTTAAAGCTGTTGTAGTTGATATCGGGGTCTTGCCTGACATCGAAACCTAGTGCTGCTTCATTACCCTGAAGGGGAGTGATGTACTTAATAATCCCATTGGGCTGAAGTTGTAACGCAGAGACATTAGGGTAGAGAGGCAGCATTTTTTTTGAGAGCTCAGAAAAGCCGGTTACCGACCCTTTTTGAGACTGAATTAGAGCGGCAATAGGGTAAGTAGCAGATGAGGCGTGAAGCGTGTTATTAGTAAATACACGGACATACTCGCTAACTGTCTGATGGACAGACAAGTGTTTTTGTTGAATTCTATATTGCTCAAACAAAAAAATGACTAGCAGTGACGCTAATATTGAACAGATGAAGGTAAATTGAATAAATTTTGATTGTTTAAGCAAGCTGAGCATAATGAGGTACTGGGCAGGGAGCCTCGACTAAAAAATGGAGTGAAATACAGCGAGCAGTATAGTGTGTACATTATTTTTTTTATAAAAATAATGTTAAGTACTCAGTTTATGTTTAGGAAAACTGATTAAAGTCAAATTTCTGGATCAATACAAGGAGGTAGCCCTTGTAAAAATACGGGCTAAGGTCGAACCCAACAATCGCTCAAGCTAAGCGGTGAAGAGCACCACCTTTTAGGTAAACGGCTATGTTTTTACCATTTTTACATCGACAAATTGTGTAATAAGGTTGTTTAACGCCTGTAGGGTCGTCACCATACTTTGGCAAGCACTAACGTTGTTTTGTGCGCCATTTGATGCATCTTGGGCAGTATCACTAATATTAAGAATGTTTCTATCCACAGTATAAGCAATGGCGCTTTGATTTTTTGAGACAGAGGTAATTTGTTGGTTAAGTTCGCTGGCAGCATTAACTGCAGCGGTTATTTTCTTAAAGGCTTCTCCAGCAAGCATTGTCTCTTGAACACTTACCTCGGCCTTCTCACAGCTATTGTCCATGGCTGTCACTGCGTGTCCAATTTTTTCTTGAAGTTGACCAACTACCGCCTCTATTTCAAGCGTTGATTCTTGTGTTCTAGATGCTAAAGTACGGACTTGATCAGCGACAACGGCAAAACCACGTCCATGCTCACCAGCACGAGCTGCTTCAATAGCGGCATTAAGTGCCAATAGGTTTGTTTGTTTGGATACTGCCTTAATAACAGAAAGAATATTACCAATGTTGTCGCTATGATTAGATAGCTTTTCAATTACGCCAGCAGCTTCTTTAATCCCTATGGCCAACTCATTAATTGAATCGATAGCCACTTTAACCACCTTATTGCCATTATCAGCCTCACTTAACGTCACCTGTGTTGATTGCGATGCTTTTGAAGCATGCTCTGCAACATTAGTAGAGGTGGTGACCATCTTACTCATCGCTTTAGATGCCTCAGTTAATTCGTGATGTTGTGATAAAGCCCCTTGAAAGGCTAGTTCTGAACTGGATGAGCTTCTAGTGGCTATGTCCGACAAAACACCTGTGGTGTCTGATAGGCGACCAACAATTGAATCAACCTGAGATTGTTGCATTTTTAAAGCCAGCAAAATATCTCCAAATTCATCCGTACGCCCTGTATACACTTCGGTCATTAAAGGGCTACTGTAAATATTTTTAGCCGCTGTATTAATGGCTGACAATGGTTTTAGTAACGTATTATTAGCCAGCATTATGGACGTTGCTGCTAAGAAAAAAGCGCTTAGCTGAACGTAATAGGGAAGTTCGAGTAAAACTGGCACAGCAGCAAAAGCCAAGCACAATAAATTAGCAGACAAGACCTTAAGCTTAACAGTCAGTGCTGGCAGCCATTTTTGCCACTTACTTTTTTCTTTTCCTAATGACTGGTACATGTTTTCCGCCCGTTTAATAACCCCTTTTTCTGGCTTAAAACGAACAGATTGATATTCTATGGTTTTACCATTTTCTTTTATCGGCATAACATAGGCATCAACCCAATAGTGGTCACCGTTTTTACAACGATTTTTAACCGGACCCATCCAAGGTTTCCCAGATCGAATGGTTTTCCATAAGTCTTTAAAGGCGGCGGGCGGCATATCAGGGTGACGAACAATATTATGGTTTTTCCCGACAAGCTCTTCTTCGTTAAACCCTGAGATATTCAGGAAACTTGAATTTACATAGGTGCAATGACCTTTTAAATTGGTAGTAGATAGTAGACTATCACCAATTTCTAAGTCTATATTATTGCCGGTTAAAAATGATTCTTTTTTCATGACTGCTCCTCTGAAAATTTGAGATGAAAAGGCTAGTTTTCAACTTTCAAACCCCTTAAAGGGGTGAAACTTTGGCAATTTTAAATCCAAGTCATCTGCTGGTGCTGGTTTGGCAAGCAGGAACCCTTGGACAGTGTCGCAGCCAATAAATTTTAAATAATTTAGTTGTTTAATTGTTTCAATGCCTTCAGCTACTACACTTAAACTTAAAGAGTGGGCGAGGCTGACAATGGCTTTAATTAATCGCCTATCCGCATTATCAGATGATATTTTTTGTACGAAGGCACGATCAATTTTAAGTTTATTGACTGGGAAGCTGGTCAAATAACTAAGTGATGAAAAGCCCGTTCCAAAATCATCAATCGCAATAGAGATGCCCATCTCACTTAGCTCATTTAGCACCTTAATGTTAGATGAGACATTATTAATCAGCAGGGACTCAGTTAACTCAATCTCAAGCAACTGGGGCGGTAAGTTTGTTTGTTCAAGTACCTCTTTTATCTCGCCACATAAACTCATGTTACTTAACTGCTTGGCCGACACATTCACAGCTATTTGCATGGGTGTGGCTTCATTTAACCAAGCTCGTGCTTGTTGACAGGCCGTTTCAATAACCCATTTTCCGATAGAGGTAATAAGCCCCGTTTCTTCTGCAAGAGGAATAAACTCATTAGGAGGGACATTCCCAATCTCTGGGTGATGCCAGCGTATCAACGCCTCAACTTCATTGCTGATTTCATTTTTAGTATTAAATTTAGGTTGATAATACAATTTAAATTCATTTTTACTTAATGCCTTACGTAACTCAGCTTTAAGGTAAGCTTGGTGCTTTAAAAGCTTGACCATTTGGTTGTTATGAAAATGGTACTGATTGCCCCCATTGTTTTTAGCTTTATACATTGCGGCATCAGCATTTTGGATCATATTCTCGACGCCATGCTTAACGAAACCTTCAGTTCTTGAAATTCCGATGCTAGAGCTAATATAAATTTCGTGACCGTCAATAATAAAAGGTTTCTCCAATGCACAAATTAGCTTATTGGCGACCAATGATGTATCTTCAATTTTCTCATCGCTTTCCAAGATGGCAATATATTCATCTCCACCCCAACGTACGACAACATCAGAGTCTCTAAGGTTACTGATAATTCTTTTACCAACCTTCTGAAGAAGCTTATCTCCAACATGGTGCCCAAAAGAGTCGTTAATGGGCTTAAAATGATCCAAATCAATAAACAGTAAGGATAACCCTGTACCATTACGCATAACTCGATCAATGGCCTTTTCAAGGTAAGTATTTAAAAAGAAACGGTTGGGTAAACCTGTTAAAGGGTCATGGTGGGCCAAGTAACCAAGTTCACAACCGTTGCTTTTAATGAATGAAATATCCAAAAAAACCCCGATATACCCATCAATGGTTTTATCGGGGTTAAAAATAGTGTTTATCACTAATAATTCTGGGTAAATTGCACCATCTTTTCGCCTGTTCCACAGCTCACCAGACCAAGTTCCGAAGTCGTTAATAGAGCGCCACATATTTTTATAAAAACCAATACCTTGTTTCCCTGATGCTAAAAGGTTAGTTTTTTTATTAATAATTTCATGTTTTTGGTACCCGGTTATATCAGTAAACGATTTATTAACCTCAAGAATTTCCATGTCAAGGTTACACTTCATCATACCTATTGATGAGTTTTCATAAAAAAAATGTGCGCTACTCATTCAATTAACGCCGCTCTGAAGACTAAGTTTTACGGTCATTATTAAAAAAAAAATATCTAATACAATCATACCTCGACTCCCTGTATCGTTGCTTTCAACTTTGACTTTAATCTTAGTAGTTTAAGGGTTATTAAATATGGGAATTCTTCCCATATTTTAGGAGGTATAAGCACTAATTTAAGGATCTTAAGCAACTCGCTGAAATTAGGTGATTTACAGGCCAAAATTTATCCTATACTTAAATAAAGAAACTACTTAAGGATTCAGAGAGTGGTGCTACATTGGCAATGTCTACACAGGATGCATTGGCTTGCTAAAAAGAGAGCTAAGTATGAAAATCTCCCCCGTTTTGCTAAAGTCCTCCTCTACAAAGGAAGAAATGTTTGAAGAAGTTAAAACAATTACTCACAATATTTTAGATACGGTTGATGAAGCTATTTATATTGTTGACCTGATAACATATGAAGTTATTTTCTCCAACCGAATACATAAGGAGCTTTTTGGAGAGACTGTAGGCAAACCCTGCTGGGAGAAACTACAAACTGGGCAAACAGGCCCATGCGATTTTTGTACCAATTCCAATTTATTAAATAAAAAAAACAACCAACCGGCGTTCAACACTCCCTTTATAAAAACACATTAACCAATAGCTGGTACCAGTGCTGCGACCAAGCAATGAAGTGGCATGATGGCAGAATGGTCGCTGTTAAAACATCGGTGGATGTTAGCCACCTTAAAGAAACGTCTTTAGAATTAAATAAGCTTTTATTGACTAAGAAACAGGAAAAACAAGACATTATTCAGTATATTGAAGGAAAGAGGCGTCAGATGTCATATGATCTCCACGATGAGATGGGGCAAATAGGAACAGCCATTCAATTGAATGTAGACTTTTTAAGGAATAGCCTACGATCTAAGGGCACGTTATATGAAGAGTCATTAAAAGACCTTTCTTTACTTGTAGAAAGTCTTCGACAGTCAACAAAGAACTTAGCCAAAGGGTTAAATCCACGCGGTTTTATTACACTTTTGTCCATACCCGAAATACTTCAAGGGCAAGTGGATGAGTGGGGGGCTAGGAGCCCAAATAAAATAGTTACTCTAGAGTGTAGTGAGGCATTACCAGTGCCTTCTATTGAGATAAAAGAAACGATTTACCGTATTTGCCAAGAAGCATTGACTAATGTAACGAAACACGCAGATGCTTCAGAAGTACATATTAATTTTAGCGCACACCTCAGTTCAAACCCTGCCTTCAAAGAGCATACTGCCGTTGAGTTAAGGGTTTCAGATAATGGTATTGGCTTTCCTGAGGACATAAATTCCAATAGCTTAGGCTTAAATATTATGCGGGATCGAGTAGAGCTTTTAGGAGGGTGTTTAACCTTAAATAGGTCAGCTAAAGGAGGAGTAGAGATACTAGCAGAGATCCCTTGTGCTGGCTTAATAAAGGGTTATAGCTGTGGCTAACCTTTTAATCGCTGATGACCATGCGGTTGTTAGAACAGGGTACCGCCGAATTTTTGAGCAGAGCGGGCAACATACTGTGGTGGCTGAAACAGATTCAGGCCATAAAGTAATAGCCCTGTTAAATGAAAAGTCGCCAGATGTCGTGATACTTGATGTAATGATGGATGGACCAGGTATTATTAATACCATTACTAGAGTCCTAAAGCAGGATAACCGTATGCGCATTATGGTCGTGAGTATGCACGATAATTTAAGCTTAGTTGAACGTTGCCTTAAAGCTGGGGCTTTGGCTTACATTACAAAACTTAGCCAAAGTAGTAGTTTACTGGACGGGCTTGAGGAAGTACTTAAGCGGCGCCGTTATTTAAGCCATGATGTGGCTGAAAAATTAGCGATGAAACAATTAGATTTAAAAGGGCATTCTTCACTGACTAGCCTCAGTACAAGAGAATTTGATGTGTTTTTACGTTTGGTCAGGGGTGGGTCAATTTCTGATATTTCAAACAATATGAGCATTTCTAAAAAAACAGCATCCAATTACCTTAGTAAAATAAAAAGCAAACTGGGTGTTTCAACCACAGCTGAATTAGTCCATTTAGCCTTCCAAGAAAATATTTTAGAGTTCTAACGAAATCATTCACCGGTTTACTACACTCAAAATTGCTTGTTAATCCAGTCGTTTACTGAGAGTTTGCAAAGCAACTAGAAGAGTTCTTGCGCTTAAATCCACCAAAAGCCTTTTTATCTTCGCGGAAAATGACCCAGGTTAAAGGTCCCAGGTTCTCACTAAAACCTTTTAGGGCTCAACTCAATCATTAATCTATTTCGTATAATGTATATTATGTTAAATAAGTAATAATTATTTAACTCAGCTGACAAACTTTTGACTTGGATCAGTTTATATTTATTAAGTCTCAGTATTCTTAGTTACTTAATGTTAAGCCATCGAGCTTAGTAAATATTTAAAAATAATTATAACGGGAGATACTTATGCCGAACGACACGACAGGAACACCATTTGAGTGGCCTGCAAAATACAATGAAGTACCTAAGGCTGTTTTCGAAATGGATGAGTTATGGCCCCAAGAGTTAGACAATATCTTTTATGGCGAAGAATGGCATCCTATTGTGCACCGTTCAGAAATCCCTAACCCAGGTGACTTTAAAGCGAGTGAATTAGGTGAAATGCCGATTTTTGCTGTACACGGAGAAGATGGAACTATTCGTATTTTTCAAAATACCTGTACGCATCGCGGCACATCTATGGTGACAGAAAGTTCTGGCAATAAAAAAGAGTTAGAGTGCCCTTACCATCGTTGGTTATTTAATTTAGAAGGTGACCTTGTTGGCTGCCCTAATAGCCGTGAATTTACGCCTGACTTTGACATGAAGAACTTCTCTTTACCAAAGCTGCGTACAGAAGAATTTAATGGTTTGTTTTTTGTGACCATGAGTGACAAAACACCCGCGTTAAAAGATTATTTTGGTGCGGAATTTACCGAGCGTTTATCACGTGTTTTAGGTGGAGATGGCCGGTTAAAACTGGCTGGTTATCAAAAAGTTATCTATGATTGTAACTGGAAAGCATACTGTGATAATGATGGATATCATGCTCCCCTCCTTCATAAAGCCTTTGCTATGCTTAATTGGCAAGGTGGCAAAGGGTCACAAAATGTCACCATTAATGGTCATTTGTCATTTGAATCTGAGTTGACCATGCCGGACCAGGTTGATGCCTTGAAAGATGGATCCATTCTCGACTTTAAAGGAACAAGCACATCAACAGGTTCTTTGGTATTGATGTCTTTTCCATTAACTGTTTTTACTAAACATCTAGACATGTTAAACATTCGCTATGCGTACCCTAAAGGCCCTAAGGGCATAGAGGTTCATTATGCTTATTTTTCACATGAAGATGATGATGACGAAATGGTTAAGCATCGTATTCGCCAAGGCAGTAACTTATTAGGCCCATGTGGGCTAATAAGTATGGAGGATGCTTCAATATTCTCACGGATAGATAAAGGCAACAAAACACCCGGTAATGCAATATTTCAAAAAGGTGTGAAGGATGAATTTAAGCTCCCTCTAAACGTGGCGCAGAATGATGAATCGGGGAATTTACCTCGTTGGGAACACTACAGAAAAGTTATGGGTATTAAGAGGGCCGCGTCATGAGCAATATAACACCTAGTATTATTCACAGTATTGAGGCCATTAACCGTGACTATATTTGTGCGCTGGACAAATTGGATATGTCAGCTTGGCTAGGCTGCTTTAGTCAGCAAGGAACGTATACTTTTATCTCAGAAGAGAATGAACGCAGAGGCTTTCCTATTGCATTTATGTTGGATGATTGCTATGAACGCTTACAGGATCGTGTTACTCAGGTTTTGGAGATTCAAGATGATTCTACTGAACACTACACAACAAGGCATTTTACACAACTAACATCGGTTAAAGAGTTGGGTGGTAACCGTTACCAAGCTAATTTCAATTACTCTGTTTACTACACTCAAAAAGACACCAATTTGAGCAACCTACTCTGTGTGGGACGGTATGAAGATATTGTGTCTATTAAGAATGAAAAAGGGATTTTTGAGCAACGAAAAGCAGTAACAGATACCAATGTAATACCTAGGTATATAGCTTACCCAATTTAGTTTATTTTGAACCGCCTATAGAAGATTTCCTTTTATAGGCGGTTTCAATGAGCACCCTCTTCCTTTATTTTTGCTTCAAAAAAACTGGGTATTCAACGACACCGCTCAGCAGCGGAATGCTCACAGATATCACTTCACCTGAATCAGAATAATTTAATACTGGCAAAACGGGTTCGATGTTTACTGGTTGGTTAGCAGCCTCAAATAATGCCTCAATAGTTGAAAACTCGGATAAACGTTTAAGCTGCACATGAGTGACGGGCATTAATTTTATTTGTTTTTTTTCATACAGATCAATAATCTCCTGCGAAGATGCCCAGCAAGATGAGTTCATTTCCTGTTCGTTGTGAATAAGTTCTTGATGATCACTATGACGCGCTAAAAAAAATCGCGTATCAAACCGAATAGGTACACCTTCAGGAGTAATCCAGTGATCATAAAAAACTAGTCCCGTTAGGTCTATTTTTACACCCAGTTCTTTTAGAAGCACGTCTAAAGGGGTTACTCCGTTTTGAAAGTCTTCACGCTGTTTAGCTCCTAGGTTTTTGCCAACCATATTGGTTGACACCAATATCCCTGACTCTTCTAAGGTTTCTCTAACAGCAGCCGTTTTAAACTGCCTAAGCGTTTTATGCTGAGTGCTTTCTTGTTCATTAACAGCATCAGTGAAATGGACAGTGTCAAGCTGAGCATCTGACTCTTCAACAACACCACCAGGAAAAACATAAGCGCCAGCTGCAAACTTTGCGCTGGCAGTGCGCCTGAGCATACAAACCTCAATGCCTGTTGATGAATTTCGAACCAATATAATAGCGGATGCCTGCCTTAACATGTGAATGCTCTCATAATATAAAAAGTTACAAACAGGCGGATAAACACTGATAAAATAACAACCGTTTGTTTGAATGGATTTTATATTATGCAACAAGAAAAAGAAACCGAACAACAAGTCTTAGATGCGGTTGATAAGTTTTTAATTAAAATAAAACCTGCCGTCCATCAGCTCGAAGCAGATGATGAATACCCTGAAGAAATTGTTGCACAAATGCAAGAAATGGGTCTATTTGGAGCGGTTATAGACCCTAAATACGGTGGCCTTGGGCTATCTGTTAGGACCTATGCCAAAATTGTTGAACGTATTGCATGTGTATGGATGTCGCTAACAGGTGTCTTTAATTCTCATTTAATTATGGCAATGTCAGTTCAACGTTTTGGAACACAACAGCAAAAAGATAAGTGGCTACCTTTATTTGCGTCCGGAGAAATGCGTGGGGCACTTGCACTAACAGAGGCAAACTGCGGCACCGACCTTCAATCGATTCAAACCCATGCAAAACGGGTGGGAAATAATTACCTAATAAACGGTTCAAAAACATGGATAACCAACAGTTTACATGGAAGCTGTTTTGCTTTATTGGTTAAAACCAATACAAATGAAAGCCCAGCTCATAAAGGGATGAGTCTTTTTATTGCCCCTAAAGGCCCTGGTTTTAAGATGGGTCGGACATTGAAAAAACTAGGGTATAAGGGCATTGATACAGCGGAATTCTTTCTGGATAATTACGCCCTCCCCGCAGAAAACCTAATTGGATTAGAAGAAGGTCATGGCTTACAACATGCACTTGGATCGCTTGCACTTGGTCGTATCAATGTTGCGGCACGTGGTGTTGGTGTGGCATCGGCAGCATTGAAAGACTCTATTCAATATTCCCAGCTTAGAAAAACCTTTGGTAAGCCCATCTGCCAGCATCAATCTATTCAAATATATTTGGCTGATATGGCCCTGCGCGTAGAAGCAGGAAGACTTTTAGTCGACTCAGCTGCTGCTGCTTTTGATGAGGGGAAACGCTGCGATATGGAAGCTGGAATGGCTAAATTATTCGCAACAGAGGCCGCCATGAAAAACTCCACTGAAGCTTTAAGGATCCATGGGGCTTATGGGTATTCCACCGACTTTAATGTTGAACGGTATTACAGGGATGCCCCATTATTAGCTATTGGTGAAGGAACTAATGAGCTTCAGCGTATTATTATTGCTAAGCAATTAATTGAAAAGAATCCCTTATAATACTGACCTTAATTCAATTTATCCCGTAGAAACACAAACACTTATGAGCAATCAACGATTTGAAGGAACCAGCAACTATGTTGCTACCGAAGAACTAAAAATGGCGGTAAATGCTGCCATAACCCTAGAACGCCCATTATTGATCAAAGGTGAGCCTGGAACGGGCAAAACACAATTGGCACTTGAGGTGGCATCATCGCTCGATGCGCCATTAATTGAATGGCATATTAAATCGACCACTAAAGCGCATCAAGGTCTGTATGAATATGATGCAGTGTCACGGTTACGGGATTCGCAGTTAGGCGATAATCGGGTGCATGATATTTCTAACTATATCGTCAAAGGTAAAGTTTGGGAGGCATTTACGTCTGATAAACGTGCTGTTTTACTAATTGATGAGATCGATAAGGCGGATATAGAGTTCCCAAATGATTTATTACAAGAACTCGACCGTATGGAGTTTTTTGTTTATGAGACCAAGGAGTTAGTTAAAGCCAAACATAGGCCGTTAATTATTATCACCAGCAATAATGAAAAAGAATTGCCTGACGCCTTTTTAAGACGTTGTTTCTTTCATTACATTCGATTCCCTGATGCTGGAACAATGCGCGAAATTGTTGAGGTCCACTTTCCGAACCTTAAAAAGGACCTATTATCTGAAGCATTAGGCTTATTCTTTCAAGTCCGAGAAGCAAATGGCCTTAAGAAAAAACCATCGACCTCTGAACTATTAGATTGGATAAAACTGCTCTTATCAGAAGACTTAACAGCCGATGCTTTACGCGAACAAAACAATGATCAAATTCTACCAAAAATGCACGGTGCCTTGCTTAAGAATGAACAAGATGTACATTTATTTGAACGTTTAGCATTTTTAAATAAACGTCAACAAAACAGTTAACGCCCCGATGTTCATACACTTTTTCTTTGACCTTCGTGCAGCCGGTATCCCCGTTAGTATTTCCGAGCTATTGTCATTATTGAGTGCATTAGAGGCAAAAATTGCCTCTTATAATATCAATAAGTTCTATTACCTATCTCGTACAGTCCTGGTAAAAGATGAACGTTTTTATGATCGATTTGACCATGTATTCAGTTCAACGTTCAAAGGGTTAGAAAATGATAATTTAGAACAAGTCCTTGGGCAAATACCGGAAGAATGGTTGCAAAAACAGGCAGAAAAATTTCTTAGCGAGGAAGAAAAGAAAAAAATTGAGTCTTTAGGTGGTTGGAAAGAGCTGATGGAAACCCTAAAAAAGAGGCTTGAAGAGCAAAAGGAAGAACATCATGGTGGTAATAAATGGATAGGCACTGGCGGAACGTCACCTTTTGGTGCATATGGGTATAACCCCGAGGGTGTTCGTATTGGACAACATGAATCAAGGCATCGCCGGGCAACCAAAGTGTGGGATAAACGAGAATTCCGTAACCTTGATGATAGTGTTGAACTGAATACACGCAATATGAAACTGGCATTACGTCGTCTAAGAAAATTTGCTCGTCAAGGCTCAGCTGATGTTTTGGACATGGACGACACCATCCGGTCAACTGCCACTAATGCTGGTTACCTTGACTTAAAAATGGTGCCTGAGCGACACAATGCCATTAAAGTATTGTTGTTATTTGATGTCGGCGGATCTATGGATGACCATGTTCGTATTTGTGAGCAATTGTTTTCTGCAATTAAAAGTGAATTTAAACACTTAGAGTATTATTATTTTCATAATTTTACCTACGAGTTTCTTTGGCAAGACAATGCTCGGCGACGTGATGACATGACACCTATGAGCGATGTTATCCACCGCTACCCTAGCGATTATAAAGTCATTTTTATTGGTGACGCCAGTATGAGTCCCTATGAAATAACATACCCAGGTGGCTCTGTAGAGCATTGGAATGAAGAGGCAGGCAGCGTCTGGTTTCAGCGTTTATTACACGCATTCCCGAATACTGTCTGGTTAAACCCTGATGATGAAAGAAACTGGAACCGGCGACCATCAAATCAAATTATCCAACAATTAATTAATCAACGAATGTACCCTTTAACCCTTGCTGGCTTAGACAGTGCTATTAAAACGCTGTTAGCACCCGCAAAATCAAGTATTGAGTTATCAGTAGACACATAAGTGGCACGCAGTTATTTGTATAAAGGCCCTCTAGCTAGAAGGCCTTTAATAGTCTCGATTACTGTGCAGATGGAAAGTTAGGAGCCCTTTTTTCACGAATAGCTGCAACGCCCTCCTTTGCATCATCCCCTAAAAAGTTGAGCATTTCTTCACGTAGAGAGGCTTCAAATATGGGAGAAGCCATTTGCATCCACCCATTAAGTGTTTTTTTAGTTCCTTTAATCGCGGGTTGACTACCCCTAGCTAGTTTACTAGCAACTGACAAAGCCTTATCCATCAGCTCTTCGTGAGGGACACAAAGGCTAACCATTCCAATCCGTTCAGCTTCTTCACCGGTTACAAAATCAGCAGTCATTAAGTAATACTTGGCTTTCGCCATACCACATAAAAGCGGCCAAATAATAGCCGCATGATCACCAGCAGCAACCCCTAGCTTGACATGCCCATCGGTAAATTTACCTTTCTCTTTAGAAATAATGCTGATGTCAGCTAACATTGCAACAACAAGCCCTGCTCCAACGGCCACCCCATTAATGGCTGAAATAATAGGTTTTTCAAAATTTATTATATTGTAGACGAGGTCTGCTGCTTCTCTCCTAACGCCTTCTAACGCTTTAGCATTACCCACCATGCCAGATACCCATTCCAAATCACCACCAGCTGAAAATGCTCTGTCCCCTGCGCCAGTAACAACCACTATTTTTGTGCTCTCATCCTCTTCAATAACGGCCCAAATTTTTGTCAGTTCCCAGTGCAGTCGTGCATTAGTCGCATTCATAACCTCGGGGCGATTAATGGTTAATAATAAAACACCATTATCTTTTTTCTCAAATAATAAATGTTTAAAATCCTTATAATTCATAATATTAGCCTACTTATTTAATTTAAATACTTATAATTTTAATTCTTTTTTCATCATTTCTCGCATGACAAATTTTTGTATTTTCCCTGTGACGGTCATCGGAAAGCTATCGACAAATTTTATATACCTAGGCACTTTATAATGGGCCATTTCTTCACGACAGTAAGCCTTAAGGTCTTCCTCGGTTAATTGCTGGTTATCCGCTAACTTTACCCATGCACAAATCTCTTCTCCAAACTTTGGATCAGGAACACCAATGACTTGAACATCTTCAATCTTTTTATGTTGATAAAGAAAATCTTCAATTTCTTTAGGGTAGATATTCTCACCGCCCCTAATCAGCATATCTTTTGAGCGCCCCACCACTGTGACATAACCATCATCATCCATGGTAGCCAGATCACCTGTATGCATCCAGCCACCTTCATCAATAGATTCCCTGGTTTTTTCAAGATCATCCCAATACCCCATCATTACGAGGTAGCCACGGGCACAAAACTCACCAATTTCTCCCTTAGGAACCAGTTTATTAGCCTTATCAACAATTTTTACTTCGACATTTGGGTGTGCAATACCTACACTAGAAACACGCCGTTCAAAATTATCAGTCATGGTTGTTTGAGTGGCAACAGGACTCAACTCAGTCATTCCGTATGCAACGGTAATTTTTTCCATATGCATCTCTCTGATAACCTGCGTCATAACGGCTTCTGGACACGGTGAACCTGCCATGACACCCGTTTTTAATGACTGTAAATTATAATCCTTAAAGTTATCTAAACTCATCAGTGCTATAAACATGGTGGGTACACCATAGAGTGTGGTGCAGCGTTCTTCTTCAACAGCATCTAGTACATTATCTGCTTCGAAGTACTCGCCGGGTAAAACAGCAGTTGCTCCCGTAACAACCGATAGTAAGGTGCCTATGACCATTCCAAAACAGTGATAAAGCGGAACGGGGATACAGACAATATCACTATGATCGATCCCCATGGTATACCCTGTCATAATGGCGTTATTAACAATATTATGATGGTTAAGGGTTGCTCCTTTTGGCGACCCTGTTGTACCACTGGTAAATTGAATGTTTATCGCATCATCAAACTGTAGCAGTGGAGCTAGTTGATAAACCGCCTCTAAATCCTTAGGTGTATTTTGCTGTAATACATCCTTAAAATTTAACATGCCTGGTGTTTTATCTTCCCCCAAACGAATAATCGTTTTTAACAGAGGCAGTCTTTTTAAGGCTAGTTCGCCGGCGTTAGATGCGGATATTTCGGGTGCTAATCCCGTCAAAATGTCGAGGTAGTTGCTTGTCTTAAATGAAGGCGAAGTAATTAATGCAACGCAGCCTGATTTTACCAATGCATACTCCAACTCACTGCTGCGATAAGCAGGGTTAATATTAACCAATATTAACCCTGCTTTAGCAGTTGCAAACTGTGTTAATGCCCACTCCGCATTATTTTGTGACCATATCCCAATGCGCTCCCCAGGTTTTAAGCCTAGTTGAATAAGGCCGGCTGCTAAATTATCGACCTTCTCCTGGTACTCTTTATACGTCCAACGTATATTTTGATGCCGACTGATTAAAGCTAATTTATCAGGCCATTGGGCAGCTGTTTCATCAAAGATTGTCCCGATGGTTTTACCGGTTAACCCTTTAATACTTGTACCAAAATCGTAACTTAATGCATTGTTGCTCATCCACTTAACTCCTTATTATTATTTTTGGGTTAATGACATCGCTAATGGGTCTTTTCTATACAGGGTCCCATGAAAAAACATCTGGTGAGCGTTCTAACGGATAAAAACTACTTTTTAACGCTGGAATAGCATGGTTTCCAATGGTTTCTGGTGTCCATCCCTCAGAACGATGTGATGAGCGTAATGGGCGTGATTGACCCATTAAAAAGATCTCATTATTACGCACAGCAAAAATTTGACCCGATACGTCTGCTGCTTCATCACTGGCTAAGTAAACGGCCATTGGTGCAATTTTATCAGGCGTCATTTCCTTTAATTTATCCACTCGTGCTTGTTGTTCTGGCGTATTAACAGGTATTGCACCAATCATTCTGCTCCATGCAAATGGGGAGATGCAATTAGAACGAACGTTGTAACGCTCCATATCGAGTGCAATGCTTTTTGATAAGGCAGCAATGCCTGCTTTGGCGGCAGCATAATTCGCTTGACCAAAATTACCAATAAGCCCCGATGTTGAGGTCATAAAAACGAAACTACCACTTTCTTGTTGACGAAAGTGTCTCGAAGCAACATGTGCCGTATTAAAACTACCGTTAAGGTGTACATTAATAACAGAATTCCAATCATCAGGCGTCATTTTGTGAAAAATCTTATCACGTAATATTCCCGCGTTATTAACAACTGTATCAATACGGCCATAAGTATCAATGGCTGTTTGAATCATTGCTTCAGCACCATCAATATTGGCAACGTTATCACCGTTAATAACGGCTTCACCACCAGCTGCTTTAATTGTTTCAACCACTTCTTCTGCTGGGCTCTCTCCGGTTTCTTCACCGCCAACTCCTGCGCCTAAGTCATTCACGACAACCTTTGCACCCTGCTCTGCCATCATAATGGCCATCGCACGGCCAATTCCACGACCAGCACCTGTAACTAGCACGACCTTATCTTTCATCATCATTTCTTTTTCTCCTGTCAGTTTTAATTAATTAACGTGATTTAAAAACAGCATCACGTTTTTCGAAAATTGCATTCATCGCTTCGCGGTGGTCTTCCGTTCGATGAGAAACAGCCTGCATCACAGCCGCTGTTTGTAAATGGGTATCTAAATCACTTCTTTGCCCTTCGCGAATTAGCTGCTTTGCCATACGCACAGAAATAGGTGGGTTTACAGCAATGCGTTGGGCTAACTTTAGGGCTTCTTCCATTAACTGATCGTCAGGCACGACTTTAGAAACCAAACCAAACTTTAAGGCCTCATCTGCACTGATAGGGTCGCCAGTAAAAGCCATTTCTGACGCTTTCGCCAAACCAACCGCTCGGGGTAATAACCATGACCCACCGTCACCTGGAATGATCCCCAGTTTAACGAAGCTTTCAGCAAAACGAGCACTCTCGCCAGCAATACGCATATCACACATACATGTTAGATCACAGCCAGCACCAATTGCTGGGCCATTTACAGCGGCAATTATTGGAACATCAAGCTGTTGAAAAGCTAACGGAATGCGTTGAATCCCTTCACGATACCAAGTGGCTAACTCATGAGGTGTTTTATCTGATTCAGTCATTTCATCTCGGATTTTTTTAACATTACCGCCAGATGAAAAGGCAGGCCCGTTACCGGTTAAAATAACTACTCTTATTGTTGGGTTCTTTTGGGCCTCTTCAGCCAATGATACTAAGTTATCAATCATCCCCATATCTGAAATAGCGTTACGGGTATCAACACGGTTCATTCGCCAAATGGCAATGCCATTTTTTACGTCACTTATTACTGCATCAGTCATTATTAAATCCTTTGTTAACTAGTTTGAGTTGTTAGCCAACTCCATAAATCATCAGTGGTTAAGTCGATACACTGTTGGCCAAGTCGAGCAGACCATTGTGCCTCATTACCAAACTCATCACGCCAAGACCATAAACGGCGAGTACTCAGTTGTAGAGGATATTCTTGTGTAAAACCAATGGCTGCATGAACAGCGTGTGATGTTTTAGCAGCATATCCGGCTGATTCACCCGTGGTGATTTTGGCACAGGCGATTAGCTCCCATTCTTGTTCGGTTGATAAATGTTGGATAGCTGCATCGACGGCACAGATAGATGCACTGGTTAATTCAGCCTGTACCGCCAACTGTTGCTGAACGGCTTGAAATTTACCAATTTGACGACCAAATTGAGACCGTTCATTAGCATACTCTACGGTCCTTTCAAGAACACTTTTTAATGCGCCTGCCATTTGAGACGCTCGTGCTAAGGCCATCCAACTGTCCAATTTTTCCATATCAGCGCCAGTTAAAGGACTACTCTGTTGAAGGTGAGAGGTTTCCAAAGAGACCTCATCTCTTGGCTCGCCTGCCATGTTGTGGCCAGGCTGACAGCTATACAAGCCTGTATCCACTAGGCTAACCGCTAAGCCAGTTTGGGTGGGCCGTATAACGATAAGGCCTTCTGCATGGCGTGCCCATGGAACGTTCTTAATGATTAACGTGCTGTTTTGAGTGGTGTCCTGTGTTAAAAAAACAGGGACAAATAAACTATTGGGTAAATCTATACCTGCCTCTGCTGCCAAATAAAAAGCGATAAGAGACTCAGTAATAGGCAGTGGTGTTGCGTAGTACCCAGCCAGCCGCATTAATAAATAGCCACCTTCTAAGCCGAGCCCAGTTCCTTCTTTTTCTTCCGGTAACATCGTTTTTAGCCAACCATCGGCTACAAAATCATCCCATATTGATTGAGGAAAAACGCCGGCTTCCATCAACTCAGTTGCCTGAGTTTCAACAAAGCTACCCAATAAGCGAGTCGCTGACTCTTCTACCATCTGTACTAAATCACTCATCGTAAACCTAAGCCTCGTGCAATAATGCCGCGTAAAATTTCTCGTGTACCGCCCCTTAAAGAAAATGCGGGCGATTTCAGAATAGCATCGGATAATAAACGCTCTATACCCTCGCTTTCGCTAGGCCTAGGTTCACTATTAATAATCAGCCGAATAGCATCGGGTAAGTCTTGTTCGAATGAGGTTCCTAAATCTTTAACAACAGAGGCTTCATTAACGGGTAGTTTTCCTTCTTGCAGCTGCTTGGCAACCGATAGCGACATTTGCCTTAACACCATTAAACGCGCAGTATATTCACCTATAACCATTTTTGCCTGATGGGTGACACCATTACTACGTAGCTGTTTAATGGCAGCCTCTAGTAGTTGGTAGCTGCTTAGAAAACGTTCGGGGCCACTTCTCTCAAATGCCAGTTCGGCCATCACTTGACCCCAGCCCTCACCGACGCTACCGATCAATCGGTTATCGGGCACGAATACGTCATCAAAGAAAATCTCATTGAAATGCTTATCACCCGCCAAGTTCTCAATCGGGCGAATAGTAATGCCTGTCTGTTTTAAATCAACAATAAGCTGGCTTAAACCTGCATGCCTATCCTTTGTTTCTGGCGCGGTACGGCATAACGTAATCATCTGGTGACAAACGTGAGCCCAGCTTGTCCATATTTTGGAGCCATTAATTAGCCAGCCTCCATCTACTTTTTCAGCCCGTGTTTTGATAGATGCAAGGTCAGACCCACTATTAGGTTCGCTCATACCTATCGCAAAAAAACATTCTCCCGCAATGATTTTAGGTAAGAAATGTGTTCGTTGCTCCTCAGTACCAAAGCGTAATAAAAGCGGGCCACTTTGCCGGTCAGCAACCCAATGAGCGCCAACAGGTGCGCCAGCAGCTAATAGCTCCTCAATCATAACGTAGCGTTCTAAATAACTTCGATTACCTCCGCCATACTCAGCTGGCCAGGTCATCCCCAACCAACCTTTTTGGGCCAAGGTTCTACTAAACTCAGGATCACAGACTGACCAAGAATCAATCACGTCAGCATCTTTTATTTTGCCATGTTCCTTGAGGAAGTCTCGAACCTCCTGACGCAGAACATTTTCCTTTTCGGCGGTAATAACAGGTTGGAAATTTAATGTCTTCACGGTAAAAGCCCTAATAAAGGTTGATATTAATAATAATTAATACGATTTTGGCATGCCTAAAACATGCTGGCCAATAAAGCTTAAAATCATATTAGTTGAAATAGGGGCTATTAAATATAACCGTGCTTCTCGCCATTTTCGTTCAATATCATATTCACAGGCAAAGGCAAAGCCACCATGAGTTTGCATGCACATTTCACCGGCAGCCCACGCAGCTTCGGAGCAAAGCATTTTGGCCATATTGGCCTCGGCACCACAGGGTTCTCCAGCATCAAATAATGCGGCTGCTTTGCGTGCCATCATCTCAGCTGCTTCGGTTTGGGCATAAGCACGTGCTATAGGAAATTGGATACCTTGATTTTTTCCTATTGGTCCACCAAAAATTTTCCGCTCATTGGCATAGGCAGTTGCACGTTCAATAAAGAACCGTGCATCCCCTAAACTCTCACCAGCAATAATAATTCTCTCTGCGTTCATGCCGCTCATCACATACCGGAATCCTTTACCCTCTTCACCAATTAAGGAAGACGCCGGTATTTCCATATTATCGAAAAAAACTTCGGTCGTATTATGATTAATCATGGCATCAATCGCGCGAATCTCCATCCCGTTTCCGACAACTTCTCGCATATCGACCAAGAAAATAGACAGGCCATCCGTTGGTTTAGCCACTTCATCCAAGGGTGTTGTTCGAGCTAAAAGCAACATTAAATCTGATTGGAAGGCTCGACTGGTCCAGACTTTTTGGCCATTAACGATGTATTTATCACCTTTTTTTACCGCTTTTGTTCGCAACTTTGTCGTGTCAGATCCAGAGGTTGGCTCTGTTACACCAAATGCTTGAAGGCGAAGTTCGCCAGATGCAATTTTAGGTAAGTACTGCTGTTTTTGCTCCTCGCTACCGTGGCGCAATAAAGCCCCCATAATATACATCTGGGCATGACAGGCAGATGCCGACCCACCAGATGCATGAATCGTTTCCATAATAACTGCAGCGGCTCGTAGTGGTAAGCCAACACCGCCATACTCTTCAGGAATAAGCGCGGATAAAAAACCTGACTCCGTTAACGCATTAACAAATGCTTCTGGGTACTCACTTTCCTTATCCAGTTTTTGCCAATATTCACCAGGAAAATCGGCACAAATTTTATCAACGGCATCACGAATATCTTGATAATCATTACCTAGAGGTATTCCAATTTCACTCATTATTATCGTCTCTTTTTAATTTATAGGTGTCATTATCAGCACCAAGGCTTGGTGCTTCATTTTTTAAGGGCGGTCTAACCCCATTAAATTGAATGGGTAAACCGACTAACTTCATAGCGTGCTCTACAGATTCTTGGACAATGCCCAATGCTTGAGTTTGTGGGTCATCTAAAACCTCATCAACTTTCTGAATAGGGGAGTTAGGAATGCCAACCTGATCAAGCTTTATTTGCCAGTGCATTCTTGTTTCTTTGACTAAAATGTCTGTCATTAAGCGGTTGAGTTCAGGTTTATTTTCAAATCGCTTGGGGTTTGTTTCAAATTGAGCATCATTGGCCCATTTGGGACTGCCCAATACACCTTTCAGCAAGTCAAATAACTTATTATTAGGCGCAGCAATGACCAAATATCCGTCTGAACATTCATAAGCCTGGTATGGTGCTATGCCTTGGACACCCGACCCTTGAGGTGTTGGCAATTCACCTGTTGCATGGTAACCAGCCATGTGATAACTCATCCAACTTAAGGCGGTTTCATATAACGCCGTGTCAACGACACACCCTTCCCCTGTTGATTGGCGCTTATATAATGCCGATATAATGCCTATCGCGCTCCACATACCTGTCCCCATATCAATGGCTGAGGTACCAATTCTAACGGGTGGCCGCCCTTCTTCACCATTCAACCCCATTAGGCCACTGTATGCTTGCATTAAAGGGTCGTAGCCTGGTTTTTCAGACATTGGTCCCGTTTTGCCAAATGCCCAGATATTACAATAAATTAAAGAGGGATTTTCTTTAAGTAAATCATCTGCTCCTAGGTTTAACGAGGCTATTTTTCCTGGACGCATATTCTGAAGGACCACATCTGCCTGTGTAATGAGCTCGTTCTTCAACCAAGCTTTATCTTCTTTGTTGCTAAGGTCGACTGTTATTGATTGTTTATCTCGATTGAGTGCTTGAAACATTGCCGAGGTACCGTTCCAAAATGGAGGGCCCCAATGCCGGCAATCATCACCGCGTCCTTCTGGTTCCACTTTAATGACTTCCGCGCCTAAGGCAGCAAGAATCCATGTTCCAAAGGGCGCAGCTACGCTGGTTCCTATCTCATATACACGAATACCACTTAATGGCCATTCGCTACGGTTATCTTTAAACATTTTATCCTTAATTATAATGATATGGTCTGCAAGCGCCTACCGGGTAACGTTACCTAACACTTGTTTTTTTAACGATGTTATTAGGGGTGAATCAATGACCTTCTGGTGTTGTTATTCGGTTGATGCTTGGTCAATACGAATGGCGATCACTTCTCCAGTCACACAGACCACGCCTCGGCTTAAAAGCTCTGTTTTAACCGTGTATTTCCTTCTATCGACTGACTGGATAACGGCTCGTAACTCAACCTCCTCCATCGGAACGGGTTTCAGGTATTTAACCGTGAGTGTACCCGTCACCATTTGAATACGTCGGTCATATTGCTCGGTATTGCCCGCTTGCTCATGTGCAAACGACAGCGCACTGTTGACAGAGTGACAGTCTATAAGGCTTGCAGAAATACCACCATATAAGCAACCTGGTGGACCAATCATAAATTCCTCAGGTGTCCATTTGCAAACAGACGTATCACCCTCCCAATAGCTGTTAATGCGTAAACCATAAGGGTTATCTTGCCCACAACCAAAACAACTGTTTGGTCGCATCTTTTCTTGAATAGATGATGTCATCCTTTCCTTCCCCAGTATTTTTTAAACATTTAAGGCTTTGTCCCACCGCTCATACCACCAACCATAATTGGTCGCCCAGGGTGTCAAAGCTTTGTCTGACAGGAAGTGCTGCTCAGCATGGCGAGGCCAGTACGGGTCATTAAGGACTGCACGTCCAATAGCAATAAGGTCTGATTGACCTGCTTGCAAAATATCTTCTGCCTGCTGAGGGTCGACGATCATTCCCACAGCTGCCGTAGCTATATCGGTTTTTTGTTTGATAGCTTCAGCCAAAAAAACCTGATAATTACGTTGCCTAGGTAACGCATACTGGCCTTGCATACCAATTTTAATGCCGCCACTTGAGCAGTCGATTAGGTCAACACCCAGAGTTTCAAGTTCACTTGTCAACTTAATAGAGTCTTCTAAGCTCCAGCCGATATCGACCCCTTCAATAACAGATAGTCTAAAGAACAGTGGCTTAGATGCAGGCCAGTTCTTACGGATAGATTTGGTAATGTCTAAAGCCAGCTTAACTCGACCAGCATCGCCACCATATTCATCCGACCGTGTATTACAGATAGGCGAGAGAAATTGACTGATTAAATAGCCATGCGCCCCATGAATTTCAAGGACATCCACTCCGGCTAAATGCGCCCGTTTCGCAGCTTCACCCCAGGCATTAATAACATCCTCTATTTCATCGATAGTTAAAGCTTTAGGTGTTGGCCAACCAGGCGCTAAGGGTTCATCAGTTGGTCCAACCGTCAACCAGGGGGGTAATCCCTTTTCTTGATCAGTTTGGTCTAAAAACAAGCCACCATCGGATGGCGAGCGAGTCGATGCTTTAATACCTGCATGCGCTAATTGAACCCCTACTTTGGAGCCTTGAAGATGAAGGTAATCTACTAATCGAGTCAGCGGTTGTATTTGCTGATCTGAGTACAACCCTAGGTCTCCCGAGCTGATTCGTCCGCGTGCTTCAACAGCGGTGGCTTCTATCATAATGAGGCCAGCACCACCAAGTGCAAATTGCCCATAATGAACAAGGTGACCATCATCAACGAGGCCATCAGTGTCTGCTTGGTAGGTACACATCGGTGAAACCATAACCCTATTTTTAAGGTTAAGTTCACGTTTTTGCCAAGGTGAAAAAAGTAAAGGGGGTTTTATTTGCATAAGTAGTGCTCTAAAAAATTAATGGAATATTAACATAACAGATGTTAGAATTCATGCTTTATGTAAGCCTATTTAGAACGGCATGTAGGCATAAAACCGGGAGGTTATTAAATGGCATTAACGAACAAAAAATTTACGGGTCCAGGGCCAGATCAACTCTATAAAGATCATTTAAAAAACAACAACTTTTCGCTACCTAAGTGTTTAGATTGTAGTGAGTTTCACTTTTTTCCACGAGTACTATGCCCTCATTGTGGTGGCTTCAACTTAATTTGGGAAAAATTATCCGGACTGGGAGAAGTCTATTCGACCACCACTATTCGACGCAAAGCTGAAAGAGGTGGTGATTATAATGTTAGCCTTATTACCTTAGCAGAAGGCCCAAGGTTGATGAGCCGAGTTGAAGGGGTCGAGGTGCAAGCCGTTAAAATTGGCGACACGGTGCAGGTTTTAATTAATAACGACAGTGACGAGCCATTTGTGCTTTTCACCCCAGTGAGCGAGGTTTAATATGGCACATGAATTAAGAGGCTCATCAGCCATCGTCGGTGTGGGCTTAGCAGGCTGCGGTGAAGCCATTGGTCGATCACCTTTAGATATTCTAAGTGAGGCAACACATAATGCCTTAGAGGATGCTGGGTTAAAACTGTCTGATATTGATGGCCTATTTACCGGTTCCTCATACCATTTTATGCCGACCTTAAGTACTGCAGAATACTTGGGCATTAAACCAAAGTATTCAGATGGTAGTATGGTCGGTGGCTCCTCATTTGTTGCGCACACACTTAATGCGGCTATGGCCATTAAAAATGGCTTATGTGAAGTTGCCCTTATTTGCTACGGTAGTAATCAGCGTACAGCAGGCGGTAAGCTGGCAACCATGTCAGAGCAACAAACCTATGAAATCCCTTATAAGCCTCGCTACCCAATCAGTTCGTACGCACTGGCTGCAGCAAGGCATATGCATCAATACGGAACGACCCGCGAGCAAATGGCTGATGTTGCCGTTGCTGCAAGGCAATGGGCACAGTTAAACCCTGAAGCTTTCGCGCGTGATGACTTATCGCGGAGTGACGTTCTAAACTCTAGGATGATTAGTGACCCAATCTCTTTATTAGACTGCTGTTTAGTCACCGATGGTGGTGGCGCGGTTATTATGGTGTCTAGCGAGCGGGCCAAAGATTTCCCAAACAAACCTGTGTATTTATTAGGTACAGGCGCCGCCCATTGGCATCGCCAAATAACTCAAATGCCAGACCTAACGGTAACGGCGGCGGCCGACTCGGGCAAGCGTGCATTTGAAATGGCAGGCTTAACTAAAAATGATGTTGATGTGGTCGAGCTATACGATGCATTCACCATTAATACTATTTTATTTTTGGAAGATTTAGGGTTCTGTGCCAAGGGTGAAGGTGGTGCTTTTGTTGCCAATGGGAACATTGCTCCAGGTGGGTCTTTACCTGTTAATACCAATGGCGGTGGCTTATCCTGTGTTCACCCAGGTATGTATGGAATATTCATCCTCATTGAAGCTATTCGTCAACTTCGTGGTGGCTGTGGTGATCGACAAATTAATGGTGCTGAAGTCGCTTTAGTACATGGCAATGGTGGCGTACTGTCGAGTCAAGTAACCACCCTACTAGGAACAGAAGGAGTTCTTTAATATGGTTAAATCTTCTCTCGATGGCATTAAAGTTATCGACTTATCACGTGTTTTAGGCGGGCCATTTTGCACCCAAATATTGGGTGACCATGGGGCAGAGGTTATTAAAGTTGAACCCCCCGCAGGTGATGAAACACGAGGTTGGGGCCCTCCATATCATGAGCGAGGCAGTGCATATTTTGACGGTGTTAACCGTAATAAAAAGTGTATTGCACTCGACATGCGCCAACCTGATGCCCACGATATATTATTTCGCTTGTTGGAAAATGCCGATGTTCTTGTTGAGAATTTTAAAATTGGTACGCTTGAAAAATGGGGTATTGGCTTTACTGATGTGCTTCAAAAGAAGTTTCCACGGTTAATTCATTGTCGAGTAACCGGCTTTGGTAGCACTGGTCCCTATGCTGGTTTTCCTGGGTATGATGCTGTTGCCCAGGCAACGTCCGGACTAATGAGCATTAATGGTGATGCAGATCGCCCACCCATTCGTATGGGTGTTCCTATTGTTGATATGACCACGGGAATGAATTCAGTTATTGCCATTCTATTGGCCCTACATGAGCGTGAAACATCAAATTTAGGGCAATCGATTGAAGTTAGTTTATATGATACGGCGATAAGCCTGATTCATCCGCATGCCGCGAACTGGTTTCTCAGTGGTGAGCCACAAAACCGTAGCGGAAGTGCCCACCCAAATATCACCCCCTATGACCTACTCCCGACTGCTAACGGTTATTTGTTTCTAGCCATTGGTAATGACCGTCAATTTGCCGGTTTATGTCGTGAACTCGGGCAGCCTGACCTTGCGACAGACCCACGCTTTAGTATTAATGCGGATCGGGCAAAAAACAAGGCCGCCCTACGGCAAATCCTTGAGGAAATACTCATTACCATGGATGGCCGAAAAATGACTAAGCAATTACTTGAAAAGGGTATTCCAGCAGGCTCAGTTGAAACGGTGCAAGATGCGCTTCAGCATCCACAAACAATTGCCCGTGAAATGGTGATTGAAAATGGAGAGTATCGAGGCACAGGCATTCCCATAAAACTATCAAGAACACCTGGTCAATTCCAATCTCGGCCTCCTCAATACGGTGAGAATAACAGCGATGTCTTAAAAGATGCTGGCTACAGCGATGAAGATATAGCCCGTTTTAAGGATATGCAAATTACGCTGGAAAAACCACGCAAATAATGCCACCAAATAAACACCTTCTTATTGTAGCGCACGCCCCATCGCCCAACCTTATGCGGTTGGTTGATGCGTTACTTAAAGGTGCTTCATCTAGTGAGGTAAGCACGGTTACAAGTTCTTATATTCCTGCCCTAAGTACATCGGGTGATGACGTGATATCAGCCGATGCAATTATTTTATGTACCCCTGAGAACCTTGGTTATATGAGTGGCGGATTAAAAGATTTCTTCGACCGGTGTTATTACCCTTGCCTAGATAAAACTGACGCACTCCCCTGTGCCGTTTTAATTCGAGCTGGTAATGATGGAACAGGCACCAAACGAGCTATTGAATCAATTATAACTGGCTTGCGCTGGAAACTTGTACAGCCAGCACTTATCTGCCGAGGTGAGTTTGATGAGCTATTTGTTGAGCAAGCAGAAGAGCTTGGCTTATTGATGGCTGCGGGGCTTGAAGCCGGTATTATTTAATCGCTAACTAAATGACCTAAGCTAATGAACTTTTCTTTTACTGACGAGCAGCAGGCTATTCGTGATGCCATTTTAAAAATTTGCGTAGATTTCCCGGATGAGTATTGGCTTAACCGTGATACCGATGGTGCTTTCCCAAATGAATTCTATCAAGCAATGGCGGGTGGTGGATGGATGGGTATTTGTATCCCAGAAGCTTATGGCGGAAGCGGTTTAGGTATTAGCGAAGCGGCTATTATGGCTAGTGCAATTGCAGAATCTGGTGCAGGTATGTCGGGCGCCTCAGCCGTTCATATCAATATTTTTGGCTTAAACCCTGTTGTCGTCTTTGGCACTGAAGAGCAAAAAAAGCGCATGTTGCCGCCTATGGCTGAGGGTCGTGAGAAAGCGTGCTTTGCGGTTACAGAACCCAATACCGGGCTCAACACCACGCAGCTTAACACCATGGCTGTTAGGCAAGGTGACCGTTATATTGTTAATGGTCAAAAAGTGTGGATTTCAACGGCACAAGTTGCTGATAAAATTTTACTGTTAGCAAGAACGACTCCTTTAGACCAGGTGACGTCCCCTTCCCATGGTTTAAGCCTATTTTATACAGACTTTGATCGTGAAAAAATTCACGTTCATGAAATTGAAAAAATGGGTCGAAAGGCTGTCGACTCTAATGAATTATTTATTGATGGCCTTGAGATTCCTTTAGACGACCGAATTGGTGAAGAAGGCCACGGGTTTGAATACATCCTTCATGGAATGAACCCAGAGCGCATTTTAATTGCCGGAGAGGCTGTTGGCCTTGGCCGTGTAGCACTTAAAAAAGCAAGTGATTATGCTAAAGAAAGGCGAGTATTCAATCGACCAATTGGCCAGAATCAAGGCATTCAACACCCTCTCGCCATTTGTTGGGCACAATTAGAAGCGGCATGGCTAATGGTCATGTCAGCAGCTTGGCAGTATGACAATAAGCAGCCTTGTGGTGCGACAGCAAATGCAGCAAAGTACTTAGCAGGCGAAGCAGGGTTTCACGCCTGTGAAACAGCAGTGATGACCCATGGTGGCTTCGGTTACGCAAAAGAATACCATGTAGAGCGGTATTTACGTGAATCAATGGTCCCTCGAATAGCCCCCGTTAGCCCTCAATTAGCCTTATGCTACATTGCTGAAAAAGTTTTAGGTATGCCCAAATCTTACTAATTACCCTACTCTTAGGTCAGCTTTAAAAATATACCCTATAATTAAAACAACTCCATAATTATTATCTAGGTATAAATGACCACTATAGATAGAACCCTCTTTGACCGGTTGGGTGGGTTAAAAACGCTCGAACAAGTACATAAAATCTTCTACGATAAACTGTATGCTGATCAATGGATGCGTTTATACTTTACGGACAAACCTCAGCAGGTTCTAGAAGAGCAACAAACAGATTTTATGGCTCAAATTTTTGGGGGTCCTAAACGCTATGCAGGCAAGTCACCTAAAATGGCCCACCAACACATGAACATAACTGAAGAGCTTTTCCAGTTACGTCAAACGTTATTAAATGAGTCACTTAAAGAGTATGGCCTGGCAGATAATCTTCGCAAGGAATGGATAGAGGCTGATGCCAACTTTAAGCGAGCACTGGTTAAAGAGTCTGTTGATGAATGCAAACAATCCAATCCATCACAAGCCATTCTTGACTTTGAAAACCCTAAGTAACGTTCAGTTACCAACTGCTTTTGAAACCAAATTCACTTCACTGCTGATTATTGAAGGGCTTATGGGTAGCGAAAGTTCGCTGTTGACGCTGAAATTTTTAACTCATCCTCGCTCATTTCAATGCTAATATTGTCAAATAATGGTGTCGATAAGTAGCGCTCACCCGTGTCCGGCAACATGCAAAGAATATTACTTCCCTCTGGTGCCCTTTCAGCCACCTTTAATGCCCCTGCTAGAGTTGCACCTGCCGTGATACCAACAAAGATACCTTCTTTTTGAGCCAAGTCTTTAGAGCACTGAATCGCTAACGGCCCATCAATGGTTAATAATTCGTCAACATGTTTATCTTCAACTGCCCGTGCCGTTAATTTAGAAATAAAATCTGGCGACCAGCCTTGCATGGGGTGCGGAGTAAAGCTAGGGTGGCTTTCGTTGTTAGTTTGAGGGATACCACTGGCCAGTAATGGCGCCACTGTCGGTTCACACACAATAATTTTCGTTTCAGGGCTTTTTTCTTTTAATACTCGTGACACACCATTTAAAGTGCCTCCCGTTCCAAACCCACTAACCCAGTAGTCCAATGTAACGTCTGAGAAATCATCAAGAATTTCAATCGCTGTTGTTTTTGCATGCATGTCAGCATTAGCAGGGTTATCGAATTGTTTTGATTGCCACCAACCGTGCTTCTCAGCTAATTCTTTGGCTTTAAGCACCATTCCAGTTCCTTTTTGTGCCGCAGGTGTCAAAATAACTTTAGCACCTAAAAAACGCATGAGTTTGCGGCGCTCGACACTGAATGACTCTGCCATAACGAGCACTAATGGATAACCTTTTTGCGCACAAACCATTGCAAGGCCAATACCCGTATTACCGCTGGTTGCTTCCACGATTGTCTGTCCTGGGCTTAGCTCTCCTTTTTGCTCGGCATCTTCAATGACGCCCAAAGCCAACCTATCTTTTACTGAGCCCATCGGGTTAAATGACTCTACTTTAGCAAAAACATTAACATGTTTAGGTCCTAGTTTATTAATACGAATAACTGGTGTATGGCCAATTGTTTCTAAAATAGTTTCAAAACGTTTTCCCATCAAATAACCCTCGTCGTTTAGTACAAATTAAAACCTTATTAAAGCACGGTATAAGTGCCGCTTTACAATTATTTATTAGCTCTCTCGTTCTTTGCCTTATTCATCAGTGGATTGTGGTCGCCGCCGATAAATAACATGATAAATAAGGCCCACTAAAACACTTCCTCCTATTAGGTTCCCTAATATAACGGGCACCAAATTACTGAGTAACCCCATCCAACTGACTGAGTCTGCAATGACGGTTGAAGTGCCAAATGTTTTTACTAACATCGCTAGAGGGACAATATACATATTTGCAATACTGTGTTCAAACCCAGCGGCGACAAATGCTGAAATTGGAAATACAATAGCAATGGCCTTATCAATGACAGTCCTACCGGCTAGCGCCATCCATACAGCTAGGCACACAAAGACATTACAAAGAACGCCTTTAAAAAAGGCGCTCCAAAAAGGTAATGAGCATTTTGCAGCCGCAATGAGGAGGTATTTATCAGCGATTGCGCCACCATTCATCTCGGTATGCCCAGATAAAAAAACCAATACTGCCAAACCCGTTGCACCCAAAAAATTAGCGAGACAGATAACCGACCAGTTCTTTAATAATTCATAACTCGTTATTTGCTTATCCGCCCAAGCCATGGCTAATAAATTATTTCCTGTAAATAGCTCTGCACCGGCCACAATGACCAGTATTAAGCCTAAGGAAAAAGCTAAACCACTTAATAATTGGCTAACCGCAAAACTCAACGAAGCATCTGATTTAACGATAACAAAGTAAAGAGCACCCAAACCAATAAAAGCACCTGCTAATATGCCCAGCAATAACATAGACAGTAAAGGTAACCGTGCTTTAGCGACACCGACAGTTTTAACTCGGTGAGCAATTTCTTTCGGTGAAAAGGCATCTAAACCAAACACTTCTGACATAACAACTCCTTCAAATTATTTGACGTTTTCACTACCCTATCATGATCTTCTGCATTTTTTAGTGATTAAGTGCTTGCCGTTAGCTGTTTAAACTGTAATTGTGCAAGCCGTGAGTATAACTCACTGGATTTCATTAGCTCATTGTGCTCACCCAGTTCAACCAATTTTCCTTTCTCAAAAACAGCAATTTGATCACTATGCACCACGGTTGATAAACGATGTGCAATGATAAAAGTCGTACGACCCTTCATCAGTTCTTTTAACGCCTTCTGAACCATACGTTCACTTTCAGCATCCAGTGCACTGGTCGCTTCGTCCAGCAATAAAATTTTAGGGTTTCTCAGAATGGCTCGAGCTATTGCAATTCGCTGCCTTTGCCCTCCAGATAAGCGAACTCCAGCTTCACCTAGATGGCTATCATAGCCATCAGGTAATTGCTGGATAAATTCATCTGCATAAGCCATTTCAGCCGCTTTTTTAACCTGTGCATCGCTGGCACTTGGGTCTCCATAGCGAATATTATCCCAAACATTGCCTGTAAATAAGGTGGGGGATTGGGGGACAATTGCCATAAGGTCACGCAATTTTGACAGTTCAAGCTGCTTAATATTAATACCATCAATATAAATCCCACCTTGCTGAGGATCGTAAAAGCGTAGCATTAAATCAAATAACGTAGATTTCCCAGCGCCAGATGGGCCAACAATAGCGATATTTGTACCGGCCTGAACTGTTAAAGAAAGCGGGCCTAACGCAGGATGTTTAAGTCTTGATGGGTATGCAAAGAGCAATGACTTTATGTCAACTTGACCCGCACCATCACTGCTAATCGTATCTGGCTCGGAAGGTGTTTGAATTAATGAATGTGATGCTAATAAGTCGATGAGCCTATCTGTTGCACCACCGGCACGCTGAAGTTCACCATATACCTCACTTATAGCAGCAACAGACATGGCAACAATAATGGCATAGAAAACAAAAGCAGCTAGGTCTCCCCCAGTAATTGAGCCTGCCAAAACATCCCTACCCCCGACCCACATCATTGCACCAATAGCCCCCAAAATAAGGGTAATTGCGACAGCAATCAGGATTGAACGGTAACGTATTCGTCTGACGGCTGTCTGAAAAACTTGCTGGGTAAAGGTACCAAATTCACCTTTTGCAACCGCCTGATGGTTAAATGCCTGAACCGTTTTGATGTTTTGTAACGACTCACCTACAAAGGTACTCACATCGGCAACTCTATCCTGGCTAT
>ERZ1027208.74-NODE-74-length-52154-cov-236.916716_pt1 | contig 52154 bp, 63 predicted proteins | sample MGYA00520867_ERZ1027208 | MGnify/ENA primary metagenome ERZ1027208 (study PRJEB33311, sample SAMEA4378413) | marine metagenome | biome: Marine biome; feature: Fjord; material: Water | collected 2014-07-20T08:00:00Z/2014-07-... | depth 75 m ... | reverse complement strand
CATAATATTCCCCTAAGAGCTGATATTCATTCGCGTACCCGCTATTGGAATTAACGGCGGATTTCTCGCTCTGTTCGCCCAATGAGTGTAGTTGCAGAATTGAATTTTTAAAGCACAACTCATGCTGAAATGAAAATTATTTAGCAAGGGCCAGTCGTCGACTAATTACTGCGCAACTTTATGAATTGTGGAAAAAATGGTGTCGATATCATTGATGCCAAAGGCTTAGCGTACAATTTTTTCCGTTTCGTGAACTGACCCCTGCAACGTTCCACGATGGCAAGTTAGCCAACCGGGACTTTGGTGTGAACACCCGGCAATCGATAGATTCAGGTCTTCCAGAAACCGACGTTGATAGCGGGTATCGTTCGACGGGGGTCAATGTTAATTACCGGAACTACCTGAACAAGAACTGGCAGATCTTCGGCGAAGCTCTTTACGAAGTTTATGGGAGTGACGTCTCAGATAGCCCGATATCCCGGAATGATTATGAAGCGGAGATTGGTGTTGGCTTCATTTATGTTTTTTGATGCGCCTTAATAGAATGATGGTACCAATTCAGCCGAAGGCGAAACTGGAAATGAATACAACGGCAAAGCAGGCCGTCAGCCTGCTTTGCGTCTGCGTGAAGATAGGAATTAGTGCCCCTGCCCTCCAGCAGCGCCATGCACGCCCTCTATATAGTGAATGTAATTGACGTAGTCAGCGACAAAGGCACGTCCCTTATCGCCGCTTTGATCAGCCATGGCCCTTGCACGCTGAGCCTCATGATAACGCTCACGAATACCGTTCTCGATCTTGCGGGTTATATTTGCCACGAGGCGATCAATTTGCCCGTTTTCCAACGCCGCATCCGCCGCCATTAAACCCGGATCAATCTGTCCGGAAGGCTTGATGCCGGTAAAGGGTGCGCCTTCGGAGGCACGATGAACCTCAACGAGCGTCGAGAACAGATGCTGATCGGCAATGTTTTTCGCAGTTTCGCTTTGCCCGCGGACTTGGCGCACATCGGCGAATACCCTTTTGATTTCGGCCTCATCCTTTGCCGGCACCCATTTGAGCAAGGGCTTAACATTGCCTGACTCCAGTGCCGCACGGGCTTCGGTAATCACGGGACCGTCCAGAGCATCACAATGAGCTTGGGCGCTACCGGCAAACATCAGGCTGAAGATTGCTGCGGCCACTGCGGGAACAGTGGTTTTGCGTAATTTGGTTTTCATACATGACCTCCTCATAGTGCGTTGAGCTTCACGAGCACCGGGTTTGGTGGCGCTTGGCAATCAGAGTACGGAAGGGAGGTCAAAGAAGCGTTCTCAGGTACGAAACCGAACCGATTCCATGGTTTGGAAATAAAATATATAATTCAAAAGGATAGAGGTTTCAGTATCGGGTGAGAGCGTACTCGAACGCCGGGTAGCCAGGTTCAGGATCGTGGCTAGGGTCGGATATCGCCCTGCAGGGCTCGTCGGCGATATTCACTGGGGGTAAATCCTGTCTCTTTCTTGAAAGCAGTGTTGAATACGGACTTCGAGTTGAAGCCAGAGTCATACATAGTTTGCAGAATATTTGCCTGATTGGCTGCATCGGCCAGGCGCGATTTCGCCTCGTCGATGCGATAGCGACTGACGAACTCAAAGAAATTGCAGCCAAAGCCTTGGTTAATGGCCCGTGAAACCTCTCTTGAAGGGGCGCCCAATTTCCGTGAAAGTTGTTCCAGGGTCAGGTTGGGGTGCAAGTGGGGCTTTTCCTGGTGCATTAACTGTTGGAGCCTGACCTTTAAAGTTTGATCAAACTGCGGCGTGGGCTCTTCTTCCAGCAAGGCGGCCTGGTCTGCTGCCAATCCAGAGAAAACGACGGGTTGGCGAAGAGAGTTTATCATCAGAAAATTGATGAAAATGAAGCCCGTTACAGCGCCAGCGCCGGCCACCCACTCGGTTCCGGGCACGCTTCTAAACACATGCGCTGTAAGGCAGTACATCATGCTCACGGTCCAGGCCACTGCATAGCCGATCAGAAGCGTCCGTAACCACGCAAGTTGTTTGTTTTCAATACTCGAGAAAATCTGTCGAATACCAAGGCCGAAACGGTTAATCGCACGAATAGTCGCGTACAGGTAGCCCAGAAAGACCGCGTGAATAGCGACTGCAAGAAGGGGAGAGGTAAGTACGCCCGGGTGGTCCCGTTCAAGCAGAATCTGAACTTTGGTCTCGCTTGGCTGTAAATAATATTCAATCAGAAAAATTGCGCCGACCACCCAGAAGAGCAACGTGTGCACGAGATGCTTCCCGCGTAACTGGAAATTCTGATACATCAGCGATTGCGCATATAGATAGAGCGTGCCGGCTTGTAGAAGTCCGATGAGTGTTCCGAGGTAGGCGAAGTTTGGGTACTGGAGCGCAAGCCCGCTGCCATAGAGGAAGATCTCTCCCAGCCCGGCGGCGAAGAACACCAGAGTGGCAACCAGGAGTCGGTTAGATATGAGCCCACTGTTGGATGGAAGTAGGAGAAAAACGGCAAGAGCCAGCGATTGAATGATGCTCGTCAGCAGCACAATGTCGGTGAGTGTCAGATACATGCCAGATTCAGCTCCGCTTCAAAACCATCCTGCCGTCCTGTTGCCGGCGATCTGAGATGCAGGGTCATGCCGGCACCTTTAGCAATCGCATCGGCAATCGCGAGGCCCAGGCCAGAACCTGCAGCGTCCGTTTTGGCGCGTGCAAACCGGTTTCTTAAAAGAGCGAGCTGTTCCGGTGGCACTCTTGCACCGCCATTGCAGACCCTTAAAACCCCATTATCGTTCAGGTTGATCTTCACCGGCTCGCTACGGGAACCATGCTTAAGGGCATTCTCGATCAGGTTACGCACCAGGATGGCGAAGGCATCGGGATCAAGAAAGGAGTTCACTTCGCGCTCCGGCAGGGATAAAACAACTCGCCCGGGTGCCTGGGCCTCAAAATCCCGGGCAATCATCGCGAGGATGGGCACAAGATCCTGCTGGCTTTGTGAGAGTGCACCGCCACCTTCTGCTTTTGCCAACTCGAGCAGTTTTCCGGACAGCACCGAGAGACTGCGTAACGCTTCTTCAATTTCTGCAACATCATTCTTGAGATAATCATCGGGCATTCTGGTTTTCAGTCGCTGCACTTTGGCAAGCGCTGTTGCCAGGGGAGTTCGCAATTCATGGGCACTGTTGGCGGTAAAGCTGCGTTCTGATTCGAGAGCACGATGCAAACGCTCAAGCAGCCGGTTGATGGCACCGGCGATTGGTTCAAATTCACGGGGTAACTGCTCTTCTACAACAGGGGACAGATCTCCCGCGCCGCGGGATTCAATGTCTTGCTGAAAATCGACCACCTTACGAAGGGAAAGCCGGACAATCCACCAGACACCCAACAGGCTGACCGGAATCAGCACCAGTAAAGGCAACAGTAAGGCTAATCCCGCCTCCAGAGCGGATTCACGCCGGTGCGCCAAGGGTTCGGCCACTTCAAGATAGATGGTATTGCTGACTGCAGATACGCCATATAGCCGGTGGGTCAGAGTATCTGAAAACCCTTCCGCGGGGGTCCTGCTAAACACGCCAGGGTCGGCATCGTGGGACTGGAGCAGAATATTTCCAGCTTCGTCCCGTACCAGATAGGTCAGGTATTCGTCATGGTCTTTCAGGGCTGGGGCCTTTTGATTGCCCGCGCCGTTCTCACTGTTCAGGATGTCGGTGACCGCCAGTGGCAGTATGCGCTGGGCGGTTTCTTCCAGGGCACTGTCGAAGACCTCGTTCATTTCATGCTGTGCCACCAGTCCCGAAGCGGTCACGCCCAACAGCCAGAGTAGGGTGACACCGAGTGTCAGGCCGATACCGAGTGTTTTTTGCAGGCTGGTTCTAGTGGTCATGTGTTTCCAGGCGATAGCCCATTCCCCTGACGGTTACGATAGCGTCCCGCCCGAGCTTTTTACGCAGACGGCTGACATAAACTTCGATGGTGTTACTTTCGATTTCGGCCCCGAAAGCGTATAGACGATCCTCCAGTTGCGATCGCGATAACAGCATTCCGGGTCGCTGGATAAAGCCCTCAAACAATGCCCACTCCCGTGCCGTAAGTTCTACCGGCAGGCCGTTGCGACTGATGCGGTGATCGCCAAGATCAATCATCAGCTCGCCCACTTGTATAATCGGGCTTGGATTGCCGCGATATCGGCGAGCCACCGCGGCCACGCGGGCCGACAGCTCCGAAAGATCAAAGGGTTTGACCAGGTAGTCGTCAGCACCGGCATTTAATCCTTCAATCCGGTCAGACACCTGATCCCTGGCAGTAAGAATGATCACCGGTGTTGTTTTTCCGGTAGCCCGGAGTGTTCGCAAAAAGCCCAAGCCATGACCGTCGGGGAGCATCAGGTCCAGCAGAATCAGGTCGTAGGGTGTGGTCCTGACACTCGCCTCGGCAAAGCCCAGCGTTTGCACCCAGTCCACAGCGTGGCCGTCGTCCGCAATCTGATCCCGGACCGCCTCGCCCAATCCCACCGTATCCTCCACCAAAAGTACCCGCATCGTTCACCTCTGACCCAGCCCTGGAATCAAGATACTACAGCTCAAACCTGACAGCCAGCTGAGTGGTCAATAACGCTTCGATCTCTCTTCACCGACCTTCAGCTGGCTGTCAGGTTTGGGCGCTAGCCTTCGGGGGAATATTCCAGGTACCGATCGCAGGAGATGTGATGATGCGGATGATTTTTCCTTTCGTTGTGTTGGTTTTGGGCCTATGGGCCTGGAACCTCTTTGCAGGTCCTGGGGCCGGTTCTCCCTGGGCAGTCTATGACCAGAGCCTGCTGCTCAGTGGGCTGTTATCCATTGCTCTGATGTCACTGACCATGATGCTGGCTCTGCGCCCAGCCTGGTTGGAGAGACCGCTGGGCGGGTTGGATCAGATCTATCGCACCCACAAATGGGCGGGCATTCTGGCAGTGGTATTCGCGGCAGCTCATTGGCTGATTGAAATGGGTGACGATGTTATAGAGTCGATTTTCGGAAAGGCCGGCAGGCTGCACGATCAGGATTATTCCGGGTTCATCGACACCATGCGCGATGCTGCGGAAGAGGTAGGGGAGTTCGCCGTCTATCTGCTGTTCGCCATGCTGTTGATCACTTTGTGGCGCAAGTTTCCCTACAAATACTGGCGTTATTTGCATCGCGGCATGCCGGTGCTTTATCTGTTGCTCGCTTTCCACGCGGCGTGGCTGACTCCGCTGCAATGGTGGCAGCAGCCAATCGGACTACTGATGGCCATTTTGCTCTTTGGCGGGAGCATCGCCAGCGGGCTATCTCTGACCGGCAGAGTTGGTCGTCGTCGCCAGGTTCGCGGTATGGTCACCGCGATCAAAACACCAGACCGGGACGTCACCGAAGTTACCTGCCACATGGGGCCGGCATGGCCCGGTCACCGTGCGGGGCAATTCGCCTTTGTGACCTTCGACCGGATTGAGGGTGCGCACCCGTTCACCATCGCCAGTGCGGATCGGGAAAATGGCACTGTTACCTTCCTCATCAAATCCCTCGGAGACTTTACCCGCAATCTGAGCCAGAAAATCAGCGTGGGGCAAACCGTAAATATAGAAGGCCCTTACGGCTGTTTTAACTTCGATCGCCGCAACCGCAAATCCCACCAGATCTGGATAGCCGGTGGCATCGGGATCACGCCGTTTCTGGCCTGGCTCGAAGCTCTAAGCAGCGCCACCGACGCCACCGTGCCTGAAGCCGATCTGCATTACTGCACGCGCAACGCCGGCCAGGATTCCATGGTGGATCGACTTCGGGCGCTTTGCGATGGCTTTCCCGGGATACACCTCGAGATTCATGACAGCAGCAAGGGGCAGGGGTTGTCTGCCGAGACGTTGTCTACCAACGGACGCTCGGCAGCAGGCGCAGAGGTCTGGTTCTGCGGCCCGGCAGGGCTGGGGGAAGCCATTAGAAACGGCTTGCGGGCAGCACCCTTCCGCCTGACTCGCTTCCATAAAGAAGCTTTTCAGTTCCGCTGAAATGGCCTCGTTTGTTCAGGTCGTTGTCAGGTTAGCGCCTTAGAGTGGATTTAACACAACCAGCAGGAGAGACACCATGAAGACCAAACCCATTATTCTGAGCCTGTCTTTGTTACTTCTGAGCGGTACCGCAGTGGCCGATGACGACTGCGATGATCCGGTGGCGAGTTGGCAGCCCCGTGAAAATCTGCGTGAAAAGCTGGAAGCCGAAGGCTGGACAGTTCACCGAATAAAGGTTGACGACGGTTGTTATGAAGTCCGGGGCCTCGATGCCGATGGGGTCAGGGCAGAAGCCTCTTTCGCGCCCGCTTCATTGACCATGATGAAATGGGAGCGTGAAGACAGTGACGATGAGGAGAGGGACCGCGGCAACAGGAAAAATGGACAGGACAATCCCAAAAGTCAGGCGCCACGCAACGGCATCGTCAAGGGGCGTCCCACGGTTACCGTTGAGTAACTGAGCGAATTTGCCCTGTTCCTTTAACGTTCATCAGGTTTTTGGAGACCATTTATGAAAACGTTTGTTCTCACTTGCAGCCTTTTCGCCGCCTTGGCTTTACCGGTATTCGCCCAGGCCCGTGACGTGACCTTCACTACGGAACTACAGAATTACGGCGGCGATGGAGCCTATCTGGCGCTGTATCTTACCGATGCCGCCGGAGAGTATCAGGGTACCCTTTGGGTTTCCGGGAAGAAATCTAAATACTACAAACACCTGGGAGGCTGGGCCCGGGGCAGTGGGCTTGATCCTGCAGAGTATGACGGCTTGACTGGCGCCAGTGTTACCAGTGGCCGCACGCTGAAAGTGACTCTGAACCTCGATGATTCGCTGATCGACAACGGCTATGAGGTTCGAGTCGACTCTGCTGTTGAAGATATGCGCGATATCAGAGCCGATGTGATAGCCCCCCTGACCACCGAAGGGTCCGGAAAGCCGGTTTCAGGACGTGGTTACGTGCGCGCTCTGACCTACGAGCTTCAATAATTCACCAGGAGCATCGGCTATTATGTTGCGCAAGTTCCACAGTTTACCGGGTTTGCTTGCAGGCGTGTTCCTGATCGTTCTCTCGGTCACGGGAGCTGTGTTGGCTTTGGCTCCGACGCTGGATAGAGTGTCAGCGGTCATTCCGGCTTCCGGTGAAGTCAGTATTGCCGAGCTGGCAGACCGGGTCGTTGCTCACTATCCCGGGACTGAGCAGATCGTGCGAGAGCCTTCTGGCAAGGTCATTGTCTATTACAGCCGTGACGGCCAGGCCGGTGCGGATCTGGTGAATCCGGTAACAGGTGAGGGCACGCCCTACGAACCTTCCGCATTCTTTGGCTGGATCAAGGATCTGCATCGTGCGTTTATGCTGGATGATGCCGGTAGAGCGCTGGCCGGCGTATTGGCTGTTTTGATGGTGCTTCTGTGTCTTTCGGGAATATTTTTGATAGCCCGGCGTACCGGGGGTTGGAAGAATATATTAAGACCGCTTTCCGGCTCAGGCGGGAAACGAATCCATGCCGAGCTGGCCCGGTTTGCCGTGCTCGGCCTACTGTTATCCGCACTGACCGGTAGCTATATGTCGGCACAGCGCTTTGGTTTGCTGCCGGAAGCGCCTGACACAGGGCCAGGGTTTCCGGCTGAGGTCTCGGGCGGGCAACCATCGCCTGTGGGCACCTTAAAAGCGCTAGGAAATTTCGATCTTGGCGAACTCCGGGAACTGGTGTTTCCCTATCCCGGTGATCCGCAGGACGTCTATTCGCTGTCAACCGCCGGCGGCTCCGGATTCGTGGACCAGGCTACGGGCGAGTTGCTGCAGTTCCAGCCGCGCTCTGACAGCGGCGTATTGCAGGACTGGATTGTACGTTTGCACACCGGTGAAGGCCTATGGTGGCTTGGCCTGATTCTTGGCGCTGCGGCACTGACTGTGCCAGCTCTCTCGATAACAGGTGCAACCATCTGGTGGCAGCGTCGCCGGTCTTCAGGGCAGCTTCCTGACAACGCCGATGCCGCTCAGGCGGATACAATTATTCTGGTCGGCTCCGAAGGTAATGCCACCTGGGGATTTGCCCAGGAACTCCATAGCAGCCTGAATAAGGCCGGTTTCCGCGTGCATTGCAGCGAGATGAATGCCCTGGCTAAGCAGTATCCGCAGGCTTCCAGGCTGTTCGTGCTGACTTCGACATACGGTGATGGTGATGCACCCGCATCGGCCCGGCAGTTTATGGCCAGGCTCAAAGAATTCCGGGCTGAGAAGAACCTGCGATACACGGTACTGGGTTTTGGTGACCGGCAGTTTCCGAACTTCTGTCAGTTTGCCTTGTCGGTGGATGCTGCGCTCGCCGGTAAAGGCGTCAGCCGTTTGCACGCCATTGAACTGATTGATCGGTGTTCTGCCTCGCAATTCAGTGAGTGGGGAAACCGGGTTGGTGAGGTTATCGGTACTCCGCTTTTCTTGAACTACTGTGCATTGCAGCCAGCAACGGTCAAACTGGAACTGGTAGAAAGGGCGGATTACGGGATTGCGGTTCAGGCGCCCACCAGTATCTTCCGGTTCAAACCGGCGGAGCAGGGCGGATGGCTAACGGCTTCTCCAAGAAGATTTAAAGCGCTGCCACCGTTCGAGGCGGGAGACCTTTTGGGGGTTATTCCCCCACACGGTCAACCCCCGCGGTTCTACTCGCTCGCGTCCTCGGCAAATGACGAAATTGTTGAGATATGCGTCCGTAAGCAGGCCGGCGGTCTTTGCTCCGGTTATTTGCATGACCTCAAGCCGGGTGATTGTATCGATGGCTTCATCCGCCCCAATCCAGGCTTTCGGCCAGCTACCGGTAACCGACCAGTGATTCTTGTTGGTGCAGGTGCCGGGATTGGTCCGTTAACCGGTTTCATCAGAAACAATACCAGTTGCAACCCTATGTATCTGTACTGGGGCGGTCGCGATGCCAGGTCAGATTTTCTCTACCAACCTGAGCTTGGGCGCTATCTTGAGGATCATCGACTGAGCGGGCTGAACACAGCCTTCTCAAGAACAGACGAGCGCGCCTACGTGCAGGATAAGCTCAAACAGGATGAATTAGCCGTGCGACAGATGGTTAACACCGGTGCGCAGATACTGGTCTGTGGTGGCCGGGATATGGCGGCGGCTGTGCGGCAGGTTATAGAAGACATTCTCAAACCCTTGCACATCGATATTGAAACTCTGAGAGGCCAGGGACGTTATCTTGAAGATGTATATTGACAGATAAAGTGACAAGGTCGAACTGAGCCTATAATCCCAAAGCACCAAATCGCGTCCTGAACAGGAAGCTGAAAGATGCCATCCACAGAAAATGAAAGACTGCTCAGCGAGCACCAGCCTAATGCCGTTCGTGCACGGCTTGCTGGTCCCGTTAAGGCCTCGACGCTACCAGATGCTGTGCTTGGCGGCATCGATGGCTGCGTTACAACGTTTGCGGTTGTATCGGGTGCGTTCGGCGCAGGTTTCTCGCCACAGGTTGCGTTGGTACTCGGCTTTGCAAACCTGATTGCAGACGGCTTCAGCATGGCGGTAAGTAATTACGAAGCGGGCCAGGCGCAGTTGAATCAGATCAAATTTGCTGAACGCACAGAACGTGAACATATCCGTGCTGTGCCAGAAGGTGAACGTGAGGAAATTCGCCAGCTGTTTCAGGCGAAGGGATTCGACGGCGAATTGCTGGAGCAAGTAGTGGAGGCTATCAGTCGTAATCCCGATGTGTGGGTAGCAACCATGTTGCGAGAAGAGTACGGACTCTCGGGTGCCGGACTCAGCCCACGCCGAGCCGCGTTGACTACCTTCGCCGCATTTTTGTCGGTTGGTGCTTTACCTTTACTGCCTTATGCCATCCCGGGTATGGAGAGTCAGATTCAGTTCCTGACGAGTCTTGGTTTGGCAGGCGTCGTCTTCTTGGGTATCGGAATGCTTAAAAGTATCGTCTATGGCTTACCAGCAATGCGATCAGGACTCCGGACTTTGATCATGGGTACGGCCGCAGCGGGGCTGGCGTTTGCTACTGGGCATTTTGCGCAGGGGTTATTGGGGGGTTAGTTCTTCAGCGGTGAATAGACAATTTAACATAATATTCCCCTAAGAGCTGATATTCATTCGCGTACCCGCTATTGGAATTAACGGCGGATTTCTCGCTCTGTTCGCCCAATGAGTGTAGTTGCAGAATTGAATTTTTAAAGCACAACTCATGCTGAAATGAAAATTATTTAGCAAGGGCCAGTCGTCGACTAATTACTGCGCAACTTTATGAATTGTGGAAAAAATGGTGTCGATATCATTGATGCCAAAGGCTTAGCGTACAATTTTTTCCGTTTCGTGAACTGACCCCATATACTTCTATCCCACGCTTTAGAAAGTGATTATCAACTCTCTCCAAGGCTCCAGCTAAAATATCTCGCACACTAAGCTTGTCCAGGTCTTCGAGACTGTCCAAGTAATCCAATATCGCTCGCTCTTTGAATTCTGTAGCAGAATCCTTTAAATCCTTAACGATTAGAAAATCCTTTTTCTTCATAGTACCTATCCCTGTATATCGTCCATCAGCAGGCAAGCAAAATCGGCTTTTAGAATCTCTAAATCATATACACCGAGAGAACGGACAAAGGTTTGATAAGCGTCTCTTACACGCTCATTAGAATGGTTTGAAACAAAGCTCAGTAGTTCAGTGATATAACTAGCGTCCTGGGCCAGCGGGTAGCGTTCCCTGGTAAATAGCTCTGTAACACTCTGCAACTGTATGAATTGAAACTGGGCGAATTCTGACAATCTTGTGTCTTGCAACCTTGTAACTCCTTTCACAATGGAGCCTCTTCGGTTGAATACAGCTCCGACACTAGGCGTTTATGCCTGGGTGGTCTTGGCGACAGTAAATAAGCTTTATGCTTTGTATCCCGAACTGCCTGGACACGGCGGGTAAACTCGTCACAGCTAACAATGTGAGAGACCCGGAATAGTGCTTCCTGATCCGTGGCTAAGTGCGATCCTACAGACTCGGCCAGCTCATCAGCAAAAACAGCGAACTCTAATAGAGTGCTAAAGAAACGGTCAAGAAGAATATCAAAGCGTTGTTCATCCCGCTTGAATAAATCACCGCACCAAAAATACTCATAGATACCCGTCAAGCCTTCGGCTTTGTCACGCATTTTCGTAATCATCGAAAAGGCAGCGGATGGGTCTAAGCTACAACAGTGTGCTTGGTGTTTCTCGTTTCTTATCTGGAGTGACAATATAAACGACTCAACCGAGTAGATATAGACATCATCAAAGGTAATACGCAGCGGATATGAAGGATGTAGGGCAGAAGAAGGATTCTTACCTATATCGTGTTGCTGTGTCATAATTTGAGATTCCGTTCAAAAAAAATTTAATCCAACATAAAACAATGACAAATCATTATATATGGTGATTATTCACCATTTTGGGCTGTCGGTAAAGAGGCCACAGGGGCAGAGATGCAAAGCAGTAAAGAAGAAGCGACAAAAATAATAAAAGTCGAGAAAGCCAAGCAGGGCTATAGCTGGGATGACATAGCAGAACAACTAAACCTAAAATTTGGTCAGAGCTTCACTGGTCGCACACTCTCAAACAAAATAAATCTTGGTAATTTCCGTATGTCCCTAGCCTTGGAAATACTTTCTGTCCTCGATGCTAAAACACTAGATATACCAGACTTAAAAACCCACGATAGTTAAGTGGTCACAGATCCACTAAACCAGGTTAGCGAAACTGTGACCAAACTTCGTTTAGTGAATCTCTACTGGCTGCCCAAGTTGTTGCTCTGCTTTAACCTGGGCTTGCTTACCTTCCGTACAATAAAAAGTATCAACATAGCAGCAGTTCACTAAGCCTTGTCTTTGGTATAACTTCCAAGCCTTATCTACCTGAGAGAACGTCAAATAATACCCAATCATTTCACACCCTCCGATTGAACCAGGACGCTATCAAAAATAGCCCTAGCCGCTTTTTCAAGCTCTACCGATACGCTACCCCACAAAGTCGCCCAATCAATCGAGAGCAACACACCTTTAATAGCGTCAACCACATTCCCTAATGCTTCACCTCCTGGGCCAACTTCTACATAAGCTGCAACACATGCCGCCACTAATGCCCAACGCAACAAAGAAACACCAATCCAAAAAATAATTGCCAACATTTTTAAGCTCCTAGATTTTTAATCTTTAAACACATCATCCCTCTGGGATTGAAAAGACCAGAAAGAAAGCGACTACCAGGAGCGCCGAACAGTTACTTTTTTTGTGTGTCCAGGGAGGGGAATCACCCTGCTTGCAGTGAGCGACCAACGGGAGAGAATGAAAGTTGGGGATACCCTGGACTAAGCAAAAATCACTGTTAGGCTTAGGTTCCCCCAGAGGGATAGTGGAGCCGGTGACGATAGGAGCCGGTGGGGTAAAGCGGGTTCAACGATCCCGCCAAGCAGTGATCAAAAACAGTCTGCAAGAGCGTAGCGGTGCAGTCTGTTTTATCACTTCCATAATGCCAAGCGGAGCGCTGGAGCAGAGCGGAAGGCGGTAGGGATTGATAGGGCCTGTCCCGAAGGGATGAGCGATTAGCGAACCCGGTAAAGCCCGTTAAACCGCGCTTGGATCAGGGCTCTATATCAATGTCTTTATCACCGCTATCTATCTCTTGAGCCTTATTTTTAAGGGTTTGATAGAATTCGCTGTGTTCAACATCACTTCTTGAAATGTAATTTTTCAGGGCTTCACTGACTCTTTCACTGCCCAAAGATTCAATAACCCAACTGGCCAAGTCGTCCTTGTCGGCCAAAAAAGTAGTATCGCCTTTAGAGTCGATTTCGAGCTGTAAACGTCCTTTACTGCCGGACTCTAAAAAATCAGACGAGTTATCAATAATGGCTTTATCGTCTGCCTTATCAAAAAACTCGCCCAAGTTATCCAGGCTGCGATAATAACGGCGCACCACATCTTCATCAGGTACGTTATGGCCGCCTTTACTAACCCTGTCGGCAACTCTGGCAATATTGATTTGTGGGTCTTCGGTAGAGATATAAGCCAGTTTCACAGAAAAGCCTTTCTGCTTGGCCGAATCGACCAGGCGTTGATAAACGCCTTTCGATGAAAGCGTGGTTTCCACCAGAAAGCTATTGCCTTGCAATATGTTTTCTCTTGCTCGGTTAATAGCTTGCCGACCGGCGGCCACCGAGTAATCTTCTGGGGAATTAGGGGAGAGATTACGGGCTATCCGATCTGGGTCTATGACCTCGTAGCCGTCTTTTGAGAATTGAGCTGTTGTTGTGCTTTTTCCGCTTCCATTCGGGCCAGCGACAATAACCATCACCGGCCCCGTATCATCCTGACTCATATACTAGACACTTTGCTTTTTAGCTTGGGAGGCTTTAACAGGCTCCACAAGCTCTGTTCTACCATCCGGCCAGCGCTTAACTACCTGGCGTTTTTCCTTGTCCCAACCAACGGTAGGCAGCCCCAGCCGGTGCGATTCAGCGGCGGCCTGGCTGCCTACCTCGTCGCAGTTTTTACCGATCTGTCTAAAGTCAATCATTAGTAGCGCACCTATATTGATACTCTAGGAAGTGTTTTAGCCTTTCGGCCAGCTCCTGGGTCATTGGTTGACGGAAGGGTTTTCCGTCAACATATACCTGGGATAGACTTCCTGTGGGTTTAACTTCAATTATCAAATCAAGTCCTTTTGTTGAACATTCATTTATGAATGATCAACCGAAAGCCGGGGCTCCAGTTACAGGCGGCTTTCTGTCTCGCCTGTCTCCGTTCTCGATGTAGTCATAAACACCACCGGCCAACAACACCAATAATAACAGTATCCTTACTTTCATGCTTTCTCTCACTAAATAGAAGCTAACAGCAGCGGCTAACAAAATAGCCAAAATTGAGACAAAGACACCATGTAGAAACCCTACTTGATAACGGTTCAGCTTCATCGAAAAACGCCCTTAATATCGTCCAAACATTTGGTCACAAATTCACACGACCGGCGAGCTGGATATGTGACCACTCCCTAATTAGTTTTTTAAGGTATTACTGTTTGATTAATCATCCTCATACGCTTTTTCACGCTGAATACGGTTATAGATTTCTTCACGGTGTACCGCTACTTCTTTTGGGGCATTTACACCAAGCCGCACTTGGTTCCCTTTCACGCCCAATACAGTAACGGAAACTTCATCACCCACCATCAAGGTTTCTCCGATCCGTCTGGTTAAAATAAGCATCCTTTCATTACCTCAATAAATAGTGAATATTTCTGTTAGGCAGATACCAGCTTTAGCTGCTGGTACTCGTCCAGATTAATAACTTGCTTCGCCTGCCATAAGTCGTAATTGTCCTGCATCAGCAACCAGCTTTCCGGCGAGCGTCCAAGTACCTTGGACAGCTTGAGGGCCATTTCAGAGGAAAGGCCGGTTTTCTCATTAACCAAGCGGCTCATAAGGCCGGTGCTGACTTTTAGCTGGCGGGCCAGCGCATTGGAGCCAATATCATTAGGCTCCAGGTATACCCGTTTGATAAACGCCCCTGGGTGCATAGGGTTATGCTGTTCAATGCTCATCAGTGATAGTCCTCGTAATTCACGACATAGGCGTGACCATTTTCAAACTCAAAAACAACCCGCCAATTGCCGCTAACATTGATCGCCCATTGTCCGTCACGATCTCCTTTGAGGGCGTGTAAGCGCCATCCTGGGATATTCATATCCTCGACGCTGAAAGCGGTATGGAGTGCCGTTAGGCGCTCTTCCAGTCGGGCCTTATGGGCCTGCTGGATACCGGCTGTGTTACCGGTGGTAAAGAACTTTTCCAGTCCCTTATGTTTAAAACTCTTTATCATGGTGGTAATTCTAGCCCAGTGTTTACCGTTGTGCAACGGTTAATTATTGTTTTTTGGCTTTCTTGTCGGCCTCTGTCTGGCCAGTAAATATGTCAATAGTGTGTTCGTCATTCCTATCTTTAGCCATAGCCACTCCAACCGCAGAACCAAATACTAGCATTATTATAGATAAATTACACCAAAACATCATAATTATGATAATTACATAATTACGGTAATTATCATTGCAAGGTGTAATTTAATCGGCTACAATTATTGAAAGTCAAAAATCAAAGGTAGAAAGTCATGGCAGCAAAGACCGTAAATCAGGAAGATGTTTTTAACGCAGCAAGAGAGCTGGTAGCTGCTGGAGAGAAGCCTAGTATTCTCGCTATCCATAAACGTCTAGGCCGTGGATCAAACACCACTATTGCAAAGTATCGCACTCAATTTCTTGAGAGCGATGAAATGAAAGATTTGCAGGTTGCAAACCTTCCCCCGGTCGCAGAACTACCCAAAGAGTTTGAAGAGGAAGGGTCTCACTTCGTTAAGAAAATTTGGCAAATGGCCAAGTCTGTTAGCGATGCACAACTGGAAGCCGAACGAGAAGCACTTTCTGCCAAGCATGAAGCCATGCAGCAGGAAGTTACGGAAGCTGTCGATTTCTCCGATTCAGTGGCCAATGAACGCGACGAATACCAGGAAAAGAGCGAGGCTCAAGCACTGGTAATAGAACAGTCAAAGTCTGAAATTACAGAGCTAAAACACGCTTTAGAGATGGCAGAACAGAAAATTACAGGCTTAACCACCGACTTGGAAAGAGCTTCTATTGATGCTGTTGAAGTGAAAGAAAAATTAGCTTCGTCTATTCGTGATACCGCGTCCCTAAAACAAGAGACCATTGGTTTAAATTCAAGGTTATCTGAAACGAAAGATGCACACCAGATAGAAATTTCTCGCCTACTTGAACAAGCCGAATCCGAGAAAAACCGCATCATCAAACAGTCTGAAAAATCACTTGAGAAAGTAGAGACTCAACACACAGCTACAATAACGGATTTGAAGACAGCCCACCATAAGGCTGTTAATCAGCTAATTGAGCAGCACAATAAATCCCAAGGACAGCTAGAAGATGTCATGTCCGATATACGCCAACAGCGTGACCAGTTTCAAAAGGAAGCGGCAGACCTACGGGCAGAAGCAGCAAAGAAGAAGAAAACCACAAAACCTAGTAAGCCTAGTTAAGCTTTTAGCGGCCCCATGCCTCTGTGACAATTTGGCGTTTTTCATCACCAACAACCTGCAAATAGATTTCTGTGGTTTTGGTATCACTATGGCCCATAAGCTGGGCCAGTATGTGAATGGGAACCGGCTTAATAGCTGTTACCATTGCAATACCGAAACCATGCCTTAGCCCCTTGCCAGTTGCTTGCTTGCCTTCTATGCCTGCCCGATCCATGACCCGCTTCACCAGCCGGTAGGCTGTGGGGCGGCTCATTGGCCATAAGGGATCATCGAGACCCTGGCTACGCTTTTGGCGGGCTCTAAGATCAAACACCAAATCAAGGCGGTCTATAAGCTGCATCGGCACCGGCACGGTGCGAAACTGGGGCTGCTTCTTCCTGCCCTTGTTATCCACCTTCCGCTTTTTCAGGCTACGGAAAACCAACGATTCCTCACCGATCAGCACCCGCTTAGTGACCAGTTGGAGCGCTTCTGTTGGTCGGCAGCCGGTATAATGCAACACTTGGCAAAATAGCCGATCCTGGGGGGCCTCGTCATCGAGGGCGGCCAGAAAGTCGGCCCGCTCTTGAGTATTGAGGTATAAACGCTCTCCCTCCGGGGAAAACAGGCGCATTTCTGGTGAAATATCCACGTACAAAACCCTTGAATCAAAACTGTAGAGATTTGATTCATTTTAGGGGATATAAAAACCCGAATCCAGACGAAAACGGGCTTTTATTGGGTGTTCAGGCCGGGGCGGTGAATCACTTTGGCCTATTCCGATTCACGCGATTTGGTCACAATAAACAGTGCTGCAGCTGCCAGCACTGTGACCATCAATATAAGCTACTGTTGAAATTCACCGATAATCATAAGGCCAATGCCAATAATGATCATAAACGTACTAGAGCTTTCAAGCGCCCTCACCATCAACATAGACCAATAACCAGAATGCTCTTCCACGCCTGCACTATTCCTGCGTTCAAAGGCTTTTTTCTTAAAATAGACCTTTGCACAGATACCCACTATTAATACGATTACTCCCAAAATATACATATAGATTTCCCTATTGTGTGAAAACTGCCGGATTGTATCTTATAAAAACCACAAGGCGACAAACTACCTTAATTGGTCACACCCGGGCGGCGAGCTCGCGCCCTGGTTGTGACCATTCCTATAGTGGTCACAGAATTGGCCCCTCGATCGCTAAAGACTGTGACCAAAGGGTAATTGGTCACAATTACCAGCTGCCGGCGGCGGCTTTTTGTGACCACTCCAATTCTCTGACCACATGAGATAGGGAGTTTTCCAGGGCAGCCATAGAAGCCTGAACCGCCTGGGCCTGCTCTTCCAACTCATCATATTGGCGGCCACGCTCCAGGGCATCTAAAGCGGCTTGCTGCTTTTCTGGATCGGCCCCAATATAATCAAAGCCCCTTTTCTCGCCAGCCTTGGAGGGCTTCACAATCCGCAGATACTTACCCTGTTTGTAATGCGGGCTGCCGTAGCTAATACCTGCTTTTTTTAAAGCAGCTTGCTCCTTGCGAAGCTGTTTAACTACGCTGGCCCTCTGGTCGTGGGTCTTCTGAATCTTCGCCAATAACTGTTTAACTGTTGCCATGCTCGCGGCCTCCGTGATTGGTCACAAGGCCCGCAAGCCTGGTTGCGGAAACTGTGACCAATGATTCTATTCTGCTAATTAATATTTTCAAAGCCGATGCTCAAACCACCGTGCATAGCTTCCACCCATCTAAACCCCTTCAACCGACTTAAAAACACTAAGCTATCAATATCTAATCGCTCCGGTGCGTTTTCACGGCCTGGGATATAACGGCCTTCTTGCTTTTTCAATACGGCGATATGGCCATGTATAGTTTCAAAAACCGTCACCTCTTCAACACAGTTAAATTCTGCAACCACCGATTTCAGCATTGCGATAGCAGGGCATTTTAAATCTGTCACTAATGGGTCGTTCTTGATGATTTTCATGGTTTTTATCTCCTTTGTTATCGAGCGTCAGCGCCGCGCTGCGCTCCTGCACCGCTGGCGAAGCGTGGGGGGTACAAAGTACAAGGGAGGGTAATCACCTGGCTTGCAGCGAATAAGCGCAGCGCGTGAGTGAAAGTTAGGGAAACCCTTGTACTGCGTTCGGGGGCTAAGCCCCCAAGTGGCCCTTAAATGCTTGGTCACAAATACCTGAGATCCAGGGATAAGATTTGTGACCAAGCCAGCGCGACTTGTCGCCTCCTTAGTGCCCGCTCCCCAGGAGCGGCGAAAAAGCCCCCGGCACCGGGGGCCAACATGCCTTTAATAAATCTCTTCAACAGCTTTTAAACGCTCCAGCAGTCGCCCTGCTTCCGCTACGCCGTTAGCCGTTGCCTTGCGAACCCAAGCGCCCTGGTAACGTGACCACTTGAAAGCAGAACCCCGCAACATGGCCCGCACATCGTCGGAAGGCTTACCACCTGCAAACTCGATGCAAACCCGGCCATTATCGACGGCCATAGAAAAATCATCATTTTCAAACTCTAGCGGGTCGCTGTTTCTCAATCTCTCCAGCTCGTTTATACGTTTCTTTGTCCGGTTAATTTCGGCGTTATTATTCGATAGAGAATAAGAAGCAAAGCCAATGCGCCCGCAATGATCAGGCTTTAAAATCTCGATGGCCTGAGCCTCTGAAAGCAGGCCAGCCGCGACAATCTCCGCCGCTTTTTCTTCGTCTGTCAGTTTGGAAGCTCGAATAATCTTATTAACCGTTTTCATGGTTTCTTGTGATCGCTCAAGCCCTGCCAGCTTGTTTTTTAGCTTTTCGATAGCTTCCGGGTCATTGGATGCTATGCCCGTATTTCCAACGGTTGCCGCTTTCTGGCGGTAGTGGTCGGCCTTGCTATCCAGTTCAAAGGCTTTGCCAAAGGTGTTATGTATTTTGTCACGGTAGCGGCGGTCTCGTTTTTCGCTATGGTGGCCAACTAGAATAGGCTGGCCAAAGGGAATAACTGAGGCCATATCTTTAGCCCGGTTATAGGTTGCTTGAAAATCAGCGCTGGCCTTATCCGCTCGCTCTAGCATCCGATCCTTGCGGGCTTCCTGCTGTTCTTGGTAATCAACGGTAACGAATGGGGAAGGCTCGCCGGTTGTGTCTTCCTCTTCGGTCTTTGGTTCCTCAATGCTGCGGCCTGTCTCATCCAGTCCGCGAGCAGCCAACCAACGCACAGCCCCAGCCCTGGTTTTAAAGGTTTTTGATTCGGTAAAGGTCATGGCCACAAAATCACCGTTAGACTCTGGAAACAAGCCACGGGTTAGGCTTTCATTGTTGCCCATGTCCTGGGTGTAATTGGTCGCGGCATCGTTTGCGGCTTCGCTCTTTGTCTCCTGGGATTTCTTGCCAGGCTTCGGCGGTGTTGGCTCTGGATTGTCTGCCAGGTACGCTTTAACCTTGCTGATAATTACCGCCTTTGCTTCGTGGTCTTCTGCTTTTGCACGTTTACAGCTAAGCCCCTCAAGCTTGGCAACTCGGCTAGGAGCTTCATTAAGCCACCACTTTTTTTCCTTATCTCCAACACACGAACAACGGTCATAGTTATAAAAACGCTCTAGGCTTTCGATTGCTTGGCGATACTTGGCAACGGGTACAAACTCCACTGATTGAGCCGCGCTATCTTCCTGCTGTGCTGGTGCCTGCTGTGGCTCCTGCTTTTCGGCTTCCTGGGACTCTTCGCCGCCCTCGATGGGTTCAACCTGATTTTCAGTAAACAGGCTACACATAGGCCAGAATTTAAAGGTTTTTGCTGCATCGCTTTTGCCTTCCGCTTCTGGTGCTGGCTCTGCCTGCTGTTCTTCACCTGGCTTTTTAGCCTTCAATGGTGAGCCCCAAACACGATAAGACTTTGACCCCTTCTTAACTTTATAGCCTGCCTTTTTCCAATCGTGGAAGGTTTTAAAATGTTCGCAGCCGGTGGCTTGCTGGTGCATCACTAACAGAAAATCGTTTACTTTCTCGCAATCCTCAAACCCTTCTAACTCCATGCCATTCTCGGCCATTTCCATCATGTCTTGGGCTTCCTGACTCATAGCAATTAATGCTTGTCTAGCCGCTGCCGTTTCAGGATTTACTTTCTTGATTTTTTTGCTTTTAACACCATGCTTTTGAGGAGCTTCCCCCCGGAGGGATTCTTTTGATTTTGCTTTGTTTTGGCTGTCGTTTTTTACTTGAGTGTTGTTCATAGCTGTTTCTCCTGGGGTAATCCATGCTCTCTCGTCGCTTCGTGTTCATATCAGTGAGCGTTTTCCAGGGATTCAATAGCCTCACCGGAAGCCGCAGCTAAGGGAGTGAGCGCAGCGAGTGAGTCTGAACGGGTGAGGAAGGGCCGGAGGCTTTACTATGGAATCCCTGGCAAACGGGAACATGAATCACGAAAGTAAAGCGGCGAGAGGGTATGGCCCAGGATATACGGCGGCAGCTCAAGTTTTGACAGCCAGGACAAAGCCATAAACGGCCAGTGATTAACTGGCCACAAGTGTAGTGTCTATCGACACTACTTCTCTATATGCCAAGCGGAGCGCTGGAGCGGTAGCGGAGGACGGTAGGGATTGATAGGGCCTGTCCCGAAGGGATGAGCGATTAGCGAACCCGGTAAAGCCCGCTAAGCCGCACCATCATTTAGAAATCTATGTAATTTGCACTAACGGCCTGGGTCAAATTCCATTTCAACAAAACGCTGTTTTTCCATAAGAACCGAATCAAAGTCGTCCTCTTCCAAGGACGACTCTTCACTGCCATTCAGCTCCCAGCGTTTTCTTCCTTTGGGCGCATTAAGACAAACTCCCCATCGACTGGAACGGAGTTTAATTTAACCCTGACCCCTTCTTTTTCCTCTAGCATCCAGCCAGCGCCAACGCGGTTCCAGTATGTCTTTTCATTGTCGCCTTTACCGCTGGTAATAGGCTGCAATGCGTGAAAGTCGGGCTTGCGGCCCTTTTTTTGCTCATCGGACATAGGTAGTCTCCTGTGGTAGTCCGTTAGTTAAATACCTTAGCTTTATCCACTTGCTGCATCAGGTAAGTGATCTGCTCTTCCTCTGCCTCAGTCAAATAGACGCGATTGTGTCTAAGGGCTTTGAACAGATAGGAGCAAGATTCTTCCAGGGTTTTTTTCTCAACCTTATGGGTGAGTTCAAACCCTGACATTCGCAAACAGCGAATATAGGCACCGAGGAAAACTACTTTCTCGGTGACTTCTTGGCTGTTATCAGTTTTTGGTTTTCGCCAAAAAGCCAGGGGCTGCATGTTTGGCAGTTTCAAGCGTTTCACTATTTCCTCCTGGTCAATCGACTGGTGAGCCCTTTCTTAGCCGTCGATTTTGACTTTGACTTACCAGACGATTTTTTGGCACCGCTTAAACCCTTTTTAGGGTTCCAATCAGGCTGGCCGCCCTTGTCTGGTCGTGACTCTTTACAGCCATTTTTAAAATTGCTGCATCCCCAAAAATCGCCGCTTTTACCGGGTCTTTTCGTAAATTGGCCATCGCAGCTCTCGGCTGGGCAATCGAAAACGTAGACACCGGGAATAGATAGCTTGCCTTGCTCTGCACCACGGCTTATCAGTGTAGAAAGCTGGTTTTCTACACCACTGATAAACTTGTCCAGGGACATTTCGCGTTCAACTATGCGGCCCATAGCTGATTCCCAAAAAGCGGTCATATCTGGAGTGGTGGCCACATCCGGCAAAACGCTAATCAAAAAGCGTCCAAGCTCTGTCGAGAGAATGGCTTTACCCTTTTTCTCGATATAGCCCCTGGAAAACAGCGTTTCAATGATCTGGGATTGAGTGGCAGGCGTTCCAATTCCGTCAGACTCTTTAAGTAGTGCCTTGATATTTTCGTTAGTCACGAACTTGGCAATGCCACTCATGGCCGTAACAATGGTTTCATTGTTAAAAGGCTTTGGTGGCGTGGTTTTCTTTTCCTTGATTGCAGACTGGCTGCAATTCACTGAATCACCACTGGCAAGCTGTGGTAGCTGAATGGCTGCCTCTTTCTTGTCGGTATCATCAGTGGATTTAGTGACGCCTTTCCAGCCAGCCTGGACAACGACACGGCCCTTAGCTGTGAGAGTTTCACCAGACAGAGAAACCGTAATTTTGGTTTCCTGGTATTTGTGGTCTGGGTAGAACTGGAGCAAATACCGCTCACAGATAAGGGCATAAACGGCCCTTTCCTTTTCGGTCAGTTTGGCCGTGTCTGCCTTGGTGGGTGTCGGAATGATCGCATGGTGAGCTGTCACCTTCTTATCATTCCAGGCCGGGGAACGGATACTGGTATCCGCACCACTGGCCAGGCTTTCCGCTCCAGGCAGATTGGCCGCGATAGCGCCAATAACTGCCGGGGCATCGTCTAAATGCTCCTGTGGTAAGTGAGAGCAATCAGACCGGGGGTAAGTCGTTAGCTTGTGGGTCTCATAAAGCCCCTGGCAAGCGTCTAGCACCTCCTGGGCTGAGTAGTCATACTTCTTAGCGGCGGAAACCTGTATGCCATTCAGTGAGAATGGCAACGGCTGGCGCTCTTTCTTGTCTTTTTTATCAGCGTTCTCGATTGTGCCTGTTGAGCCCTGGAAGCGCTCGACTAAGGCTTTTGCATAATCGTGGTTTATCAAACGGCCTTCTTCGTCCAGGTAAGAGTCGGCAGACTCGCCCGCTTTCCAGGTCGCCTGGAAGCTTCCCCCTGGTGCTGCCAATTCAGCGACAACGGTATAGAACGGCTTTGATACAAAGTTGGCTATCTCACCATCCCGGCGAACTATCAGGCCAAGTAGTGGGGTTTGCACCCGGCCTACGGACAAAACGCCGCTATAGCCACCGTTACGCCCTAGCAGGGTGTAAAGGCGGGTCATATTCAGACCATAGAGCCAGTCGGCACGACTGCGGGCCAGGGCTGAATGGGACAAGGGCTGAAAGTCCTTGTTGTCTCTCAGGTCTGCCAGTGCTTTTTTTACCGCTGGAGGGTTTAGGTCTTTGACTAAGATTCGCTTCACCGGCTTGGTGTTGCCAATATGGTCTAGCACTTCATCAACCAGTAATTGGCCCTCACGATCCGGGTCGCCAGCATTAACTATGGTGGTCGCTTCCTTGGCCAGCTTTTTAATGGTCTTGAATAGGCCGGGGGTCGTAACGTCCAATTTCCAATCCTTTGGAATGATGGGAAGGTGCCCTATCTCCCATTGTTTATAGCTCTCGCTATAAGCTTCTGGAGGCGATAGCTCCAGAATGTGACCGGCACACCAAGCGACCACATCACTGTCGCCGCACCGAATACAATCACCATCCTTTTTCTGGGGCTGTGGCAAACATGCCGCAATCGCCCGGCCCAAGCTTGGCTTTTCCGCAATAAACAGCCTCACTAATCTGCCTCCTATATAAAGTTAGATTCAATCTTTACAAGATTATGACAATTTACAAGATTCAAACTAACAAAACCCCGTTTTTGCCGTTTTGTTAGCTTGTTTGTTCATTGACAATACTACAAATGACGTTTAGCATCAACGATAGTTAGATTGCATCTAACTTTTAAAACTTTAGATAGGAACCCCCTAATGGAGGAAATTCAAGCACTCGAAGGATTAACGCCCATCCAGGAAAAAGAACTCCGGGTGGCTGCGTCCATGAATAAAGGTCTCGTCTTCGAGCTTTTATCTCTGGAGGGTGCTGGTTATGCCCTTTGCACTACCGGCGTTAATGAATCAACTGGGTTTGTCTTGGTGGCTCATGCCAGCAAAAAGCCCCGGTTGTTTCGCTCTCTGGATACGGGTGTCGAGCTGGTTAAAAGCTTCAATCCCGAAATTAGCACCATCACCATCAACCTTGACCCTAAAAAGGAAAACGTAAATGACCACACCAACTAATGAGTTACCCATGACACAACAGCCCCGCACCGGCAAAAGCTTTTGGGAAAAAGCTTTAATGGTTATGGCTGTGTTTTTCGTTGCATCAGTCCCAGAAGTGGCACTGGCCGCCCCTTGGGATGGCCCGCTGCAAAACTTCATTGATCTTTTGACGGGAACCACCGCCCGCCTGTTCGCCATTCTGGCGCTGATCGTGTTGGGCTTTATGGCCATGAGCGGTCGCATGTCCTGGGGCCTTGCCGGTTCGATCATCGGCGGCATTGTGCTGGTGTTTGGTGCTGCGTGGATCGCAGACAACTTTATCGGTGCTGTATAGGGACATTTCATGGAAGAGAACAAAGAAATTCAACGGCCTTTGTTCTTGGGGATGACACGCCCGCCAATGGTGGGCGGTGTCACTTTCACCTTTTTCATCCTCAATGCGGGTTTTTCAATTATCGCTTTCCTGGGATCGGGTGAGCTTCCCTGGATTTTTATAGGGCTCCCCTTTCACATGATCGGCTATTTGATCTGCGAGAAAGACCCAAACCTGTTTGATGTATGGGCCGTGAAATTAATGAAATGTATGAAGTGCCTTAATAAGAAGTATTGGGGCAATACCAATAGTTACTTGCCCTAAAGGGGATTTTTCAGCATGGATAAAGTGACGCCAAAAGATAGGGCTAAAACCGCTCGCCGCAATAAAAAATTGAAGCATGGCGGCGCTATGGGCAAGGAAGTTCCTTGCTCAATCCACATTCCCTATTCTCGTCATATTGACGAAACCACAATCAAAACTACCAATGGTGTTTTGATTAAGGTTGTCCGCTTGGAGGGTTTCAGCTTTGAAACCGCAGACCAAAAGGACGTTAACAGAGCCCAGGAAAAGCGAAACGCCATGCTTTATGGCATGAGCGATAACCGCTATGCGCTCTGGACTACCTTAGTTCGCCGCCGGGAGACTCGTTTCCCGGCTGGTGAATTCCCGGAAGGCTTCACCAAGGAGCTTAACGAAAGTTACCAGCAAAAGGTCACTGGGCAATCAATGTTCGTCAATGACCTTTATCTAACCATTATTCGCCAGGCTCCCAGTGGAAAAATTAATAAGTTTGCCGACCTGCTAAAAACGCTGAGCCAAACAGGTGATGTTGAGGCGCAGAAGCGCGACGAGAAAGAAGCCTTACGAGAGCTGGAGGAAGTCACAGACAAAGTGATTTCCAATCTAGCGCCGTACACGCCTACAGTAATGGGCTTGAAAGAAACAGGTAATGGCTGGGTATCTGAGCCATTGACGTTCTTTAGCTACCTGATTAACGGCAATATTCGCCCTGTGCTGTTGCCAAAACAGCCAATAAATACCTACATCAGTAGCGCCCGCCCATTCTTTGGTAAAGACGCCCTGGAGCTGAAAGGTATATCACACCGTAAGCTGATCGGTGGCTTAACTATCAAAGAGTACAGCGGTTCAACCCGTCCCAGCATTCTTAACGGCTTACTGACTTTGCCGTTTGAGTTTGTGCTGACACAATCTTTTCAGTTCAAGGCTCGTAAAGAAGCCCTGGACAAAATGAAGAAGCAGAAACGCCAGCTAGACCAGGCTAATGATGATGCGGTATCACTTACCGAAGAACTCATGGAGGGCATTGACGATTTGGCCTCCGGCAAAATTAGCTTTGGCGATCACCACTTTACCCTGCTTTGCTCTGCCAATGATGCGCGTGGCCTGCAAAAGAATTTGGCCGCCGCTGATAGCATATTGGCAGATGAGGGTATTACAGCGGTTCGTGAAGATATTGCCCTTGAGGCTTCATTCTGGGCGCAGCTACCAGCGAACAATTCTTATATAGGTCGTAAGGCCGGTATAAGCAGCCAGAACTTTGCCGCCTTTGCCAGCTTCCACAACTACCCAAGCGGCCACATTGATGATAATCACTGGGGGCCAGCGATAACCTTGTTGGAAACTGTTTCTGGCAGTCCGTTTTACTTTAACTTCCATGTTGAAGACCTGGGCAACTCTACCGTTATCGGCCCCTCTGGTTCCGGTAAAACAGTCTTGATGACTTTTTTACAGGCCCAGCTTGAGAAATACCCTGCCTTGCGCCGTGTGTATCTCGATAAAGACCGGGGCGCGGAGATTTTCATAAGGGCCATTGGTGGCAGCTATGCCGCTATTGAGCCTGGTGTGAAAACTGGGTTTAACCCCTTCCAGTTAGCAGAAAATCCAGCAAATGAAGCTTTCTTGCTGGAGCTGGTTTCTTTCATGTTATCGGAAAACGGCGAGCCATTGAGCGCCGTTGATATGAGCCACGCCACACGGATGGTCAAAGGTAACTGGAAGCTGGATTTTGCCGATAGGCGAGTTTCCAATCTAGCGGCCTACCTGCCACAAGGCACAGATAATCATTTGGCCCTGCGCCTTCGCCGCTGGTATGGCGATGGTGATTTGGCATGGGTATTCGATTGCGAGCGCGACGAATTCCCGACTGAGGTTAAAACAATCGGCTTTGACCTTACCCATATCCTGGAACAGCCAATCGCCCGCGCTGCTTGCCTTCGTTATATGTTCTACCGCGTAGACGGCATGATCGACGGCAGCCCTATTCCTATCGTGATAGATGAGGGCTGGAAAGGGCTTGAAGACGAGTATGTGTCCAAGCGTGTTTTTGACTGGGAAAAGGTAATCCGAAAGCTGAATGGCTTGGTTATCTTCGGCTCCCAGTCTGCGCGTGACCTGGCAGAAACTCGGATTGGCACAACGATTATCGAACAGTCACCAACTCAGATTTTTTACCCCAACCCAGACGCTGATTATGACTCTCACTGTAAGGCGTTCAATCTGAGCGATAAAGAATTTGACCTGATTAAAAACCAGCTCGACCCCTCTGATCGGTGTTTCCTGATCAAGCAGGGTCGGAACTCAATTGTAGCCAGGTTAAACCTCAAAGGGATGGATGACGCCCTTGCCATTCTTTCCGGTAGGAAGGAAACCGTCAATCTGCTTGATGAAATACGAGCAGAGTTTGGCGACGACCCCAATACCTGGATTCCTATTTTTCACGAACGGAGAAAACAGCTATGAGCAAACACACCTTGAAAGTGGTTTCTTTGATTGCCTGTCTTGTGGTGCTTCCCGGTCGCGTTTTAGCGTCCGGCATCCCCACTGTTGATATTGCAAACATTCTACAGACCACAACAACTGCTTTTGAAAACATCGAGCAAACAGCCTCGATGATTGAGCAGTTAGACAACATGGTTAAGCAGTACGAACAACAGATAAAGCACCTCGAATCCATGACCGGAACTCGCGGCATGGGAGGGCTTTTGACCGCTGTTCATAAGGCGAAAGATCGCCGTTGGGCTCCCGAAGATATTAACCAGGCTCTGGCCACCATTCGAGCTGGAGGCATCCCAGGAACAAACCAGAGCTATAGAGTTGCTATTGAGAGAATCAAGAACAGTACAGGTTCTATGAGTAGCGATGAATTGGATATGGGAGACAACGGATACCTAGCCAATAGCGGTGGTTCTTATGACGAAACAAGAGCATCCAATCTGGCGGCTATTGGTTTATCTGAGAACTCCTACTCAGATACCAATAAGCGTACTGATCACATCGAGTCTCTTATGGGACAGATTGACGCAGCACCAGACCAAAAAGCCGCCCTTGATCTTATGAATACTCTGGTCGCTCAAATGCTGGTACTGCAAAACGAATCAATACGTTTGCAGGCTGCCATTCTTCAAAACCAAGCTTCAACAAACCTTAACCAAGCTAACGCCGAAGCCGCCGAAGCTCAATTCCATAACAGAGGAAATCTGCCATGAAAAAATTACTCGTAATCGCTGCCCTTGCCCTTTTAACCACTGCCTGTGCAGCTCCTAAGCCAAAGCCATGTGACAGCAGCAGTTTTTCTGCTTTCTCTGGCTCTTCAAGCCCTTGTGGCCCTGAAATCGAAATCAACGCAAGTTACAAATTTTAAGGAGCTAACATGCGATTCATAACAATTTTTCTGTTTGCTGTTTTGGTCGGCTGTGGCGAGCAAGAAGTATCGGCTGACACTGCATCGACTAACAGCGCATCCGCTGATTATGTAGCGAAGCAGAAAGCCAAGGTAGAAGACGCTTTGAATTCGGATGATCAACCGGAGCAGATCACCGCAACCGCTGTTACAGGCAACAGCTTGTATTCTCAGAGCGTTGCAGAGCTGCGTAAGGTCTATGCCAACCCACAAGGCAGGAATTGCATCACGCTTAGCAAACAGCTTCAAGGCGTAGAGTCGAAGGCCGGGTACAACACCCCAGACCAATCTACCGTTCTGAAATCCTGTGAAGGGTATTCAAAGAAAACCCCCTACTCTTTCGCTGAAATTATTGACCCGAAGGCAATAACGCTATTTGAGGAAAAGAGCCTCAAAGCGACTTGTGAAGAGCAGGAAAAACAGGTGGATGGACGTTTTATAAAACGCGCCAAGGTATGTGAAAAGTTCTTCGGATCAACTAAGTAAGGTGAGCCCAGCATGTACGAAGATCTTTTAAATACCATTGATGCCGCCATAGGCTCGTTTGTGATAGACCTCTTTACAGGTATATCTAATGACATCACAAGCACCCTTCGCTTAATGATGATTCTTTCTATCATTTTTTATGGCCTTGCCATGATGAAAGGCTGGGTGGATACCAACCTGAAAGAGGCCATTAAGCACGTTTTTATGGCGTTGATTGTGTATATCTTCGCTACAAATGTTGGGCTGTTTACAAACTATACCTATGAAATTATCACCAATGGGCCTAACCAGCTCCTGGGGGCTGTCCTAAGCCACAGTGGCGGCCCAGGTGAGGCCGGAGTCAATACATTCATTGGCAATGCCTATGACCAAGGCATAAGAACTGCTGGCGATTTGATGTTTGGCAGTAGCTGGAATGCGCTTGGCTTGAAAATCATGGGCTTTCTGGTCGCGGCGGCAACCATTGCGATGTGCGGTTACTCCGGGTTTCTTGTTGTCATGTCGAAAATAGCGATAGCCGTCCTCCTGGGACTAACCCCTATTTTCATTGGTTTTATGATGTTCAAGACAACAAGGGGTCTCTTCGAGGGATGGTTAAGACAAGTGTTTAACTTTGCTCTTATCCCATTGCTGACCTACACAATCATGCTTTTCTGTTTGGCCATCATAGCCACCCCAGTCAACGATATGAACGCAGCTCAAACAGCCGGGAACTTAACCGCTGTAGAAGTCATGCCCTATATCGTGACCTGCTTTATCTCGTTCCTGCTTCTGCTTCAAGTTATGGGGATCGCAAGCGGTATTGCCGGTGGTATATCACTTAGCACTCTGGGTGTAGTCGCTAATCGTTTCAGCAAGCACGGTGCTTTCAGCGTTCACGGCTTGAAAGGAATAAGTCTCAAATTGCCGAAATTCGGCAAAAACAGCATTAAGAATTAAGGAGTGAATATGAGTGCCGCAGCACCAGAAGCCAATTTTAAACAAGGCGAAGCATGGGACGACGAGCTAATTCATGGCCTCAGAAGCCAGCGCAATATTTGGATGATTGTAGCGGTAGTTTCGCTAGTAATCGCCCTTGCTGCGGTGGTTGCCGTTGCTGGTCTAACCCCGTTGAAAAGGGTTGAGCCTATCGTGGTTGAAATAGACAAAGCTACGGGAAAAGCAGAAGTGACCACCACCTATGATGGGGACGTAAGCAAGCTGAGCGTTCAAGAGCAATTAGCTAAATACTTCATCAACAAGTATTTAATTGCCCGCGAATCTCACAACCCCAGCCTTGACCTGGAAGACAACTATGTACTGGTTCAAGAGCTGTCCGAGGGTCTGGCATTTAATATCTATGCCAAGCGCTTTAGTGACGGCCACCCAGACAACCCATTTACCCGTTATGGCAATAACAAGGTAAAGGTCAAGATCAGCTCTATCTCATTCCTTCGCGGCGATACGGCAACTGTCCGTTACACGCTGATTGAGCAAAAAGCTCAAGAAGCAGATACGGCAACTCACTACATCGACATTCTCAATTACAAGTTTGTGAATGTTCCGACAGAAGAAGCCGCCCGCCTTAAAAACCCTTTGGGTTTCAAGGTCACTGAATACCGCAGTGATATTGAAATCATTAAATAATTTCCCAGGAGAAGAACAATGCTCAACGTAAAAAACTTAATCACCGCTCTTGTTATCAGCACCGCTATTAGCAGCCCTATGGCTTTGGCTGAAAAAATCCCCATGAATGGATCGGCAGATAGTCGCATCAAAACCGTATCGTATAACGCAAACGATGTTGTGAACGTGACCGCTCATTATGGTTTTTCGTCCATGATCGAATTTGGTGTTGGTGAAGAGATTTTAACTATCTCCATTGGTGACACTGTTGCATGGACATACCTTGAAACAGAGAACCGTCTTTTCCTCAAACCTGTTGAAGAAAAGGCCAACACCAATATGCAGGTAGTGACCTCTAAGCGAGTGTATAACTTTGCCCTGGTAGCGAAAAAAGCACAAAGCCACCGCTCTAGTGATTTGACGTTCACGCTTAAATTTCGATACCCCCAGGATGAGCTGGCAGCTCAACAGCTTCGCTTAGCCCAGAAAGAAGCCCAGAGAAACCACCCCAGCCTTGTGGTTCCTGAGCATTCATTCAAAGCCAGTGACGTAAACATGGAATACACCCGCAAGGGCTCTGAATTGATCGCCCCTCGCCGTGTTTTCGATGATGGGGAGTTTACCTATTTTGCGTTCAATGAAACGGTGCCCACGCCAGCCATTTTTGCAGTTGATAGCGAAAAAAATGAAACCCTCGTTAACTTCCACAAGAAGGGTAAATACATTGTTGTCCAGCGGCTTGCAGCACAGTTCACGCTACGCCACGGCAACGATGTGACCTGTGTATTCAACAAAAGCTTTTTGCCAAACCTGGCAGAAAGCATGGTTGATCAAGAGGACTCCAGCAGCAGCAACGACCACGACCACGACGACGAGGTGTAAGGCATGAGTACAGAAGATCAAAACGGAGAACAAACACCGGAGCCAGGAGCCAGCCCTGTTGAAGAGTCGATAACCCAAGTTGGCGAAGACTCTGAGAAAAAAGGCATTCCCGTTTGGCTTATTGGGGTCGTTGTCGTAATGCTGGTTCTTATCGTTCTTTCGATGGGCGGCGAAGGCGAAAAGAAAGACGATAAAGCCGGGGTGGATTTCACGAATGAACAATATGAAGTGAAAGGCAACCCAGCGCCAGCAATGCCTAAACAAGCTCCACCACCTAAGCCGGTGATTCCATCACGGCAGGCCAACCCTGTTATTGATCTGTCAAACGAGCTGACGCCAGAACAAAAACAGGAAGCTCGCAAGGCAAAAGAGCTGGCAGCAAAACGGCAGAGAGCGCCCCTGGTGCTTGTGAACAAACGGCGGACTAAAGCTGACGAAAGCCAGCCTAATATTCGTGACGAGGCCAGCCAGCGAATGGCAGAGCTACAACGCAACACCCAGGACGCGCTACGGAATTTAGCAGGTGGAGGTCAACAGGCCGAAACTAGCCCCGCCGATCTGAGCACTTCGGACGTTGAACTTGTCGATGCTGGCTATGTTGTAGATCGTAGTTACAAGCTGCTCCAGGGAAAAATCATTCCCGCAATACTGGAAACGGCTATCAACTCTGATCTACCCGGAATGCTCCGGGCGAGTGTGAGCGAATCTGTGTACTCCGAGGATGGCAATGTTCTGTTGATACCCAAGGGCTCCCGTTTGATCGGTGAATACAGAAGCGGGCTAAAGCGTGGTCAAAGCCGTGTTTTTGTTATCTGGTCGCGCATGGTTAGACCGGATGGAATCGACATAAAAATGGACTCTCCGGGTACGGATACTTTAGGCCGTGCCGGTCTTGGTGGTTTTGTCGATACACACTTTATTGAGCGTTTCGGTTCTAGTGCCCTGCTAAGTCTGATAGGTAGCTTTGCCCAGCAGGAATCACAAAACGATAACCAACGGGAAGCGGTAGCAGATAGCTTTAACAAAAGCGCTGAGATTGCCCTGGAAGACTCAATCAACATTGCCCCAACCATTCACATTAACCAAGGCGAGCGAATCAATGTCTTTGTCGCCAAAGACTTGAATTTCAAGCAAGCCATTCTGTACGCACAGAGAGCCAATAAGTTTTAGCCATGATTAATAACACTGCCCTAAACGCAGAGCTGAAAGTTATTAAAGAATTCCTCAGTGGCGATAATGTCACTGAGGTTTCTATTAACCAGCCCGGCGAGTTATTTGTGGAAGACTCAGGCGAGATTAAGCGGTTTGAAGTTCCAGAAATAACATTTGAAAAGCTGCATTCTCTGGCGACCCTGGTTGCCAGTAGCAACGGTCAATCCATTAATGAAACAAAGCCGATCCTGTCCGGCTCTTTGCCGGACGGTGAACGGATACAGATTGTCATTCCTCCTTGCGTTGAACCTGGCCACGTTTGCATATCCATTCGTAAGCCATCCGGCATAAGTTTTAGCCTGGAAGACTATAAGAAAGCTGGTGCATTCGACGGTGTTAAGGTTTCTGACGGACTGGAGCTAACGCCAAACGATTTAGAGCTGGCACAACTTCTTAAACAAGGTGAGCTTGCCGAATTCGTTGAGAAAGCAGTGCTGTACAAAAAGAATATAGTGGTTTCCGGCGGCACCAGTACCGGCAAAACCACATTCGGTAATGCACTGATTGACACCATCCCTAAAGACGAGCGGCTAATCACCATTGAGGACACCAGGGAAGCCGTTTTAAAGCAAGATAACCGCGTTCACTTGCTTTGCTCCAAGGGTGCCCAAGGCACCGCTAAAGTCGATGTGCAAGACCTACTGGAAGCCTGCTTGCGTCTTCGCCCTGACCGGCTGCTATTGAGTGAGCTACGAGGCAAGGAAGCGTTTAGCTTTCTTCGTGCTGTTAATACTGGTCACTCTGGATCAATCACAACCCTACACGCAGACACTCCAAAAGGTGCTTATGAACAATTAGTGCTTATGGTGACTCAAGCAGGGTTAGGGCTTAAACGGGAGGAAATACTGGAGTATATCCACTCCGTTGTTGAAGTTGTGATTCAGCTAAAACGGATTAACGGTAAACGTCAGATTTCAGAAATTTATTTTGAACATTACCAACGGGCAATGGAGCAATGCTAGAAAATCTATCAACGTACCAGCGCTTAGCCGTCTATAGCCTTTTGGCTATAGGCGGTTTGTTTTTTTGGTCTTATATTTCCTCGGCTCTTTTTTTCAGCCTGGTAGAGTTACCAGAATCAGCGCTAAAGCCCTGGAGTATATTTGAATATTACCGAGACTATAGCGACAACCCAGCCGTACTGAAAAAAATCATTATCTCAGCAGTAATACCGCCAGCAATGGCGGCAATTATGTTTTTGCTGACGCTCTTTAAAACCGAATCCCTGTTTGGTGATGCAAGGTTTGCCAAAGGCCATGAAGTCACTAAAGCCAAGCTGTATGGCGGCAAAGGTATTTTGCTCGGCAAGCGTGGCAATAAGTTTCTTAGTGACAATGGGACAGAGCATGTCCTGGTTTATGCGCCCTCCCGTAGTGGTAAAGGTGTGGGCATCGTAATACCAAACCTATTGAACTGGGATGGCTCTGTATTAGTTCTCGATATTAAGCTGGAGAATTTCAAAGCTACTAGCGGTTTCCGAGAGAAGCACGGCCACAAAACATATCTGTTTAACCCAGCCTATCCAGAGGGGAAAACTCACTGTTTCAACCCTCTAATGGTGATACCGGATGACCCCGCCCTACGAATTAATGAAATTCAGAAAATCTCGAATTTCTTGGCCCCTAACCCGCTGCAAGGTGATCCCATGTGGGCATCTGAGGCTAGAAAATTATTTCTGGCCACTGTCCTGCTTTTACAGGATACCGGGGCGCAACTGACACTAGGGGAAACATACCGATTCATTAACGGTACAAGTGTTGAAGAAATCGACGAATTATTGGCTGAGCATGTAGACGATTTAGACCCGGCCTGTATTAGTAATTTTATTAACTACATCAACATGGGTGAGAAGCAGCGTTCCGGTGTTAAATCAACACTGACTAGCGCCCTAGACCTTTTCGACAATCCATTGATCGACGCCGCCACTTCAAAAAGTGATTTCTCTTTTTCTGATCTTCGGAAAAAGAAAACCAGTATTTATGTCGGTGTAACTCCAAACAATTTGGCCAGGCTCAAGCCGCTGTTAAATTTGTTTTTCCAGCAGTGTATCGACCAGAACACGCAATCACTGCCAGACAAAGCCACCGAGCCCCACAAAATTTTGATGCTCATGGACGAATTCACTTCCCTGGGAAGAATGGACATTATCAAAGATGGTATCGCCTTTTTTGCTGGCTACCACATTCGCCTTATGCCGATTATCCAAGGCCCTGCACAGTTAGCAGATAAGTACGGTGAAGACGGCAAACGATCCATGATGACCAACTTTAAGTATCGTGTGATTTATGCTCCCAACGATCCAAAGGACGCGGAAGATATATCACGCGAGCTAGGCACGAAAACCGTTAACCAGAAAAGCCGGAGCCAGGGCGTTTGGAATGCCCAGAACGCGACGACAACGACCAGTAAGACTGGTAGAGCTTTGCTGTTACCTCAAGAGGTTAAGCAGCTTAGCAGAAAGAAAGAAATCATCATTGTTGAAGCCATGCCACCGATCATGGCCCGCAAGATAATTTATTACGACGATAAGTCTTTTGCTGGTCGTTTTTTCAATGTGTTTGATCCATCGAAAAACACCGGCCCTCTTCCCAGCAAAACCCCGACACTAGACCTCGCTTTAGCAATGGAAGCAAGGCAAGCGTCCCTGGGCCTCGATGCCGAACCTGAAAACGGCATTGAACAAACCCAAGAGCAGGCCAACACCGAAAGCGGTATTGAACAAACCCAGAAGCAAGCTGCTAACCCTGTTTATCAGGAAGCCGCAAAGCCTAAGAAAGCTGAGAGCGACCTATTTGCTGGTCTCGATAAGCTTGAGGGCATAGGCAAGCGCAAAGGCTCATCCCTGGTGAAGAAAACACCACTTTCTGACAATGAAATGAACAACCTTTTAACCGAGTTCTGGAATACAGGAACCGCAACCTAACCCAGGGGCACCACTATGGATTTTGAAAAAGAATTTGAACAATTTATGAATAACGATCCTGCCAAGAAAAGCGAACCAGGCCAGGATCAACCAGAGACACCACCCGCCGCCGAAGTCGAGGAAAACGAAGCTGCCAGAAAAATTGGTGAAGAGCTTGCAGTGGAATTGGACGGCAAAGCCAATGACGCTAAAGCGAAGCCAATAAGCAAAGAACTGGACAATCGTTTTAGCATCACAGAGAAAGGCAGCAAAACGCTTTATGCCTATTCCAATGATCCTGACAAGGTGGCTTTCACCGAGAAAGACGACAAGCTTATAGCCAACGATAACAACCCCGCACTAATCAAAAGCATGTTGGAAGTGGCCGAGAGTAAAGGCTGGGAAAGTGTAACTGTAACGGGCGATAAAGAATTTAAGCGCGAGGCTTGGCTGGAAGCTAAAGCCAGAGGGTTAGACGTAAAAGGCTATGAGCCAAACCAGCAGGACGAACGCAAGCTTGACCGCATCCTGGAAAAGCAGAATTCAATCGAAGAAGAAAAGCTTACACCTTCGCAAAAAGCTATCTCACTAATGGCTGAAGCCGACAAATTAAGACGCTCTGGCAAAGACGAAAAAGCAGACAGCTTAGAGTCTGACGCCGCCCTTATCGCTGAGACACTAGAAAGCGATGAAAACCCCTTCTCCGAAAAAGATCAAGCCATGCTCCACAGGCAGTTTGAGAAAGGCAGAGAAGGTAGAGAAATGCTTGAGTCAAACAAAAGTGACCCAGGCGATGGCGTGGAGCTTAACCTATCGGACAACGATAGCGCCTCAGAAGCCCCAGGAGGCGATACAGGCGAAAAGGCACAGTCTATGCCACCCATTTCAGAGGAAGGCCGCGAGCAGCGCGAGAATGAGCTTAGAACGGCTTTCCAGACGCTCGACAAAGAGGAAGCTATTGAAAAGTACCCCGAACTTGAGAACGTCTACAAAGTTGAGCCTGCCGCTGTAGCTTTTTACCGATCCAAAGGCGGCTTGAAAGAGCAGGAAGGCGATTTCAAATCCAAGGCAACTGATCGAGCTATTGAGGAAGTGGCCGCTGGTCGCAACATTCCTGATTTCGACGTTTCTTCTTACAAGGCACCACCGCAGCAAGAAGCTACACCCGCACCCAAACCCGAACCTGAAATTGATTTTGACTAACCCTCGCTAGGAGCTTTAATTATGAAAAAATTAACCATGATATTTATTACCGCCCTCACCTTCTCGGCGGCCCCTGTTTTCGCCATCAGCACCAAGGATTTAGCTTGTGGTGCGATTATGTGTTTATCAGGTGACGGCGGCTCGGCCTGCTCGCCTTACCTGGATAAATATTTTTCCATCAAGAAAAAGAAGCACGGTAGCTTTTGTAGTCCTTGCACAAAGATAGCCAGGAAGGCTTTTCTACAGCAGTGTGATTATGTAGATGCACCCATTATCAATCAGGTGAACAACCAGTACGGTGGCCAGCGCCAGCAATACAATGGCTTTGATTGGAGTCAACTCACACCAGAACAGCGCGAAGCATTAGAGCGTTTCTTGGGGAATGGTCGATTCTAAGCTTGGTCACAATATCGCTAACCTGGTTTAGTGGATCTGTGACCAACCCAACACACAGAAAGAAGAAAGGCCGCAAATGCGGCCTTTTTTAATTCTTAGCGTGCTTCTTGATGTAACTCCTTATCAAGCTGAAAATTAGCTCTGGAACTCCCTCACTGGTATTCACCCCGAAGTTTTTAAGCATGTCTATTGTGTCGGCCAGCACACAATCCAGGTCAGTATCATTGATACTTACATGGTCGTCTTTTACAACAACAGACAATAACTCTAAAGCTAAATCTTTCAGTTCTTCCCGGTTATCGTTCTTTGCGGTTTTCTCGAAAGGATCGGGCGTGGCCTCTTCACCATACCTCAACCAGGATTCAACCCTTATCGGGATTTCGTTGCACTCGATGTATTGCAGATAAAAGCGCACCAGTGCGGTAAATATATCTTCACTGGGTAACTTGTCTTTTTTGAACCACTCGCTTACCGAAGGTTTGCTATGCCCTGTGAGCTTAGCAATTGCAGATAAACGACCCCTTTCCTCACTCCCTGGAATTTCCAGTCCTTCCACTTGATCAATAAAACGGTGAAGCCTCACACTGAATCCAGCATGATAATTCTTCCTGCTCGCTTCCTGCACCCCTTTATATTCATCCCTCAGTTCGTCGGCGTTTTTCACGGAGTTGTTAACCTTAAAAAAATTACAAGTTCTTATTATTATCCATTCAAGTCTGTACAAAACTTGCACAGCAATAGTGTTTCACCGCGCTAGGGTAACAGTAGGAGCTATATCGTTCTACCTTTCAATATCTTTAGCCTTGCTTTGCTGTACTGACTGTAAGTGTTCCACTGACTGCTCACGCAATGACTTAGGTTCAGGCAGAGATTCAGAAAACCGCTGCAATTTCTCTGCCTCCATTTCTAGCCGCTCTCGCTCTTCACCTGACGCATTCTGTGCTTCTTTCTCTATCAGCTTGGCCTCTGCTTGATACGCCCCCCTAAAGCTGTCTGTGACTTCCTTAGCGCGTTTCTCCCAAGCTTTGAGGGTAACGCCTCCAGTCTTTTGAAGCTCTCCCCAGGCATCCGCTACGGCTTCCTTGAGGCCGGAATGGAAAGACGCAGACTCTCCCCTTTCAGTGGCTTTAATTGCAGCAAGCTTATTCCCAGTTTTGCCGCCTTTAGTTCCTACGCCCCTGGCAAGCCTTGGGCTCGCGTCAACCTCTATACCCTGTTCCTGGCACTTCTCGGCAAAGACTTCACGCCAGCGGTTTAAATCTTGTTTTCTGGGGTCTAGCTTTGTTCCATCGTGCCCACGCATTTTGACGATTAAATGGCCGTGCGGGTGTTCCGTGTCGTTATGGATGGCAAACATATAGCTATGATTACTTGCGAACATTTCACCAGCAAATGCTCTTATTGCTCGGTGTGTCGCAATCCGGTCACTGTCCTTTGGCGTAGATAAAACCATGTGCATGGTGTCGCGGCTGTTTTTCCTTTCCCCAAAGTCATGGCCCCACTCTTCCAAATTCTCTTTGACCTCATCCATTGAAGTTAATACATGGCCCTCGTCGGTTTCCATTGGCAACTCACCATCACGGTTAACATAACTGGCCGTTGCCATTGCCCTGGTCATTCCGCTGGCGTAGCTAGTGACCTTTACCATTGCTTGAGGCAATCGCTCTGCCACGCGCAACATTTGCTTGCGAGACATTGGCTTTAGGTCTCTGGTCTTATTGGAGACCGACGAGCCAGCCCGCTCTAAATTAAGATCATCCAACATAAGTTAATCCCCTAACTCGACTTGGCCACGCTTTTGATTGTGTTCAACCAACTTATCAACACTGGCTTTAGTTGCACGAACATAAGCAGCCACCTCTTCAAGGTATCGCTGAGTTAGAGTATCGGCGCTCACCTCTCCGGTATGTATTCGCTTAACCACCTGATTCAAATTTCGACCAATCCCCAACAAACGGCGGTTTGTTTCTTTCAATTCCAAAATCTCATCTGTAAGGAATGCTGGCCCAAGCTGGACAAAGTTTCGAGTCAAAGCTTGTAAAACCTGATTTCGATTTATGGGCTTCGCCAGCGGGTTTGCTGCTGCTCGAAGTTCGTTCCTGGCCTTGATCGTATCGTCCAGTTTTTCCAGTTCAGTAGGCGTAGCTCTGAACCTGGCGGCCTCTGTTTTTGTTGCCATTTGCCTGTTCCTTTTGCGTAGGAGGTGGGGGGGGATCAAAATTTCTATATAGAAATTTTTGCAGGCGCGTGAAACGCGGGGAAAATGTACCACAATTTCCCTATCCTGCCTATCCCCCCACCTCCTTCAATCTTTTGACCTTTCTCTTTGGCCTTAGACCGATGCTACCGCCCTCGCGTAGCTCGGTTGGTGGCCCCCCATTAGGTAAGCATTAAAAATGCTTACCTAATGGCGAGCTTCATTAAAAGAAAAAATTTCTACATAGAAATTTTAGGCACAAAAAAAGCCCCAGCTAGGGGCTTTCTCTGTCAGTGAAAAGCTGCCCGTTTTTTACTGAACAGCCAACACAATCAAGTTTCTTGCAAGGACTCGCTGAACATCACTTCCACGTTTAATCCAACAATACTCGGCCTCGTTATCCTTCCGCGTTAGATCAAGTGTCCACTCTTCACCATCCAACTCAACGGCGACAATAAAGTTTTTATTGTCCACGATAAAACCCTGTTCATCACCTTCACTCGATCCCAGGTCAAGCTCTCCCGGTTCTTCGTCACGCTCTGCTTTAGGTGCTGGTTCCTGGTCGTTATCGGAGTCGCTTTCTTCTAAATCATCTGCTTGGCCCTGCTCACCTTCCGCGCCCTCTTCGTCCGTCTTAGGCTCTTTGAGATACTTCTGGAAAGCCGTAGCCTCGTCATAGGTCACTACATTTTTATTCGCCACAAAGCTTTCTGTGGCCTCTGCATCCAATTTATAGCAACGGTTTAGAACAGCCAGAATCTGAGGTGATACCGTCCCACGATCCAAAAGCGCTTTTAAAGGCTCTGGCAGTTTGAGCAATCCCAATAGCTCGCTGACTTCCTTTTCACGCTTTCCAACAGCCTCGGCTACCTCTTTGCTTTTCAGGCTGAATTCATCCTTTAAGCGTTGCAGGGCTTGTGCTTCCTCCAGGTAGCTCAAGTCTTCACGCTGGATATTCTCAATCAAAGCCATTGCAATAGCGGTTTGGTCGTCAATATCTTTGGTAATCGCTGGGATTGCCTCTAAGCCTGCAATCTGAGCAGCGCGCCAGCGGCGCTCACCAGCAACGATTTCAAAAGCATCTTCGCCAATTGGTCTAATAACAATTGGTTGCATCACGCCATGAGCCTTGATTGAGTCCGCAAGCTCATTTAAAGCCACTTCGTCAAAGTCACGCCGGGGCTGGTATTTGCCTGGTGATAACTTATCAAGCGCGATTTCGGCTATACCATCACCACTAGCAGGCGCAGTTTTACCCACGTTATCCACCTTGGATAACATGCTGCTAATACTTCCAAGTTTTGCTTTACGTTTATCTGCCACTGTCTCAGACATTTTCAGTCCCTCTATCAACTAATCCCATACGTTTTTCAATATGTGCGAATGCTTCTTTGAATTCTTTGCCTGCCGTTTTACCGCCACGGCTCATCATGTCCCAAGAAGGGCGTCCAGTGTCCACCGCATCAGATACAGAAACCCTGTTACCGATTATCTGAGGAATGACAGCCTCGCCAAGCCCCTCAATCAGCATCCCCATAAATTCCTTCTGGCTCTTACTGGTGGAATGCACTTTATTGGCCAGAACACCCAAAAAATTCAATTCAGGGTTAAAACGCTCTTTCACCATTTCAATGGTGCCCAGAAGATCGTTTAAACCGTCAGTGGCGTAGCCAGTGGGCTCAATAGGGGAGAGCACATGATCCGCAGCAATCAAAGCACCAAGCAAACGCCGACCAAGGGAAGGCGGGGTATCAATGATAATAAAATCAGCCCATTCAATCGCTTTTAAGTGCTTTGCAGGGTTCAAAATTGCTTCCATTTCAAAGCTTTCAACATCGTTTAAAAGCTCATCAGCAGCGATAACCCCAATATTTCCCTCTGGTTCGGGAATATTCAGCGGTTTTTCATCGAAGAGGGCGCTTGCACCAACCTCGAACACCTCACACCCGGCCTCTCTCATCGTAGATGAAGCGTTACCTTGGCCATCGGTATCAACCATGCAAACTTTGCCTTTCCCTGCAAAATGAAATACCGAATGTACAGCGGTAGTGCTTTTGCCAACACCACCTTTTTGGTTTGCAACCACCATAATATGCGCCATTTCTTTGCTCCTATTGAGTTATCTTGCTGGCAATAATTTCTATATAGAAATTTCTAAGGGGGATAATGTCACACCTACGCAAGTGTGACAACACCCAAAACTAACTTTTTTTACCATTTCTGCTTTTCCGCTTACGACAACGATCACTACAAGTCACAGCAGTAAACGTACCTTCAAATTCTTGGCCACAAACAACGCATTCCTTAATATATTTTTTTCTCTGTGCTGCTAATTGAGCACCAGCGGAAACCGCTTCATTAGTATTTTTAACTTTTTCCATTTCCAAAATTCCGCATAAAAACACAGCGTCACACTAGCGTAAATGAGACCAACAATGAAGTTTTAATATTTTATTAACTTTGTGTTGGCGGGGGCTCTATGCCGCCCCCACCTTAACCAATGTGCCATTAAATAGATCATCATTACCCCGCAAGGCACCAATAGCGTTAGTCGATGGACAAACCTTCGCTACGCTACGGTATTGACCACAACTAACTACAGCCATTGGCACCGGGACTCACACAACCAACTATCAATTTATATCTATACTTAATTAGATCAATCTCCTTCATCCAATCTTTCAGGGAGATAGGTGACAGAACCTTTACCCGCCTTACCCTTGCGGGCGGCGCGGTCTAGCCCCCCTTCGGGGGCCGGTAATGTTGCGCCAAAGGCGCTCTTTTTATTATCGCGCTTATAAGGGTCTCGCTTAACGCTCGAAACCTCTCTACCTGGGCTGTTATCTGATGTACACCGTAGTTGACACTTTTTATCATTGATTTGAGCCTCCTGTGTTGGAAGGTTGAATAAGTGTCCATAGCGGCGACTAATTTGCTGGCGAGAGAGGCCCACACGCTTAGCCACAGCGCTTTTCGAGGGTAGGGCGTTGTCTTGGGTGAGGTCTTTGATAGCGGCCTTTATACGGCTCTCAGTGGCGTTGCTGCGTAGTTCATGGGTTCGCCTAGCAGCTAACCGTTGTTTGGCTTCTAGGGGTATATCCAGGGCCTTTAAATTCATAGCGCCCTTATTCTTGTGGTTGGCCGTGTAATGCTTCCAAACCCACTTGGCAACGCTCTTAGCGGTGTTCTTGATCTCGTTGTAGTTGAAATCTATTTCAATCGTTCCCAGGCTTAACGCCTGATTCAAAACTGCGTCATGCCATGCTGATTCACTGGTAATGCCTTTGTAATTGCCCAGGGCTCCATAAGCCCAATACCGCAAGCGATTGAACAAGGCGACATTACGCCCGGAGTAGTCTTCATCTTGTGGCGGCTGGTAGGGCCGCGAAATCGGGTCTACATAATCAGCCAGCTCGCCCAGGGTGTATTCATCCCAGTGTATTTCTGTTGTTCTCCAGTGCTTGCAGAGAGGGTTTTTAGCAATTCGGCCCGTATAGGCATCATCTGCCTGTAAAGCCTGAGCCATGCCGCGTGTAACGGCCTCCATGTAATAAATAGGCCCTTTTCTGGCATTATCGGACACACAGACGGGGGCTATTGCGTAGTAGAGGTGGCTTTTACCATTAGACGGGTTCTGAACAATGATATTGGGAGGCGGTAGGTTTTCATCTTTCCAAATAAGGCAGTTTTCGTGGTCAATATCAAAAACAAGCCAATGGATCATTGCAGGGGGGTTAGGGGCAATATAGAGCTTTTGGGAAGCCGAAGGCTTGGGCCTGACCAATTGGGCAGCCTTATCGTCACCACACCACGGCTTATAAGCCAGGTTCTCATAGAACCGATCTAATGCCGTCGTTTGCCTCGCTACTCCAACCAAGAAACCCCCTGAATGTTAAATTTCGCCTAACTATATAACCAATTAGAAACAACACAAGCTTAAAGTAGACGCATAGTAGAATTATTTGCTACTTTTCGTTTTAAAGTAGACAGATACTATAAAAACAACGTAGTTAGCGGATTAGACGGAGAATTAAAGTAGACAAATAGTAGAAATTAAAAGTAGACAGATACTACAAGCGAGGTCTACTATATAGCCATACAGTTAGGGGAGGACAAACAAATGGCCGGAAAAAACGTGGTGCCATCAAATAATCAAATAACCACTGAAAAGCTGGTTATGAAAGACCATGAATTGATCATGGCCAGCTATACGCTGACCGTTGAAGAGCAACGGTTAATCCTGGTCTGTATCGAGAAAGCCCAGCGAGTACAAAACCCTTTAAACAACGATGCTATAAAAATAAGTATTAATGTTAAGGAATATGCCGACTTATGTTCTGTGACAATGGGCGCAGCTTACAAGGCGTTGGCCAACAGTGCCGAAAAGCTTTATGACCAATCAATAAAAATAAACGATCAAGGCGTGAGGCGAGAGGTTCGCTGGCTCCAGGAGAAAGCACTGTATGACTCTGGAAAAGTAACAGTCACTTTCTCAACGATGATTTCTAAACACATCAAAGATATTGTTACAAAGCGTTCTATTTATCGCCTTGAACAAGCAACCCAGTTGCGCGGCCAACACGCTATCAGGCTGTTTGAAATTCTCCAAATCGTCATTGATCCAGACACCCAGCAAGGGGAATGGGTTGTTACTCTAGCCGAGTTTAAAGACCTTCTGGAGCTTCCTAGCTCCTATGATCGGTGGATCGACCTTCGCAAGCGAGTCATTGAGTCGTCACTGGCTCAGATCAATAAAAACACATCGTTAAAAGTGGAATGGGAAGTTGCAGCCAAAGATGGCCGACAAATTACCGCAGTTAAGTTCACGGTGTTTGAGTCTAACCAAATGTCGCTAGGTCTATCGTAAAAGTAGACAAATTGGAGAAGTGGCCCGAAAGCCCAGTATTCTAGGCTACCGAAAAGTAGACAAATTGGAGAAAGGGCAGGGCGCTTAAAGTAGACACTTTGGATAAATCGCCCTGAAAGCCGCGCAAACTATGGCCCCCAAAAGTAGACAGATGCTCACAACCCCTAAAGATTGGTCACATGGCCACGGCATCGAGGGGCGTTTATTGTGACCAATGATCATGGGTTTAAAGTAGACAGATTGGCGAACAGGGCCTTAGAGCCCATGAAAACAAGGTAGTAAAAGTAGACAAATTGGAGAAAGCGAAGCTGCCCGGACTGTTGTTAGGCAGCTATTTTGGATAAATATAGGGGTCAGCTCACGAAACGGAAAAAATCGTACGCTAAGACCTCTGCAGTGTTCGTAACGATCGGTACTTTCCTTGTTCGACCTGTTTGTCCTGCTGCCAGATATAGTCGCCGGTCAGGTTGATGTGCTCCCAGCCCAAGGGAGAAAGATGCCGCAGAAGCGTCTCGTCGATATCCCGGCCGTCTTCGCGCAGTGCTTGAACCGCCCGCTCCATATAAACCGTATTCCAAAGGATAATAGCGCTGACGACGAGATTGAGTCCGCTTGCACGGTAGCGTTGATTCTCGTAACTGCGATCGCGGAGTTCACCGAGCCGGTTCAGGAAGACGGCACGAGCCAGCGCGTTCTTAGCCTCGCCCTTATTCAAACCAACCTGCACGCGGCGACGCAGTTCGACGTTTTGCATCCAGTCGAGTGCGAATAATGTTCGCTCAATGCGGCCCAGCTCGCGCAATGCGATCGCGAGGCCATTCTGACGCGGATAGCTCCCGAGCTTGCGCAGCATCAGTGATGCGGTGACAGTGCCCTGCTTACTTTATTTCGAATTAGTAAGTGCAAGGCTGTCCTTGCCCACCCTTAAGGCCACACCTTGAATTGCTGCCCGTTTCCAGATCCACCCCACCATAGTCAGCACCTGGAAGCGCGACCTATTGGAGAGCGCGTCCGACCTCCTCGAAGGCAAGAGTATAGTCGGTAAGCAATTCGATGAACTCAGCACGGACGAACTGTACCGTGAGATTCGCCGACTGACGGTGGAACGCAATTTTTGTTGCTTAAGCTCCTGGGTGGCTCGTTCCACTTTGGCTGAGCTCCATGTATTTCACAGAGCCCTTCGGAAAATCCTTGCGAACCAAAAGCACTTCATCAAACTGTCACGTCAGTGACACGACAGTGTCATCTCTCAGCTTTACAGTTCAATTGTAACTCGCAATACGGCGAGCTTATTTATTGCAAAAGGTGATCCTGTGGCGCCAACTCAATCAACCAATGTGATGCTTCGAGTCGAGAGTATGGGCGTAACCTACCCGGGAAACGTCCTCGCGCTCAAACCCACCAACGTTCACTTTCACAAGGGCGAATTCACCGTGCTACTGGGACTTTCAGGCGCGGGTAAATCCACTCTGCTTCGTTCACTGAATCACCTGGTTAAGCCCACAACCGGGAAGGTTGTGTCTGGCGAGTTTGGTGAACTGACCAACCGTAGAATCCTGCGACAGCACCGCAGCCGCACCGCCATGGTGTTCCAGCATCACCAGCTGATCGAACGATACACCGCGTTACAGAATGTGCTGACAGGCAGACTTGCGTATCACGGTACTTGGCGAAGCCTGCTTCCCCTGCCCCGGCAGGACCTGGAGTTGGCTCTGCAATGCCTCGACCGCGTAGGTCTGGCTGACAAAGCGCTTTCCCGAGTAGATCAGTTGTCCGGCGGCCAGCAGCAGCGGGTTGGAATCGCCAGAGCATTGGTGCAGCAACCATCCATGATTCTTGCCGATGAGCCCGTTGCCAGCCTGGATCCGGCCACTTCTGAAAAGGTACTCGGCCTACTGCGCGATATTTGTCAGGAAGATGGAATCACCGCGGTTATTTCCTTGCACCAATTGGAATACGCCCAGCGTTTTGCAGACCGGATCATCGGCCTTTCGAACGCTCATATCGTTTTTGACGATGCTCCTGAAAACCTGAAATCGAAACACCTGGACGAGATTTACCACCGTTCACCCAGCGTGGTAGCTGCGGAAGGCAAACCAGCCATCCATAAACCTAAGACCACCCCGATAACGACAGACGTACTGGAGATAACACAATGAAGACAATGATTCACTCTTTGCTGGCTCTGATAATGATGCTCGGCATCCATTGGTCAGCCCATGCCGCAGATACAGACCCTGATCTTTTGAAAGTTGCCTTGCTGCCGGATGAGAACGCGTCAGAACTGATCAAGCGAAACCAACCTTTGAAGGATTACCTGGAAACCACTCTTGGTAAGGAAGTAGAACTGATTGTTACCACCGATTACTCCTCCATGATCGAAGCCATGCGTTTTGGCCGAATTGACCTGGCTTACTTTGGTCCGTTGTCCTATGTGATGGCCAAGAGTAAGAGTGACATTGAACCCTTTGCCGCCATGGTGGTAGACGGGAAGCCGACTTATCGCTCCATCATTATTGCCAATGCGGACTCTGGCGTTGGCTCCTTCGCGGATATCAAAGGCAAGAAAATGGCCTACGGTGACCGCGCATCCACTTCCAGCCACCTGATCCCCAAGACCGTACTCCTTGAGAAGGCAGAGCTCGAAGCCGGAAAGGACTATGAGGCTCATTTCGTCGGTAGCCATGACGCTGTTGCGGTTAACGTCGCCAATGGCAATGCCGACGCCGGAGGGTTGTCCGAAGTTATCTTCGAGCATGTGATGGACCGCGGTTTGATTGATCGGAGCAAGGTCAAAGTGCTGGGCTACAGCGGTGACTTTCCTCAATACCCCTGGGCCATGCGTTCGAACCTGGCCCCTGAGCTGAAGAGCAACATTCAGAAAGCCTTTCTGCAGATCGATGACCCGGAGATTCTCGACAACCTGAAGGCTGAGGGATTCGCGGCAATTACCGACGAAGATTACGATGTCATCCGCGCTATGGGTGGCCTGCTCAATCTTGATTTCGCAAAAATGTGAGGAGTGCCCCATGAACTATACAACGACGGAACCGGCGACTCTGTCGCCGGCCCCGTCGGCCTCCGTGCTGGATGAGCACGCGAAAGGCTGGCGGAAAAAACTCGGACAGTCGCTGTTAGTGCTGCTCATCATTTTTGTCGCAAGTTGGTACGTAGGGCTGCTCAATTTCAATACACTTGCCAATGGCGTGCCAGCCATAGGCACACTCATTGGCGAATCTCTTCCACCTGACTTCACCAATGTGGCCAGCTGGGTGTCGCCGTTAATCGACACGCTTGCGATGAGCATTGCCGGTACTGCCATTGCAGTAACCTTGTCTGTGCCACTGGCATTCCTGGCTGCGCGCAACACCTCTCCACATCCGGTGGTGTTCCAAGTAACTCGAACCCTTTTAAACGGTTTGCGTTCAGTCCCGGAACTGATCATGGGCATCATCTTCGTGGCTGCTGTTGGTTTTGGGGCGTTGCCTGGCGTACTGGCGCTCGGTCTTCACTCCATTGGCATGGTTGGAAAGTTTTTTGCCGAAGCGATTGAGCATGTAGATGAGGGGCCAGTGGAAGCGGCCGATGCTGCCGGCGCTACTCGCTTGCAGGTGCTCTATCACGCCGTGCTGCCACAAGTACTTCCTCAATTCGCGGACGTGTCCATTTATCGCTGGGAATACAATTTCCGTGCCTCGACCGTAATGGGCATGGTGGGTGCCGGTGGTATTGGCTTCGAATTGATGGGCTCGCTGAGAATCATGCAGTATCAGGAAGTCAGCGCCATTCTCATTGTCATCTTGTTGATGGTCACCGTCGTGGACAGTCTCAGTGGCCGCCTTCGTAAGAAATTCAAATAAGGACCGTCGATGAAACCCAAGATTGTGATAACCCATAAGGTCCATGACAGTGTTCTGGATGAACTTGCCCAAGATTGCGAGCTGGTCACCAACCAATCCGGCGCCACGTTGCCCCAGGAGGAAGTGGCTGCGCGCGTTGCAGACGCTGATGCGATGATGGCGTTCATGCCAGACCGAGTTGGAGTGGAGTTCCTACAGGGGTGTCCGCGCTTGAAGGTGATTGGTGCAGCCCTGAAAGGCTATGACAACTTTGATGTGGATGCCTGCACGCGTCATGGGGTTTGGCTGACATTTGTACCGGATTTGCTAACCGTGCCTACTGCAGAGCTAACGGTCGGGCTGACGATCAGTCTCACCCGACAAGTCAAGGCGGCGGACCACTTCGTTCGATCCGGTGAATTTACTGGCTGGACACCACGCTTCTATGGGCAGGGGATCGAAGGCTCACGGATTGGTATTGTGGGTATGGGGGCCATCGGCCAAGCGGTGGCGCAGCGCCTGAACGGATGGGGAGCGGATTTAATCTATTCCCAGCCGGAACGTTTACCCGTGCAGCATGAGCAGGCACTGGGTTTGTCCCATACTCCCCTCAAGATGCTGCTGGCCCAGTCAGATATTGTGATCCTGGCACTGGCGCTCAATGAGCAAACCCTCCACACCATTAATCGCGAAACGCTAACAGGAATGAAACCGGGCGCATTCCTTATCAATCCCTGCCGTGGATCTGTGGTGGATGAGGGTAGTGTTCTGCAAGCGCTTCAATCCGGTCAGTTGGGGGGGTACGCCGCTGATGTGTTTGAGATGGAAGATTGGGCGAGAGAAGATCGTCCGAGGGAGATCGCCCAGGGGCTCAGGGCCCACCCCAACACGCTGTTTACTGCTCACATCGGATCGGCAGTCAGCCAGGTGCGTCTGGCTATCGAGCAACGCGCTGCTCGGAACATTCTGCAAGTGCTTCGGGGTGAGCGGCCGGGTGATGCGATCAATGATCCCAGTGGCCGCGAGAGCGGCCCATGCTGAATCTTGTCTGGCTGAAGAGTTTCGTGGCGGTGCTGGACCACAACGGGTTTCAGGCCGCAGCCCGCCAGTTGGACATCGCACAACCCACACTGTCCCAGCACCTTCAAAAACTCGAAAACCAACTTGGCGTTTTATTGGTCCACAGGGGGCGCTCTGGCTGTGAGCCAACCCGGGCTGCCTTAACCTTGTTGCCTTTTGCCCGAAGTCTGCTCCGGCTGGAGGAGCAGGCGAGATCTTCCATTATGGAGGCTCGACTTCGCGTTGGGGCGAGCTCCAATATTGGGATTTATATGCTCCAGCCCTACATCCGTCGTTACAAGGAGCTGGGCGTAGGGCCCGAGGTGGATGTGGTAATAGATTCCAATCCGACTATTGCACGGCATTTATCGGACGGTGAGCTGGACGTGGCGATTATGGAGTGGTGGCATGATCTACCCGGATTCCATGCTCAGGCGTGGCGTAACGAGCCCGTTGTTCTAATCGTTCCGCCTGGTCACCCGTTAGCCCGTCGAACCGATATCGACCGCGATACGCTGTCTAACATGGCTCTGATCGGCGGCGAACCCGGCACCGGCACTGGCCGGCTTTTGGCGACCTACTTCGGTGAGCATGGGCCATTTCCGACGGTATCTATGCAGCTGGGTAGCACCGAAGCCGTCAAGCAAGCGGTTAAGGTCGGACTTGGCGCATCGTTGGTGCTTGAAAGTTCTGTACGGGAGGAGGTCCAAAATGGAAGTCTGGTGGCTATTCCCGTGAGTGAGCCTGGCCTTAGCAAGGAGCTGATGGTGATTTATCCGAGCAGCCTGGACAAACACAGGCCAGTATACTCGTTTGTTGGGCATCTCTGTGAATAGCTATTGGGTCCACCTCACGCATATCTAGCTGGGAATGCAGATACTGAGCCTCACGCTCACTTCGACAACGCAGTATTCCGTCATCTGCATATCGGCAGAATGGGATATCCGGATGACGAACGGTCAGCCAACGATCCAATGCATAATGCAGAAACAGGTTTGCCAGAACTGGCGATAACGGGCCACCTTGTGGTGTGCCAACGTTCCGTCGTTCCTGCTTACCATCTTTCGTCTGCATCGGTGCCGTTAGCCAGCGCCTCACATACAGCAGCACCCAGGATTCAGAGCAATGGTGGTCAAGGGCCTTAAGCAATAGCTCATGATCAATATGATCAAACAAGCCACGGATGTCATACTCCAGCACCCAGTCCCTTTCCCAGCACCGCTTTCGCGTGATCGCAAGCGCATCATGCGGGGATTTCCCGCGCCGATACCCGTACGAGTCCACATGAAAGACAGGTTCCAGGATAGGTTCCAGCGTCATAGTAACCACAGTTTGCGCTATACGATCGCTAACCGTGGGTACCCCGAGCAATCTTTCTCCTCCACTTTTCTTCGGAATTGGAACTGCTTTGACGGACGGTGGGAAATAGCTGCCGGACGACATCCGATTCCAAATTAGATAGAGGTTCTTACTTAAGTCTCGATCAAAGTCCTGAATCGTCTGGCCATCTACACCGGCCGCACCTCGATTTGATTTAACGCGCTGATACGCCTTCCATACCTGGCGCTTGGAATTTTTTTCTCTAATTGCGGAAATACCGAAATTAGATAAAACACAGCACGCCCCTCAGTTAGTAATATGGCTGCATTGTTAATATTCGAGGTTGTGCCCATGGCTAATAATCACAAGGTAATGACAGTTCGCGTAGATCAGCTGATTCTTTCACCTGAACTATCCGTTGACTATCGTCACGTCTTGACCAGTTTGCGATATCGATCGAACAGCTTTTCTTCCATCCCCCATGACATTCTTCTTGAATTCATTATGGCCCACCCACCAATTGGGTATATGGATGGCGAATACTTTCACGTGATTAGCAATATCAGAACACTCGGTATCAAACCCTTCTTACCAGAAAATGCTCAGATTCGAGTTATAGTAGATGAGACTCTCTGTCAGTCCGACATTGAGCTTATTTCAGTGCAGAGAGAATTGTTCAACTTGATCGTTTTCAGTATGAATGGACAGATGTTTGCGAGCGCATTAGCAGGTTTGTGGGATGTATCAGCCAATGCCAGATTTAAAAAAATAAAGCCATTTACTAATGGGTTCGAAAGTAAGCGAACATCATTTATAATGTAGGCTCCGTTCGCCAAGCTTATCGGATATTTACACACATGCGCCACGATGACGGTCGTAAACTTGATCACAAAACATTAGAAGCCATTCGCGTTCGCGCCGTTCAACGGGTCATGGATGGCGAGAGTCCAGAAGTCGTCATCAAAGCGCTGGGGATGAGCCGAGCACGAATCTATGAATGGCTGGCTGCCTACCGCGAGGGTGGCTTTGACGCGCTCAAGGCCAAGCAGATTTCCGGTCGTCCCAAGAAACTGAGCGGTGCTCAGATCCGGGAGCTGTATATCTGGATAACGACCTTTACGCCGGACCAGTTGAAGTTTGATTTTGCCCTGTGGACTCGGGGCCGAGTGCGTGAGCTCATCCGGCAAAAGTTCAACGTCCGGTTAAGCGATGTCTCGGTCGGTCGTCTGCTTCGAAACCTGGGGCTGACGCCTCAGAAACCCCTGCATCGGGCCTACCAGCAAAAGCCAGAGGCCGTGAAACAATGGAAAGAAGAGACCTACCCGGAAATTCGCAAGGAAGCAAAAAAAGTCGGCGCCACCATCTATTTCGGCGATGAAGCCAGCATTCGGTCTGATTATCACAGTGGCACCACCTGGGCACCCAGGGGTGAAACTCCGATCATCCGTAATACGGGCAGTCGCTTCAGCATCAATCTGATCTCGGCCATCTCGCCTCGCGGCGAGCTTCGCTTTAAGACCATTCAGGGCAACATGAACACCGATGCGTTTCTTGGTTTCCTCAAGGCTCTGGTGCAAGACGTTGACAAGCCGGTTTTCCTGATCCTCGATAACCACCCGGTTCATCATGCTCGTCGGGTTCGAGACTATGTTGAGAGTCTCGACGGCAAGCTCAGGTTGTTCTTCCTGCCGCCGTACTCGCCGGAGCTGAATCCTGACGAGTCTGTTTGGGGCTATATCAAATACCATCACGTCGGTAAAAAGATCATTAACAGCAAAGAACAACTTCGGAGCACTGTTTACCGGCAGCTTCGACGTTTGCAAAAATTGCCACGACTATTGAAATCGTTTTTTGGCCATCCGGATTTGGCTTATATCTCCGGGTAATGTTCGCTTACTTTATTTCGAATTAGTAAGTGAAAGCACCTGCATCAACGGTGCCGGGGGTTTCTGATACAACAACGCTGGTATCGTTCGCAAATAACGGATCTGGCGCTGGAGGTGTCACAATTCCAGACGTATTCGATCTGATTAAAGTTTCATCTGAATTGCTGTCATTCACCAGCTCTATAGTCGTGGCCGCCGCGAGAGTCGGTAGTGATGTGGCAAACAATAAAGCTGCAAAGATCTAACGTAATGGTCTTATCTGTCTCATAATATTCCCCTAAGAGCTGATATTCATTCGCGTACCCGCTATTGGAATTAAC
>ERZ1027208.70-NODE-70-length-53896-cov-40.731246_pt1 | contig 53896 bp, 45 predicted proteins | sample MGYA00520867_ERZ1027208 | MGnify/ENA primary metagenome ERZ1027208 (study PRJEB33311, sample SAMEA4378413) | marine metagenome | biome: Marine biome; feature: Fjord; material: Water | collected 2014-07-20T08:00:00Z/2014-07-... | depth 75 m ... | reverse complement strand
TGACTTACTAGAACCTTTAACTAAGGTCTATGGCGTTATTGAACGTAGACAAACGTTGCCGATATTATCGAATGTTTATCTGTCTATCCATGATGGTGTTTTAACACTACTGGGAACGGATTTAGAAGTTCAAGTAATGGCTAAAAAATCAGTACCTTCTCAAGAAACATTTAAAACAACGATACCGGCTAGAAAATTACTGGATATTTGTCGCTCACTGCCTGACGATTCAGTTATAAGCTTTAACTTTAATGACGATAAGGTCATTATAAAATCAGGAAAAAGTCGTTTTAACCTTAGAACACTTGCAGCGGAAGAGTACCCACTTTTTGATGAACTTAACTATACCGACGAGGTATTGATACCCCAATCAACACTTGTTAAAGCCTTTAGTAAAACGACTTTTTGTATGGCCCAACAAGATGTTAGGTATTATTTAAATGGCCTTATGCTTGAGATAGTTGCTGGAGAGTTAAAAATAGTTGCTTCAGATGGGCATCGTTTAGCCTTTTCAAAAAACTCACTCGAAGGCCAAACTAAAAATGTGCAACAGGTTATTATCCCAAGAAAAGCGGCTCACGAAGTACTTAAGCTAGTTGATAAATATGAAGGCGACGTTGATTTAAAAATAGGAAAAAACAATATTAAAATCACCCTTGATGGTGTGGAGCTAAATGCAAAGCTAATAGATGGGCGTTTCCCAGATTTCAGTAATATCGTTTCAGATGAAAGCAAGCATTCGTTAAGTGTTGATAAAATAGCTTTTAAATCGGCGTTATCGCGCGTATCTATATTATCGAATGAAAAATACAAGGGCATACGGTTAGACTTGTCTGACCAGTTAATGACCATTAATGCAAATAACCCAGAGCAAGACGAGGCGGAAGAGGAAGTTATTGCTGATTACACAGGCGAACCTATTAGCATGGGTTTTAATGCCAGCTACCTAATGGATGCACTTAATGTTATCGAGTCAGATATGGTGCATATTTCTTTTACGGACACCAATAGTAGCTGTTTATTACAAAACCCAAATGATGATAGTTCCTGCTTTATTATTATGCCAATGCGCATATAACCCGTTTTTGTATGAGTTTAGTTGATGTTCATATCAAAGGGGTTAGGAATATTGATACGGCTCAACTCAAACTATCGGGAGGGCTAAATATAATTATTGGGCCCAATGGTAGTGGTAAAACAAGTGTTTTAGAGTCTCTTTACTTGCTTAGCAGGGCAAGGTCATTTAGAACACATAATATAAAAAAGGTTATTAATAGGTCTCAGCAGCACCTTATGGTGTATGCACAATTAAGCCACCTGGCAGTACAGCATAAACTAGCCGTTAAAAAAGACAGCTCAAGCACTATCATAAGAGTTGATGGTAAGAGTCAGAAAAAATCATCTGAATTATCGCGCCTATTTTATGCACATTTAATCCGCCCAGAATCTCAAACCTTGCTTGAGAGTGGCTCAGCACCAAGACGGTCTTTTATTGACTGGGGTGTGTTTCACGTGAAACATGAGTTTATTGAAGTTCACAAGCGATTTAATCAATTTTTAAAGCAGCGGAATAAGTTACTAAAACTTAAGCAATTAGATACTTTAGATAGTTGGGATAATAAACTATCTGAATGCGGTATACTGTTAAGTAATGAGCGCGAAAAATACATTCAAAAACTTGAAGCCTCTCTATTAGAGATAACAAGGGTAGTGATGAATGAAACTGGTTTTAGTATTCGTTACCTAAAAGGCTGGGAGAAAGAAGCATCGCTTTATGAGGCGTTAAGTAAAACTAAAATGCGTGACACGCAGTTTGGTTATACAACAGTTGGCCCTCAAAAGTCTGATTTTCGTATTATCTTGAATAAATTACCCGTTCAAGATTACCTTTCAAGAGGGCAGATGAAGTTATTGATTATTTCTTTGTATTTAGCTCAAGTTAAAATAATGAGCGAGATAAGCACAAAGTCAGTATGTGTTTTAGTGGATGACTTGGCCGCAGAGTTAGATGCGGAAAGCTTTAAAAAAATCATGTTGTTTTTAATTAATATGAAGACACAGGTGTTTTTAACGACAACCAATAAAGATTTATTTTTAGAGTACATTGAAATAAATGATTCAAAAGTGTTTCACGTGAAACATGGGAAAATTGAACAAGAGGAACACTAAGTGAGTGAAGATAAAAAAGAACAAACCTACGACTCTTCCAATATTCAGGTTTTAAAAGGCTTGGATGCCGTACGCAAAAGACCGGGTATGTACATTGGGGACACGGATGATGGTTCTGGCTTGCATCACATGGTGTTCGAGGCAGTTGATAATTCTATTGATGAAGCGCTGGCAGGCCATTGTTCGGAAGTAGGAGTTATTATTCATGGTGATAACTCAGTGACTATCACTGATGATGGTCGCGGTATACCTGTGGATATTCATCCTGATGAAGGTCGTTCAGCCGCAGAAGTTATTATGACCGTGTTGCACGCCGGTGGTAAGTTTAATGATAATGCTTATAAGGTATCAGGTGGGTTACACGGTGTTGGCGTATCGGTGGTTAATGCCTTGTCTGATGAATTGGAACTGACAATTAAGCGAGAAGGCCATGTTCATTACCAAAAATACCAAAATGGTGAACCGGTTGAGGCGCTAAAAGTTATTGGTGACTCTGATAAAACGGGTACCAGCATACGTTTTAAACCAAGTGTTAATACCTTTAGTAGTATTGAATTTCATTTTGATTTATTGGCAAAGCGTTTACGTGAATTATCGTTTTTAAATTCAGGTGTACGTATTCGCTTATCAGATGAGCGAACAGCCAACGAAGAAGTGTTCGAGTATGAAGGCGGTATTCAAGCTTTTGTTACCCACCTTAATAAAAACAAATCACCTATTCACGAGAAGATTATTTATATCAACGTAAATAAAAATGACGTAAACGTTGAAGTGGCCTTGCAATGGAATGATTCGTACCAAGAAAATATTTTTTGCTACACGAATAATATTCCACAGCGTGATGGCGGTAGTCATTTAGCGGGTTTTCGCTCAGGTTTAACTCGAACACTTAATCAGTTTATAGAAAACCATGGTTTGGCTAAAAAGCAAAAAGCTACCACCTCTGGCGATGATGCACGAGAGGGCTTAACCGCTGTTTTATCGGTTAAAGTGCCCGACCCAAAATTCTCATCACAAACAAAAGATAAATTGGTATCATCGGAAGTTAAGCCGATTGTAGAGTCATCCTTATCTGAATTGCTAAACGAGTTTTTATTGGAAAACCCATCAGAAGCGAAGGAAATTGCCAATAAAATGCTCGAAGCCGCCAGAGCAAGAGATGCAGCCAGAAAAGCACGTGAAATGACGCGCCGTAAATCAGCTTTAGACATTGCTGGCTTGCCAGGTAAACTGGCCGATTGCCAAGAGAAAGACCCTGCCTTATCTGAAATCTTCCTAGTGGAGGGTGATTCAGCGGGTGGTTCGGCCAAGCAGGGGCGTGATCGGCGCACCCAGGCAATACTGCCATTGAAAGGTAAGATTTTAAATGTAGAGAAAGCACGCTTTGACAAAATGATCTCCTCTGATGAAGTGGGAACATTAATTACTGCTTTAGGTTGTGGGATTGGTAAAGAAGAATATAAGCCGGAAAATCTTCGCTACCATAAAATCATTATCATGACCGATGCGGATGTCGATGGTTCACACATCCGTACCTTATTACTTACTTTTTTCTACCGTCAAATGCCTGAACTGGTTGAAAATGGAAATATTTACATTGCACAGCCACCGCTCTATAAAGTTAAAAAAGGCAAGCAAGAGCACTACGTAAAAGACGATAACGAACTTAATAGTTACCTATTACAACTAAGCCTACAAAAAGCCAGTTTAGTGGTTAATGAAAGTAGCCCAGTTATTGCAGGGTTAGCGTTAGAAACACTTGCAAAAGAACACCTACAGATAGAAAGCATGATAGCTAGACTATCGGGCCGTTACGACGAATTAGTGCTTAATAAATTACTCGTATCGACAGAGCTGCAACTCGACATAAGTCAGCAGGATATTGAAGCATGGTTAAGTGGCTTAGAAGTGGATTTAAATGCAGTAGAAACAAGTGCAACTGTTTACACCTTAGGGGTTGATTACGAAGAAGAGGGTAAATGGGTCATCAAAGGCTCAACCATTTCTCATGGGGTTGAAAAACAATTTGAAATGACCTCTTTGTTTTTTAAATCAGCAGAATACAAAAAACTCGTTCATTTTGGCAACACCGTAAGTGACTTATTCGAAGAAGGTACAGCACTGGCCATCGGTGACAAAAAAACTGAGGTATCAAGTTTCAAAGAAGTGTTCGGACTGTTAATGAAAGAAGCGCGTAAAGGTCAGCAGATTCAACGCTATAAAGGTTTGGGTGAAATGAATCCAGAACAACTGTGGGAGACCACCCTAGATGCCGATAACAGACGTTTGCTACAAGTAAGAATTGAAGATGTGATCAGCGCTGATGAAGTATTCACAACCCTAATGGGTGATGAAGTAGAACCAAGACGTGACTTCATCGAAAAAAATGCCTTGGAAGTATCTAATTTGGATGTTTAGAACTGGTTGAACATTAGAAGCTTTAAAAAGGCTTAGGTGAAAATACTTCATCTAAGCCTTTTTTACGAAATAGAGCTAATCAGTATTTTTTAAATACAAACCAAACCGGACTACTTGTATTGAATTTGATCTATTTAAAACTATTGGTTAAAAGCCATAAAAAAAGGAGAAGCTTGGAAAGTAAAAATGAAATCTCCTTGAGATGTGTCTAATCGTGCTTTTATGGATGACCTACTAACCCGTAAAGAAGGCTTGTATTTGATGCTCAGAAAGCGTTACAGGCGAGGGTTTTTCTTGGGAGTGTAAAATATATTCAAGGTAATATCGAATAGGGTAAATTCCCCCAAGTGATTTTCATTTATTCAGAGTTTATAACTCACTATTGGTCACTAATATTCAAAAAGATTCAGTTGTGCGCTGATAAAGATCTGAAGGAGGGTGTAATGTCTATAAGGGTTAACGACCAAGTATGTGAAAAAGTATTGTGAGGACATAAAACTCATGCTGGAGAAGTAGGGTTCGCTTATATTAAAGCTATGCTAGAATCACCGATTAATCTTAAATAGAACAAGCTAAAGGAAGGTATTGTAAAATGAACGGTATATCACAAAAAAAACTCCAACCATTTTCTAAAAAAGAACGTTTTTTTACGAGCTTTATGAGTCTCGCCTTAGTCATGCTTTCATCCCTTCCTGCAACAAAGGTTTATGCCAGTGGTGTAAATATGGAAGGGCTTGGAGTTCGAGCAATGGGTATGGGAAGCGCATTCATTGGTTTGGCAGACGATGCCTCTGCAGTATTTTGGAATCCTGCCGGTTTAAGCCAATTAAAAGGTAGTGGCTATACTGTCGGTGTCTATTCAATGACAGCAGCGGTTGATGCTAAGAATGGCGTTTCAAATAATTTCGGTCCTGATTACGACCCTAATAAAGGTGATCTTTTTCCAGCTTTTAACGTTGGCGAACCTGATCACTTTGATGATGAGGATGAGTTTTGGTTAGGGGCGGCGACGATGCCTTCTTTTCTTATCTTTAAGAATTATGGTCGCTACACACTTGCAGGTGGTGTCTTTGGTGTAGGCGGAGCATACTCAAGCTATAACGATAAAATTTATGACCCTACCCACAATGCAGAAATTGAAGCAGATGTTTTTGCGGTTCTGGGTATGTTTAGTGTGAATGGTTCTATCGGTTACCAAGTGACTGAAAAGTTAAGTGTTGGCTTTGGCGTTGACATGCTAGTTAATATTTGGAGAGGCGATGTCCATAAAGACTATGTCACCAACTCTCCTGCTGGCTCTCCTGACGCTGCTTGGAACTATAACTACGATGCCCAAATACGTAAGTGGGGCTATGGTTTTCAAGGTAATTTTGGCATGCTCTACAAATTTAACGAACAATGGAGCGTTGGTGCAACCTACCGTACGGGTAGTAACATAACACTAAAGGGTGATACCAGGGTTAGCCTTAAAGGTGGTGGTGACTTTATTAATGGTGTTAATGGTGGAAATGAAGTTAATGAAAAAAGTGGTGGGCATACTGATTTTGAATATGGTGAGTCATGGGGTGTCGGTGTTGCATACAAGCCAACAAAAAAATTAACCTTTACCTATGATTACCGTGAAAATAACTGGACTGACTTTAATTGGCCCGGCTCTAATGCTAAGTTTGATGACCCTGGTGTAATTTTACAAAATACGGATGAAGACCCAGGCTGGAATCGTGCTCACGGTTATAGCATTGGCACAGAATACCTACTAAATAACAAAATAACCTTACGAGCAGGTTATACAAATGAATCATCGGGTGTTCCTTCTGAGTTTGAGAACCCTGCAACCATCACTCTTGGCGATATACAAATTGCCAACGTAGGCATGGGTATACAATACGAAACATGGAAAGTTGACGTCCTAGTGGGCACCATGTGGGGCGGAACTGGATATGGTGTTGACCACACTTGCTATGACTTTGGTATTAGTTTTATGCGAATGCTTTAACTACTTCCTATGAAAAACCCTAGATGCTTCTAGGGTTTTTTTTGCATGTTAATTATAACTGTCTATATAACGTGCAACACCCAAACCGCCAGAAAACCTGAATAGAGTGCTGAAGTGAGCAGTTGAACCCATTGGGGAAAAAGCAGAGGTTATGCAGGATTTAGTAACTGTGTAGGCAGCACAGCTCCAACCGTTAAAGCAGGCGTTCATATTGTTCGACCACGTCACTTTATGGCTAAGCATGAGTTTGCTCGATAGACTCAAATAGATTTCAATTCAACCATTCATGTCTAGCTATTCGAAAATTGTTCAATATACGCATTTTGAATTGGCTTACCTGACTGAATATAAAGTAATTTAACCTGGTGTCTTTCGAGCAGTCTTTGTGGGCTTGACCGATATACTCTGGCTCGCAGTACAAAGGTGTCGTTAGTGGTTTGCCTCCTCATTCGATGATCTTTTCCAACAGTCTAAGAACGCGCACTTGGCATTGAAAGATTGACATCAACAGCTAGTCCTTCACGGTTAATATTACTAGGGCAATACCTTTGACTCCGACATTCATGTTTCATCAATGGAACAGTAAGTTGGGAGGCTACTTACTGCATTTAAATTATCGCTTATATAAGCCATCTACCTAACGTGGCTAATCACTTTTGAACGACTCAGTGTCTTAGGCCAACCTCTTTTAATAGGGTATCTTGGTTTGATTCGTAAGTTTGCCGATAACTCTCTGACAATCAGATTGGTACGCTTTTGGTCCAGTCATGGCCTTTAGTTAGGATTATATAAAAAGCAAAAACCTAAACTGCCAGTATTAATGAGCAGGGTTTAACCTGAAAATCCAAACAACCATTGAATTATTTTAAGTAGATCACTAACTTTATTGATACTAAAAGCTAACGCCCATAAATAAGCAAACAAACGGTTACCGCCTTGCGATACCTCACGACGATGAGATGGATTCAAGATTGAGCCTGCCATGCTTCATTGGGTATTTTGCTAACACTTCCTTAATTACTTCGGCGGTTAAATTTTCTTCAACACTCACCTTTTAAGTTACAGGTTTTTATCATCAAGCTATTTAATCCGTTTGCTAAGCGACGAATTAATACCACTATAATTGGAGCAGCATTTATAGAGCTCCGTCGTACCAATACCGTGTTCAAGATATTAATTTGGAATGCTGTAGCCAGCGTCACTTTTTTAAAGGTTAACAGGATTTGACTATCGGTATGCTTTAATTTACTCGTCGGAAACACCTTTGTTTAAGTATAAAACTATCTACTTAAAGTGCCTTGGGTTTATAGAGAAGGTTACAAAAACACCTGCATCATATTGAGTGTTAAAAACACACAAATATAAGCATAAAACCCCCAATCGGAAAAATTCACTGGAAATTAAAACCTATTTGCGCCTAAGAGCCCCTTAGTGGCTATTTACCGCTAATTGTTAAACTGTTAGTAGTGTAAGCATCGATTTAACGCTCACGCGAGCTTATATAGGGGCTATTTTCTTTTGAAAATGAAATATTTGCATGGTTAAGCCTTGTTCACATAAATAATAAAATTTTTAGGGAAAGCTTAAACATAATTTGTCCATTAAAACTTTAATCTACGATCAATCATTGAATAGCATTAAAACGAGAACCAGCCGTTTTTAAAATGTTCTTTTGTTATTAAAAAGAAATAACTGTCTATAAATTACTCCAAAATAAATATTGTTAAGTGGGTAATAAGCAAACAAATATGACTCTTGTATTTTTTTGTATAATTAGTAAACTTTTGCTTATTGCTAATATTTGGATAATTTAATGGGTACTGCTATGACAGTGCTTTGACGCTTTATTAGTTAAATAAAAATGCTTTAGGTTATTATTAAATCAATAGTTAAATGAGCTTCGAGAAGCGAAACCTTTAGCTGTTTAGTCGTCCTTTTTAATATTAAAATTATTGATTCTATAAGCCAATGTTGATGGTTTTAGACCTAGTAATTTGGCAGCACCACGATCACCTGAAATTTTCCATTTGCTTTTCTCTAGGGCTTTAATGGTATTAGCGCGTTCGAGTGAGCGAATGTCATCAGTTCAGAGTGTGACGTGTCAGGGGTGATTCTTTCTATAAAAAATTCTTTATTAATGATCGACAGAGCTAGTTCTAACAGAAGTTTTTTGCCAATCGAAGGTATGACAGCACGCTCGATGACGCTTTTTGGTTCACGAATATTTCCAGGCCAATAGTGACTATCTACCGCAAGAACACCGTGATTTTTATCAACAACTGCCTTATATATTAGCAGGGCATACTGATAGCAACGGTTGGCCTTGAGCTTAGAGGTTGTTTAATCAATCTTCACTGTTGGTATCAACATAGCCAGAGGTGTTAAATATTAAAGCTAAGGCAATGCTGGGTGACCCTGGCTCAACTCATTAAACGAGGGGTTATGGGTTGGTTTATTGGGTATTGAACTGGAAACGAGGACACGAAACCGAATTTCAGCACACATAGACAAGGTATCAGAGCCGGGGTTTTAGTTAGGCATCAACCAGTCGTTAAGTCTGAGCCGCGCCGCAAGTTATATTATGAGTGAACATTGCTTTAGCCGTTAACGATGTCTTGTAAAAGTTGATAATTAGTTTTTAGATTATTAATGAGTTTAATGTAGAATGTCAAAGGAATTGCAATTTTTAAAAAGGGAGTTAATCATGAAGGTAATTAAGAACATAGCTGCTATTTTAGCGGCATCCGCTTTATTGGTAGGTTGTGCCAGTGTAGAAAAACAAAGTTGGCAGAATTGTGCATTAGCTGGAGCCGCTATTGGCGGTGCAGCAGGAGGGTTTGGTGATGACCATGACCACGAGGATGCGGTATTAAGTGCTATTGGTGGCGCGGTTATTGGCGGTACAATTTGTGCGTTAATGGCTGATGAACCTAAGCCAGTGGTTGTACCTAAAGATTCTGACAATGATGGTGTAGCTGATAGTATTGATGAGTGCCCAACAACACCAGCGGGTGCAGCAGTAGATAATAAAGGCTGTGCATTAGATTCTGATAACGATGGCGTAGCTGATTATAAAGATCAATGCCCTAATTCAAAAGCGAATGCGGTGGTGAATGAGCTAGGTTGTGTTGCTCCATTTGTACTGGAGGGTGTTAACTTTCATACAAATTCTGCAGACTTAACTGAAGCGGCTAAGGCTATTTTAGTGCCAATAGCGCTAGCGCATAGTACACACCATGCTGATGTAAGCTTATTAATTAGTGGTCACACTGATTCACAAGGTGCTAGTGCTTATAATCAAGATTTATCAGAACGCCGTGCAGCAGCAGTTGTTGCATTTATGATTGAACAGGGCTCTTCTGCAACTAAATTAACATCGGTTGGTTTTGGTGAAGATAAAGCGATTGCTGATAATGCGACGAAAGAAGGTCGTGCACAAAATCGAAGGGTTGAATTAAGCGTTAAATAAACTTAACGTACCTAATAAGAAACGGGGCTTTTGCCCCGTTTTTTTTGATTAAAATTAATACACAAATATTAATGGCACACGTTAAATAACCGATGGCCGTTGTTCAATTAGGTTTTCTTCTTTGAATACAGCCAAGCCCCAAGGGTTAAACAGCTATATATGCTGGCAGTAAAGAGTATTTGTTGCGGTTGGTAGGTAAATTCATAATATAAAATAGCCAGTGTTCCAGCCAGTAAGCCAAAAGATGCCGGTACGATAATGCCTAAAGAGGAGCCTGTTAAATGGCGGACTTTATAATTTGCATAGGTCATAAGTATGGATACAAATAAAAAGGTGATACTAGCAAATTCAAGAATAAGCTCTAGATTACCAATTAATACAAGAAGTATGGCTAGAAAGGCGATGCCGATAATGGCAAAAACAGGGATAGAATTCAATTTTTTGGATAGGAAACCGGGTAAGTAATGGTCTTTTGCAATGACTGAAACCTGCCGTGAGGCACCAAATAAGGTACCGCTAATAGCGCTGCTAGTGGCTAATAATGCACCTAGAATGACCAAATCTGTTCCCCAATGACCCAATATTTTTTCAGCGCCAGCGGCAAGCGCGTATTCCTTGTTCTCAATAATATCATCAAAGGGAATGGCTAAAATAGCCCCTAGTGAGATAACGATATAAATAAGAATGCAAAGCAGTATGGCAGTATAAATAGCCTTTGGGATACTTTTATCCGGCCTATCCATTTCATTAACGGCATTAATAACCAGTTGAAAACCTTCATAGGCTACAAATGTAATGGACGCAACAATGAAGATGGAGAAGATATTGATACCGTCACCAGATGGGTGGTGATTAGTTAGGAGAGCTGGAAGGGTTGTTTGACTATTATTGATAAGCACAAAAGAGATTACTACCAAAATAATCAACTTACTATAAACCATAATATCTTCAATTTTGCCCATACCTTTTACGCTCCACACATTTATAACGGTAAAGGCCAGAATAACCAATGCTGCGACAGATTTTCGAGCCCACTCATTATTGGCAAAACTGGAGGCGCTAAGAGCGTATGAAGAGAAGGTGTAGGCATAGAGTGCAATGGTACTAATATAGCCAAATATGACCCACCAGCCAACAAGCGATGCGGCAAAATGAAAGTCTGGAAAGGTTCTTTTATAGAAAGAGTAGCTTGCACCTTCGTCTTTATAATAAATGCCAAGTTTCACATAGGAGTAAGCAGCTAGTAGAGCAAGCAACCCACCTAGAGCAATGGCAAAAGGTGTGTAAGCACCAACCATTGAGACGGAAATTCCCAGAATAGTAAAAATTCCACCACCGACCATTCCGCCTAGAGCGATTGCAATAAGCTCGGGTATGCCAAGAACTTTGTTGCGTTTCCTATGGATTAATTTATGGTTGCTCATTATCTTGCCTAATATCCTTACTGCTCGTTTAGGTGGAGGTTTTTTTACTCCCTTATCTAAGCATACCTGATGGGCATATTTTTTACTTTATTGTGATATCACCTAAGTTGGCTAGCAACCCCTTATGCTGGGCATTAAGAGGGCTTATATTGTAAAAATGGTAGGGAAATGAGGGTGAGTCTATAAAGACTTTTGGGTGACTGAGACTTGTCTACTTATCGTCTCAAGCTTTAGCAGCAGGCATAAAAAAGGCCGCTGTGGTAGCGGCCTTTAGTTAAAGAAGAGACATTATTTAATGAATAACATTTCTTGGTATTTAGAGAGAGGCCATAGTTCATCAGCTACGCTTAACTCTAGTGAGTCAGCGTGAGAACGAACAGCACTCATGAGACCACAGATGTCATTAGCACAATACTGTAAATGTTCTTCAGTTGATGCAAAATCTTCTTTCTCAGCGGCAATGCTAAGCTTATTAACAGCTTCGAGCATGCCATTAATATCAGTGGCAACTTCTTTCGCAATGCTGTTGTCTAGCTCTAGACCCAGGTCAATAGCACTTGCATTAGCAAGTGATAAGTCTGATAAGTAGCGTGAGGCACTTGGATAGATGAGCGTTTTTGCCATATCAACCATAAGCTTTGCTTCTACATTAATGGACATAATGTATTGCTCTGAGTACACTTCAAAGCGGCTATCAAGTTCAAGGGGTGACAAGACACCGGTGGTTTTGAAAAGCTCCTTAATAGAGGCTTCGCGAAGAGCAGGAAGTGCATCGGCTGTTGTAGGAATGTTTTTAAGTCCACGTTCTTCTACAGCGGCTTTATGCCACTCACTTGAGTAACCATCGCCACCAAATATGGCATTACCGTGCTCGTCCATCATGTCTTTAAGGACAGCGATAACAGCTTCTTGTTGGTTTCCTTTTGTTAATGCCACTTCGAGCTTGCCAGCAAGCCATTCTAGTGAGTCTGCTAGTATCGTATTTAAAGCCACTAACGGGCCAGATACCGACTGTGAAGAGCCGACTGCGCGGAATTCAAAACGGTTACCAGTAAAGGCAAAAGGTGATGTTCTGTTACGATCACCAGGGTCACGCTCAAAATTAAGAATTTGGCTTAAGCCTAGGTCCATAACACCACCATCTACGCTAGCGGTTAGTTTGCCATCCTTAATGTCGCTGAAGACTTTTTCAAGCTGTTCACCAAGGTAAACTGAAATAATGGCTGGAGGTGCTTCATTGGCGCCTAAACGATGGTCATTTCCAACGGATGCAATAACAGCACGTAATAACGGCCCAAATTTATGAACGCCCCTAATAACTGCGCCACAGAACAATAGGAAGTTTAAGTTATCGTGAGGTGTTTTTCCTGGGTCGAGTAAATTCCCTTGGGTTGCATTGCCAACAGACCAGTTAACGTGTTTACCCGAGCCATTAATACCCGCAAAAGGCTTTTCGTGTAACAAGCAAGTGAAGCCATGTTTTTTGGCTGTTAGTTGTAATAACGTCATCATCAGTTGCTGATGATCGGCAGCAAGGTTTGCTGCTTCGAAGTAAGGGGCAATTTCAAACTGCCCAGGCGCAACTTCATTATGGTGGGTTTTGGCAGGAATACCTAGGCGGTATAGCTGGTCTTCAAAATCCTGCATAAAGACTTGAACGCGAGGAGGAATAGCACCGAAGTAGTGGTCATCAAACTCTTGACCTTTGGCTGATGGTGCACCAAATAGTGTGCGGCCGGCCAATAAAAGGTCTGGTCGAGTGTTTGCAAAATTCGTATCAACTAAAAAGTACTCTTGTTCAGCACCACAGCTAGAGTTAAAGGGGGCTATATCCGTTTCACCCATAAGAGTTAAAACTTTGTTAGCGGCCTTATCCATTGCTGCATTAGCGCGTAATAATGGGATTTTTTTATCTAATGATTCTCCAGTCCAAGACATGAAGACACTTGGAATCATAAGTGTGGCACCATTATCGGTATGCAGAATATAAACAGGGCTTGTTGGATCCCATGCCGTGTATCCACGTGCAGCATTGGTCATTCGAATGCTGCCATTAGGGAAAGATGAGCCATCTGGTTCACCTTTTATTAATAGGCTGCCTGTGAACTCTGTAATGGATGCGCCATCAGAGTTAGTAATAATGAAACCGTCATGCTTCTCGGCGGTGATATTGGTCAGTGGGTAGAAAATATGAGAGAAGAACTTAGCGCCTTTTGCTAATGCCCAATCTTTCATGGCGGCAGCAACAACGTCTGCAGTGTTTGAATCTAATGGTTCGCCAGTTTGCATGGTTTTTTTCATGGCTTTAAAGGCGGTTTTAGACAAAGACTCTTCCATGGTCGTTAGGTTGAACACGTCACAACCCCAAATTTCTTTTAAGGGTTTAGTTGGTTCAGTCGCTAACGTTTCACGGTTAGTTATTTGGTAAATCGCCTGTAGGCGTGCTTCATTTCCACTCATTTAAACGTCCTTTGGTAAATTAAAAAAATTGTAGAAAACCTTTCGACTAATATCGGCTAAGATGAAAAGACCAACATTAGGAAATGCCGCGTAAGAACCCCTACGCTTAACTGTATAAGTACATAAGCAAAAAATGAGCCAATGACTATTATTATAAAAAGGCTTGTATTCACTGATTCTATCGTTAAAACGACAGAGTAAGTCTAAAATAATAGACTGGAGCAGTGTAAAAGAATAAATACGCACTTAAATAGTGCACAAGCACCAAATCAGTGCGGGACGTATTCTGAAAAAGTCACTACGTGATAATACACCTAAATTTTATAATTTAGGATGCTAAATGGGTGTAAATAGGCGATATTCTATAAAGGTGAAATAGGGGTATGCCAACAGGAGAACATAATGGATGAGACGGGATTGATTAAGAAAAGTAGTCGTGAGGGTACAGCGAAAATTATTTACATTCTATATTTGGTCAGTACGGTATTCGGTATAACGGGCATCATCGGGTTAGTGATGGCCTATATGAACCGAGGTGAGGCCCCCGTATGGTTAGAAAGCCATTACCAATTCCAGATACGAACCTTTTGGATAGGTATGCTTTATATGCTAGCGGGTTTTCTGTTGACCTTTATTTTAATTGGCTACTTGGTGTTTTTATTTGCAGTTATTTGGTTAATTATACGTTGTGTTAAAGGCATACAGTTAATCGACAACAAAGAAGCCCACCCATACCCAGAAAGCTGGATGTTTTAATCGCTATCGGTATGATTGATTAAGTTGAAGGGCTGATAATGCGCATCTGCCCTTCTATCCACTGTTCCACCTGTTCATTAAGTTCTCGTGTGGATAAGTCTTGGCTGTTGATCATTTCACCAATACGCACTTGAATCGTGCCGGGGTGCTTTATAAAGGCATTTCTGCGCCAGTACTCACCTGCGTTATGGGCTACTGGAATCACAGGGTAGCCCGACTTTTTAGCCAGCATAGCGCCTCCGGCCATGTACTTTCTTTTTTCACCAGGTGCGGTACGGGTACCCTCGGGAAATATAACTACCCAGCGCCCCGTTTTTAAACGCTCAATACCTTGCTTAACAATTTGCTTAAAGGCACGTGATTTTTGTGAACGATTAATAGCAATCGGTTGGGTTAGTGCTAGCGCCCAGCCAAATAAGGGAATCCATAATAATTCACGCTTAAGCACCCAACATTGCTCGGGGAAAATCGCTTGGAGTGCAAAGGTTTCCCAGGCAGATTGGTGTTTGCAAAAGATAATACCGTTGCCTTTAATATGCTCGGCCCCGATAACGTTAAAGTCGAGCTTACAAATTATTTTAAGTGCTTTGATAACGAGCTTAGCCCAACTGCTGGCGATGCGGTAACGAATCCGGTAGGAAAAGGGGAAGGATAGTAGTACCAGTGGTGCAAAGATGAACAAACTAACGACTTGGAAGCTAAAGAATATAACCGAGCGTAGCCCGAGGATAAAAAGTTTAGCTGAGGATACTTTTTGTGGCGTCATAGAGGGTCTCAAAAATAGGGTAGGGTAACGTGGGGTTTTGTTGCCGAGTTCTCTGGCCTTTACCGGTTAAGACCAGCAAGCCTGTTGCACCCACTTGATCCGCTGCCTGCAAGTCACGCAGGCTATCGCCGATAACGATGGCCTGTGTTAGGTCAATTTGATGATCGGCCGCGAGCCTTGTTAATAGACCCGCTTTGGGTTTACGGCAGGTGCAATTATCTTCGGGTGTATGCGGGCAATAGGCGATGTCACTAATAAGCCCGCCCGCATGATTAATCAAGCTGCACATTTTATGGTGCATATCTTGAAGTGTTTGTAGGCTAAAAAATCCACGCCCAATACCCGATTGGTTGGTGGCAACAAATACGCGATACCCGGCTTGGTGCAGCTGGCTAATGGCTTGAATGCTGCTGTCGATAGCGATCCATTCATCAACACTTTTGACATAGGCATCGCTATCAAGGTTAATAACGCCGTCACGATCAAGAATAATATCGCGCATATTGTGTTGCTCTAAAGTATTGAAATATTAGCTATTTTAATAAAACTAGCATGAATCTTGGCGAGTAAACCTAGGCGCGTATGCTTAAGGTTTTCATCCTCGGCCATAATAAAGACATGTTCAAAAAACGCATCGATAGGGCTTTTAAGCGACGATAGTAACTTTAAGGCATCAATGTATTCATGTTGCTCAATAAGTGGGCTTACTTGGCTTTCAATGCTTTGTAATTGCTGATGCAGCGCGAGTTCTTGGCTGTCTTGTAATAAATGAGCTTGGAACAAGTTGGCAACGTCTTTTGGGGCTTTTTTCAACAGGTTTTGAATACGCTTATTGGCGGCTGCCAAACTGGTGGCTTCGTCCAGTGCCGAAAATTCTTTAACTGCAAAAAGTCGATTCATAAAATCAACCGGTTGCGGGCAATTAACGCTGGCAACGGCGGTAAACTGTTCGGCACTATAACCTTGCGCTAAACAATAACCCTTTAAGCGATCAATCATAAAATTAAAGACCAAGTCGCTGGTTTTATCAGCATCAAAATCGTGGCTAAATTGTGCGCAAGATAGGCTGATCAATTGCTTAAGGTCGAGGCTCAGTTTGTGCTCAATGATAATGCGTAAAACACCCAGCGCGGCGCGGCGTAATGCGAAGGGGTCTTTATCGCCGGTTGGTAATAAACCTACGCTGAAAATCCCTACCAAGGTATCAAGCTTATCGCAGAGCGCAAGCACTTGGCCGGTTTCACTACTGGGTAAGGCACCACCCGATTGCTTGGGCAGGTATTGTTGTTCCAGTGCGTTCGCAACCTCTGGATTTTCGCCATTGTCGGTGGCGTAGTAACGGCCAATAACGCCTTGTAAGCTAGCAAACTCCCCCACCATATCAGTCACAAGGTCGGTTTTGCTAAGTAATGCGGCGCGTGAGGCCAGTGCGCTATCAAAACCCAGTTGCTGCGCGAGTGTTGATGATAATTTTTCAACCCGGCGGGTTTTTTCGCCAACCGAGCCAAGTTTGTGTTGAAACACCACATTGTCTAAGCTGCTAACACGATCGGCAAGGCTAATCTTAAGGTCCTGCTGCCAGAAAAATTCGGCGTCGGCTAAGCGTGGGCTGATAACGCGTTCGTTGCCGCGGCTAACCGAAGCAGGGTTGCTGCTTTGAATATTACTGATGGTAATAAAGTGAGGCAGTAAGGCCCCTTTATCATCCAATACGGGGAAATACTTCTGGTTAATTTGCATGGTGGTGATGAGCACTTCCTTCGGTAAGCTGAGGAAGTGTGCATCAAAATTGCCGGTAACGGCCACGGGGAACTCAACCAATGCGGTAATTTCGTCGAGCAAACTTGGTTCGATATGAGCAACCCCGCCAACCGCAGTCGCGGCTGCAATGGCTTGTCCTTTAATCATCGCTTTGCGTTGCTCGACATCGGCAATCACATAGGCTTCTTTTAGCTGCTGGCAATAACTGCTAGGGCTGTTAATGGTGATATTAGCGGGCGCGTGGAAGCGGTGGCCAAATGATTGGTTTGAACTGCTGACCTCTAAAAAGGTGCTGTTAATAACCGTTTCGCCAAGCATTAATACAGCACTGTGTACGGGGCGTACAAAGGCGGCATTAGAACTACCCCAGCGCATCCGTTTAGCAATGGGTAAGCGGCTTAATGATGTTTCAATAATGCCAGAAATAAGGCTGCTGGTTGCTTGGCCTTGTTCTAATTTGTTATAGGACAGCCATTCACCCTTGTCTGTTTTTAGGGTGCCAAGCTGGTCAAATTCTGCGCCACAGCCACGAGCAAAACCTAATGCGGCCTTACTGGGCTTACCTTCCTTATCGAAAGCGGCGGCCACAGCGGGGCCACGTTTTTCAACCACCACATCAGCTTGGGCGGTTTGTAAGGCTTCAATATGAAGGGTTAAACGGCGCGGAGTGGCGTAGCTATGGCATTTTCCGTAGCTAAGTTTGGCCTCGTCTAAACCGGCGGTAACACCCTTTAATAGGTGATCACGCAGGCTGTTTAAGGTCATCGGTGGTAATTCTTCACAGCCAAGTTCAAATAATAAGTCTGCAGTATTGCTCATGATGAGGCCTCGGTGTTTTTTAACATAGGGAAGCCAAGTGCTTCACGAGAGGCATAATAGGTTTCAGCCACCATTTTAGAGAGCGTTCTTACGCGTAGAATAAAGCGTTGTCTTTCGGTTACTGAAATTGCGTGCCGAGCATCCAGTAGGTTAAAGGTATGAGAGGCTTTTAAAACCTGTTCGTAAGCTGGTAACGCTAAGTTTTTTTCAATTAACAAATTACACGCCGCTTCGCATTGGTTGAATTGTTCAAATAGGGACTCGGTGTCAGCGTGCTCAAAATTATAGGTCGACATTTCCACTTCATTTTGGTGAAAAACATCACCATAAGTGACGGTACCGTTGTCATTTTTTGTCCACACAAGGTCGTACACGCTTTCAACGCCTTGAATATACATCGCAATTCGCTCAAGCCCGTAGGTTATTTCACCACTCACGGGGCGGCAATCTAAACCACCAACTTGTTGGAAATAAGTAAACTGGGTGACTTCCATACCATTTAACCAAACTTCCCAGCCCAGGCCCCACGCGCCAAGCGTTGGTGATTCCCAGTTATCTTCAACAAAGCGGATATCGTGCTCCAACATGTCTAAACCCAAATGCTTTAAGGAACCAAGGTATAAATCTTGAATATCAACGGGTGATGGCTTGATCAGCACCTGAAACTGGTAATAGTGTTGTAAGCGATTTGGATTCTCACCATAACGGCCATCGGTTGGGCGGCGTGATGGTTGAACATAAGCAGTCGCCCAAGGCTCAGGGCCTATGGCCCGTAAAAATGTGGCTGGGTGAAAGGTACCCGCGCCAACTTCAAGGTCTAAAGGCTGGAGGATAACGCACCCTTGGTTGGCCCAATACTCTTGCAATGCAAGGATAAGGCCTTGGAATGTTTGGAGGTCATGCTTAGATTTGTTCACGAGAAAATTGAGAGTTATTAAAATGAAGAAGGAGTATATCTAATTAGCTTGAATTTATCATTAGTACTGTACGAAGAAAGGTGGCCAAGGAGGGGGTAAACGTTGGTGATAATGCTAAGTTTATTGGACATGAGGGTTTTACCCCGTATGTTTTTGATATTAGCTAAAACACAATATAAATCAATCGAGTATAATTCCCCATTATTGAGTCATTCAACGCAGCGAGAAAATAGAACCATGGCAACACAGAAAAAAGCAGTCGCACTGATTTCAGGCGGTTTAGATTCGCTATTAGCGGCAAAAGTTATGCTTGAACAAGGCATACACGTAGAAGGCATTAATTTTTATACGGGTTTTTGTGTTGAAGGCCACACCCATGCCATTCGTAAAAAAGATAAGGCGAAGCCGAAAAGGAATAATGCGCTATGGAGCGCGGAAATGCTGGGGATTAAACTTCATATCATTGATATTATTGAAGAATACAAGGATGTGTTAATTAACCCAAAACATGGCTATGGGGCGAATATGAACCCTTGCTTAGACTGTAAAATTTTTATGGTAACGAAGGCCAAGCAGTGGGCAGAAGAAAACGGTTTTGACTTTATTATTACCGGTGAGGTGATTGGGCAGCGCCCGATGTCACAACGTAAAGAAACCATGCCGGTTATTTCGGCAGAATCAGGTGCGGATGATTTATTGCTGCGCCCCTTATGTGCGCAAAACCTACCTGAAACCTTACCCGAGCGTGAAGGCTGGGTGAACCGTGATGAGTTACATGACTTTAGTGGCCGTACGCGTAAACCGCAAATGGCTTTGGCCGAGAAATTTGGCTTTGATGATTATGCACAACCTGCCGGTGGCTGTTGTTTCTTAACCGATAAGGCATATTCGGTTAAGTTAACGGATTTATGGGCTTCTCGTGGTAAACGAGACTATGAAATTGACGACATTATGTTGCTAAAAGTGGGTCGGCACCTCCGCCCTAAACCTAACTTTAAACTCATTATCGCGCGGGAAGAGGGTGAGAATAACTTTTTACAGGGCTATAAAAAACAATTTATCACCTTGCGAACGATGAGCCATAAAGGCCCGTTAACCTTGTTAGATGGAACGGCTAATGAGGGTGACTTTGAGCTGGCGGCACGTATTGTTGCGAGATTTAGCCAAGGCCGTGATGCTGAACTAGTGGATGTTGAAGTGACAGAGAATGGGGTAAGCCATACGGTTAGTGTTCAGCCATTTGCAGCAGAAGAAATACAGGAAGCATGGCGAGTATGATTGAATTAGATGCACGCCGTTTAATGTGTCCAATGCCGGTGATTAAGACACAAAACATCATTAAAACCATGTCTGGCGGTGACCAGTTGCGGGTTATTTGTACCGATCCAGGTGTGATGCAGGATATTCCTGCCTGGTGCCGAATAAATGGCCACACCTTACTTAAAACTGAAGAAGTTGCAGGGGAGTTTATTTTGATCATTGAAGTGGTTCAAGAATAAGGAGCAAATAATGTCATCATTAACGGAGCAAACACAGGCAAAAAAGAATGTAACCATTCTAGGTGCAGTGATTAATGTTGTTTTGTCAGTACTAAAAATTGGTATCGGCTGGATAGGGCAATCTCATGCGCTGATGGCAGATGGTTTTCATTCATTATCCGATTTGCTGTCCGATGGTTTGGTTTATTATGCAGCTCATCACGCCAATCAAAAAGCTGATGATAAGCATCCTTATGGGCATGCTAGGTATGAAACGCTAGCAACAGCGATCTTAGGTATTCTACTGATAGCCGTTGCAGGGGCTATTATTTGGGATGCAGGCATGCGTATTGTCGATGATAAGACAATATCGTATGGCTGGTTAATTATTGCAGCAGCGAGCATCTCGATTTTATCTAAAGAGGTTTTATACCATCTAACGTTACGGGTTGCTAAAAAGACCAAGTCGAACTTATTAAGAGCCAATGCCTGGCACCATCGGAGTGATGCTATTTCATCGCTGGTTGTGCTTTTTGGTGTTGGAATGGAAATGGCTGGATTTAAGTACTTTGATTCTATTGCAGCTGCCTTGGTGGGACTAATGGTTGCAAAAATAGGCTTTGAGTTAATGCTTGGCGCAGCAAATGAATTGGTTGATAGTGGCTTAAGTGCCGATAAAGTGGGGCAGATAAAGTCAGTTATCTTGAGCGTTGCCGGTGTTAGAGAGCTACATTTTTTGCGGACTCGAAAAATGGGTGCGGTAGCCTTGGTTGACGTGCATATTCTAGTGGAGCCAAAGATTAGTGTGTCAGAAGGACACCTTATTAGTGAAACGGTTAGGCTTGCTTTGGTTGATAGTATAGAAGACCTTGGTGAAGTGATGGTGCATATTGACCCTGAGGATGATGAGTTATCTTCACCGAGTATTTGTTTGCCGCTTAGGGATGAATTATTAGCCCAATTGACGGTTGTGTGGGCGGGGATTGACGAAGCAAGTGACGTTAAACAGGTGAACTTACATTATTTAGATGGTAAGGTCTTTGTGGAAATTGAGCTCCCCTTGAGCTTGCTGGAAAAAGCAGCTGACCCAAAAGGCATTTCAACTCGCTTTCAGCAAGCCACTGTTAAGTTACCAGCGGTAGAGGAATTAAAGGTTGTTTTTTCATAAATGACTACGGTGGTTTGTTAGGGTTCAAGTAGGCCGTTTATTATTGTATTTTAGGTATAAAAACCGCTGTTAATAACCGAAGGAGATGGGTATGAAACAAGGTGTTTTAATATTGGCCTTGGTTGCTGTAAGCGCACAAGCGACGGTCTACCAGTACACGAACAAACAAGGCAAGGTATCGTATTCAGATACGCCGCAGCAAGGTGCAAAAAAGATTGATGTACCGCCTGTTATGACCTATGAGCCACCTAAATACACAGAGCAGCCTGTAAAAAAGTTTAGAGAGCCGCCTCAAGCCGTTTACCAAACCCTGAATATTCTTTCACCAGCACATGAAAGTACCGTGCGAATGGAGCAATTACCGGTAACGTATGTACTTGAGCCCTCACTGAATGAAGGGGATACGCTGGTACTTTACGTGGACAATATAAAGCAAGAAGGCTTGGTCATTAATGGCTTGGATAGAGGTCAGCACACCATTAGGTTAGAAATAAGAGGCGTTGCAGGTGAGGTATTGTTAGCTAGTCCAGAGCATATTATTTATAACCAGCGTAGCTCGGCTTTCTCTCCAAGTCGCACAACGCCATAAAAGTAACGCACTCTTATGGTGCAATAAACTGAGGTAAACTTGCCATGTCATATTATTGAGGCTGCTTTAGCCTCAATTTGTACCTTGGCTTAGTTGTTGCATGGAGCTTTCAATGAATAAACCGATTCAATTACCCCCTACATTTATCGAGCAGCTTTCCATAGGCATCATTGTTTTTGATTGCAACAATGCACTCAGCTATATTAATAATTCGGCAGAAGAATTACTGGACATTAGTGCAAGGCAAGCACAAGGGATTCAGGCAGAAAAGTTATTTGAAGGTTCTAGTTTTAATATTTTAAAGGGGCTACAACGTGCTCGAAAACAGGCATCGAGTGTCACTGAGCACCGCGTTTTAATTAATGGCGCAGCACAAGACAAAAAGAACATTAGTTTATCGTTTAATCTGATTGAGAGTACGGAAAACTTTAACGGCAGTGTGTTAATTGAAATGGTTGATTTCAACCATTATTTACAAATTGATCAAGAAGAAAAGCTACTATCACAAAATGAGCTAGCAACGAATATGCTGCGTGGCTTAGCCCATGAAATAAAAAATCCTTTAGGTGGCTTACGCGGGGCCGCTCAACTGCTGGCTAAAGAGTTAGATGGAAATTATTCTGATTATACGCATGTCATTATTGAAGAAGCTGACCGCTTAAGGAAACTGGTCGATAGAATGCTTGGCTCATCAGAGCGACCCAATCATCAGCCCATCAATATTCATGTCATCATGGAGCGAGTAAGGCAATTGGCTGTTGCAGAAGTTGGTGAGGGTATTACACTTATTTCTGATTATGACCCCAGTATTCCTGATATTACTGCCGATAAAGACCAATTAATTCAGGCCATTTTAAATGTGGTGAGAAATGCTATTCAAGCGGTTGGGGTGCAGGGAATCATTACTTTAAAAACACGAATACACCGCAACTTTACGATCTCCGAAGAAACATACCGTTTGGCGGTAAAAATTGATGTTATAGATGATGGCCCAGGGATTTCTGAGGACATGCTAACAAAAATATTTTATCCGATGGTGACAGGGCGACCAGATGGAACTGGCCTGGGCTTAGCTATCGCTCAAAAAAATGTTCAGCGACACAATGGGATCATAGAAGTGACCAGTAAGCCAGGGCGTACCGTATTTTCAACAATATTACCGTTAGAGAAGAAACATGAGTGAAAAAATTTCTGTTTGGGTGGTCGATGATGATCGTTCTATTCGTTGGGTGTTGGAAACAGCCTTAAAGAAAGGTGGTTGCCGCGTTGCAAGCTTTGATAGTGCGGATAAAATATTGGACTTAATGCATGACGATATGCCTGATGTCCTTATCACCGACATAAGAATGCCCGGTAAAGATGGTATTGAGTTATTAGCCGACTTGCAAAAACTTTACCCTGCCTTACCGGTGATTGTCATGACGGCACACTCTGATATGGATAGCGCCGTTTCAGCTTATGATGGAGGGGCGTTTGAATACCTGCCGAAACCATTTGATATTGATGAGGTGGTTAACCAGGTTGAGCGAGCATATGAGCACAATAAAAAAAGCCTTGTAGAGCAAGGTGAGCACTATAAAGTTAGTGAATCGGGGATTATTGGTAGTGCACCTGCCATGCAAGCGGTGTTTAGAGCGATTGGTCGTTTATCACGCTCGAATGTAACGGTGATGGTTAATGGTGAATCAGGTACTGGAAAAGAACTGGTGGCAAAGGCCTTGCATGAGCATAGCTTGAGAAAAGAAAAGCCATTTATTGCGCTTAATATGGCAGCGATTCCTAAGGATTTATTAGAGTCTGAACTGTTTGGGCATGAAAAAGGGGCTTTTACCGGTGCAACAAGTCGCCGTAAAGGGCGCTTCGAACAAGCCAATGGAGGTACCTTATTCCTAGATGAAATTGGAGATATGCCGGCAGATATGCAAACTCGCCTACTCCGGGTGCTATCAGATGGTGATTTCTTTTCAGTGGGTGGGCATCAGCCCATTAAAGTGAATGTGCGCATCATAGCAGCGACGCACCAAGGGCTTGAGAAGCTAGTAGAAGAAAGGCGGTTTAGGGAAGACTTGTTCCATCGTTTAAATGTGGTTAGGGTTAAAATTCCTCCTGTTAGAGAAAGGCGAGAAGACATTCCTTTGTTAGTGATGCACTTTCTCACTAAAGCGGCTAATGAAATAGAGGGAGAGGTCAAACGTGTGGACCCCAAAGCCATGGAATACCTACAAAGCTTGGAGTGGTCTGGAAATGTACGACAAATTGAAAATACCTGCCACTGGCTAACCGTTATGTGCCCAAGCAACACGGTTCAATTTGATGACTTGCCTGATGAACTAAAAAACAAAAAAAGCAGCCCAAGAGCCGCCGTTGAAGGCGATTGGTTGGATGCTGCAAAAATTGACATCAGTCGTCGTTTAGCACAGGGTGAAGTTGATATAGCAAAGCGAGTGGTTTCTTCCATTGAGAAGGTATTGATTATGCAGGCCCTAGAGATAACCAAAGGGCGCCGTCAGGATGCTGCTAAACTGCTTGGTTTAGGGCGTAATACGCTTACCAGGAAAATTCAAGAGTTTAGCGCCTAAACGAAACGTGCGGAACGTATAAAACGCTAGGCATCGAGACTGCCAATTAACTCCGATAGATGATTGAACTGATGCTCATCTAGGTAGTCTGCAATGCCTTTATTAACTTTGGCGCATAGCAAAGGGTCGTAAAATAAACCAGTGCCAAGCCCGATAGCACTTGCGCCTGCAATAATAAATTCAATGGCATCATTGGCCGTGGTAATGCCACCTTGGCCAATAATGGGGATATTATGTGCCTTACAGACTTGATAGACTTGGTGCACCTTTAATAAAGCGATAGGCTTAATGGCCGGTCCAGATAGGCCGCCTTGTATATTGCCGATAATGGGCTTTCTTGTTTTGGTATCAATTGCCATGCCCATGAGCGTATTAATCACCGAGAATGCGTCACTGCCTGCATCGATGCAACGTTGAGCACTTTCAGCAATATTTGTTTGGTTTGGTGAAAGTTTAGTAATGATTGGTTTGTTGGTCACCGAGCGACAAGCAGTAACAACACGTGCGGACATATCAGGGTCGTTACCAAAAGTTACACCGCCCTCTTTTACATTAGGACAAGAGATATTTATTTCGATGGCCGCCACAGAGGATTGATCAAAAATTCGAGTGACTTCGGTGTACTCCTCAATGGTCGAACCAGACACGTTCGCAATGAACTGAGTCTCCTCAAAATCTAAATTCGGCAGGATATCATTAACGACCGCTTTAGCCCCTGGGTTTTGTAAGCCAATGGCGTTTAACATGCCAGAGGGTGTTTCATAGACTCGATGCGTTGAATTGCCTGGCCGCGCGTCTAAAGTGGTGCCCTTAAGGCAAACAGCACCAACATCATGATGAGAAAAGCCCTCTACCCGGGAATATTCTTGGCCAAAGCCAACACAACCAGACAGTAAGACAACAGGCGTTTGAAAACGCATTCCGCAGAAAAAAGAAGCTAATTTAGGATGCAGCATTTAATCGGTGATAGTGAGATAATAAGCGAATTATAACAGTTAACCGAAAGTCATTATCATCATGATTCATGTTGTTTTGTTCGAACCAGAAATCCCCCCTAATACGGGTAATGTTATGCGGCTTTGTGCCAATACAGGTGCGCGCTTAAGCTTAATTCATCCTTTAGGTTTTGAGTTAGATGACAAGCGTTTACGGCGTGCCGGAATGGATTACCGTGAATGGGCTGATGTTCAAGAGTACCAAAATTTTGATGAGTTTGTCGTCACAGAAAAACCGCTTAATATTTATGCTTTCTCTAGGTTTGCCAAAAATAATTATACTGACGTCAGCTATAAAGATGGAGATGCCTTGGTGTTTGGCCCGGAAACTCGTGGATTGCCAGCATCATTAATGGCAACCATTAATGAAAAAAACCAGGTTTTAATACCCATGCAAGATGGCAGTAGGAGTTTGAATTTATCTAATTCGGCAGCTGTTGCGGTGTATGAGGCATGGCGGCAACTAGGGTTTAAATAAGCCAGGGTACTTATACGGTGATTAGCGTTGAGCGATAGTGAGTAAATACCGAACAGCAACGTCTGGTGCAAGCTTTCCATATAAGATACGGTAGACTTGGGTACAAATGGGCATCTCAAGTGCCCATTTTTTGCAAATGGTATGGACTTCACGAGCCGCATGAATGCCTTCAACTTCTTGCCCAATAGCTGATTTTGCATCATCTACAGACTCACCTTGCCCTAACCTTAGCCCTAAGCGGCGGTTGCGCGATTTGTCATCTGTGCAGGTGAGTACAAGGTCTCCAACACCCGCAAGGCCAAGGAATGACTCTTCTGAACATTGATAGACGTTACCGAGTTGAACCATTTCTTTAAGACCCAAGGTAATGAGAGCTGCTCGGGCATTTGAGCCAAAGCCTAAGCCGTCAGAAATGCCTGCAGCAATCGCTAGAATATTTTTCATAGCCCCACCAATTTCAGCGCTTGCAATGCTTTCAGTAGGAAAAGTTAGGAAATTAGCGGTGCGTATTGTTTGCGCAACAAATGTCGCCGTCTGTAGGTTGGGGGAGGCAACAATCACGGCCGTTGGCAGGCCTTGTGCAACCTCAAGAGCAAAGCTAGGGCCAGAAATCAAAGCCATGCTGATGGTTGAGCCAAGTGTTTGGCGGACAACCTCATGTGCTAGAAGCCCTGTGTCTGTTTCAAAGCCTTTGGTTATCCAGGTTACAACGGTGTCTTTTTGTAATGATGGTTTGAGCTTTTCTAAGGTTGCTCGAAGGGCGTGGCTAGGGACAGCAATCATAATGAAATGATGTGTTGAGACAGTTTCCTCTAAGTTATGAGAAGTCGATAGCGTTTCTGGAAAGGGATGATTTGGTAAAAACCTAGTGTTGCAGCGATCCTTTTCTAATGTAGAAATGTGGGTGGGGTGGTGTGCCCATAAGGTGACATGATGGCCTGCACGCGCCATCATAAGAGCCATGGCAGTTCCCCAAGAGCCTGCACCTAAAACCGCTATTTTCATGGCGGCCACTCGTTAATTTACGGTAGAGTCTTTTCCGTCTTGAGCATGCTGGGCATAGAGTGCGTCAAAGTTAACGGGGTTTAATAGCATGGGAGGAAAGCCACCTTTAGTCACAAGCTCCGAAACGACCTCGCGTAAATAAGGGAATAAAATATTTGGGCAAAAGCTTCCTAATAAGGGTCCCATTTCATCTTCTGGGAAACCTTTAGCACCAAAAATACCCACTTGGCTAGCCTCAACAAGATAAGCGGTTTTGTCATTGTTTTTCACAGTGACTGTGACGGTAATGGACACCTCATAAAGGTCTTGAGGCGCCTTACTGGCATTACTGGTTAGGTTGATATCAACACTTGGTTCCCATTTTTCAGTGAAAACAAGGGGGGCATTAGGGGACTCAAAAGAGATATCTTTTACAAATAACTTTTGAATGGCAAATTGTTTATCATTGTTTGGAGTAGGTTCTGTAGAGGCCATAAGGTGTCCGGATGGTTAAATTATTTTTTTATAAGCGGCATATTGGCTTCTTGCCAAGCTTGAAGGCCACCACGTAAGGCAAAAACTCGGTCATGCCCTTGTTTAAGCAGTTTTTTGCAAGCGTCATCGGCGCGCGGGCCAGATTTGCAATAAAAAAGCACGGGTTGGTCTGAATATTTATTCAACGTATCGGGCTTGCTTTGTATGTCAGGAAGGGGGATTAGAACAGCATCAGCTATATGCCCCGAATCAAATTCAGGCTTTGTCCGAGTGTCGATAATAACGGCGTTTTGCTTATTGATAAGATCGATAGCCTCAGGCGCAGAGAGTAATTTATGTTTGCGCGTTAGGTCGCTAAAAATTGACTGTGAGAGCAATAACAAGATAACCAATAAGGCAATAAATAAGAGGCTGTTGTTGCCAATAAATTCTAAATAAATGTCCATTAATAGGGTACCTTATTTGACGTAGAGAGTTTTCAATAACTTAACAAGGTTAATAGCAGACTCTTCGGAGACCTTGTAAAAAGCTCGAGTCGCAATTTTCCTGAATTCAACAACGCCTTTTTCACGCATAACTGAAAGGTGCTGAGAAACATTGCTTTGAGTTGTGCCTACACTATTAATTAATTGCTGCACCGTTTTTTCATCGTGGCCTAACTGGCAAATAATTTTTAAGCGAATAGGATGAGACATGACCTTTAATAATTCAGCTGCACGAGCAATGTCAGCATCACAATTTAGAAAATCATTGGTGGCTAGGTTAGTCATTATTTTGCTCCCAAGTAGATTGTTTAAAGCATTCAAAGGGTATCTATCGTAAAATAATAGAGAGTTTATAACCGCTTATTATAGCAAGCAAACAAGGGAGATAGCACTTTGAAACAAAATTTACCTGTGCGGCCAGTCATTTTAATGATTTTAGATGGCTTTGGTTATTCAGAATCAGTTACCTCTAATGCGGTAAAAATAGCAAAAACACCTACATGGGATCGCCTATGGGATAGCCAGCCAACAGCGTTGCTCAGCTGCTCTGGTGCAGTGGTGGGGTTACCAGCAGGCCAAATGGGTAATTCAGAAGTGGGTCATTTGCACCTTGGTGCGGGTCGTTTATTACCGCAAACGCTGACGCAACTAAATGAGGATGTTGCCTCGAAAGTGTTTAAGAAAAATAAAGTGCTCTGTCAACTGGTTGAAGAGGTTATCGAGGCAAAAAAAGCACTACATGTGGTTGGTTTGCTTTCAACAGGCGGTGTGCACAGCCATGAAGAGCACATTATTGCTATGCTTGAAATGGCGGCAGAGAAAGGCGTGGATAAATTATATTTACATGCCATTTTAGATGGAAGAGATACGCCACCTAAAAGCGCACAAGCTTCTTTAGACAAGATAGAGGCTTTATTTGCTCGCCTTGGGGTGGGGCAGACGGTGTCACTGGTTGGACGTTTTTATGCGATGGACCGTGATAACCGCTGGGACCGTGTTCAATTAGCGTATGACTTGATGACTCAAGGAAAGGCAGGGAAGTCAGCCAGAAGTGCGACAGAGGGTTTGCTAGCATCCTATGAGCGTGACGAAACGGATGAGTTTGTTCTTCCTACGGCTATTCATGCAATAGACCAAAAGGCTGTGACGATTGAACCAGGTGACAGTGTGATGTTTATGAACTTTAGGGCTGACCGAACACGCGAGTTAACAAGGGCGATAACAGAGGTGAACTTTAATGACTTCGAGAGAGAGGTTGTGCCACCTCTTGGGCAGTTTGTTTGTTTGACTGAGTACCATGAGGCATTTGATTTACCGGTTGCGTACCCACCGGCTATTATTAAAAATAGTTTGGGTGAAGTGTTAGCAAACAAAGGGCTAAAGCAACTTCGAATCGCTGAAACAGAAAAGTATGCACATGTCACCTTCTTCTTTAACGGAGGGGTTGAAAAGCCTTACCTTGATGAAGATAGAGTTCTCATTCCATCACCAAAGGTGGCAACCTATGACCTGCAGCCTGATATGAGCGCCCCAGAACTGACCAATAAACTAGTGTCAGCCATTTTGTCAGGAAAATATGATGCGATTATTACCAATTATGCGAACTGTGACATGGTGGGGCACACCGGTGAGCTAGCTGCAGCGGTAAAAGCTGTAGAGGCAGTGGATTTAGCTATATCGATGCTTTTAGAGGCCATTGATAAAGTGGGTGGCGAGCTCTTTATAACTGCGGATCATGGCAATGCAGAACAAATGAAAGATTCCCAGTCAGGGCAGGTACATACCGCTCATACAACCAACCCAGTACCGTTTTTATATGTTGGTCGATCGGCAGTGTTGGAGGCTAGTGGTAGTTTAGCTGATGTTGCACCAACATTTTTAGCGGCGCTCGGCATAAAGCCACCGAGTGAAATGACTGGGCGTAACTTACTAACATTCACCTCTTAATAAATATCAAAGTAATTAACGCATGCGTGTAATAAGGCTTTTAAGGCTGCTTTTGTTGCTTGGTTTAATGGCCTGGATGCTTGGGGCGCAAGCCTCGGAGGCAAGCGATAAAAAACAGCAGTTACAGCAGCTGCGTGAACGAATGCTGCAAGTAGAAAAAAATATAGCATCAACTCAGACACTTAAAACAGTTGAGCAGCAAGAGCTGCGAAAGGTTGATAAGAGCCTTAGTGAGAGCTCTAAACAGTTAAGGAAGATAAAGGCATTACTGTTACTGAAACAAAAGAATGTTGAGGGATTACGTAAGCAAAGTTTAGCCTTGAGTAAAGACATTAAGCAGCAAAAAGAATTTTTAGCAGCGCAATTAAAAGCCGCGTACTTAATGGGTAAACAGCAAAGGATCAAAATGTTGTTAAATCAGCAAGAGCCAGTAAGAGTCAATCGAATGTTGCAATATTATGGTTATTTAAACCAAGTGCGGTTGGATAATGTGAGGGTGTTGGATAAGAAAATTGCAGATATGGCCGAGGTTCAGCTGGCATTAGATCTTGAGCTTAAAGATCAAGCCCGCATGATGACACTCAAGAGGGGTCAGCAAGCCAGTTTACAAGCTTCAAAAGAACGACAGAAAACGGTAGTGGCTAACTTAAGCAAAAGCCTGCTCTCGTCGGCAAGTAAGCTAACCGCGCTGAAAGAAAATGAAAAGCGTTTAAACCATTTACTGCAAAATATTTATGTGGCAGTTAACGAAATACCTATTAGCAAACAAAAAGATAAACCCTTTATAAAACAAAAAGGGCAATTGCAATGGCCTGTTAAAGGGACATTAGTGAAAAAATTTGGTAGTGTAAAGAAATCAGGGCGTTACGATGGTGTTTTAATTAGGGCAAATGAAGGCGTCGAGATTAAGTCTATTTCTTATGGTCGAGTTGTCTATGCCGATTGGTTACGAGGGTATGGTTTGTTAATTATCATCGATCATGGTGCAAATTATCTAAGCCTATATGCTTTCAATGAAGGCTTGTATAAAGATGTGGGTGATTGGGTTGCAGCGGGTGATATTATTGCATCAGTTGGCTTGAGTGGCGGGCAGAAAAACCCTGGATTATATTTTAGTATTAGAAAAAATGGTAAACCGGTGAATCCCACCCGTTGGTGCCGCAAGGTAAAAAATGGCCGTGTTGGGTAAGTGAATAAAAAAATGGAGTTAATATGAGTTTTTTACGCAAAACATTACCGGTTTTAACGGCTGGCGCTGTTTTTGGAGTGATGTTAAGCATCGGTGGGATGGTCTGGGCGGAGAAAGAGCCGCAAAGTTCGTTACCTTTAGACGATTTACGGGCATTTTCTGAGGTTTTCGGGCAAATTAAGGCCTCGTATGTTGAAGAGATCAGTGACCATGATTTATTAGAAAACGCCATTAAAGGGATGCTTACTGGGCTAGACCCTCATTCAACCTATCTCGATAAAAAAGCCTTTAAAGACTTACAAGAAGGCACTCGCGGTGAGTTTGGTGGCTTAGGCATTGAAGTGGGAATGGAGGACGGTTTCGTAAAGGTGATTACGCCTATTGATGATACCCCCGCATTTAAAGCCGGTGTTGAGGCAGGTGATTTAGTGATTCGGTTAGATGAAAAGCCGGTAAAAGGGATGACGCTGAGCGATGCGGTTAAAATTATGCGTGGGAAACCAGGCACCGATATTGTTTTAACGATTATTCGAGATGGTGAGACGAGGCCGTTAAAAATATCCATTACACGGGATATTATTAAAGTTGTTAGTGTGAAAAACAGAATGCTAGAGCCAGGTTATGGCTATGTTCGAATTGCTAGTTTTCAAACACGTACCGGAGCTAATTTGCTAGAGGCTATTTCAGCGCTTAAAAAAGAAACCGATGGTGCGGGGCTAAAAGGTTTGGTGTTAGATTTACGAAATAACCCAGGTGGCTTATTAAATGCGGCTGTCTCAGTGAGTGATGCTTTTCTAACCGATGGCTTAATTGTGTACACAGATGGTCGAATTAAACATTCTAAAATGAGTTTTAAAGCGACTCCAGAAGATGTATTGAAAGGTGCACCAATTGTTGTGCTGGTGAATGCTGGTTCAGCTTCAGCGTCTGAGATTGTGGCGGGTGCCTTACAAGACCATAAGCGTGCAGTAATTATGGGGCAGCAAAGCTTTGGTAAAGGCTCTGTGCAAACGATTTTGCAGAACAATAAAGGTGGGGCAGTGAAGTTGACGACAGCAAGGTACTTCACCCCGTCAGGCCGTTCTATTCAAGCCGAAGGTATTACGCCAGATGTTGCTCTGTTGAAAGTTAAGCTTGAACGTTTAGACGATGATTTTTCCTCGATTAAAGAAAAAGACTTGAGTAAACACTTGGTAAACTCATCGGTTAAGGAAGAGGTAAAGGCAGCTAAAAAGGAACAGCTAACCTTGAGTAATGATTACCCGCTTAACGAAGCCCTAAATCTTCTTAAGGGTATTAATATATTAAGGTAGATAGAGTGACGGCCAAGCGACTAAAGCAGCTCGTTATAGCCTGTTTAATGCAGGCTATATTGCTGCCGATGGTCGCCAACGCTAAGGAAACTCTACAGTGGCCAGTTGTTAGTATTATCATTGACGACATCGGTTATCATGAACAAATTGATCGTCAGATGGTTGATTTACCGGGGGACCTGACCTTTGCGATCTTGCCCGGCGGGCCAAAGGCTAGAACACTCGCAACTTATGCGCACCAACAGGGTAAGGAAGTGATGGTGCACATGCCCATGCAATCAACGTTAGGGCTTGCGGCAGAAAAAGGTGTGCTGAATATAGATATGCGAGAAGCTGGTGTTGTAAATGCTTTACAGGAAGCGTTTGCAAAGGTGCCGTATGCGATAGGAATGAATAACCATCAAGGTAGCTTACTAACAAGGCACCCAGGGCATATGGCTTGGGTTATGACGGAGTTACTCAGCAAGGGTTCTTTCTTTGTTGATAGCCGTACGTCTAAAAAATCGGTTGCTGAACAAGTGGCCAATGAAGTTGGTGTGCCAGTTATTCGTCGTGATGTGTTTTTAGATCATGACATTAATGAGGCAAGTATTCGCCAGCAATTTAATCGTTTATTGAGCCTAGCTAAAAAAAATGGGCATGCGGTCGCAATAGGCCACCCTCATCCAGAAACGTTGACGGTGTTGCGTCAAATGCTGCCTCAATTGGCAGCTGACAAAATTGAGATAGTGCCTATTTCCAGCCAAATTAAGGCGGCGCATGTCTGGTTATCGATACATGCAGCTGCGTTGAAATTTGATGACTAACGTTGCCAGTTACTGGCTGACAGAGTCTTTCTGATAATACACGCTAAAGTCGGCAAGCTTTTCAATGGCCAACTTAGCCGACAGCTCACTTTTTAGCTCTAGGCTATCAAAGCCTACGCGGCTTAAATAAAACGCTTGGTCAGGCAATACATCACCTATCGCCCTTATTTCTTTAGTGAACTGATACTTATCACGTAAAGTCTTAGCCAAAGAGTAGCCTCGGCCATCAGAAAAAACGGGAAACTCAACAGCTATCAACGAGGCGTGTTTAAGGGCTTCACTAAAGCTTTCTACAGGCACATCACCGCTTACTTTCAAGCCGAAAGACTGTTTGTTTGAAATAAGGGCCTGCTTGTTTTGCTGCCAATACTCCAGGCTAACAATCGTATTGGCCAGAGGTGTTTGTTCAGCTCTTAGGTAGTGCCAGCTGTCTTGAATGATTTGTTTGTTTTTAACGAGTGCCATACACTTTGTCCTTGAAGGGTTGAATGCCAATACGTTTGAACGTTGTAGCGAATTTTTCCTCATCATTACGATGAAGTTTGTAGGTGTTTACAATGTCATTAACGGTACTAATGACGTCTTTTTTTGCAATGGCGCGGCCAAGACGTTCGCCCAGTTTTGTTTCATGGGTATCTGACCCACCGAGGGTTAGTTGATACCATTGTTCACCCTTTTTATCGACCCCTAGAATACCGATTTCACCAATACTATGATGGCCACAGCCATTCATGCAGCCTGACATTTTGAGTTTAAGGCTGCCAGTTTCGATAGCACTATCAGTGAAAGTCTCTGTGATACCTTGGGCTATATCAATAGAACTGGCATTGGCGAGACTGCAAAAGTCTAGGCCTGGACAGCAAATCATATCGGTGATTGTACCGATATTAGCGGTGGCTAGCTGGTGCTCGTTAAGTTGTTGCCATAGGCTGAATAAATCTTCAGTTCTAACATCGGTAAAGGCTAAGTTTTGGTCATGAGTTGATCGAGCTTGACCAAGATTATATTGATCGGCCAAGTTGGCGATTAACTGAAGCTGATCGTAAGTGACGTCGCCCGGTGGGCGGTGAGGTGATTTTAACGATAGGGACACGACGCGGTAACCGGTTTGTTTGTGTTCGCGTGTGTTTTGATTGAACCATTGGCGAAAGGCACCACTGTTTTCAAGGTCACTATTAAGTTTTGTATCGTCAGATACGTTGTAATTCGGTGCGACAAAGAATGCTTTGACGCGTTGAATTTCAGCTTTATCAAGGCTTAGTTCGCCGCCTTTGGAATCTTTCCACTCAGCATCAACCTGAGCTTTAAATGTATCTAAACCGGTCTCTCTAACGAGTATCTTAATACGTGCTTTATACTTATTATCACGGCGACCATAACGGTTATAGGTCCGTAAAATGGCGTCTAAATACGACAAAATATCGGCTTCAGCAATGAAATCGGCAATGGTTTGGCCAATCACCGGTGTTCGGCCAAGGCCGCCGCCAACGAGTACTTCAAAACCAATGTTTCCCTCGACATCTTTTTTCATGTGCAAGCCAATGTCATGCACTTGAGTGACTGCGCGATCCTGAGGTGAGCCACTGATAGCAATTTTAAATTTACGTGGCAAGTAGGAAAATTCAGGGTGAAGAGTTGACCATTGACGGATGATTTCGCAGTAAGGCCGAGGGTCTTCAACTTCATCCGCGCAAACGCCAGCTAAAGGGTCCGAAGTGATGTTACGGATACAGCTGCCGCTGCTTTGAATGGAGTGCATTTGTACACTGGCTAAGTCGGCGAGAATATCGGGGACTTCTTCAAGCGCAGGCCAGTTGAACTGTACGTTCTGGCGAGTCGTAAAATGCACATAGTCTTTGTCATACTGGCGAGAAACTTGCGCAAGCATGCGAAGTTGTTTACTTGATAATAAGCCGTACGGTATATTGATCCGTAACATGGGCGCGTGAGTTTGAATATACAGGCCATTCATTAAGCGTAGTGGGCGAAACTGTTCATCTGTTAGTTCACCGTTTAGAAAGCGCTTGGTTTGGTCACGATATTGCTCAACACGCTCGTTGATAAGGGTTTGGTCTAACTCATTATACAGGTACATGATATTATCTTTGTTTGAGGTGCGTTAAAATAAAGCATTGATCTATATACTATATAGACACTCACTTATAATTAAAAACAATAATAACCAATATTAATATAACTTAAAAGAATAAATTGTCTAATTTTGCTATAAATTCATTGGGTGTTATCCATCCCCAAACGCTTCATTTTGATGAGCCGTTAACGCTTGCTAGTGGGAAAACAATAGACGAGTACGATATTGTTTATGAAACATACGGTTCTTTAAATGCCAAGGCCGATAATGCTGTTTTAGTCTGTCATGCATTGTCTGCCAATCATCATGCGGCGGGCTACCACAGTGAGTCTGATTCAAAACCGGGTTGGTGGGATCTTTGCATTGGGCCAGGAAAAGCGATAGATACGAACCGTTTTTTTGTTGTATCACCGGGGAATCTCGGGCAATGTGGGGGGTCAACCGGCCCTATGAGCATTAACCCCAAAACGGGTAAAGCCTATGGCCCGGACTTCCCAGTTGTTACTGTCAGTGATTGGGTTAATTACCAAGAAAGGCTGGCGGATAGTTTAGGCATTGAGCAGTGGGCCGCCGTTGCAGGAGGTAGCTTAGGTGGAATGCAAGCGTTGCAGTGGTCAATCCAATTTCCCCAGCGCATACGGCATGCAATTATTATTGCTTCGGCACCAAAACTATCAGCGCAAAACATAGCTTTTAATGCGGTAGCGAGGCAAGCTATTATGAGCGATCCTGATTTTCATGAAGGGCGTTATTATGACCACAAGGTGGTACCAGCAAGTGGCTTAAAAATAGCACGGATGTTAGGGCATATTACGTACTTATCTAATGATGCAATGGGGGATAAGTTTGGCCGAGATGTAAAAAATGAGCAATTAAACTATAACTATGGCATTGAATTTCAAGTGGAAAGTTACCTGCATTACCAGGGGGAATCTTTCGCTGCACGTTTTGATGCGAATACGTACCTGTTAATGACTAAAGCCTTGGACTACTTTGACCCTGCAGAAAAAGCGGGGGGCGATTTAGCCGCTATATTCAGTAAAACAGATTGTCAGTTCTTTTTAGCATCTTTTACAACAGACTGGCGATTCTCACCGCAACGTTCAAGAGAAATAGTAAGAGCCTTGACTGACTCAAAGCGAAATGTCAGTTATTTAGAGTTTGAGTCTAATCATGGGCATGATGCTTTTTTGGTTGATAATGCTGAGTATATTGCAGCCTTTAGCGCGTATATGAATAATATAGAGGTCTCTGAATGAGTGGTTTAAGGCCTGAATTGCAAAAAATATTTGGCTGGGTAAAGCCAGGGTCTCGGGTGCTTGACTTAGGTTGTGGGGACGGTGCTTTACTGGAAAGTTTGCAGAGTAGCCGAGGTGTTAAGGGGTATGGTGTGGAGATAGACCCAGCCAATGTGCTGAGTTGTTTGAAAAAAAATATTAATATTCTTCAGTTGGATTTGGACGAAGGGTTAACAGAATTCGCAGACAACTCGTTTGATTACGTGATCATGACGCAAGCGTTGCAAGCGTTACAATACCCCGATAAGACCTTGCGTGAAATGGTGAGGGTGGGTCGTGAATGTATTATCACGTTTCCAAATTTTGGCCTTTGGAAGCACCGTGTCTATTTATCGATGAAAGGGCGTATGCCAGTATCAAAAGCGCTGCCTGCTCAATGGTACGATACGCAAAACATACACTTGTGCACGATTAAAGATTTTGAGAGCTTTTGTAAAGAGCAGTTGATGCTTGTCTCAAAAAAAGATATTGTTGATTATGAACACCGCTCAGACAGATTGATGAGGCTGTGGCCGAATTTGTTTGGTGAGGTGGCTTTGTATCAAATTAATGGAGAGTGATATGCGCATGATGAACTATGGTTTCCTGTTGTTACTGTTAGTGCCAATGTACGCTGCCGCCGATAATGCTTACGATTTTGGCGATTACACCGTGTATTATAATGCCTTTACGGCAGACTCATTACCGCCTGAAATGGCGAGTGCTTATGGCATCGAAAGAAGTAAGTATAAAGGGGTTTTAAATATCTCTGTGCAACAAAAAGGACAGGCAGGGGTGTTTTTGCCAAAAGCCGTTGATGCGGCGGTGAGTGTTGATGCTGTTAACCTTGTCGGGCAGTTAAAGAAACTAAAAATGCGGCGGATATCGGAAGGTGAGTCTATTTATTACATCAGTGAATTTAGAATTTCAAATGAGGAGTTGTTGGAATTTAATGTTGTTATTTCACCCGTTACTAGCAGTAAACCGTTAACGTTTGAGTTTAAGCAAAAGTTCTATGTCGACTAATAAGCCGATATTAAGAGCGCTATAGCTTGAAGTGCTTGCTGGCGCAAGCAATAAGAATGATAACAGGAATGCCGAGCAACGCGGTCATGAGGAAGAATGACTCATACCCAATAAGCTCAACCGTAGCCCCTGAGTAACCACCCAATGCTTTCGGGATAAGGGTCATCAATGAGCTAAAAATAGCATACTGGACTGCGGTAAAAGAAATATTGGTAAGGCTGGATAAGAAAGCAATAAACGCAGCGCTAGCAAGTCCTGCCGATAAATTATCGGCAGAAATAACCAAATAAAGCATCGGCATATTATGGCCGGCCTGAGCCAAAAGCATGAATAGTAAGTTGGTCAGGGCCGATAAAATGGCACCGATTAATAAAATTCGCATGATGCCAAAACGTAAAACAAGAAGGCCGCCAAGAAAGCCGCCAATGATGGTCATGAAGAGGCCGAATGTTTTTACAACACTGGCAATCTCTGGCTTGCTAAAGCCCAAATCTTGATAAAAAATATTTGAGATAACGCCAAGTACAATATCTGAAATCCTGTATAGGCCAACCAGGGCTAGTAACAAAAAAGCCAAAGAAAGGCCGTAGCGGTTGAAAAAGTCTCTAATCGGGTCTAAATAACTTTTCTCCACTAACGAGGCTGGAATGAGTTTATTTATAACTAATAATTTGGCGACAAAGGCAGCACTGGCAATGCCGCCTACCAGCCGACAACACTCGATCAAAAAGTTGGCTAAAGCTTGGCTAGATAAAATAACCGATAAATGGTTTTTTGCAATGATTGAGGCATCAGAGCCAACCCAATAGCTGCCAATAAAACCACTAACAAGAAAGGTAAATAGCATTAATAACTGCCAATGCTCGCGGTGATTGTGAGGCTCTGAGCGGCTAGCTGAGCGGCCAGGCTCATGAATTATTAGGGTGGTGATAATGCCTACTAGCATAAAAGCAGCCATGCACAGGTAGGTCAACTGCCAAGCTGGGTAACTATAATGATGGTTGCTGGACCCCAAATAGCTGGCTAATAATAATGCACCTGCCCCGGATAAAATCATCCCTGCACGGTAGCCAGCAATATAACTGGCTGAAAGAATTGCCTGTTGTTTATTATCAGCAGACTCAATGCGATAGGCATCAATAATAACATCCTGAGTCGCCGATGAAAACCCAAGCAAAACAGCCGCCGATGCCATAAGAAATAAGCTGTCTTGGGCAGGGTTGACACTCGACATTAAGGTGATCGCTAAAATGACCATTAACTGGGATACAAGCAGCCAACTACGTCGCTGACCAAGCTGTCGGCTAAGTATTGGTAAAGGCAGTTTATCGACTAAAGGTGCCCAAACAAACTTAAACGAGTAACCCAGAGCAGCCCAGCTGAATAATGTGGCAGTAGCGCGATCAATACCCGCTTCACGAAGCCAAAGGCCGAGAGAAGAAAAAATAAGTAAGAGGGGGATGCCCGCTGATATCCCCAAAAAGAACATAGCAATAACATTTGCTTGGGCAAGTGAGCGAGAAGCATCTAGCCATTTAGGGTAGTAAGGAGGGGGCATCTAAACGAGTATGCTCACATGTCGTAATCAATAATGAGCGGTGAATGGTCGGAAAACCGTTCATCTTTATAAATAGATGCTTGGCGTACAGACGGTATTAGGTTGCTAGAAATAACCTGATAGTCAATCCGCCAACCGGTATTGTTGGCCCATGCTTGCCCACGATTTGACCACCATGTGTATTGCTCAGCTTCTTGGTTGACCACTCGGAAAGCATCGCCCCAGCCTTCGGTACCAAATAACTTCTCCATCCATTCACGCTCCTCTGGTAAGAACCCAGAGTTTTTTTGGTTGCCACGCCAGTTTTTAATATCAATTTTTTTATGAGCAATATTCCAGTCACCACAAATAATATGCTTTTTACCATCGGCCTGTTTTTCGCGTAGTACCGGTATAAGGCGACCCATGAGGTCATACTTAAACAATTGGCGCTCTTCTTTAGATGAGCCTGATGGCATATAAATCGACGATACGCAAAGGTCACCGAAAGTGGCCTCAATAAAGCGACCTTCGCAATCAAAGTCTGGCCAGCCAATCCCCTTAATGAGGGTGTCAGGTTTTTGTTTTGAGAAAATAGCAACCCCGCTATATCCCTTCTTTTCAGCGGGGTGATAATAACAGTGGTAGCCTTTAGGCCAAAAGACATCACTGATTAGCTGTTCTTCCTGGGCTTTGATTTCTTGAAAACAAAGAACGTCAGCATTTAGTTGCTCCATCCATTTGAAAAATCCCTTTCTTTCACCGGCTCGAATGCCATTAATATTGATTGAAACTATTTTCATTTAGTGATTTTTTGCTATAAAATTTAACCAAACGATATCATACCTAATAAAGACAGTAATTAAAGGGCTTGCCATCAGTTAATAATTTTCGTATCATGCGCGGCCAAGCAAGGACTGTTTTAGTCCAAAACTATAGACAGAGAAAACCATGAAACAAGAAACACATCCTTCATATAATGAACTTGCAGTGACATGCAGTTGCGGTAATAGTTTCAAAACCAAGTCAACTTTAGGCAAAGAAGAGCTACATATTGAATCTTGTTCAGCATGCCACCCTTTTTATACTGGGAAGCAGAGAATTGTTGATACTGCTGGCCGTGTTGATAAGTTTAATAAACGTTACCAACGTGGATGAAGTAGCTGCTAAGCTTTGAGGTTAATAAAATACCACCGCATTAAGGTGGTATTTTTTTGCCTGTTAGGTCACTTAAAAGCCCACTTTAACGAGCGGGTGTATGCGTTATTAACAGCGACTATGCTGGTGACTGGGTGCGCGGTTAATCCAGTTACTGGAGACCATAATTTTGTTCTGATGACGGAAAGGGATGAGCTGGCGCTTGGGCGGGAATATAGCCAGCAGCTCTTAAAGACGCACCGTCACTATGGCAATGCTTCTTTGCAGAAGTACGTGCAATCTGTCGGTGAGACATTGGCGCAAGTAAGTCATCGAAAAGAGTTGTCTTACCAATTTATGGTATTGGACAGTGCTGATGTCAATGCTTTCGCCTTGCCCGGCGGCTATATTTATATCACGAGAGGGCTTTTAGCCTACCTTAGCAGTGAGTCTGAGTTGGCAGCTGTATTGGCGCACGAGCTTGGCCATGTTACCGCGAGACACTCTGTGAGACAGCATGGTTTATCGACAGCAACAACTGTATTGGGCCAATTTATTGCCATTGGAACGGGCGTGCAAGGAATGGGGGAGCTAAATAGCGTAATTAGTGCTGGTATTAATAGCGGCTATGGGCGTGGGCATGAGTTAGAAGCTGATGGGCTGGGCGTTCAATATTTAATTAGGGCGGGTTACCAAGGTTCGGCAATGCTGGACGTTATTACGGTACTCAAGAATCAAGAACTTTTTGATAGAACGTTAGCGGAAAAAGAAGGGCGGCCACCCAGAGTTTACCACGGAGTCTTTTCAACGCACCCTAAGAATGACGAGCGTTTGCAGACTGTTTTAGCCCAAGCTGAGGGTGCTTTAAAGCCAGTAAAGAGGTCGCCAAAACAAGACGTTAATTTCTTAAATAAATTAGAAGGGTTAGCCTTTGGTTCAAGTGCTAAAGGTGGTGTGGTAAGGGGGCGGTATTTTTACCATGCAGACTTAAACTTTAAAATTAAGTTCCCTAAAGCTTGGGCGGTAATAAACAAACCTAACTCGATTATTGCAACGCCACCTGCTGGCGGTGCGTTTATGCGTTGGCGCATACAGAAGTATAAATCCATAAGTGCTAAGCACGTGCTAAAAGAAGCTTTAAATAACCATAAAGTGCTGGAAGAGTCGCCCATCCTTATGAAGGAGGGTTCTGCGTACTCAGCCATTATTCGAGATGGGCTAACGGGGGTGCCTATTCGATTGACGGCAATAGTGATGAGGGGTCGTGTGTATAGTGTTTATGCGTCAGCAAAAACAGAGATTGCTTTCTTAAGCATGGATAAACACTTTCTTAAAACGATTAAGAGTTTTGCAACGTTAACACGGGTTGATAAGCATAAGGCGAGAGAGTTTAGTCTTCACCTAATAAAGGTAAGGAAAAAAAATAGCCTCGAAGAATTTGCTAGGGCATTACCCATTGCTGAGCATGCTGAAGAGCAGCTTCGGTTAATAAATAATCTTTTTCCAGCAGGAACGCCTAAATTAGGTGACCAATTAAAGATAATTCGTTAGAATTGGAGGTTGAGAAATAATTATTTTTAATGGGAGCATGTTCGTTCAATGTGCGCACAATAGTGATAGTCACTATTCATAGATAGGGAGTTATAAATGTCATCGAAAAATTTAACGTTAACGGATAACACAACAGGTAAAAGTGTTGAGCTACCGTTATTAGAGGGTACTTTAGGTAACTCTACGATTGAAGTGAAAGGTATACCAGCAGCGTTAGGCTACTTTACACATGACCCCAGTTTTGGCACAACAGCCAGCTGTGAAAGTGAAATAACATTTATTGACGGTGAAAAAGGAATTTTATTACATCGAGGCTATCCGATTGATCAGCTCGCTGAAAATAGCAACTATCTAGAAACGGCTTATTTACTGATTCATGGTGAGCTACCCACGAAAGAAGAGTACGAAACCTTTAGTCGCATTATTTGTCGGCACACGATGATTAATGAGTCGTTGAAGAAGTTTTTTGATGGGTTCCGTCATGATGCGCACCCTATGTCTATGATGATGGGTGTGGTGGGTTCTTTGGCAGCCTTTTACCATGAAGGCCTGAACATGAACGACGAAGAGCATTTAATGATCTCGGCGCATCGGCTTATTTCTAAGTTACCAACCATAGCAGCAGCTTGTTACAAGCACTCAATTGGTGAGCCAGTTGTTTACCCTCGTAACGATTTGGGCTATTGTGAAAACCTCTTATACATGATGTTTTCTGTACCATGTGAAGAGTACGTGGTTAGCCCAGTAGCAGCGAAGGCATTGAACTTATTATTTATCTTGCATGCGGACCACGAACAAAATGCAAGTACTTCAACAGTAAGGCTTGTAGGTAGCACGGGCGCAAACCCATTTGCTTGTATTTCAGCGGGCATCGCTGCGTTATGGGGTCCTGCTCATGGCGGGGCAAACGAAGGTGTACTTGACATGTTAGAAGAAATTGGCAGTGTTGAAAATATACCGGCATTTTTAGCTAAAGCTAAAGATAAGAATGACCCGTTCAAATTAATGGGTTTTGGTCATCGCGTCTATAAAAACTTTGACCCTAGAGCCACGATTATTAGGAAGGTTTGCTACGAAGTACTGGACGATACAGGTATCGATGACCCAATGTTTGAGTTAGCGATGAAGTTGGAAGAAGCTGCGCTTAAAGATGAGTACTTCATTGAGCGAAAGCTGTACCCAAATGTAGATTTTTATTCCGGTGTTATATACAAAGCGCTTGGAATTCCTGTGAGCATGTTTACGGTGATGTTTGCGTTGGCGAGAACATCGGGCTGGGTATCTCATTGGTTAGAGATGATGTCTGACCCTACAGGTAGAATTGGACGTCCACGTCAGTTATACAAAGGTGTAGAAAAGCGAGATTATGTTGCAGTAGAGAATCGTTAGGTTTTAAACATCTAGTATAAAAAAACGCGCCAATGGCGCGTTTTTTTATGCCTCAATGTTAAAAAAGCTCATCGAGCGTTTGTTGCTCTTCATTGTTAGGTTGGTTGGTTGGCTCAATGCTAGAAGTATTGCTGGGAATATTGTCCTTACGGAAGTATTCGATAACTGCTAGTTGATCAGATGGGGTTGTTTTTAGCCCTGTTTCAGGGTCAATCAATAAACCGACGATACCATCAGGTTGTGATAATGGGATATTAGGTGTGCCTTGCAATGCTTTTTTCATAAAGGCCATCCAAATGGGGAGAGCTGCGCGGCCCCCCGTCTCTTTACTTCCCAGAGGTTTACTGTTGTCAAAACCAACCCAAGCGACAGCAACTAAGGATGGGTTAAAGCCATTAAACCAAGCGTCCCGCTGGTCATTAGTGGTGCCTGTTTTACCTGCTAGGTCAGATCGGCCCAAACTAAGAGCACGACGACCAGTCCCATGTTTTACGACATCGCGTAATAAAGAGTTAATCAAGTAGTGTATTTGCGGGCTAATGACGCGTTCGGCAATAAGCGGCTCATTAGTATTTGCAAGAGTTTCAGGTACCAGTTCAAGTTTCTCTGTAGTTTTAGTGACAATTGGCTCGGTTAACGTAAGGGGTGTGGTATTTGATGTCTCAGTAATAATAGCGTTGTTTTTAGAAGGTACGCGGGCTGGATTAGCATGAAATAGCTCTTCAGTAGAATAAGAGACAATTCGCTCTATAAAGTAAGGCTCTACACGAAAACCACCGTTAGCAAATACTGAATAAGCAGTGGCCATTTGGTAAGGGTTGGCGCTGCCACTACCCAGCGAGAGCGACAGATTTTTTGGCAAGCTGTCAGCGTCAAAGCCAAACCGTGTTGCGTAACGCCTGACGTAATTAACGCCAACATCTCTGAGAATACGAATAGAGACGAGGTTACGAGAGTGGATTAGTGCTTCACGAAGGCGCGTTGGGCCAAAAAACTTACCACTGTAATTTTCTGGGCGCCATTGCTGCTCAAGCCCAGCATCATTAAAAACAACGGGGGCATCGTTAATAAGGGTAGCAGTTGTATAGCCTTTAGAAAGAGCGGCAGAGTATAAAATGGGTTTGAAGCCTGAGCCTGGTTGCCGCTTGGCTTGGGTGGCGCGGTTAAATTTACTGTAATAATAATCATAGCCACCGACTAGGGCATTGAGAGCGCCACTAGTAGGGTCAATGGCGACCAGCGAGCCAGAAACAGAAGGGACTTGAGCAAGTTCAAAGACGTCACTTTCATGCTTCTGACGAACACGGATAATATCGCCAAGGGTTAAAATATCGCTCGCAGTCTTGGGTTTTTGGCCTTGTCTATTTTCATTGATATATGGCCAAGCCCAGCTTAAGTCTTCCCACTGAATATCAATTGTTTGACCGTCTTTTTTGAGCACCTTAATGCTTTTATTCTGGATGCCCGTTACAAGAGCTGCTTGGGTTTCACCGATATCTTTATAGGCCTTTAAAGGGTTGGAGTTGCCATCTAAACTATCGGCATTAGTAAGCTCAATATGACCTAGTATTCCACGGTAACCGTGGCGCCGGTCGTATTGGTGCAACGCGTTCTTCACCGCAAGGTTAGCAGCACGCTGCTGATGGCTGTTAATGGTTGTATAAACGTGCATGCCCGATGTGTAGATTTCATCACCATACAGCGAATGCATTTTACTTCGGACCATTTCAGCGACATAAGGCGCATCAAGTTCAACAGAGGCAGCGTGCAAGAGAGCGCTAATGGGTTCAATGATAGCGGAATCAAATTGAGTTTGGGTAATGTAATTTAAACCTAACAGCCGGTTAAGCACATAGTTTCGGCGAGTAAGAGCTCGGCTTGGATTGGTGATGGGGTTAAATGCTGACGGTGCTTTGGGTAAGCCAGCTATCATTGCTTGTTGGGCGAGGCTGAGCTCACTGAGTTTTTTATCGTAATAAACATCGGCAGCAGCGGCTATTCCATAGGAGCGGTGGCCGAGATAAATTTTATTCAGGTAGAGGGTAAGGATATCTTGCTTGCTTAGCTGCTGCTCGATAATTAAAGAGAGTAAGATTTCACGTAGTTTTCGGGTGTAGGTTTTTTTCTTGGTTAAAAAGAAATTACGTGCGACTTGCATGGTTATTGTGCTGCCACCCTGTTTCTTCTTACCGGTTAATATCAGTTGGCCAACAGCGCGTGCCAGCCCAAAAATATCGACACCTGAGTGCTTGAAAAAATCCTTATCCTCGGCAGCTAAAAAGGCATTGATTTGTGTTTTGGGGATGTCGCTATAGCCAACAGGCATACGCTTCTTTTCACCAAATTTAGCAATTAATAAACCATCGTTACTGTATACATTTAAAGGTGTTTGTAGCTGTATATTATGCAGACTTGATATATCCGGTAAGCTGGGTAAGGCAATAAATTTAACATAAAGTGCGAAAATGGCTATAAAGATAAGGCTGAAGCTTGCCCCCCATATTAAAAGAGGTTTGATAAAGCATGAAATGCGGGGTCTGTAAGGCATACTATGTAATATAAGTGTTTGTGCAAAGCTGATAGGTTCTAATTGTATTCGCTTTGTGAGAGAAATCACATTAGTATAAGAATCATTACATTTCTGACGAAAATTAGTATTATTGCTCAAAACTAAAGCTATACTGAAAGAAAGGGGTGTTACCTATTGATTACAAATCAATTATCGGACTTTAGGTGTAAGAGTTAGGGACACTTATTGATTATTTAAAGTATTGGACGTATAGTTTAAGAAAAAGGGAAAAAAGGATGTCTTTTTTTACACGTAGTAACCCGAATGTATTGGGTGTCGATATTAGTACTTCAGCGGTCAAGCTGATTGAGCTGAGCAAACATGGGTCACGTTACCGAGTGGAAAGCTATGCAGTAGCTCCTCTCCCTGAGAATGCCGTAATCGATAATAATTTTTCTGACCTTGATGCTATCGGGCAAGCGGTAAGAACAGTTGTTGAGCGATCAGGAACAAAGTTAAAGCAAGCAGCGCTGGCTGTGTCAGGCGCGGCAGTTATTACAAAAATTGTCTCTATCCCAACCCCAGATAATGATGATGAGCTTGAGGCCCAAGTTGAGCTGATTGCCGATCAATACATCCCATACTCGCTGGATGAGGTCAATTTGGACTTTAGCATTATTGGTGTGAATGAGAAAAATGCAGGGATGGTGGATATCCAGTTGGCAGCCTCTCGCAGAGAAAATATTGACGATAGGGTGGCTGTTTTAGATCTGGCTGGTTTGAAAGCTAAAATAGTAGACGTCGAAGCATATGCTCTAGAGAAGGCATACGGCCTATTACAGGGGAGTATGCCTGACTATGGCCCAGAAGCAACAGTGGCACTTGCTGATACGGGCTCAAATGTTACCACGCTGAATGTTATTCACCAAGGTAAGGTTATTTACTCAAGAGAGCAAGGCTTCGGTGGCAAGCAGTTAACTGAAGAAATTCAGCGTCGTTATGGCCTCTCCTATGAAGAAGCGGGCATGGCAAAAAAACATGGTGGTTTGCCTGATAGCTACATTAGCGAAGTTTTAGACCCATTTAAGGATGTGATGAGCCAGCAAATAGGCCGGTCTTTACAATTCTTTTTTTCATCGAGCTCTCAGCACAGTGTGGACCAAATAGTGTTGTCAGGTGGTACGTCGTCTTTACCAGGTATTGATGCGCTGCTTGAAGAAAAGCTAGGAACGCCAGCGATAGTTGCAAACCCTTTTTCTAACATGACACTAGCTGGAAAAATTAAGGCTCAAGCCTTAAGTAATGATGCGCCAGCGATGATGATTGCAACAGGGCTTGCATTAAGGAGTTTTGATTAATGGTTAAAATAAACCTTCTTCCTTGGCGTGAAGAACTTAAAAAGCAACGCCAAACAGAGTTCTTGATTTTACTTGGTGTAGGTGTCGTTATTTCCATATTAGTAATGGCGGCAACATACTTTTCTATAGAAAGCCTTATAGAAACCCAAAATGTGAGGAATAAATTCCTGCAGAAGGAAATTTTGGTGTTGGATAGAAAAATTAAGGAAATTAAAGAATTAGAGAAAACAAAAAGCCAGCTACTATCAAGAATGGAAGTTATTCAGCGCTTGCAGAGTAGTCGATCAGACGTGGTTCATATGTTTGACCAATTAGCGAAAACAGTGCCAGAAGGTGTCTACTTAACGAAATTTAGTCAAAGTGGTCAGAAATTATCAATAGCTGGAAATGCTCAGTCTAATACACGAGTTTCGTCGTACATGAGGAAGCTGGAAAAGTCACCATGGTTAAAAGGGACAGACTTAAATGTTATTCGTTCGAAAGGGCTTGATGCGAACAGCTTTACCTTAAGGGTGGCACAGTCTAAAACGGCTACTGTCGCAGAGGGAGAATAGTATGAACATACAAGATATTAACTGGGATTTTAATGAGGCTGGGAACTGGCCCACCCAAATAAAGTTTTCAGCTGTTCTGCTATTGATCATTATCTTACTAGCAGGTTGGGTTTATTACGACACACTGGACCAGTTAGAAGATTTAAATAAAGTACAAAAGAAAGAGTTAAGCCTGAAAAAGACCTATGAGAAAAAGCAGCAAAAGGCAGTGAATTTAGCGGCATATAAGCAGCAACTCAAGGATATGGAAAAGCAGTTTGGGGCAATGTTGCAACAACTGCCAAATAAAACCGAGATAGCTGACCTTTTGGTTGATGTCTCCCAGGCTGGCTTAGCTAGTGGTTTAGAGTTTAATTTATTCCAACCTTCAGGTGAAAGAGGCAAGGGGTTTTATGCGGAGAAGCCAATTAGGTTAACCGTGGTAGGTAGTTACCACGAGTTTGGCGCATTTTCGAGTAACTTGGCAGCATTGCCTCGAATTGTAACCCTACATAATGTGTCGTTAACACCGAGTAACAATGGGCGAATGACGATGAAGGCAACAGCAAAAACCTATCGATATCTCGATGAAGGTGATAAGTAATGAAGATATTTAAGGGAAGTAAGCAAGGCGCTCTACTCGTAATGGCTCTGGTTGTTTCAGGGTGTGCTAATAATGACGTTAGCGATTTAGATAGTTTTATAACGCAAGTTCGTGCACGTCCAGCTAAACCCATTGAGCCAATGCCGACAGTGAAAACTTATGAGGCGTACCTCTATGTTTCGGAGGGTTTAAGAGACCCTTTTATGAAAGTTGAGGCGGCACCAATGCAGGATGAAACAGGGATGGTTGAAGGCCCGGGCCCTGATTTGAATAGAGTTAAAGAGGACCTTGAAGCTTACCCTTTGGATACGCTAAGAATGGTTGGGACATTATCAAAAAATGACCAGCTTTGGGGGCTTGTAAAAGCAAATGACGGAGTAATCCACCGAGTGCAATCAGGCCATTATTTAGGCCAGAATTTTGGCAAAATAATACGGGTTGAAGAGCAGCAGATTGAGCTTGGAGAGTGGGTGTCAACATCAAAGGGCAGATGGCGTGAACGAGAAGCTTCATTGGCGCTCGTTGAATAAACAGTGAGAATAATAATGAAATATGCAAATAAGGGAAAATTTATGCACACACCTAATGTAAATGAAAAGGTGCACTCAGCGGATAAGGTTAAATATGCGGTAAAAGGCATATTGGCCATACTAGTGTTGCTATCAACTGCGGTACAGGCAGTTACCTTAAAGGATATACAGTTCTCGGGCTTGCCCGGTAACAAGGTGCAAATTGAAATGGTTTTAGATGCGGCGCCGACATCACTTAAGAGCTTTAGTACGGATAACCCAGCGAGGGTTGCCATTGATTTGAGCGGTGTGAGTAATGCTGCTGGCAAGAAAACCATGCCCATTAATATCGGTAAAGCAATAAGTGTTAGAGCGCTTGAGGCGGGCGATAGAACACGTATTGTTTTAAACTTATCGGAGTCAGCACCGTATACAACTAAAGTGGTTGGTAACAGTGTTTTCTTAACATTAGGGGGGTTGTCCGGTGGTTCATCAGTAGCAGAAGTGTTGACACCATTAAGCAATAATAAATCGATACGTGGAATTGATTTTCGCAGAGGTGAGTCGGGTGAAGGACGAGTCTTGGTTGAACTAACAAGTACATCAGCTGTGGTGGATGTGAAGCAAGAAGGCGGGAAGGTGCTGGTTGAGATTAAAGACACAATGCTGCCATCAGATCTAGCTAATAGACTGGATGTTAATGACTTTGCAACACCGGTTAAGACCATTGATGTGACATCATCAGGCAGTGATACACACTTAGCAATAACCCCTGTAGGCGTTTATGAGTTTTTATCATATCAAGTGGGTGGGTTATTAACAGTTGAATTTAAACCTCTCACTAAGCAAGAAGAAGATAGGCTGGCAGCTGAAAAATTCCCATTTACTGGTGAAAAGCTATCATTAAATTTTCAAAGCATAGAGGTTCGTTCGGTCCTTCAATTGCTCGCCGATTTCACGGATATGAACCTTGTGGCCAGTGACTCAGTTGGCGGCAGTGTGACATTACGGTTGAATAATGTTCCTTGGGATCAAGCACTAGATATTATCCTTAAAAGTAAAGGTCTTGCTAAGCGTATTACGGGTAACGTAATGATGGTTGGGCCGCAAGCAGAAGTGGCTGCACAAGAAAAGCTAGAGTTAGAAGCTAAAAAGCAAGTGGCTGAACTATCACCCTTAATGACCGAGTTTTTTGAGGTAAGCTATGCTAAGGCATCTGATTTAGTCTCTATTCTTCATGCCTCAGGGAGTAATAGTAGGGGTAGCTCAGATGCAAGGCTCATTTCAAGCCGAGGTGGTGTGTCGGTGGATGCACGAACTAATACACTGTTGGTGCAAGAAACGGCTGAAAAATTAGCAGAAATCCATAAAATAATAAAGCGTCTAGACCGCCCTGTTCGTCAGGTGATGATTGAGTCGCGTATTGTTATTGCAAATGATGACTTTACACGTGATTTAGGCGTGAGATTTGGCCTTAGTGGTATTGACCAAAGTAATGACTCAATTGCTGTAGCGGCTGGAGCGTTAGGAAATGGTGTTGAAGTAGCTGCTGGCCATATTTTTGATGTGGATGGTAGTGAGGGATTACTAGTTGATTTGCCAGCAGCATCACCGGCAGGGGCAATTCAGTTTGTTGTTGGCAAAATTGGTAGCTCATTATTGCAGTTAGAGCTTTCAGCATTGCAAACGGAGGCAAAGGGTGAGGTGATTTCTAGTCCACGCGTTATTACGTCAGACCAGGTAGAGGCTGAGATTAGTCAAGGTGTGGAGATTCCCTTTCAAGAAGCCTCTTCTTCGGGCGCAACATCAACTAGCTTTGAAGAAGCAGAGTTAAAGTTAACGGTAACACCAAGAATTACTCCGGACGATAGAATTAATCTAGAGCTAAATATAACGAAGGACTCACCAGACTTTTCAAATGTCCAGCCAGGTGGTGTTCCAATAAACACTCAAGAGGTTGATACCACGGTACTTGTTAATAATGGCGACACAGTTATTTTGGGTGGAATTTATGAGCGATCTAAAGATAAGAGTGTTCGTAAAGTACCATTCTTTGGTGACCTTCCTGGTGTTGGTGTCTTGTTTAAGAAGAACTTCAAACAAGATAATAATAGAGAGCTGTTATTCTTTATTACACCAAAAATCATGAAAGACAACTTACGTGTAAATTAGGTTTATCGCAACGTTAAGAAAGAATGAGGCCTTGGCCTCATTTTTTTTATCTTAAAATCGCGGCAAATGCTAATTCTAAAAATAGTTGCTCAACCCGAAGAGCCGAGCATGATATAGTCTTTAAATTAAGGCGATAACCTAGACATTATAATGCACGAAAAGAAGAATATATATCTTGTAGGGCCAATGGCCGCAGGCAAGTCAACGGTAGGCAAATTATTAGCAAGCCGGTTGAATAAAGACTTTTATGATACCGATGAAGAAATAATTAAGTGTACGGGTGTGGAAATAGCACTCATTTTCGAGCTTGAAGGTGAGGGGGGGTTTAGGAAGCGTGAAGCAGAAAAGCTACAAAAACTAGCTCAATTAAACGGAGTGGTGGTTGCAACCGGTGGCGGCATTATTCTAAACGAAGAAAACCGTCAAACGTTAAAGGAAACAGGGACGGTTATTTACCTCAAATGCTCTGTAACACAACAATTAAAACGGACAAAGTTTGATACAAAGAGGCCGTTATTACAAACAAAAAGTCCTAAATTAAAGCTAGAAGAATTGATGCGTCACCGTGCACCTATTTATGAGTCAGTAGCCGATATTACCGTGAGCACAGATAGAATGAATAGTAAGCGAGTTATCAGAGGGTTGCTAGAAAGTTTGGCTGAGTCGCTATGAGTGAGCTAGAGGTATTAACCGTTGAGCTAGGAAACCGTAGCTACCCCATATATATAGGTGATGGCCTATTGGCTAATCCGGGCCTACTTAAAAAGCACATTGTAGGTAATCAAGTGCTGGTTGTTACAAATGAAACAATAGCCCCCTTATATTTAAATCAATTTATTGAAAGCTTTAGTAGTGATATTGAGGTAGAGCTTGTCATTCTTCCTGATGGTGAGCGCTATAAAACGTTAGAGTACTTGAACAATATTTATGATGCATTATTGGAAAGTAGATGCAGCCGACAGGTCACGCTAATTGCATTAGGGGGTGGTGTTGTCGGTGATATGACAGGGTTTGCCGCAGCAAGCTACCAGCGTGGGGTTAACTTCATACAAGTACCAACGACCCTATTGTCTCAAGTAGACTCTTCCGTAGGAGGGAAAACAGGGGTTAATCATCGGCTAGGCAAAAATATGATTGGAGCCTTTTATCAGCCTAAATGTGTCTTAATTGATACAGCAATCCTTTCAAGTTTACCAGAAAGAGAGCTCAGCGCAGGTCTAGCTGAAATTATCAAGTATGGGGCCATTTGTGATTTTGTTTTTTTTGAATGGTTAGAAAAAAACATGGCTAAACTCCTATTAAAAGATGTCGATGCATTGAGGTATGCAATAAAAACCTCATGTGAAAAGAAGGCAGTTGTCGTTGCTAAAGATGAGAAGGAATCCGGCATCCGAGCCACTCTAAATTATGGGCATACGTTCGGCCATGCTATTGAAAGTCATATGGGTTATGGAGTATGGCTGCATGGTGAGGCTGTCTCAGTGGGCATGTGCCTAGCGGCAAAAATGTCTGTTGAGCAAAAAGCCTTATCGCATGATGATTACTTACGCATTGAGTCTTTATGCCGTTTAGCAAAGTTGCCGACAGAGAAGCCAGTAGAAATGACAGCCAGTGATTTCCTCTATTACATGAAAGTTGATAAAAAAAACACCTCCTCAACCATCAGGCTCGTGTTATTGGATGCTATTGGTAAGGCGGGTATTTTTGACTGCGCCGATTACAACTTAATAAGTGCTGTCATTAAATAAATCTCATATAGGATAAAATATTTTGACAACAACAGGGGTGAAGCATGGAAGCATCAGTGGTTTTTTTACTGCTGAGAGGCAACAGCGACTAGAGCTTATACGCCACCTAATTGTTAATGGTCAAAGAACAGTATTATTGAAGGGTGAAAAGCAAGTTGGGAAAAAATACTTTATTCACCAATTTACAAAGCAGCTTGATCCCGCGTGGATCTTTAGCAAACTTGATTCGACAGACATTGAGATGTTCGGAGGCCTTCCCCCCCTTATAGAGGCGCAGTTTAATCGCCACGAAAACTCACAAAGAAAACTTGCTCAACGCCTAGCGTCATGGTCGAAGGCTGATAGGGTAGTTATCCTATGCATAGAAAATATTAACCGGCTTGACGCGTCGGATATTGGTACGCTGCTTGAAATGGTCCGGCAATACTCATGTTTACACCTGCTGTTGACGCAAACGGAGGGACCCACTAAAGAGTTTGAAAAGCAATGTCAAACGATTGACCTAGAAGGGTTAAATGAGCAGCAAACGTATGAATATGCCGTGCTTAAGGCGCAGGAATCAACCCAATATGCTGCAAACTTGGCTCATGTGAGTGCCGCTGAGCTGTTCGAAGAAACAAGGGGGGTTCCAGGAAAGGTCCATCAGTTTTTAAAGGACGTACGAGATAAGCCTCTAGCAAAGGTGGGTAAGGGTAAAAAACCTATACTGCCGGTAAAAAAATGGCTGGCCGTATTAATGGTTATTGTAATGCTTGGATATGGCGGCTATTCATTTATAAGCATTAACGTAGGGGAGTCAACGCTAGTTAGCAAACAGTCGGACCAAAAGGCGGAAAAAGAAATAACTCCAAAGTTACGCATGACGGAGCTGACTGCCTTTGATGAAAATAGGAAGCTGCTGAAAAAGGCGTTGCCTCTAGAGGCATTAAAACCATTAAAACCAGCAAAGGAACCAGCAAAGGAACCAGCAAAGGAACCAGCAAAGGAACCAGC
>ERZ1027208.69-NODE-69-length-54097-cov-16.571537_pt1 | contig 54097 bp, 45 predicted proteins | sample MGYA00520867_ERZ1027208 | MGnify/ENA primary metagenome ERZ1027208 (study PRJEB33311, sample SAMEA4378413) | marine metagenome | biome: Marine biome; feature: Fjord; material: Water | collected 2014-07-20T08:00:00Z/2014-07-... | depth 75 m ... | reverse complement strand
AAATTTAACTGATCAGAAGATACTCCCACAATTAAATACTCACCTTCAGCCTTTGCGCGCTCTAGGATATTGACATGGCCTACATGGAATACATCAAATGTTCCAAAAGTAATAATTCTTTTATTCATTAGATCAGTTACTCATAATGTAGTCAGCTATTCGCTTACTCACCTGGCCATCTACTTTACCAGCCAAATCTTCTGTATATCGCATTCTTATATCCGACAACTCTCCAGGAAACATAACCTGTGATTCTACTAATTTTTTCAAACTCTTATATCCCTTTGCATGGACTGCAATATCGGCGTATTTGTACAAATCTTCATCCATACGATTTTTGAACCTAAAACTCAATAAACCACGATAAGACCACCTTAGCTTATAAAAATCGCACCAAACTATCGGTTTATCTAATGCTGCGAATTCAAATAGCGCTGAAGATGCATCGCTAATCAATACATCAGCTACAGCCATAAAGGGTAATAAATTAATTTCATTACTTTTAGCTAAATACACATTATCTGCTTTATCCCATAATTTTAACTTATCTCGTTGTTTTTGATATTTTTCAGATGCCATCGAAAAGTAATGGGGCTTGAGCAATATATTGTATTCAGAGAAATCCTCTGGAAATGAATCACTCATATTCTCAATGCTACTAGGGAAAAAAGTAGGTGCGTAAAGAATTGATTTTTTCCTAGGGTCTAAACCATATTTAACAGGCGTTATATTGGATAGCTCACCATTAACCACAGGATCTAATTTAGCATAACCCACGTCGATAAACGTTTGCTCAGGGTAGATAGATTGCAAACGCTCAGTTCGATAAGGACCTTCTACAAACCGTACAGAAGGTTCACAGTCAGATATCTCGTAGTAGCAAGCTTTAGGTCCAATACCATGACTGACCAATGCCGTTTTTATCTTATGATTTAATAACTCAATCCCTTGAAAAGTGTTTCCTAAAAAAATATAGTTTGGTTTTTTTACATTATAGAGTTTAAGTGCTTCCTTACTATCTTGAACTTCAATAGCGGTGTAACAATCAGGTATGTTTGCACTAGAATTAGCGCCGTAACAAACGAATGATAGATCAACCCCTCTGGATAAGAGTGCTTCAGCTATGGGAGTATATTGAGGTAAATAATACTCTTCTTGTACATCAAAAAAAATCTTAATCATTTTTTACTACCTTTGCTCAAGCTAGCCTGCTGCACAGACATAAAGCGAGCAACTGCATATCAAAGATAACATGTTTAATCTCCAATGCTCGACACATTACCGCTTCCCGCTAATAGCTCCCACTTTTTGGCGATCTCACCCTTACTAAATCGTAACAAGCTTTCATTTGAGATAGTTGGAGTATTGTTCAAAACCAGTACCATTCTATCCGCCAGATTAGAGACTATTCGTTCTTCGCTTTCCATACTCACTAAATACGGACTTAAATCCCCTATAAGAATCTCTCTAGGGCCTGTCGGGCAATCAGTACTTATCACAGGTGTACCCAGTATTAAACTTTCAATTAACACTGTCGGCAAGCCCTCTGAATCCGAGGACATCACAAGCGCTTTAGACTGCTTAATAACAGGGAATGGATTACTGCAAAACCCTTTAAAGTGCACTCTATCAGTCAAATCCAACTTAACTGCTAACCCCTTAAGACTTGAAAGCTCCTCCCCCTCACCTAACAAAACAAGATGGATATCATTATTCTGAACTTCATTCAAAGCTAAAATCAATCGATCCAACCGCTTCCGAGGAGCAAGTGCGGCAACAGATATAAAATAGCTTTTCGGTAACTCATCCTGAAGTTTGGCCATACCTTTAGACCTAATTAATTCAAAATCAAAAGGATTGTAAATTGTAAACCTCTCACCTAATGTACTACCAAATAAGGAGTCAAGCTCGGCAGATGCATCCTCACTTACACTCACGGTTTTAACCCTGTTCAAATAAAATGATACGGGAAATAAACATAAACTTAACCTTTCACAAAAAACTTCCTTAGGGGAGTTATGGACGACCAAATAAAAATTCGGGTGTGACCTATAAAAGAAGAAGTGCTCATAATCTTGATACATATTATGACTAGCTATCAAATCAGGCTTATAGCGTCTCAGGTACTTTTTTATCACGAGGTATTTGATAGGGTATTGTAATATTAAGCTTAAAATATATTTAAACCATTTGAACGCAACACTCATTCCATGACTTTTAGGCTTAAGCTTATTCTCGACCGACTTTAGATTTTTCTTCACGACCTTCTTGGCTGAAGGCAAATATTTGGGTACATTCTTCAAGCCAAAAACCGTCAAATGCCTGACTGTAACGCCTTCCGGTAACTCATAAGCGACCTTATTACGCTCTACAACTATTTCAACTGTATGACCTCGCTCTACCAATATTTCTGCAAGATTAAGAATAACCCTTGCACCACCCGTCTGACCTAACGTTACCGTATGGAACAAATATTTCATATTTTAATTAGACGCCTCAATATCCTTGAATATCTTTTGCTTGCTGACACCCCAAACTGCATTTGAGTTAATCGCATCCATGAATAATTGATCACTATTTCCATTACCAAACTCACGAAACGGTTCGAATGTTACCCTTAAAGCATTATTAATTGCTTCACTAATATTTTTTAGTGAAGCATCTGCTTTCAGTACAGAGCTTGCAGTCGCCCTATTATTTTGTCGGCTTCCGATATCAATTGATGGAATCCCGTAAAAAGGAGCCTCTCTTACTCCTGCGCTGGAATTACCGATCATAAATCGTGCATATTTTAGCAAGACCAAAAAATACTCAAATCGAATACTCGGAAAAACTTTAATACGCTCATTAGCTTCGAAGCGCTTATATTCATTCAAAATAACGTCTGTACCATGGTCATTGTTAGGGTAAATAACCACAAAATTTAAATTAGATGAGATCAAAGCATCAACAACGATTTTAATCTCGGCTTCTAAACTATCAAGCGAGGTAGTGACTGGGTGGAACATCAATACCGCATAATCTGAAAATGGAATCTCATATTTTGTCAAAACATCTTGATGTGACGGCAAATCATCAGACAGCATCACATCTAAATCGGGTGATCCAATTTCAAAAACTGATGATTCTAATTCACCTAATTGAAGTAATCTTTTTTTTGCAACCTTGTTTGAAACAAAGTGAAGATGAGCCATTTTACTTATTGAGTGACGAATTAATTCATCTATAGTACCTGACACCTCCCCGCCTTCTACATGTCCGACTAAAATATTATTCAAACTACCAACTATTGCCCCGGCTAGGGCTTCAACACGATCCCCATGAACGATAATCATATCTGGCTTCAGCTCTTTAATATAATCACCTAATCCCATAACCGTTTTAGCCAAAACAGTATCCATACTGTCATTAACATTTTGATTAATGTATTTAAATGTATGATTAAAGCCTGACTTTTCAACCTCAATCGAAGTCATTCCATACTTAGACATCATATGCATACCCGTAATGAAGGTATACATTTCAAAGTTATCTGCATCTTCAACCTTCTTCATTAAGCTTTTTAGCTTTCCAAAGTCCGCTCGAGTTCCGGTTAAAAATAAAATTTTCTTTTTATTTAACATGTGATTTTTTAAGTTGGGTATCTGAATCTATATTAGCGGTGGCTACCTTACCTATTAAGGTTTCAAAGTCCTCTGCCATCCAATCTCCTGTCCCTGGTCGTTTAACCCATAGATTTTTCTCGGTAAACAGCTCACCTTCTTTGATATCTTCAATAGTGACTACACTTGCATAAGCGAAATCAATAGTTACTTGCTCTTCTGCAACGGCTCCCTTTTTGCCACCGCGCATTGCAGCCATACGCTCTGAAAGATTAATTAGGTCTCGACATTCATTTGTATCCATCGAACATTCTATATCTGGACCAGGCCTACCTTTATTATCTGTAAAGTGACGCTCCAGCACACTTGCGCCAACCGCAACCGAACCTAAACAAGCAAGATTATCAATACTGTGATCAGATAAACCAACTACCGCATCAGGAAAGTGCTCTGCCAACTGTGTAACCCCTCCCAATCTGATTAAGTTATCAGGGGTCGGATATACATTTGTACAATGTAACAAACAGAATGGCACCTGATGCTTTCTAAAGATATTTACTGACTTTTCAATTGCTGGAATATCATTCATCCCTGTACTTAAAATAATTGGCTTACCGTAACTGGCTACCAATTCTAATAGAGGGTAATTATTGCACTCTCCAGAGCCAATCTTATAAGCGTCGACACCCATACGCTCTAATCGCTCAGCTGCAGCACGACTGAAGGGAGTACTAATAAATATAGCTCCTTTAGCCTCTACATATTCTTTTAGCTTAACTTCATCCTCTTCATTTAACGAGCAGCGATCCATGATCTCGTAAATGGATACATCTGCATTTCCAGGTATAACTTTTTTTGCATCTCCGCTCATTTCGTCTTCAACAACATGTGTTTGATGCTTTATAATTTCAGCTCCTGCTTCCACTGCAGCATCAACCATTTCGAAAGCCGTCTTTAAAGAGCCTTCGTGATTTATTCCTATCTCAGCTATTACCAAAGGTGCGTAGTCATAACCGACTTTACGCCCTGAAATTTCAAATATTGGTTTCATATCTTTTCCTTAACATTGACTCAGCCATTTCAAAATCACTCAAGTCATCAATATCAATTGAATCTGCTTCACTCATAAAGTAAGGGTATACCTTGTTTTTTGGAATACCCTTCTCACGAATAAAAGCGCTTACTTTAAATAAATAAATTGCACCATTAGGCTGGAATGCCCTAGGCAATTTTTGTCGCGCAGTATAAGGTGCGCTATCACTTAACAAGCCTTTCAAACAGCCATCCGCATCCTGCTTATATGCTTTTGCCGGACTATGTCTTGGCTCAAATACAGAAATCACACAATCGGCACCCTGTTTTTTAAACGCATATATCGATTCAGCAATGTGCTCAGACGTTCTTACCGGGGACGTAGGCTGTAGTAATAGCAACTCATCAATTTCGATTTTTTTTTCTTGCATACAATGAATAAAATGCGCTACGACATCTTCACTAGAGCTGTCGTCTTGTGCAAGAGCATCAGGGCGTTGAATGATTTTAGCCCCTAATTCTTTAGATACCTTTAAAATATCATCGTCATCACTGCTTACATAACAGGCATCTACCAGCGGTGACTCTATGGCTGCTTTGATTGACCAACCAATTAACGGTATACCCATCAAGGGTAATATATTTTTACCAGGTAAACCCTTCGAGCCACCTCTTGCTGTAATTAGTGCAATTCTCACACTCACGCCTCTATCATCAATGGCTTAATACTCAATTTTTCAAACAACCTAGCTACAAGTTCGCCTTCTATAGACTGAACAGGTAAATATCTAACATCAGCCTCTGGCATTAACCACTTAGCCGCCATCAGCGCTGTGGATACATCTCCTACAATCAGGTCAAAATCAAACACTGAATAATATAACTCTGCAGGAATAGCAGATGTTAATGGGTATCCTATCTCTTCTAAAGAAAGGGGATCTCCTAATTCTCTAGGGTGATATTTAAAGTAAACCTTAGAATTAGGATACGTAGTCGCTACTTTCAATAATATGGTTTTTAGCTTACCGGTTGAGCCATACATAGCATCTATCATTGACGAATGCGGTAATACAAATAAAACCCCTGCTTCAGCCTTATCTGGAAAAACCACCTCATCCAGCAATCTAGAAAAACGCTCAAAGTATTCTTTAGCTTCAAAACTAGTATAATAATTGCATTTTAATTCTATTATTTTATTATGTGCAATCGAGCTAGGTATAAGCTCTGGATGTGCCAAATAACAAATATCAACCCAACTTGATGCCCCAAATACCTCAGGTCTTCGATACCAATTACCGTATGCTATTTTTTTAAGCGCTGAATCTATATATTTATCGGTTAATTTACGTAATAAATTATTCTGAAAGCTGATGTAGCTACCTGTTCCATCATCAATAAACGCCCCTTTTACTGACAGCTTTAAATGGCTCCTACAAAAGTGCATTGCATATTGAAACTCTAGTCGCCTATCGTTCCCAGTGATAATTTCATTTGGCTTAATTTCTGCTAGCACCTCCCTTAACTGTGCAAAACCTAACGATCTAACCTCTGACTTTTTTTGACCAGCAGATTTAGCCGGCAAACAGTCGACAGCAAAAAACGGTGCCCCTATTGCTTTAGCGGCAGTAAATACCTTGTTCTGACACCCATCATTAACTTGATCAATAAACATCAAATAAAATCTAATTCCAGGGCTATTCAAAGCTAATCCGATAGACATATAAAAGTGCCTAAACGTGCTTACCAAAATCAGCTTACATCCACTATTCATATCATTTACAGCACATATTTTAATAGTATAAAAAGAGTATTATGGCATAAAAAAACCCAGCCTAGGCTGGGTTTTTTACTTAACACGTAACAAAATGGATCCCCGCGTTCGCGAGGAAGACACCAGAAGTGTCTAATCCAAATTATTAATCTTTAGAGTTAAGCTGCTCTTTGATCAAGTCACCAATAGTGGTTGGACCAGCTGCTTCAGGGGCGGCTTTTTGACCGTGAGACTTAAGTGCTTCTTTCTCTTCAACCTCGTCCTTGCTCTTAACAGATAGAGCAATTGTGCGGTTTTTACGATCAACAGCGATGATCTTAGCTTCTACTTCGTCGCCCTCTTTTAGTACGTTACGTGCATCTTCTACACGGTCTTTACTGATTTCAGACGCTTTAAGAGTCGCTTCAACACCTTCCATAATTTCTACGATAGCGGCTTTCGCTTCTACAGATAGAACCTTACCTTTAATGATGGTGCCTTTGTCGTTTTCAGAAACGTATTCAGCAAAAGGATCGCTGATTAGCTGCTTAACGCCCAAAGAGATACGCTCGCGTTCTGGGTCGATCGATAGAACGATTGTTTCTAGCTCATCGCCTTTCTTGTAGTTACGAACGGCTTCTTCGCCTGTTTCGTTCCAAGAAATATCAGACAAGTGAACAAGACCGTCAATACCGCCATCTAGACCGATGAAGATACCGAAATCAGTGATCGATTTGATCTTACCTGAAATCTTATCGCCTTTTTCACATTTACCAGAGAACTCTTCCCAAGGGTTAACTTGACACTGCTTAACACCTAGAGAGATACGACGACGTTCTTCGTCGATATCAAGAACCATAACTTCAACATCATCACCAACTTGTACAACTTTAGATGGGTGGATGTTTTTGTTTGTCCAATCCATTTCAGATACGTGAACAAGACCTTCAACGCCTTCTTCAAGCTCTGCAAAACAACCGTAGTCAGTAAGGTTTGTAACCTTAGCTGTCACTTTAGTGTTTTCTGGGTAACGAGCTTTGATTGCAACCCAAGGATCTTCGCCAAGTTGCTTAAGACCTAGAGATACACGGTTACGCTCGCGATCGAACTTAAGAACTTTAACTAGAGTCTCGTCACCAACGTTAACAATTTCACTTGGGTGCTTAATACGCTTCCAAGCCATATCTGTAATGTGTAGTAGACCGTCAACACCGCCTAGATCAACAAAAGCGCCGTAGTCAGTTAGGTTCTTAACGATACCAGTAACTTCTTGGCCTTCTTGTAGGTTAGCAAGTAGCTCATCACGTTCTTGGCTGTTAGCCGTTTCTAGAACAGCACGACGAGATACAACAACGTTGTTACGCTTTTGATCAAGTTTGATTACTTTAAATTCTAATTCTTTACCTTCAAGGTGCGCTGTATCACGTACTGGACGTACATCTACAAGAGAACCAGGTAGGAACGCACGGATAGTCGCTACGTCTACTGTGAAGCCGCCTTTAACCTTACCGTTGATAACACCGGTAACAACGTCTTGCGCTTCGAATGCTTTCTCAAGCTCAATCCAAGATTCAGCACGTTTCGCTTTTTCACGAGAAAGTTTAGTTTCACCAAAGCCATCTTCTACAGCTTCAAGGGCAACAGGTACTTCGTCGCCAATTTTTACTTCTAATTCGCCTTTGTCGTCAAGGAACTGTTCGCGTGGAATAACCGCTTCAGATTTCAGCCCAGCGTTAACGATAACCCAGTCGGAATCGATATCTACAACAGTACCGGTTACGATACTGCCTTGTTGCATATCAAGGCCTACAAGGGATTCTTCAAAAAGATCAGCAAAAGATTCAGTCATTAATTTACCTAAAAGGTTTTCAACCACCACGCCAGTTAGTGGGTCTGTTTATTATAGCGCTTGGCATTCCGTTTCTGGCTAGGAATGTCAAATGCAGATAGAGTTGGGCGCGGATTATACCGGAGAAATTAGATATTACAAAGGGCTTTTGGTTTTTTAATAATAGAGGGCTTTTTTTGCTGCGTGCAGCGCTGATACGGGATAATTGTCACACCCTACAGACCCGAATGGCCCAGGCTACTTGTATTTAGATCTGAACTGAGAGGCTTGCTTTGCCCTTCCCGGATGGCGCTGCGCTCTATCCAGGCTACTTATATGTATATCTGCACTTGGTGGCTTGCTTTGCCCTTCCCGGATGGCGCTGCGCTCTATGCTGGCTACTTGTATTTATATCTGCACTTGGTGGCTTGCCTTTACCCTTCCCGGATGGCGCTGCGCTCTATCCAGGCTACTTATATATATCTGCACTTGGTGGCTTGCCTTTGCCCTTCCCGGATGGCGCTGTGCTCTATCCAGGCTATTTATATTTATATCTGCACTTGGTGGCTTGCCTTTGCCCTTCCCGGATGGCGCTTCGCTCTATCCAGGCTACTACTGTGTCTTGTTAAACTTATGAGTTATTCCCGGATGGCGCTACGCTCTATCCTGGTTAGGTGTGTTTTATCTTCCGAGGCTTAAATATCAGGCATAAAAAAAGCAGCTATTAGCTGCTTTTTGATTGTGATGCATATAACCATGAAGGCTTTTGATTACATTATAATCGGGCTACCGTCTTCATTATAAGCCTCTACCTGCACCTTGAGCTTTTGCCCAGGCCTGAAGGTTACAACACACCTCGCACTGATTGGGATTTCCTCCCCTGTTTTAGGGTTTCTTCCCGGGCGCTGACGTTTTTCACGCAAATCAAAATTGCCAAAGCCAGAAAGCTTCACCTGCTCTTTATCAGTTAAGCAGGTTCGGATTTCCTCAAAAAAGATGTCCACCATCTCTTTTGCTTCGCGCTTATTAAGACCAAGCTCATCAAACAGTTTTTCTGCCATGTCAGCTTTGGTGATTGCGGTCATTGCTACCCTCGCAGTTGTGCGTCTATTCCTTCTGCTAGGCCTAATACGATAGAATCTACCCAGCTGGTTATTTCTTCATCATTGAGAGTGCGTGATGGATCTTGCCATGTCAAGCCCAATGCAAGGCTTTTACTACCGTTTTCAATGCCTTGGCCGCGATATACGTCAAATAGTGTGACCTCTATCAACTGCTCACCGGCTTTTTCACGGATGATATTTTCAACTTGAGACCATTGAATCGACTCCTGAACCACAAAAGCCAGATCACGGGCTACTTCAGGGAACTTAGACACAGACTCAAAGCCAGGCAATACGCCTTGCATCACATCAGCCAATAGCAATTCAAATACAAATAATGGGGTTTTAATGCCCAATTGCTTTTGAAGTTCTGGGTGCAAAGCCCCCATTACACCGATTTGATTGCCATTTTTAACTACGGATGCGCATTGACCCGGATGCAGCGCAGAATGACTGCCCACTTCAAAGCTCACTTCTGCCTGACCACCTAGGCCTAGCATTTCTTCTACATCGCCTTTTAGATCATAAAAGTCGACTTTTTCAGCTTGGTTTGTCCAGCCTTTCGAAATACGAGAACCACATATTAAACCAGAGATCACAGGGTCTTGAGTTAAACCTCCATTCTCTGGCACAAAACGTAAGCCGGTTTCGAACAAACGAACCGTGTCTTGCTGGCGATTCAAGTTATGTTCAGCCGCTTTTATCAAACCCACCCATAAATTGGTTCGCATAACCCCCATATCGGCTGAAATTGGATTCGCTAACGCCAAACCATCTATTTCAGGATCTATTAGCTTTTGAACCTTAGGGTCAACAAAGCTGTAGGTAATGGCTTCTTGATAGCCACGATTCACCCAATACTGCTTAATAATCTGCTCAGGGGTCTGGGTTTCGTCTTTCATCACTAAATCAAGCGCAGCCATTGGTGTGCTCACTGGCAAGTTGTTGTAGCCATATATGCGCGCTATTTCTTCAATTAGGTCTGGTTCAATACTGATGTCAAAGCGATAGCTTGGCACATCAACTGACCAACCTGCTTCCGTTTCAGTCACACCCATGCCTAAACGGGTCAACATATCGGTGATATCCGCTTTTGGTAGTTCAAGCGCCAATACCTGCTTAACACGTGACGCACGCAATACGACTGAAGCCTCAGCTGGCATTGAGCTTTCTTCAACTGTTTCAACAACAGGACCAGCTTGGCCACCGCAAATTTCAATAATAAGCTGTGTTGCACGCTCTATAGCGGTTACTTGCAAGCGATAATCCACCCCTCGTTCAAAGCGATGGCTTGAATCAGTATGCAGACCATAGTTACGGGCCTTACCCGCAATGGCAATTGGATTAAAGTAAGCCACTTCTAAGAAAATATCTTGTGTCGCTTCCGTTACACTAGATGATTCCCCACCCATGACACCAGCAATACACAAGGCGCCAGATTGGTCAGCAATCACTAACGTATCGTCATTTAATTTTATTTCTTGGCCATCCAATAAGGTCAGCTTTTCATTGGCCGTTGCCATGCGTACATCAATGGCACCGTTTAATTTAGCCAAATCGAATGCATGCATTGGCTGACCTTGCTCCAATAGAACAAAGTTTGTTACATCGACAATTGGGTCGATTGAACGCACACCTGAACGACGAAGCTTCTCAACCATCCATAAAGGTGTTTTAGCTTTAACGTCAACACCCTTCAAAACTCGGCCCACATATTTAGGACAAGCATCCGCTGTTTTTAAATTAACAGAAAAGGTATCTTCAATGGTGGCTGTAACCGCTGATATAACAGGCGATGTCACATCTACTTTATTTAACGTACCCACTTCACGAGCCAAGCCTTTAACGCTTAGGCAGTCAGCGCGGTTTGGGGTTAGATCTACTTCGATGATGGAATCATTTAGGTTCAAGTATTCACGAATATCTGCACCTAATGGTGCGTCTTCAGCTAATTCCATTAATCCGTCAGATGTTTCAGCCATGCCCATTTCAGACTCGGCACATAACATTCCAAAACTTTCGACACCGCGCAGCTTGGCTTTTTTAATTTTGAAGCCCTTACCGTCTGGAGTCGGCAATACAGCACCAATTTTAGCAAATGGGATTTTCAAACCTTCACGTACGTTAGCAGCGCCACATACAATCTGGAATGTCTCAGACCCATCACTCACCTGACATAGGCTTAATTTATCTGCATCTGGGTGCTGCTCACGAGAGACAACCTCACCTACAACAATTCCGGTAAAATCAGCCGCTACAGGGTCAACCGCGTCGACTTCTAAACCCGCCATGGTGACTTGGGCTTCTAATTCTTCTGTGGTTAAACTTGGGTTAACCCACTCTCTTAACCAGCTTTCACTGAATTTCATTTTTTTATCCTGAATTCTTTTTTGGCCACTAGGTGACCTCTAATAATTTGTACGAGCTTGCTTGCAAGCGAAAAATCAACCAATTACAAACTCAATTCGCGTGCAAACACGCTCCTACAATATTTTGGGCTACCCCTTGTACGAGGGTGCCCCGCGCCCGATTTTAAATACTGATCAATTAAACTGAGCTAAAAACTTCAAATCATTTTCAAAAAACATTCTCAAGTCGTTCACACCATATCGCAGCATTGCTAAGCGCTCGACACCTAAGCCAAATGCGAAGCCCATGTATTCTTCAGGGTCGACACCACTAGACTTCAATACATTTGGGTGCACCATGCCGCAACCACCTACCTCTAACCAACCGGTTTTGCTGGATGCCCACTCAATATCAAATTCAGCAGATGGCTCTGTGAATGGGAAGTACGACGGACGGAAACGCACATTTAGGTTTTCATCTTCAAAGAAGGTACGTAAAAACTGCTCTACCGTGCCTTTTAAGTTTGCAAAACTTACGTCTTTATCAACCAACAGACCTTCTACCTGGTGAAACATTGGAGTGTGTGTCACATCGCTATCACAGCGATACACACGACCAGGGCAGATAATACGAATAGGTGGATCTTGCTTTTCCATTGTGCGAATTTGCACCGGAGAGGTATGCGTACGCAACAAGGTTTCAGCATTAAAGTAAAAAGTATCATGCATGGCACGAGCAGGATGGTGTGCCGGAATATTTAATGCATCAAAGTTATGAAAGTTATCTTCAACTTCAGGCCCTTGCTCTACAGAGTAACCCGCATTTTTGAAAAAGCCCTCTATGCGCTGAAGTGTACGAGTTACCGGGTGAAGACCACCTGTTTTATGACCACGACCAGGCAGGGTAACATCGATACTTTCTGACTTTAGCTTTTCAGCCAAAGCGGCACCTTCTAATGCCGCTTTCTTTTCTCGGATAACCACTTCAACTTGCTGCTTGGCTTCGTTGATTTTGGCTCCCGCTTGCGGGCGCTCTTCAGCGCTTAGCTTTCCTAAATTTTTAAGCTGCGCGGTTAGCACACCTTTTTTGCCCAAGTAATCAACACGCACCTGATCAAGCGCTTTTACATCACTGGCTTGATCAACCTTTTCAAGTGCTTCTGATACTAGGTTCTGTAGGTTTTCCAATTTCCTGCTCCAAAATTGACCGCTTTAATTCTCTATAACAGTGCGGCTGTTTTTTACTGCTATATCGATAATTCGTGTGTGCCGTTATGGCTGAGCGCTGTGTTTCTCGCTCCAATATGCAACTCATGCATAATCTATGACGTATTTTGATAACCATAGATATAAAAATAGGGAAAGCGCTTAAAAGCCCTTTCCCTATTCATTACAAGATAAAGAGTATCTTGCTAACTTAATTCGTTAAAATTAAGTTGATCTGTCAGCTTTTACTTACAGTACTGATTTTGCTTTTTCAACAAGAGCAGCGAAAGCGCCTTTCTCATTTACAGCTAGGTCAGCTAATACTTTACGATCGATTTCGATAGAAGCATTTTTTAAACCGTTAATAAAACGGCTGTAAGACAAACCATTGATACGCGCACCAGCGTTGATACGAGCAATCCATAGAGCACGGAATTGACGTTTACGCTGACGACGGTCACGGTAAGCATATTGACCAGCTTTAATAACCGCTTGCTTAGCTACGCGGAATACACGTGAACGTGCACCGTAATAACCTTTAGCTTGCTTTAATACTTTTTTATGACGCTTGCGTGCTACGACGCCACGTTTAACTCGAGCCATTTTAAACCCCTCTTAACCAATTAATTATTAAACGCCAGGAAGCATACGTTTGATCAACGGAACATCAGATGCGTGTACTTGCAACTGAGAACGTAGATGACGCTTACGCTTGGTGCTTTTTTTGGTCAAGATGTGCGCACGGTGCGCTTGACGGTGTTTAAAGCCGTTTGCAGTCTTTTTGAAGCGCTTTGCAGCACCACTATGACTTTTAATTTTGTTAGACATGCTAATAAAATCTCACTCGCATTGGTTTATATACAGCAGAAGGTGGTTAAACGCTAAAGCCCGAGCTAGCTCGGGCTTAAATCGATAACACTTGAAACTGACCTAACTACTTCTTTTTAATGGGTGCTAACACCATGGTTAGCTGACGGCCTTCCATCTTAGGACGTAATTCAACGTTTGCAATTTCGGAGAGATCTTTTTCGACCCGTTGCAGCAGTTTCATCCCAAGCTCTTGGTGAGCCATCTCACGACCACGAAAACGTAACGTTATCTTGGTCTTATCCCCATGTTCAAGAAACTTAATCAGGTTGCGAAGTTTGACCTGATAGTCTCCATCTTCAGTACCAGGACGGAATTTTATTTCCTTAACCTGGGTTTGAACTTGCTTCTTCTTAGCAGCGGCTTTTTGCTTCTTATCTTCATAAAGCTTTTGACCGTAATCCATGATCTTACATACGATCGGATCACCATCTGCTATTTGAACTAAATCTAGTTGTGCTTCTTTTGCTTTTGCAAGAGCTTCAGTCATAGGCACTACGCCTAATTGCTCTGCGTCAGCACTAATTAGTCGGCATTCTCGAGCCTTGATGTTCTCGTTGATGGATGGTTTTTCCGGACGAGCTCGGCTATTTCGGTTATCGCGTCTAATTGTTTTGTCTCCGTTAATTAAAAATTGTGGTTAATACTACTGACCACGACTTGAAACATCATCTTTTAACAGCTTGATAAATGCATCAATACTCATTGTTCCAAGGTCTTCACCTGAACGAGTTCGCACAGCAACCATTTCGGTTTCTACTTCTTTGTCCCCTGCTACCAATAAATAAGGGACCTTCTGTAAAGTGTGCTCACGGATTTTAAAGCCGATCTTCTCGTTTCTCAAGTCCGAATTCACTCGAATGCCCTCTTTTAACAAAGTTTCTTCGATTTTCTTGATATATTCGGCCTGATTATCAGTAATGTTTAATAAAACCGCTTGAGTAGGCGCTAACCAAGTTGGCATATGGCCCGCATGCTCTTCTATTAATATGCCAATAAAACGCTCTAACGAACCTAAAATGGCTCGGTGAATCATCACTGGTGTCTGACGATCACCGTTATTATCAACATATTGAGCGCCTAAACGGCCGGGCATAGAGAAGTCTAGCTGGATCGTTCCACACTGCCATTCTCTGGCTAAGCAGTCTGTCAACGCGAATTCTATTTTAGGGCCGTAAAAAGCACCTTCACCGGGCTGATACTGAAAATCTAAATCACTGGATTTTAACGCATCTGCTAGCGCTTTCTCGGCGCTATCCCAGACTTCATCACTGCCAATACGCTGCTCAGGCCTTGTAGACAATTTAACAGCCACATTTTTAAAGCCAAATGTTTTGTAGGTATCTAATATCATCTCGATACACGAGTTAACTTCATCTAGAATCTGCTCTGGCATACAAAAAATATGCGCATCATCCTGTGTGAATGAGCGAACGCGCATTAGGCCATGAAGCGCCCCTGATGGCTCGTTACGATGACAACAACCAAACTCAGCCAATCGAAGCGGCAAGTCTTTGTAAGATTTTAAGCCCTGATTAAATATTTGAATGTGCCCTGGGCAATTCATTGGCTTAATGGCGTATTCACGTTTTTCTGACTCGGTGGTAAACATTCCATCCGCAAATTTATCCCAATGCCCTGAACGCTCCCACAATGAACGATCCATAATCATAGGGGCCTTCACTTCTTGGTAGCCAAACTGTGATAATTTCTCGCGCACAAATCTTTCAAGTTCGGTATAAATAGTCCAGCCTTTGCCGTGCCAAAATACCATGCCTGGCGACTCTTCTTGCCAGTGGAATAAATCTAACGCTTTACCCAGTTTACGGTGATCGCGCTTTTCAGCTTCAACCAGGCGATTTAAATAGCCTTTCAGTTCGTCTTTAGACGCCCATGCCGTACCATATACGCGCTGAAGCATTTTATTGTCTGAATTTCCGCGCCAATACGCACCCGCCACCTTCATTAATTTGAAATGTTGGCAAAATTTCATGCTAGGTACGTGTGGACCACGACACATATCTATGTATTCTTCGTGATGATAAAGGGCAGGTGTGCTGTCTTTAGGTATATTTTCATCAAGAATTTGAATTTTGTAGTCTTCACCGCGCTCTACAAATGTATCGCGAGCCAACTGCCAGCTGCCCACTTTCTTTTCTACACGGTAATTTTTCTTGGCCAGTTGAGCCATGCGTTTCTCTAGCTGCTTTAGCTCTTCAGCATTAATCGGAAAATCAGCATCAACATCATAATAAAACCCGTTATCAATGGTCGGACCTATGGCCATTTTCACCCCTGGCCATAACTGCTGAATCGCATGCCCCATTAAGTGCGCACAAGAGTGACGTAAGATCTCTAAACCCTCTTCGTCTTTTGCGGTAATAATTCTTAAGGTGCTGTTTGCTTCAATTAACTCACACGCATCAACAAGGTCGCCGTTAACAACGCCAGCGATGGTGGCTTTGGCTAAACCAGAACTTATATCTGAAGCTACATCTAAAACAGTGACAGCGGATTCAAACTCGCGTTTTGATCCATCAGGGAGAGTAATAACAGGCATGCTATTGTCCTTATTCAGTGGTGCGACCTACAAAGCCACACATGGTTAAGTGCTTGACCCAGCCTTTACATTAAGCTAACGGGCAAAATGCTCACTTCCCTTGCTTATGCAGACGCGAATGTACTTACCAAGTACAGCCACCTACATCGCCCAGGGAACACATCCAAGCGTAAAAATAGATTAAGTTTTTCAACTTATATCGAATAAACAAAAGGCACTGAATGAAACATTCAATGCCTTTTGTTTTCTAAATTTTGGTAGTCACGACCAGATTCGAACTGGTGACCCCCACCATGTCAAGGTGGTGCTCTAACCAACTGAGCTACGCGACTAAAGAGCGCAGAATTTTACTGAGTTTTCAGTGGTTTGCAAGCCGAAGCCGCATCAACAATTGAAATTTTAAAGATGAACTCTGCAACTAACCGTTTATTAAACTAAATTAGCTCGTTTTAGCTCAGTCATCACCACGTCTAATACCTGATCAATGCTCATATTCGTACTTTCTACCACTAGTGAATCAACAGCTGGCTTCAAGGGTGCTATTTCACGATTCATATCTCGATCATCACGCTCTTGTATGTCACGCAGTATCTCTTCAATATCAGAGTCCACACCCTTTTCTTGCATCTGTAAAAAGCGACGCTTTGCTCGCTCTTCCGCTGATGCTGTTAAGTAGATTTTAACTGGCGCATCCGGGAATACAACTGTCCCCATATCACGACCATCAGCAACAACCCCTGGAGCTTGGGCAAAATCTCTTTGACGCTCAAGTAGAGCTTGGCGCACAGCAGGAAGTGAAGCGACCTTGCTGGCCATGGAGCCAACCTGCTCAGTTCGAATATCAGTACTCACATCCTCTCCTTCGAGAATGGTATGCACCAAACCTTCATCCTGAGGAATAAACTGAACATCTAAATGTTTAGCCAATACGGCAACAGAATCTTCATTATCCAATTCTACACCGTGTTTACTGGCAGCCAATGCTGTTAGGCGATAAAGCGCACCACTGTCTAGCAGGTGCCAACCAAGTTTTTTAGCAACTAATTGACAAATAGTCCCCTTGCCAGCACCACCAGGTCCGTCAATCGCTAATACTGGAGCTTGTGTCATGTTCAATCCTTTTTGGTAAGCAGCTATGCTCTGCTCACGCTTTTAATATTTTACAAATTTTGAGATGTACACATCAATGGCTCAATAAAGCATCTGATTGACTTTATTTCAGCGAACTTATGAGTCTGTATTTTCTTAAGCGACATGCATTTATGCTTTATCGAAAGGTGTATTACGCCATAGACTAATAACACCCCACAAAAAAACACACACCAAAATAGCTATCAATCTTAGGCTTGCTCTACTTTTATGCCACAGCCTTGAGCCAATTCAACAAAACCAGGGAAACTCGTGGCTACATTAGCGCAATCTAAAACCTTAATCGGAGCAGATCCACGTAATGATGCAATAGCAAATGACATGGCGATTCGATGATCATGGTGAGTGACTATTTCTCCGCCACCAAAACTGCCATTTTCACCAAAGCCTTGAATGATCGCGCCGTCTTCTGTGCCCTTTGCATCAACACCCAGTATTACCAAGCCATCTACCATGGCTTGAATGCGATCACTTTCTTTTACTCGTAATTCTTCAGCCCCTGTCAAAACAGTCGTACCTTCTGCACAGGCTGCTGCAATAAAAATAGCGGGGAATTCGTCAATGGCTAACGGCACCTGGTCTTCAGGAATGTTAATGCCTTTAAGCTGCGCACCTTGAATACGAATATCCGCAACCGGTTCACCACCTACTTCACGCTCATTCAGCACATTAATATTCGCACCCATTGCACGAAGTATATTAATGACACCAATACGTGTTGGGTTAATGCCCACGTGCTGAAGCGTAATGTCTGACCCTTTAGCGATAGACGCAGCCACCATGAAAAACGCGGCTGATGATATATCCGCAGGCACATCAATATTGGTTGCTGTTAATTCGCCGCCTGATTCTACCGTCACAGTATCGCCATTCACATCAACTTTATAACCGAAGCCTTTTAACATGCGCTCGGTATGGTCACGTGTAGGAGCGGGCTCGGTGACAGTGGTTTTACCTTCAGCGTATAAGCCAGCTAGCAGTAAACACGATTTCACCTGCGCACTGGCCATTGGCAATGTATAGGTAATTCCACTTAAAGGCCCTGCCATAGAATTTTGGCCTTTAATCAACATTGGAGGTCGACCTTCAGCGGCCGTTTCAATTTCAGCTCCCATTTCACGCAATGGATTTGCCACACGATTCATTGGGCGTTTTGAAAGTGATTCATCACCTGTCATTTCCACATCAAAACTCTGACCCGCCATCAAACCTGAAAGAAGGCGCATGGATGTGCCTGAGTTACCGACATAAAGAGTATTCGGCGGCTGCTTCAAACCATGCAAGCCGACACCATGAATGGTGACTCGGCCGCGATGAGGCCCTTCTATTACTACCCCCATATCGCGAAAAGACTGCAAGGTTGCCAGACTGTCTTCTCCCTCTAAAAAGCCTGTCACTTCGGTTGTGCCATTGGCTAGTGAGCCCAGCATAATTGATCGATGGCTAATGGACTTGTCACCAGGCACACGAAAAGTACCGGTTACCGCTGCGCCCGGTTGGGCAATATAATTTATTACTTCGCTTTTCATAGGTTCCACATAGGCTCTGCGGGCCAATATTTTAGAAAAATGGTCTCGAGCCACTTTCGCTCGGGTGAACACCCCCATCAAAGAGGTGCTGTCTGATTCAACTACCGCTTGTCGCAATGAAGCCAAATCATGAGTAAACAAGTCTAGGGCGTCAAGCACAGCGGGCTTATTTGCTGTAAATATGTCGTGCCACATCTTAGGGTTACTGGCGGCTATGCGAGTAAAATCTCTAAAGCCGCCGGCCGCATAGTTAAAAATTTCTTTATTTTCATGACTGTGTGCCAAGGTATCCACTAAAGAGTATGCCAACAAATGCGGTAAATGACTGGTCGCTGCCAATACTTCATCGTGATGAGCCACTGACATTTCTTCGATATCGGCTCCCGCTGCTTGCCATAACTGGCGAACACATTCTAGTGCATGGGCACTTGTGTTTGGCTGTGGCGTCAAAATGACTTTATGGTTTTGAAACAAGGTTTCATCTGCAGCCGTAATGCCACTTTTTTCACTGCCTGCTATTGGGTGCCCCAAAACAAAGTTAGCTTGGTCGGCACCAAATATGGCCCTAATATCTTCAGCAAGCTGACCTTTTACACTGCCGACATCTGTCACTATTGCCGTTTCTGACAACGAGCCTTTGATCTCTTTTAAGATTTCAGCACTTGCCAAAATAGGCACTGACAGAATGACAACATCAGCCCCCTCAACGGCTTTACTGGCTGATACTGAGTATTCATCAATAATATTATGGGCTTTAGCAAACTGCATTGAGTCTAGGTTGCGATCACTGCCCACAATGGTCTCGACCACACCCTGCTCGCGCAAAGCCTTTACCCAAGACCCTCCGATCAAACCCAAACCAATAATGGCTATCTTTTTAATCGGGAAATTTATCGTAGTTGATATCGTAGTTGAGACACTCATTTATATAACAACTCGATTAAGATAAAAGGCTTTTAAGCTTTAATAAAAACGTTTGGTTTTCAGCTTGAGTACCGATACTTACTCGTAAATGATTTGGCATTTCATAATTAGCAACCGGCCTTACTATGACACCTAATTCAAGCAGACTTTGATAGACTTCCATTGCCCGCCCAGGCACTTCGAAACAAATGAAATTACCCACCGATGGAATACTGTTCAAATTCAACTGCTCAAAACCCGTTTGCAACTGACGCATACCTTCATCATTCAGCTGCTTGCTTTGACTCAAATAGGATTCGTCTTTAACACTGGCAACCGCGGCAGCCAGAGCAAATGAGTCCACATTAAACGGAGGGCGTACTCGGTTCATCAAGTCGGCAAGATCGAGGCTGGAAATACCATACCCCACTCTTAAAGAGGCTAAACCATATGCTTTTGAGAAGGTGCGAGTGACAAGCAAATTTGGATACAGGCTTAAATAATCAATGCCACTTGGGTAATCGGGCTCGCTTACATATTCAAAATACGCCTCATCTAACAAAACAATCACATGAGGCGGCACTTGTTTTAGAAAAGCTTCTAACTCAATTTTTGTATTCCAAGTGCCTGTTGGGTTGTTTGGGTTTGTAACAAATACAATTTTCGTTTTATCGGTTACCGCAGAAGCCATTGCAGATAAATCATGACCCCAATTTTTAGCAGGTACCTGAATGATGCTGCCGCCCATCATTTTTGTGACCAAACCATATATAGCAAAGGCATGCTGCGAGACGACTACCTCATCTCCTTGCGACACAAAACACTTAACAATAAATTCTAGGATGTCGCTTGAGCCATTACCTAGGGTAATTTGCTCATGGGTAACATTCAGTTTTTTACTTAATACACGCTTAAGTTCAAAGCCATTACCATCGGGATAGCGTGTTAAATCTTTAAACTCAGACTGGATTGCATCCAAAGCTTTCTGGCTTGGACCCATTGGGTTTTCATTACTGGCCAGCTTCACAATATCACCAGCTTTCAAACCAAACTCACGAGCAAGCTCATCAATAGGCTTGCCTGGCTGGTATGCTCGTAGCTCTTGAACACCCTTTATTGCTAACTTTGTAAAATCGATTGTCATAATGTGTTTACTTTATTCACTTGTATTCAGCTGTCACGCTTTACAAAACGGCTTTAGGGTATGAGCCAAGTATTTTCAAATCCGATACGGCTATGGAAACTTCATCTAAGACTTCAGCAACCTCTTTATCTTGAGCATGCCCTTCGAAATCAATAAAAAAATTATAATTCCATGTACCGGTTTTAGATGGGCGGGTCTCAATGCGAGTTAAACTCACGCCAGACTTATGAAAAGGCTCAAGCACATGATACAAGGCACCGGGTTCATTTTTACTGCTGACCATTATCGATGTTTTATCATCACCACTGCACTCAGTCTGCTTCTTACCTATGATTAAGAATCGAGTGGTGTTATCCGGCATGTCTTCAATACTGGTGGCGAGTTTTTTTACAACATACAACTCAGCTGCGGCATCCCCTGCAATGGCAGCTACACCCTGCTCTTGAGATGCTAAACGGGCAGCTTCAGCGTTTGAGCTAACCGGTATACGCTCTATATTTGGCCAATGTGTATCAAGCCACTGCCTGCATTGCCCTAAAGACTGTGGATGGCTATATACTTTGCGAATTTCCGGTTCTTCGCTATTACTTAAAAAATGATGATGTATGCGCAAGGCTACCTCACCACTGATCTGAAGATTGCTTTGAGCAAAGCTATCCAGAGTATGTGTTACCACGCCTTCTGTGGAATTTTCTACAGGTACAACACCGTAGTTAAAGCTGCCTGCCTCTACTTCACGAAAGACATCTGCAATAGAAACTTGGCCAATACCAACAGCGCTATGTCCAAAGTGTTTGGTTGCTGCCGCCTGAGTAAACGTGCCTTCGGGGCCCAAATAAGCAATTCTGAGGGGTTCTTCCAATGCTAAGCAAACCGACATAATCTCACGAAACAAACGGGCCATATCTTCATCTGCGATAGGGCCTTCATTTCGATCCATTACTTTACGTAAAACCTGCGCTTCACGCTCTGGGCGATAAAATTGAATTTTTTCACCACCCGCGTATTTTTCTTTGACGTGCGCCACATTTTGGGCGCATTTCGCACGCTGGTTAATTAACTGGTGTATTTGCTGATCAATTGAATCTATTTGATCTCTTAGTACACCTAATTCTTTTTCTTCACTCATATTCGTTCTTTTTATATGCACGGATTTGATTTATCTTTCGCGTGCAAGCACGCTCCTACCGCTAGCGATTACTAGCCGCAAACCTTTTCATAAATTCAATCAAGGCATCTACAGCCTGCTCAGTTACAGCGTTATATATACTGGCTCTCATGCCGCCTACACTACGATGCCCCGCAAGATTCAACAAACCTTGCGCCTCAGCTTCTTGTAAAAACACCTTATCTAGCGCGGCATCTTTTAATGTAAAAGGGACATTCATTTTTGAACGGTTTTCAAGAGCCACAGGATTTGCATAAAATCCACTTGCGTCAATATAGCTATATAGCTTTTCTGCCTTTCGCTGATTGATATTGGCAATCGCCTTAACGCCGCCTTGCTGTTTCAACCAATCAAAAACCAAACCAGCCAGGTACCATGAGTATGTGGCCGGTGTGTTATACATAGAACCATTATCCGCTGCTACCTGGTAGTTCATTGCTGTTGGCGTTCCATCTACAACCTGCCCAAGCAAATCATCACGAACGATCACAATACACAAACCAGCAGGACCAATATTTTTTTGTGCCCCTGCGTAAATCAACGCAAATTTGGATACGTCCAGCTCTTCACTTAAGATGCTCGAAGAATAATCCGCCACCAAGGGCACATCGCCTGTATCAGGAATATAGTCAAATTCGACTCCGCCTATGGTTTCATTCGGTGTGTAATGCACATAAGCGGCCTCAGGGTTTAAGTTCAAGTCTGACTGCTTAGGGGCATAGGTAAAGCTTTTATCTTCAGAACTAGCAATCACGTTTACATCGCAATAACGAGACGCTTCTTTAATGGCCTTTACAGACCACTGGCCCGTATTAATGTAGTCGGCTGTTGTCTTGCCTCTCAGAAGATTCATAGGAATCATTGCAAATTGTGCGGTTGCGCCACCCTGCATGAAAAGCACTTTGTAATTATCAGGAATGACCAATAGATCACGAATATCTTGCTCAGCCTGCTTAGCGATAGAGACGTATTCAGGGCTACGGTGAGACATTTCCATCACAGAAAGCCCCTTACCCTGCCAATTTAGCATTTCGCCGGATGCTTTTTCTAATACTTCTGTAGGCAGTGCGGCTGGGCCAGCACAAAAGTTAAATACGCGAGTCATAAGCCGCTTTCTCTTTAATCTTTATTCAAAAAAACTATTTCAGTTCAGTTTTATATCGCTTATATGCTGCTAAAACCAATGCCACCATTAAGCCAATAAAGCCACCAACAATAGTCGCAAGTATTACAATAAGAAGCTTTTTGGGTTTAATAGGTTTTAGTGGCTCTAGGGCTGGCTCATCAACTACTGCCAACTTTAATTTTGAATAGTCAATTTTTATGTCATCTAGCTTTTTAATATCAAATAAAATCGCCGGTAGACCAGAAATAAAATGCTCTTCACCATGAGGAAGTGCCTCTGCAAGCTTTCCACGATTTTCCATGGCGCGCTCTTCAGCCTCCAAAGCCTTGCTGCCATACATATATAAAGGCGGCTTAAAACTGCCTAATATGTCACTTTTTGCATAAACAGGATCCACTTGACCCACTGCAATGGCAATTGACCTAGCCTCATCAAGAGTGAGCTTACGGTGAGTCTTATTATTTGCATAAGCATCACGCAATGAATCTGCATCATAGTTTAACTTCTTAAGACGAGATAAGCGCTTTACCTGTATATCATCATTTATATCTTGTAAACGACGAGCCAAGGAGTAATCAACATATGAGTTCAACAAAGATGTTACCAACTCTGGGTTTGATAATTTCAAGCTAATACTTAGGAACTTTTCAGCGTCCTTTTTATCGTTCGACTCTTTTAAAGACAACCATTTATTAAACTCTTGATAATTCTGCGAAAAAGAAAAACTTTCATTATAAAAACCCGCTCCCTTCAGTATATCGACCTTCGATTTATAAAAGTCTCGTCGATACGCTTGCGAAAATAATGCTTGGACAGCCTGAATATAAGCATTGCCTGCATTCAATTTATAAACACCAGCTAATTCTGGAGCATTAAATTGAGCAAGATACTTCTCAGTGGCGGGTTTTATTTTACTATGCACCTCATAAACCGGTGTTGCCTTCAGGGCATACGTAATACCTAGGATAGCAAAAAGAGTTGTTATACCCACCAGCCAATGAAGGTTATTAACAACATCCTTGACCAGGTCGAATAAATTAATTTCGTCATCGGCAAACTGGGCGTCACGCCCAGCTTGCTGCACTGAATTCAAGTCAGTTGGTTGATTCATTTAATCGATATCCTTATTCATCTACCGCTGGGCCATCAGTTGCAACTGAATCTTCACTGGTGGTTTCACCTGCATCTTCATCACTTGGAATAGCAGTAGCAAAGTCATCTTCATCAGCATCCAAAATCGGAGCAACGCCCACTAGGCGCTCACCTTCCTGAACCTTGATCAAGGTAACACCCTGAGTATTACGCCCAAGTGTTGAAACCTCACTTACGCGTGTTCTAACTAAGGTACCTTGATCACTGATCAACATGATTTCATTGTTTTCTTGAACCTGAACCGCACCGATAAGAGCACCGTTACGCTCACTGATTACCATACCAATTACGCCTTGTGTACCACGGCCTTTAGTTGGGAATTCAGTCACAGCTGTTCGTTTACCAAAACCATTTTCACTGGCGGTTAATACTGAACCACCCTCTTCAGGAATAATCAGTGAAACCACTTTTTGATCATCTTGCATTTTAATGCCACGAACACCACGAGCTGTACGGCCCATTGCACGAACATGCTCTTCTGCAAATCGCACAGCTTTACCAGCGTTGCTCATTAACATGATGTCTTTGGTGCCGTCTGTAATGGCTGCGCCCATTAGCGTGTCGTCGTCATCCAACTCAAGTGCAATCAAACCACTTGAACGCTGGCGAGAGAACGCAGTTAGATCTGTTTTCTTAACTGTCCCCTTCTCTGTCACCATGAAGATGTAGTGACCTTCTGTGTATTCGCGAATAGGGAGAATCGTTGTGATACGCTCTTCTGCTTCTAGGGGTAGTAAGTTGATAATCGGACGGCCACGGCTTTGGCGTGATGCAACTGGAATATCAAACACTTTCAGCCAGTAAACCTTACCTCTGTTACTGAAGCATAGAATCGTATCGTGACTGCTTGCCACTAATAAGTGCTCGATGAAATCTTCATCTTTAATAGCAGAAGCGGACTTACCACGACCACCACGGCGTTGAGCTTGGTATTCTTTAACTGGTTGAATCTTAGCGTAGCCACCATGAGACAAGGTCACACACATGTCTTCTTCAGCGATTAGATCTTCTAGTGTTAGGTTACGTCTGTGCTCAACGATTTCAGTGCGTCGCTCGTCACCAAACTCCGCTTTAACCGCTTCTAATTCTTCACGAATAACATTCATCAAAATTTCAGGACTAGCCAATATTTCTAAGTAACCAGCAATTTCTTCAACCTTAACGCGGTATTCGTCAAATAACTTCTCATGCTCTAATCCAGTCAGCTTTTGTAAGCGCATATCAAGAATGGCTTGAGCCTGAACTGGTGACAAATGATACTGACCATCACGAAGACCATACTGTTCATCAAGTGTATCTGGGCGACATGCGTCTTCACCTGCACGCTCTAGCAAGTCAGCCACTTCGCCTGGCATCCATGGTGTATTGATTAATTTCTCTTTTGCTTCTGCGCCAGTTGGTGAAGCTTTAATAGCAGCAATGATTGGATCAATATTGGCTAGAGCAACCGCCAGGCCTTCTAACACATGTCCGCGTTCGCGTGCTTTTCGCAAATCAAAGATGGTACGGCGTGTCACGACTTCGCGACGGTGGCGTACGAATGCTTTAAGCATGTCTTTTAGGTTAAGAATTTTTGGCTGACCATCAACCAAGGCAACCGTATTAATACCAAATACAGTTTGTAGTTGAGTTTGTGCAAACAGGTTGTTTAGCAACACCTCTGGCACTTCACCACGACGTAATTCAACAACGATACGCATACCATCTTTATCAGATTCGTCCCGTAGCTCGGTGATGCCTTCAATTTTTTTGTCTTTTACAAGCTCTGCAATTTTTTCAATTAAGCGAGCCTTGTTCACCTGGTACGGGATCTCGGTGAAGATAATGGATTCTTTGCCGTTTTTATCGTCTAGTTCGAAATGGTGACGTGCACGTATTTGAACGCGCCCACGACCTGTGCGATAAGCTTCAACAATGCCATCACGGCCATTAATCAAGGCCGCTGTTGGGAAATCCGGACCACTTATGTGCTCCATCAAACCATCGATGTCGATATCAGGGTTTTCAATTAAGGCTAAACACCCATTTAACACTTCTGTTAAATTATGAGGCGCGATATTTGTTGCCATGCCAACGGCGATGCCGCTAGAGCCGTTTACAAGCAATGCAGGAATTTTTGTAGGCAGTACTTCTGGGATTTGCTCAGTGCCATCGTAGTTAGGCACAAAATCTACCGTCTCTTTCTCGATATCGGATAGCATTTCGTGAGCAATTTTATTCATTCTTACTTCGGTGTAACGCATTGCAGCAGCACTATCGCCATCTACCGAACCAAAGTTACCCTGACCATCCACCAGCATATATCGCATAGCAAATGGCTGAGCCATACGAACAATCGTATCGTAAACCGCGCTATCACCATGCGGGTGATACTTACCAATTACATCACCCACCACACGGGCGGATTTTTTGTAGGCTTTATTCCAATCGTTACCCAGTACATTCATTGCGTGTAAAACACGGCGATGCACAGGTTTAAGACCGTCACGTACATCAGGAAGAGCACGACCCACAATTACGCTCATGGCGTAATCCATGTAGGACTGTTTCAGCTCGTCTTCAATATTGACCGGTAGGATTTCTTTGCTCAAGTCACCCATGAAGGTATCCCTTTTGTTCGCCCTAAATCCAGGCGTTATTGTTATCTTCTAAGAGCCGTATAAAGTCTCATTTATTCCGTTTGATAATTGGAATAATGAAGCTCTTAGATGGACCCAAATAAAGCCAAGAACTTTACCACAAATCAATGCATTAGCTCCAATCAAAAGGGCCAAAAACACGGTAATTACGTTATACTGCACTGCCTTTGATAAAATGCGATCAAATTTTAAGCAAAAAATCTTAATTGGACCCAAATATGGCTGCAAATAACACATACATCATCAACCCTGAATGGCTTCTCACTGTTGAAGATGGACAAATATTAAGCGGTCAAAGTGTTGTGATTGAAAGCGACCTGATTATTAACATTTTGGATTCTGATTTAGCTAAAAGCACCTACCCAAACGCTGAACAAATAGATCTACCAAAACAAGTATTAATGCCAGGGCTTATTAACTGCCACGGCCATACCGCCATGAACTTATTTAAAGGCATGGCAGACGACCTGCCTTTAATGACTTGGTTAGAAGAGCACATTTGGCCAGCAGAAGGAAAGTGGGTCAGCCCCGAATTTGTAGCGGACGGCACAAAGATTGGCATTGCAGAGATGCTTAAAAGCGGCACCACTTGTTACAGCGATATGTATTTTTTTCCTGAAGTATCTGCTGATACAGCTGCGACCTTGGGCATGCGCGCCATTTGTTACGGCCCCGTACTGGACTTTCCAACCCCATACGGCAGCGGGCCAGATGATTACATTGAAAAAATCGTCACTGCCCACAACCATTTCAAGCATCACCCACTGGTCAACATTGGATTTGGCCCACACGCCCCCTACACAGTGAGCGACGAGCCCCTAAGCAATATTCGTATCCTTGCTGACCAACTTAATATTCCGATTCAAATACACCTGCATGAAACTGAATTTGAAGTGGCGGATGCCGTCGAAAAAACAGGTATGCGCCCATCAGAGCGCCTAGCTAAGCTGAATATTTTAGGGCCGGATGTTCAAGCGGTTCATGTCACTCAAGTCACTGAATCTGACATTGCTTTATATAAAGAACATAACACACATATTATTCACTGCCCTGAATCAAACCTAAAATTAGCCAGCGGGTTTTGTCCGGTTAACCAGCTTCAAAAAGCCGGCATTAACGTGGCTCTTGGCACCGACAGCAGTGCCAGTAATAATGATTTAGATATGATTGGTGAAATGCGCACAGCAGCCTTGATTGCAAAAGCCGTTGCTAAAGATGCATCAGCCCTTCCCGCTTTAGAAGCCATAAAAATGGCTACGATTAACGGTGCTAAAGCATTGGGTAAAGAAAATGAAATAGGTTCGATTAAAATTGGCAAACAAGCCGATCTTATCTCAATCGATTTAAATGACATTGCCAGCGCCCCAGTTTATGACCCTATATCTCAAATCGTCTACACCGCCACTCGAAATCAAGTAGACCATGTATGGGTTGCGGGTAAGCTACAAGTTAAAAATAAACAGCTTTGCCATATGAATGAAGATCAACTTGTTGAGCTAGCTCAGCAATGGGCACACAAAATTCAGGCAAAATGAAGCGATACTATTTTATCGTAAAGAATTTAATCGCACAGAATTTAAAGTTTTAGAGTACACATCATGACAAATGTTGATCACGCCGAAGTTGCAAAGTTTGAATCCATTGCCACCCGCTGGTGGGACAAAGAAAGTGAATTTAAACCCCTGCATGACATCAACCCTCTACGCACCAATTTCATTGACGAACATGTGCAGCTAGCCGGTAAAACCGTTTTAGATGTGGGTTGTGGTGGTGGTATTTTAAGCGAGGCCATGGCCCAACGCGGTGCGACTGTTTCAGCTATTGATATGGGCCAAGCCAACATCACCACAGCAAAACTTCATGCCTTAGAAAGTGGTCTTAGTATCGACTATCAAGTGATTCCAGTTGAAGAACTGGCTGAGAAGCAACCTGCTAGTTTTGATGTCATCACTTGCCTAGAAATGCTTGAACATGTTCCCGACCCTGTATCCATCGTTAATGCCTGCTTTAAACTTTGCAAACCCGGTGGGCAAATCATTTTTTCTACCCTGAACCGTAACCCAAAAAGTTTTCTACTGGGCATTATCGGGGCCGAATATGTAATGAATATGGTGCCTAAAGGCACTCATGAATATAAAAAATTCATACGCCCAAGCGAGCTTGCATCATGGGCTAGAAACTCAGGCCTTACCATTGGTGCAATGGCAGGCATGACTTACAACCCGATCACAAAAATCTACAAGCTAGGTCGTGATACAGACGTTAATTATTTAATGCAAACCATTAAGCCATCGTAACCCGTTAGATTATTGAATTAAAATGACTACTCCAAACACCTTCAAAGCCGTTCTATTTGATCTGGACGGCACTTTAATTGATACCGCCCCCGACTTTATGGTTTGCTTAAACGATCTGAGGGCTGAATACCAATTACCTCCACTGCGGGACATTGAGATCCGTAAAGTGGTCAGTGATGGCGCCAGAGCCATGGTGGGTCTTGCTTTTAATATCAAAGAAGGCGATGAAGGCTTTGAAGAAAAGAAGCAACGGTTTTTAGACATTTACACAGACAATATCTGCCGTGAAAGCCGCTTATTTGACTCTCTGGATCAACTAATAAGCTGGTGTAACGAACACACAATCCCCTGGGGTATTGTGACCAACAAGCCTCGTCGCTTCTCTGAATTACTTTTGGGTAAATTAAACCTGGATACCTCTCTGTCCTCATTGGTGTGCGCCGATGACGTAGACAATCCAAAACCCCATGCAGAACCAATGTTAAAAGCCTGTAAAGAACTTAATTTTTCACCACAAGACTGTTTATACATTGGCGATCACAAACGTGATATCGACGCGGGTAAAAATGCCAAGATGAAAACTGTGGCGGCTGGTTATGGATATGTTCATAACGATCAAGAAGCGTCCAGCTGGAAAGCGGATTGGACGGTCAATACCAGTGAAGAACTAACACGCTTGCTAATGACACTTTTAAAACCCGAATAGATAAGCGCTTAGCAAACTGATCGCCGTAAGCGGCAAGCCCTGACCGATAGCGGCAGGCATTCATTTAATTATTTGTACGACATATGGAACAAGCTATGACTGAACTAGCCAAAACCCTTCAAGATCGCGTCATTTTAGTGACAGGCGCCAGCTATGGTATCGGCAAAGCCGCTGCTTATGGGTTTGCCGAGTCAGGGGCCACGGTAATATTACTGGCCCGCACTGAAAACATGCTAAATGAAATTTATGACGACTTTATGGAAAAAGGGTTACCGCAACCTGTGATCGTTGCTTTTGATCTAGAAACCGCCCCTGAAGAAGCCTATTTTCAGCTACGAGACATGATCGGTAATGAGTTTGGTCGTTTAGATGGCTTACTGCTGAACGCCGCCATGCTGGGCGCTCGCACGCCTATTGCCAACTACAACTGGCAGACATGGAATAAAATGATGAACATTAACGTGAATAGCCAGTTCCTTATGGCCCGTACGTTACTACCAGTAATGGAGGCCTCTCCTAACGACGCATCCATGCTATTTACCAGCTCTAGCGTGGGCCGTGAAAGCAAGGCGTTCTGGGGCGCTTATGCGGTGAGTAAGTTCGCCATCGAAGGCTTAATGCAAACTATGGCCATAGAACTAGAGAATGTGAGCAATGTTCGCAGTAACTCCATTAACCCAGGCGCCACACGCACCACCATGCGTGCTGAAGCCTACCCCGCTGAAAACCCTGGTAATATCAAACCAGCCGAAGAACTTGTGGCCGACTATATTTACCTTATGGGGGCAGAAAGCCGCCACATTAATGGTGAAGCGCTTACCATTCCTCTTACTCGTTAATTATCTGCCTAATTAGCGCACTCTTAACCGACTAAGTTTGCGCTATGGCTAATAAGTGCCAATAACCCGTTCTATTTTTGTGTCTTTTACATTCAAAATTCCGTCACTTAAGGAATTTTTAAACCGCTTATAAGTGTCAATTTAAAGCCGGCCACTTACACAGACTTACACAGACTTGCTAACCACCTGATTTATAACGATATAAATACAATTACACTTATTGGCACACATATCGCTTACTCACTTCTGTCGAAATAGTTTTATTGAGGTCCCTAATATGGCGACTCAGGTTTCAAATTTTTCAGCAGCACAGAATGACAAGCTAACACCGTATTCAGAACTTGCTGCCAAGCCGCAAATCAAAAGTGATATTTTGGTTCGTCTGGCCACGTTTCTACAAACTACTCTTGACTACCAACAGCTATTAACCATTTTCCAACGAGAAATTGCAGCGGCCGTACTTATTGATGGCCTGCATTTTGGTAACGCTGAAAACAATATTGATTTCAGCATTGGCCACAAAGGCCCACACTCTTCTAACTATCAGCTTAAAGCGCAAAGTGAAAAGTTGGGGGATATCACCTTTTTTCGCAATACTCGGTTTAGAGAGCATGAATTAGCAAACATAGAGGCCCTATTAGGCACCCTGGTTTACCCATTACGGAATGCCATGCGGTATCGCGCAGCACTAGACCAAGCCTTTAAAGATCCCTTAACGGGGGCTGGTAATAGAATTGCGCTAGACGACAACTTAACCCGTGAAATGGAATTGGCTAAACGCCATGATTATGATTTGAGTTTGTTAATGCTGGATCTTGATCACTTTAAAGCCATAAACGATACCTTTGGTCATCTAGTTGGAGATGAAGTGCTCAAGGCCGTTGTTGATACGATTCAGCAGTGTATCAGGCAAACCGATATATGCTTTCGATACGGCGGCGAAGAATTTGTGGTGTTATTGAACAATGCGAACATTGGGAATGCTCGCTTAATTGCAGAGCGCATTCGCATGGGGATTTCAGATCTGTGCATCGAGACCGACCGAGGTGTTTTACAAGCGACCGTTAGCTCAGGGCTTGCCCTACTGCACAGTGATGACAACCATAATGCACTGTTAAAAAGAGCCGACGACGCACTGTACCGGGCCAAAGATACTGGCCGTAACAAGGTTGTAGTGGGCGAAAAGCAAAAAGAGCCTGAACTGTGTGACTAACCTCTCACGTTAAAACCTGAAACCGTTCAAACTGAAACAGCCGTCTACAGACGGCTTTTTAATGGGCGCTTATTTTATACAACTGCCTTCTAATATCTTTTATCCATTCTAAGTTTTAATGGCTCTGGCTGACGTTCCCGTTTAAAATGCAAAACATGAAATTTGAAATCACACCCGTGGCATTTGTTGAATCTTGCTACAAAGAAAAATTTGCCACCCCTCGCCAAAGTGGACTTGTTCCATCAGCTAAAGGCACCATTAAATTTGTTGCGCCTTTTAATCATCCTGATGCTGTCATTGGCTTAGAAAACTGCTCTCATATTTGGTTAGAGTTTATTTTTCACCAATGCGTGGATCAAGGCTGGAAAAACAAAGTCAGGCCTCCCAGATTAGGTGGCAATGAAAAAATGGGGGTATTTGCCACAAGGGCCACACATAGGCCAAACGGTCTGGGTTTGTCCGTCGTTAATCTAGAAAGCGTTAATGTCATTCGAGAGAATGGACAAGATACGGTTACATTAAGTGTCAGCGGCTTAGATTTAATTGATGGCACCCCTATCATCGATGTGAAACCTTACGTACCTTACAGCGATAAAATACTAGACGCTCAATATCCTTTTGCGCAGTACGCACCTGAAACTATGCCAGTCACATTTACTGATCAAGCGTTAATGCAGCTACATGAAAGAAGTGAGAGTAAGGAGTTTGTGGAGCAAGTATTGGGGCTAGACCCAAGGCCCGCTTTTCATGAGGTAGACCCCACTAGAATTTATGGAGCCAAACTCAGCGACAGTAATGTCACATGGAAGTATTGGAAAAACGATGAACAAGTTCAAATTGAAGTGCTTTCAATAGAACCCATCGAAAGCATAAAATAAAAAACAGGAGATCAACTCCTGTTTTTTATTGAGTTATTCATACTTAATAACCCATGATCAAACCTTTTATCGCCACCAAGCTACGCCGCTTTTTTATGCACTTCTTTTTCTACATGTGCTTTCACTAAGCTTGGCTTATCTGCAAGTGCATATTTGTGCAAACCCGGTAGATGAATGTTTTTCAAGTAATGCTCCCACCCAAAGCAGTTAGCGTTACTATTAAACAGTAGTTGATCTTCTTTCGAAAATTGAGACTGTAAGCGTTCAAGCTTGCGGCTATCAAATTGATACTTGGCAGCTGTATAAAAACCAAATATCACCGCCAAACTGGCTGTTGTATTTACTTTTGCCATTAGCTTACTGGCACTGTTCGAACCAAGAACTCTGCCTGATATGGTTTTTACCCAGGTAAACATTTTTAACGCAGTCATATACACACCAAATTTTTTGGTGCTGACTGTTTTAAAGTTTTCATTTGGCTTACCCGCAAATAACTTAGGTAACGACTGGTACTGTTCTTTTGAAGCCGAAGCCAGGTGATCAATAAAGTTTTTCAATAAAATAGGATTTGTACTGCCACTGCAGCATTGATAGAGCCTAAAGCCTTCGCCATCATTCAATAACTCTGCGGCACTTAATAAAGCAGCATTAGCGACTAGATCAACCGGAATCACATCTAGGATGCCACTGTCATCTCCAGGGAATATATTTACACGACCCTTGGCATAGGCATAAATTAAAGCATCAGCCACCTTTACCCCTTCTACCCAGCCTGCAACTGGTGAAGAAATGGTACTTTCAATAATTGAAGGTCTAAGAATGGTTAAGTTTTCCTGCCCAAGCCCCTGAAGCAACAGTTGCTCACCCATCCACTTAGTGAATGTATAGGTGTCGTTCCAACCGTAATGGCGAGATTCGCTGATACCCAGTTGAATCAATGCTTCTTCATACTTAATGTTTTTGCGACCCGATTCAGCATTCTCAAAGCGAGTTCCGATGACATCAATTTTTTCTTGGATCGATGCGATTACTGATGCCACGTCATAGGTACCGTCACCTATGGGTTTAATTAAGCCAGATGCTGAGCCCGCTATTTCTTCTAGAATAGTGCCTTGATTAAAACCATTCACATAACAGGTTGAAACTTGAATAACAGCCGTTGCCTGGTCTGCATGAGTTGTATAATTGGCGAGTGCGATAATATTGTTCAGGCTGAGGGCATTAATCTTTAGAGCTTGATCCATGGCCTCTCGAAAATTAACACTGGCCGCCGAATTGATGATCAGATCTAGCTGATTGGCTATGCCTGCAAATTGAGTGCTTTCTAGCCCAAATAAGGGTTCTGTTAGCTCACCCTCTACCACATTCACTTTATTCTGAATGAAGCGCTGAAACTGCTCACCATGCTGTTCTTTTAGCACATCAAATATGCTGGACCCAAACACGCCCGCCATACAGCGTTCTTGAGCCGACTGTCTTTTATTACCACGAGCGAGTATGTGAATTTTGCCGATATCAGGCACTTCGCGAAGCAATTTTTCTAAGATTGCTTTACCAAGAAAACCGGTAACACCTGTAATGAAAACTTGTTTGCCAGATAACTGGCCCACAACAGAAAGAGGAGACGATTGATTCATGAAATTGCCTTTTTTATTTTTATACTGAGGTCAATATTTGTATCTGTCCCCATTCTACTCTCAATTTTTGGCGCAATGCACCCTTACAGTCCTTTTGTTAGACAATATAAATGGAATTTTACCCTCAATATTGCCTAGAAGCGGCTTTGTGCCTAACCTTATCTAATTATAGAAAGATAAATAATGGATGGATAAACCCCATGAATGACTTAAATAATAGGTTAGATCTTTGGCCCCATTGACCGCTGAAACCTCGCTAGCCAGGCGCTTATTCTATATATCACTGCCAATAGCTCTATTGGCAGGTGTGATATACGCTGGCGCCCTAGTTTACCTTGAGACAAAAAGCCTGAACCAAACACAGCAAACACAGGTAGTAGAGCAAATTTCACAACTGGCCGAGGTCATGGCCATCCCTACTTGGAACCTTGATCAGCAATTTATTAGCAGTTACTTAAAACAGAATAGTGTCAGTCCCTATATCCAATGCATCGAACTCATTTCTGACGCGTCTTTAAAAGAATCATCCCCCCAAGATTGCCAGCATGCTGAAACTGGCATCACTCTGCACAGTGAACCCATCGTATACGAAGAGCTGTATATCGGTGTGATTATTGTTTCTTACAAAATTGAGCTGGATAACGAGCGCCTGAAATTTATTTTATGGAGCCGTATCCCCATGGCTGTGTTCGCCCTGCTTACCGTATTTTTTAGTGTCTTTTGGGTGTTTAGGCGATGGGTGGTGATTCCTTTACAGCAAATGACACAAAGCATAGAAACGTTTCAAGTTGATGGAACGGTCATGCCCATACGCTGGGAAAGCAAAGATGAGATAGGCACACTTAATAAAACCATCAACAAAGCCCAGCAACAGCAGCAAACACACGATCGTATTCTCACCAGCGCAAAAGAAAAAGCAGAATCATCATTTAACGAGCTGCAATCTATGCAATCACAGTTAGTAGAAAGTGAAAAAATGGCCTCTCTTGGCGGTTTGGTTGCAGGTATCTCTCACGAAATAAATACGCCACTTGGTGTGGCTAAAACAAGTGCTAGCCATGTTGAAGATGAATTGAAAAAGATGACAAATAGTTTTTCTGAAGGCACATTAACAAAATCCAGTATGGAAGATTTTATTAATCAATTTTCAGACGGCCTGCATTTATTAACGGCCAATTTAAATCGCGCAAGTGAGCTCATGACCAGCTTTAAACAAGTCAGTGCTGATCAAAGCCATGATGAAATGCGAACAATTAATTTAAAAGAATACCTAGAAGAAACCATCTACACGCTCAAACCTAATCTACGTCGTTTTCAGGTTGCTGTATTACTCGATTGTGAAGACAATATTTTGATTGATACATTTCCGGGGGCCTTCTCTCAAATCACCACTAACTTAATCATGAACAGTTTAAACCATGCATATGCCCCTGAAGACCCAGGCAGCATCAACATAACCGTTACTCAAGCCAACGACCTTGTCTTATTAACGTATAACGATGACGGAAAAGGCATGGAAGAAAGTGTTTTGAAAAAAGTATTTGAACCCTTCTTCACCACTAAAAGAGGAAATGGCGGTACAGGGTTAGGCATGCACATCATTTATAACTTGGTAACAATGAAGCTGCAAGGCACCATCGATGTCAGCTCTGTAGTAGGCCAGGGCTCAACGTTCAAGTTAATACTGCCGACAAGTTTAACACCACCAGAACCTGAGTCTTAAACTCCATTAAAATTAATACCCTTTAGAAACAATACCATCTGTTAAGCATGTAATGTCTGATCTGGCTTCGACATATATATCACGCCATTCTAGGTTATCACTTTCAATCATAATATTAAGTTGATTATCAGCATACCGGTCTTTCAGTAAACTGCGAAGCTGAAGCTCATTGATTTCGTTAGGGCACTTAAAGTTATAGCTTTGAATATACTCTGACAACAAAGAGGCTTTAACAGAGTATTCTTTGCCAAGGGAAAGTACGACATCACTGGTAAATACAGGATCACTGTTTACATTCGACGATGTAACAAAGAGCACCAGAACGGTTACTGCGTTTAATTTAGATAGCATCATATAATCCTTATTGACCTAACAATTTTAGCGACACTATATGACAATAATATTTCAATCAATCTGAATCTAATATTCCCTTCTCTAATTGGCGCATTTCCCGTTTAACCCTTTTTAATTCACGATCAAGTTCTTCTGGGTCTGCATTATTAGCTAATTCTAAGAAGTGCTGTTCGATAAAGGCTTTTTCAATCATGGTGCGTTTAAGCTGTTCTTCGGTGTTTGTAAGGTCATCTTTCATGGCTTGAACTTCACCCGCTTTAAAGCTGGTTTTGAGTTCTTTCTCTAGGTTTTTTGACAATATTTTTTCATTTTCATATTTGTCTTCTAACTTACTCATTCTGTCCATTAATCGAGTCTTATCTCGCTTCAACCGACCTTCACTGACCTCTAAGCTGTTCATGGTTAATATTTGCTTAGATAACTCCCTCATATTGCCTTTCAAACTTTTAACACTGGTTTCCGATTTACTTAAGCGGGCTTTGTATTCAAGGATACCCTTCTCTGTGGTCGCTAATAATGCCTTAAGTTTATCAATTTCTAATCGTGCATTGTTCACATCAGGCTCAGATTGATTTAAAAAGCCATCCAACTCTGTCAAGATCCCTCGATGCTCGATCACTAACTTTTCCATATCTCCTAAGTTAGCATTCGCATTATCGAGTGTTGTCGTGACTTGCTCATCTAATTCATCATCTAAATCTTGAAACGATTCCGCGACCTTTTCATGGGTTTCATTCTTACCATCCAGTACGCCTTGCATCTGTTCAAGCTGAGACATCAGGGCTTGATTTACTTCCCGTAACTCAGCGGCCTCACTGGTTTTATCTCGCCAAACAACGACGCTGACTAGCAATACAATCACCAGAACGGCTATCAGCTCTAAAATAATGATTAATTCTGTACTCATTCTGCCCCTAAATGGTATTTATCCCGGTACCTTCATACTAAAACGTATTCACCATGGCCTTATATCGCCAACTAAGCGGCTATTTTAGCGAATAGCCTACGGCTTGCCTTTCAGCACCTATACTTACATTTAAGTCTAATCTGGGTAAATTTGCCGATAATGAAGTTTTTAATCGTCGACGACAGTCTTGCTATGCAAACCATTATCAAACGGAGTCTAGGTAAAGCTGGATACCAGGATAATGATTTTCAGATGGCAGAAGACGGCATTCAAGCACTTAAGGTGATCGAGAGCTGGCACCCAGATATTGTGATAACAGACTGGCACATGCCCAATATGAATGGCATTCAGTTGCTTAAAGAAGTGCAAAACAGAGAGCTCGACTTAAAAATAGGTTTGGTCACAACCGAAACCAACCCTCGCCTCATTCTTGAGGCGAAAGAAGCGGGTGCCCTTTTTGTGCTGCATAAACCCTTCGAATTGCACGAATTACAAAAGACGATCATCCCAATCGTTCAAGGCTCTGTTGAAAGCCAGAGGTTGTTATCCAATTTACCCTCTAATGATGGTAAGTCAGGCTACGACTTACAAATGCCAACTATCCCTGCTCTAAAAAAGATCGCCAGTGGCTTTAACTTCAAAGGCTTGTCCATCGAGGATTCTCATTCTACTGAAATCAATTACGCCTACCTTCCCTATGTCATTGTATTATTTACAGGACACGATAAAGCGAATACCAAGGCTATGTGTATTTTGGATATCCGATCAGCGGCTATTCTAAGTTGTGCATTTGATAAAGAAGCGGTGCAAAATATTGAAAAGCTCTTAAAAGATAAAACACTCACTAAAAGACAATTGGAAAAAATTAAGAAGCTGATGGAAATGGTCAGCGCGCTATTCTACGACCCTCTCACCCAGCAAGATCTTGAAGTAAAAAGTGTTCATATGATTCCAAAACCTTTTGATCGCCTAGACCAGCTTGGTGCCACATCAAAAGACAAAAGATTGGATCTGATTATCCGCTCAGATAGATTGGGTGAAGGTCAGGTAATTTTTATGGCGGTCGCCGAAAGCTAATATATCTATTCTATATAGACAAACACATCAGCTCTGGCTAAAAACAGTCGTCAAAAAGATTAACGCCCCAACTTAATCAAGCGATTAACCTCAACTACTTACCTATAAACCTACCTATAAACGTATTTTTAATCGTTAACCGCTAAAGGCGCGGCATTCACGTTCTGGGTTTTTCCTATGGCCGTATCATGCAAACTGCTCACATATAATTTATCGCCCACTTCCAACGCACCTGTTGTGTGTCCATACATGCCTAATGGATCCTGTAAATTGTGAATCACATCACCATTATCATTGATCGCGATAATGTGGCCAAAATGCTTGGCCTTAGGGCGCATAAATGCAGGTAAACGTTGCACAATTTTTCGAACAAAAGCCGAACCAGACAGGCTATCTAATGCTCCACTGCGTGGGCTTACTAGCCCAACCCAATAAACACCGTTCGATCCACGACTGATGTTGTCAGGAAAACCAGGGAAATTATCAATTACCGTTTCTACTTGACCCTTATTACTTGCATCAATGCCCACTTTTAACACGCGGTAGCTGCCAGTTTCATTTACCAGTACCCATTTTTGGTCATGGCTCACTGCTATCCCATTCGCAAAGTTAAGTCCAGATAGTAAAGTAGTGGATTGCTTGCTAACAGGATCGTATTCAAGCACTCGGCCATGACCGCCATGTTCATTAATATCTAACATGCTGGCTGCAAAAGTTCCGTATTTCTTAGCATGAAATTTTGTTGAAGCATCCGAAAAATATATTTTTCCATTATCCGCCACATCCACATCATCAGCGTAATTTAAAGCTATACCATCAATTTCTGTCACCAGTGTTTCAATCACTCCTTTTGCATCAACTTTCAATAACCCTAAAAAAGCATCTGCCACAATCAAGTTACCATCCCCATCAAACTCTATGCCCAAAGGTCGGCCCTTGGTATTCACCCATGGCTGAATGTTTCCGGCTTGATCAAGATATGAAATGTCGCCACTTAGTAGACCAAAATAGACATTACCATCTTTGCCTAACGCGTAGTCTTCTGGACCAATTTGATCAGATAGTTCAATGCGTTTAATTTGGCTTAAATGCTGATTTTGACTGTAGCTATCAACATAACCATTATCGGTAGGCGCCTGCCAAGCGACTGGCTCTATTTCTACCGGCCAGAATAATAAATACGCGGTTAACACCACTGTCATACTGATTGTGATTGCCTTTTTCACTGCATTCTCCTTGTTATTATTATTTAATTTATTTCACCACGGACGTTACCTAACTTCTATCCATAAAAAAAGCCCTATAAAACAAAAACGCCCTTACTGAATCAGCAAGAGCGTTAATTAGTGACTACTTTTTTTTATATGTGCTTTAGATAGTTAAGAAGCCGCCATCTACGTTTACACAAGCGCCTGTTGTGTAGCTTGAAGCATCACTGACAAGGTACAACACTGTTCCTGCCATTTCACTTGGATCAGCCACACGCTTCATTGGTATGTGCGCAAGCGCTTTTTCTAAAATAGCTGGGTTTTTAACTAAGGCAGAAGCAAATTTTGTATCTGTTGCACCAGGTAATAGAGCATTCACGCGTATGCCCATTTCACCACACTCCTGCGCAAACGATTTAGTCATACTTATAACAGCCGCTTTAGTAATACTGTAAATACCTTGAAGTGGGCCAGGAATCACACCATTAATAGACGCAACATTTAAGATGGCGCCGCCGCCATTTTTCTTCATTATTTTACCGCCTTCAATACACATGAAGAAGTAACCACGAATATTCACATCTACTGTTTTTTGATACGCCATTAAATCAGTATCTAAAATATGACCAAAATACGGGTTAGCCGCAGCATTGTTCACTAGAATATCTAACTTTCCAAACTTGTCTTTAATTTGTGTAAACAAAGATTCGATTTGATCCATCTCACCAATATGGCACGCAATGGCCTCGGCTGAATGACCCGCTGCAATAATTTCATCAACAACTGTTTGGCAACCTGCAATCTTACGGCTTGAAACAATAACGTGTGCGCCCTGCTCAGCCAGCAATTTTGCAATCGCTTCACCAATGCCTCGGCTAGCTCCCGTCACTAAAGCCACTTTACCTGTTAGATCGAATAAACTAGTGCTCATTTTATATTCCTATTTTTACTTATATTATTAAATTCAATTTTTGGTTAGCGATAAGTAACGTCGCTACCGGCATAAACTAAATGTTGAAAATTATTGAAGTATGACAAGCGGGTTGCCTTACCTGTATCAAAAGTGAGTGCTGAAATCGCAGCATTCACCATAACGTTACACAGTAAAAAAGCATCTTTGGGTGAAAGCTCGGCTCCATGCTGCATACAAGTTGAAATGGGACCCGCTGAACTCACCATTACAATATCCTGATCAGCGCCATTACTTAAAGCCAACAACTCTTTTAAGCCTGTACTTATACGATCAGTAAACTGAATAAAGTTCTCTTTAAACTGGCCATCATCGTTAATCCATTTAATGATCGCTGCCTTATATAGCACTTGAAACTCTTCTACCGCCGCTTCGCTGGTTAATAAGCTTTCAAGCAGTATCTTATGAGTTTCCCGTAAGTCAGGGTAAACCACTTCTAATATGTTGCGGTGATCAAACTCGTTAAACGAAGCGAACTCTAAAAAACGTGCCTTTTTAACTGTGCCTTCATCAAAGCCTAACTTCACTTGCTCTAACGTTTGTCGCTGTCGCTTTAACGTACCGCTTACAAACAAAGTCGGTTTCACTATTTTTGCTAAGTACTGCCCTGTTACTCGCGCTTGCTCATAGCCCAGTTCAGAAAGTTGATCGTAATCTTCTTTCCCAAAACTGGCTTGACCATGACGAACAAGATACAGGGTAGACATTAGTTAACGCCTTCAATCATTTTAAGACAGCGTGTCTCTAAATATTTGCTGGCATGAACAAAGCTGGCAAAGCGCTTGTCTTTCGTTTGCCCATGAAAGAACCGGTAATAAATTTGCTGCATGATCACCGCCAGTCTAAATAGGCCGTACACTTCATAAAAAACAAAGCTTTCAACTTTATAGCCTGTTTTTTCTAAGTAATAATCAATCACTTCTTGTCTTGTTAGCATGCCTTTAAGATGGGTCGGCTGACGCCTCATCATTTGAAACTGTGGCTCATCATCCGCTTGAATCCAGTAAGCCAAGCTATTGCCCAAATCCATTAACGGATCACCAATGGTGGCCATTTCCCAATCCAGTACACCAATCACTTTGCTGGTGTCATCAACATCTAATACAACGTTGTCTAGGCGAAAGTCGTTATGAATCAAAACTTGCGCCACGTCTTTTGGCATATTGGATTTTAGCCAATCCATTACTGTTGCAAAATCGGTCGCATCATCCGTCATCGATTTCACATAGCGATCGCTCCAACCCATAATTTGACGCTCAACATAACCCACGCCTTTACCTAGCTTTTCAAGGTCTGTTCCTTGAACTTTAACCTGATGCAGTTCAATAAACTTATCCACCACACTCATGCACATGGCACGGGTATCAGGCTCAGATAATTGCAGTTCTTTAGGCATATTTTGACGGGGAATGATTCCGGTCAATTTTTCCATCACATAAAAATTGCAGCCTAATACCGTTTCGTCTTCACATATATCGATAATATCAGGCACATATGGGTAAACCGGGTTCAACGCTTTCATGATATTTGCTTCACGCAACATATCATGTGCACCTTTTGCTATTTTCCCAAATGGTGGGCGTCGTAATATAAACGACTTGTCACCATAGCTTATTTGATAGGTCAGGTTGCTGGCGCCACCTGGAAATTGAGTGATTTCGATATCACCTTCTAAACCATTCACAATCGACTTCATGTAGGCATCAATTTTTGCTAGGTCTAGCTCTTCGCCTTCGCGAATGTTGCCTGCTTCATCCAATACGCTCATGCTGCTTTTTTCTCCTTAACTTTAGACTTACTACTAAAAACAGAGCCTAGTTTTTTCATCTGAGAAAAATAATAACCTGGAAGGAAACGCTTCATGTACCACATCATTCTTTCTTTAGGATGCGTCACGATATAAAAATCTTTCTTTTCTGCGCCTTCATATGTCATTCGAGCCACATCAGCCGCCTGAATTTTTGAACGTTCCATCAACTTGCTCGCGATGGCAATGCCACCTTTATCAGTCGCACGCATGTTATCGGTTAAGTTGGTTTTAAAGAATGCAGGACACAAAACAGAAACATGCACACCAGCGCTGTCCAGTTCGGCGTAAAGGGTTTCTGATAATGCAACCACAGCCGCTTTAGAAACATTGTAAGCTGACATAGAAGGCATATGCATTAACCCAGCAGCAGAGGCCACATTAATAATGGTGCCCTTACTCTTTTTCAGCATTGGAGTGAACACGTAGCAGCCTTTCACAACGCCCATTACGTTGATGTCCATCGTCCACTGAAAGTCTTTCATGGATAGCTGATCAATATCGCCGCTTGAAGCAACACCTGCGTTATTCACCAAGCAGTCAATGCCTTTCCAACGCTTAGCAATCTCTTGCGCCGCTTCATGCCATTGCGCTTCGCTTGTTACATCCAGCGGTTGAAAGAAACAATCATTGTTGAATTGAGCATTCAGCTCAGTGACAAATGATTCACCCACTTCTTGTTGAATATCCGCAATGCAGACAGTCCAGCCCTTGCCGCTGTATTGACGTGCAAGCTCAGCACCTAAGCCACTTGCGCCGCCGGTAATCAAAATTCGTTTCATACATCACCCTTATGAATTGGTTTCTAAATGGCAATCAGCATTGTTTATTATTATCTGCCAAATAGGTTTACGTAAATTTATTACAAATACGCCTTTATTAACCACTGTATTGTCTAAACACCGCACAACTTGTCGTAACTGGTCTTAAGCGTCACATACAAGGGTCAAAATAAGATCTGATACCACAATAAACTCACCACTAACATTAATCTAATGAATATTTGTAATTGCAGATCATTAGTAAAACTAATAGGATATTGAAAAATCATCTGAGTGTTTACATGAAAATCGACCTCAATTTGTTCACTGTATTTGAAGCCATTTACACCGAAGGCAGCCTAACAAGGGCTGCTGAGCGCTTAAATCTGACCCAACCGGCCATCAGTCACGCCCTATCTCGACTAAGAGATAAGGTTGATGATCCTTTGTTTATACGCAATGGCCATAAGATGCAGCCCACCGCAGCAGCGCAAAACCTGTTTCCAGAAGTGCAACAAGCATTGGGGCAGCTGAACCAAGCCCTGCAAAAAGCCCATAAATTTGAACCTGCAACCGCTGATAAAATCTTTAAAATTGCCATGGGCGACTTAATAGAAGCCACCCTACTTGTGCCCTTGGTCAACAAACTCGAACAGTCAGCGCCAAACTTAAAAATTGCCAGCGTGGTACTTGATAGAAAAGAAGTGGATGTGAAATTGGCCGGTGGCGAATTAGACTTTGTTGTGGATATTTTAAGACCCAGCAAAGACACCATTCACCAAGCCAAATTGGTAGAAGACGAATTAGTGGTATTAATAAATAAAAACCATTATTTAAAACCCACTATATCTGAACAAGATTATATGTCGGCCAAACACATTCTGGTTAGCTCACGGCCTTCAGGGCCCAGCTTGGTGGACTACGCCATGAGCAGCTTAGGTTTTAATCGTAATATTGGATTACGTTGCCAGCATTATTTTTCGGCTTGCCAAGTGACCAACGAATCGAATTTCATGCTGACCATACCCAAGCGTTACGCCATGGTGTTATGTTCTAAATTCAGCAACATTGAATTACGCGCTATGCCCTTTACAACGGCCGATATCGACCTGTATTTATACTGGCACCATAATCACGATGAGAACCCAGGCAACCAATGGTTACGCTCAATATTAAGAACTGAAATGGGTGATAAGTTAATTGATCCAGAATTCACTTAATACTAAATAAGCCCTAAGTAATGGCGCTTTTTACATGACCATTACTTAGGATGACGCATCGCATTAGGGGTTTGATCAAACCAGCGATGACACGCACGATAAAACGTAGACGATTCAGAAAAGCCTAAATCTAACGCCACTTCTTTTAAGCTCTTATGGGTTTTACAAATCAGTTCGTGGGCTTTTTGTTTGCGCTGTGCATCTACCACTTCTAAAAAGTTTGTGCCCTCTTCTTGTAAGCGCCTTTGTAACGTTCGTGTACTCACATTCAAATGATCGGCCACTCGTTCGCGGCTCAAACTGTATTGCCCTGTTGTCACAATGATTTGAATGACCTTTGCTTTCCAGCTTGTATTGATATGGGCCGCCAATAATTGATCCGCATGGGCGCGATGCAACGCATTTAAACCAATATCACTTTCTACTAAGCTTCGTGTTAACAGCTCTCGATTAAATTGAATGCCAGACTGCGTTTGTTTAAATTTTGGAATCAGACCAAATACTCTTTGGTATTCGGTCATGGTTGGCCCAGGTTCATGAACAAAGTGCACATCTGTTGGTGCCTGACTAGGGTCACCCACTAGCCAGCGGCTGAACGCTAACAATAAGGAGACAACCGATTCACGCTGATGACGACTAAAGGGTTTAGTATCCACTTGCGGGTTAAAATAAATCCACACTTTATCCGACTCGTACGCCATTCTCATGGTGCCGCCCTCACTAATAAGCGGCATGTACTGAATAAAACTTTCAAAGGCTTTTAAAAGGTTTTCACTGGTCATGGCCACATACGCTGCGGCATGAAAATAAGACGGTCTGACTTTTTCGCCCATCAGTAAACCAAAAAATGGGTGCTCACTTAATGACTCAGCTTTACTCCAGATGTCTTGTGTTTGGTCCAACGTGAGGTAGGCAGGCTGGTTCTTGTCCAGATCAAGGCTTAGGTTCAAATCACTTAAAATGGCCTGTTCTTCAAAACCCAATGACTTAGCAGCCGCAAGAATGGCTTTAACCCAGTGTATCGACACTCTTTTTGGTGCAGTTTCCATCTAAAACAACCGTTTTGACCCGTATAACTTGCAATTAAGGCCCAAGTGGCCTGCTAGGTCAATGCATAAGGCTTACATTAGCAGTGATATCTTTTGTATTTTTGTTATCTTAACCTCATACAGAAACTATAATAACAATAGATAAAGAGGCGATTAATCATGGCTAAAGGCATTCAACAGTGGCTAGACGAATACGGTGAGAGCCACCAGAACAAACTAAATAAGCGCATTCATTGGTTTTGTGTGCCGCAAATTTTTTGGACCGTCATGGCCGCCATTTTTGTGATACCAGCACCGGCTGCTTTTGCTGAGATATCTCCACACCTAAACTGGGCAACCATCATGATTGCGGCGGTATTGGTATACTATGCAACCCTGTCTGTTTCGCTCACCATTGGCATGGCTGTATTTTCAGCGGCCTGTTACGGCATTATCATTATGTTTGAAGCCGCCTTTCCCGGTAACCTGTTAATGTTTGCTGGTATTCTTTTTGTTGCGCTTTGGGTTCTTCAATTTTACGGCCACGAAGTAGAAGGTAAAAAACCATCCTTCTTAAAAGATATTCAATATTTAATGATTGGGCCTGCGTGGCTAATGTCATTCATTTACACCAAGCTGGGTGTTAAATACTAAACATTTTAATCAAGTTAAATGCCGTCCTTAACAACAAAAAAACCGATGCATTAAACATCGGTTTTTTTGTGGGTTACTGTTCAGCATGATGACTATAAATTAATCATTAGACTTACCATTTGATTCTCGGTATTCACCCGGGGTGACGCCGGTCCAGCGTTTAAATGCTCGCTGAAACACACTCTGCTCTGAAAAACCCAACACTTGAGCGATATAGCTCATTTTATAATTAGTTTGCAGCAAGTACGAATACGCATAATCTTTGCGTACATCATCTACAATGGTTTTAAAGTTTGTGCCCTGCTCTTTAAACTTTCGCTGCAGGCTTCGAGTACTGACCCCTAAAAAATCCGCTGCGTCATTTAACGTGGGCACCTTCTCATCCAATGTATTCATAATATATTGGGTAATGATTTCGTTGGCGGCGCTCTTTTGTTTTTTTCTAACAATAATGTCGGCATAGCTCATAAGCACGTTGAGTAAATCAGGGTTATAACCGACTAATGGCAGCGACAGAATGTCCGCTGGAAAGACAATCCCATTGAAGTCACTGTCAAAATACACAGGGCATTCAAAAAAGGTTTCGTAGTTTTTAATATCGACATCAGATAAATCCGATGTGGCTTCAGGAAGGGAATGTGAAAAATGAATGGCCAGCGGTTTTAGTTTTAGACCAATGGCTTTTTTAGCAAAGGCCACCCAACTGGTTACCACCTCTTCTTGTAAATACACACTGCATAAGTGATGGGGCACCCATTTAAGGTAAGCCCGCTTATTCTCGATTGAAAATTCAGACTTAGACCCGTTGCCCACTAAACACTGATAGCGCTTTTGCAAATCCAACGCCTGCTCAATCGACTGGGCGCAATCAACAATGTGCCCCAGAACACCCCAACGGCCACTGTCGCCCCATTTACCAATCCTAAAACCCAAGTCAGGAGCATTCAGTTGTTCAGCACCGTATTCTAATAAGGTTTCAGACAAAGACACGTCGACCATTAAACCAGGCTCGTCTAATTGCTCACGAGATAACCCAATTTTTTGATATAAAATATCAGCAGAAAGGCCTTCATGAACTAAATAGGACAAATTGGTTCGGACATTAAATGCAGCAACTTGAAGACGCACAATATTCTCAGAGAAACAAAAGGGATATCGTAAAGGTTAGCCCACAGAAAGTCAGATTTTGGGCATTTAAAGTGAATGATTGGCGGGAATGGTCACACTAATAGACGTTGTATGATTAACTAAGAGACAATGGCGCTAAAACTCAAAGAAGTTTTAACGCCAAAGGAATTAACCTTCTACTACAGAACCTATAGCAACGGCTTCTTCAGCAGGAGCAGCAACGGGTGCAGCTTCAGCTGTAACTGGCGCTTCAACAGCCGCTTCAGTTGTTTCTGTTACTACTGCTGCAGCTTCAGTTGCTACAACTTCTACAGCTACTGGAGCAGCTTCAGTTACGGCTTCAGTTACGGCTTCAGTTACGGCTTCAGTTGTTGCTACTTGAGCTTCTTCGCCACATGCCATAAGTGCAGTTGCTGCTAGTACGATTGCTAATTGCTTTAACATTGTAAATTCCTTAAATTTTTAATTTTATAGTGCTTGGAAAGCGTGGCGAATGCTAAAGCATTAGATTCAAACAAACTGTGAACTGACACGCCCCACTGGCCACATAAAGCTAAATACGTGAACTATTTCCCTGTTTATTCCTTTCTACTAAATAAATAGCCGTCAATCTGAGTCATATCCTTGAATATATTTGGATATTTACCCCAAACAAACAAAATCCTCTCTATTAATTGTCTATGCTCTATATAAGAAGCATTAATAAAGAACCAACAGAGAACTAATTTGAACACCCTATCAATCCGATTATGGCTGGTCTTTACCCTGGTATTAGCCATTGCGGTGGGTCTGGCATATACCATCAGCCAAAATGGCCACCAAGCCAGTGAAACCACACAAAACTTAGTCACGGTTCAGTTACCAAAACTGGCTTTGATCAAACGGTTACGCTCGGCTTTATCTGAACATGAACGCTTGTTGTATGAATACTATTCAACCACCAATCGCAGTTTGGTATGGCCAAAAATAATAGAACTTGATCGCTACATTCAAGAATATCTGGTCAGCGTAAACCAAAGCTTTGACAGTAAGGTGCTCGAATTACCCTCTTTGTTTACCGAAGTGCAATATGTTCGAAAAACCTTGGATGAGAACCTAGTACAAGAAACCGTTGATTGGGACCAAGCTCGGTTTGACCTGGCCAACCTAACCCTAACAAGGGAAAAGGCTGAGCAAATATTGTTTACCCTAACCCAAACCACTCAAGAAGAGGCATGGCAAGGGGCTGAATCCACCCAGCATCAAATCAGTAACATCATCAACTTGGTATTGGCGTTTACAGGCATCATTATCATATCTGCCATGTTTGTGGGTTTTTACACACAATCCAATATTCGAAAAACAGCCAAACGCAAGGCTTTGGCTAAATTCCCCGAACGTAACCCAAACCCCATTCTTAACCTAGCGTGGAACGGCGACATCGTGTTTGGCAATCCAGCCTGCCAAGTATTACTTAAGAATATAGACGCGGGTAATGACCGACTAGAAGAATTACTGCCACTGGGGTTTTTTAAAAAGCTAAAAACATGGCAAAAAAGTAATCAAACACAATTTAATTTCGAAGCGGACATCAATGAACGCCACCTACATTACAGCTTATCGCTCCTGCCCGATCTAGGCACCTGCCACTTATATATAGAAGACGTAACCGATCGTAAAAAAGCACAAGACCAACTTAAGTATCAAGCCTTGCATGATGTGCATACGGGCATGCCAAATCGTCGTCAATTTGAAAATCATTTAACCCAGCACATTGATCAGTCTATCTATTGTTCGGCACTTTTTATCAGCATTGATCGCTTTAAATTTATTACTTCCAGTCAAGGCTACAACATTGGTGACTTGATCATTAAGCACATGGGCCTGCGCATACTGGATTTATTTAAATACCAAACAAACTCTATTCAAGGCTATCGATTAGAAGGCTCTACTTTTTGTGTATTAATAGACAGTTCCAATCATGACAAGGCCAGCGACTTGGCCATGACCATTCAAGCCGCCATGGACGAACCATTGTGTGTGAATGATCACCGCTACTATTTAAACTTAAGCATGGGCATTTGCCATTACCCACAAGACGGCTCAGAAGCCCAAGAGCTCATCACAAATGGCAATGCAGCCTTGAATAATGCACGTGCAAAAGGCGACAGCTGCGAGTCATACAGCACCAAGCTGCATTCAGAAGAACAAAGCTGGCTGCCCATTGATGCAGGCATGCGACAGGCATTAGAGAATGACGATTTTGTATTGCACTACCAAGCCAAGGTAGATGCACAAACAACCGTTGTTAAAGGCGCCGAAGCGCTCATACGCTGGCAAGGTACCGATGGTAAAATGATCAGCCCAGCCATGTTTATTCCCGTGGCCGAGCAAACAGGGTTAATTATAAAAATAGGACAATGGGTCATTGAAGAAGCTTGCCGACAAGCCAAACTGTTTAAAACCAACAACCAAGACATTCAACTGGCCATTAACATCAGTGCTCGACAGTTTCAGCACCGTCACTTTTTAACGCAACTTAGAAAAACCCTTTCAGAAACCCAAGCCGACCCTACCAAGATTGAACTGGAAATTACCGAAAGTCTGATCATGGAAAACGCCGATCAAAGCATCAAAATCATGAAGCAGCTTAAAGATATGGGCTTTGCTTTGGCCATCGATGACTTTGGAACCGGCTATTCATCATTAAGTTATTTGAAAAAATTCCCCATCGATACCCTAAAAGTCGACCAAGCGTTTGTACGCAACCTTGAAACCGATGAAGACGATCAAAGCATTGTAAGGGCCATTGTAGATTTAGCAAAACACTTGAATTTAAAAACCGTAGCCGAAGGGGTAGAAACCGAAGGCCAGTGGCAGTTTTTAAAGGAACTGGATTGTGACTATATTCAAGGGTATTTGTTTAGCAAACCGGATGTGGCGGGGAAACTGATTAAGTGATGTGTAACGTGGAATAAATGTAGATATTAGCTTAATTAATGAATCAAAATTACGCATCGCTGTTAAATCTACAAACCTGAATCTAAGTATTTAAACTCACCGCTACCCTGCGCGCTCTGCTTGTCACTCTCTACCTCTTTGAAACACTTATCTATCCCTTATCTAACTAAACAGAAAACCAATAATTAGAATCAACATGCCTGTATTACAAACATAAAACATCATATCTATTCTGGTTTATATTTAGAGTGAGTGTAACCTGCGTTTACTTTCTTTCAGAAAATATCACACATCATTCAGGCTTTTATTACGCAACTTACCTGTTGATTGCAGCAATGCATTAAGAGAGATCAGAAAAAATATAAACCTAATCACATTATTAAATAAAGAAGGATGCCGACTATAAAAGCTGCCTTGTTCAGTGCTTGAATTTGGCACATCTATCAGATATCCAGCAGGCTGTTGAAATTCAGATGTGAAAATCACGTTACCATCAGGTGTCACAATGATTGATGGCCCATTATTAGCGACATGCACAAGTGGCAAGCGATTTTCAACGGCTCGCAATACAGAAGGCATAATATGTTGATACGGTAAATGTGTTGAACCAAACCAGCCGTCATTCGATAGTCCGACCAACAACGTGCCAACCGCGAGGTTTCTTTGGGTTAATGTCTGCTGAACAGCCATGCCCACAAATTCCGAGAAGGTGGTTTCATAACAAATTAGCGGGATAATATTTACATTTTTATGTTTGAAAGCTTTATGTTGCACCCCTTGTGAAAGGCCGCTATTAAAATCACCAAATAAGCTTTCGACCCACTTTAAGAGCTGTGACTCTTTTTCTAAAATAGGAATGTACTCGCCAAATGGTATGCGCTTAATTTTTTTATAGGTATCCACTTGTTGGCCCTTATCATTAATCATAATGGCTGTATTATATTTTTTAATGATGCCCCCACTTATCGGGTCGCGAATATGCTGCGTATCCTGAAATAGTAAATCAGTATTTAATGCTTTCATTTGTTGCTGGTACGCACGCTGTATTGTGTGGTCATCTAAATATCGTTTACTTTGAGCTTCAGGCCAAATGATCAGATCAGCACCTGTACTGCTTAAACGTTCTGTCATTTCCATTTCGGGTGGATAAGCCTGGCTATAACCAGGGTAGTTAATTCTATCACCTACTTTTGGCACTTCATTTACTTGAATCATGCCCACCTTCAAAGTATCCCATGTGGCAATCTTATCTTGCCAAGTAGAATAAGCGGTTATGCCATATATAAACCATAAACCAACCAATAAGGCCGATATTATCAAGGGGAATTTTGATGTCTTAATACGGTTACTTCGAAAAAAAACCTTATCTACCAACACACGGTAAACAAGTATATTGAACAAGGTAATAACAAAATCTAAGCCATTCACACCAACAAACTCAATGGCTTGTAGTGCCATATGAAAATTAACTTGAGTGTCTGCTAAGTGCATGGGGAATAACATGGGGAATACAGATAAAAAGAACACCATGGTTATGGGAAATACAATGAACTCATGCCCCCTCGAATACTGACTTAACCACTTAAATAACAAAATAGACAATGCTATTGAGTGCGCGCTGTAAATCCAATACAACCCTGCTAGTAAGAAACCAGGATAAACACCGTAATCTTTCGATAAAGCAATAAAATCAACAACCCAGTAAGCAGCTGTGGTAAACAGAGTGCCCCCTGCAACCAAACCTAACAAATAGCTTTGTATGAATGTTGTTTGTTTAATTGCGAACAATAGCGGGACAAACCCAACCCAAGCGAAATAAAAATATTCATGGTCTAAAAATGCCAGCGATAATAGTAAACCCGATATTAAGGCCAATAATAGATTTTTAGAGATTGATATATAATCTATAACTTGAATGTTTTGAAAAAACGTATTTGAAGATATGGCACTTTTATTCATACTACAAAATCACCATTGACTGACTGTTTTTTTATAGTGATCAGATAACTTTAATAATATTTTTTTCTTTTCTGTATTACTTAGCCCTCTTTCCATATTTACGATGCGCCTTGAATTTAAATAGTTCGTGGTTGTATTGTCCCTTGAAAACAATTTAATAGCGGCATCAATACCAAAATATTTTGATTGCATATTAAACTGCTTAACCTCACCCGATTTTAGCAATGCCAGTTTTTCAATGGCCGCTGAATGATTAACTGCCTTTAAATATGCAAAATATTCTTTTTGATAAAAATAATAGGCATTTACCAAGCCATAAAAAACCTTACCATTACGACCACCTAAGATTTTCTGCATTAAAAAATCAACACGCTGCCATTGTTCATCTGTTAACTCTGCTTTTAGTTCAAATATGACCAACTTTAATTGATCAGTGGTATCAAAGTTGATGACAAGATCGTGATTCGAATCGAGTTCTAATCGCTTAAGTATTTTTTCTATTTCATTAAACTCGAAATTCCAAGTGTGCTTGCTAATTAACTGGGGATATTGTTCATTCATAATGTTTGGTTGCTGCCATTGTTCGGCTGTTGATACTGCACCAAAATTGTCATTCTTATGTAAGCTGAAGTGTTTTAATACAAGTAAAATACACACGACAAAAAGCAGAGTGATGCTTATTATTTTTGATTGTGTTTTTATCAGACTAAATTTATGCAGCATAATCATTAGTCGTTAATTTTTATAATTGAACAAGATTGAGGTGTTCGATTTGTTTTAATTCATCTGGGGTAAAATAACGGCTTAATAGATCAGTTATTTGTGTTTTCATTTCTTCATTACTAAGAGAGGCGGATGTTATTGTTTGCTTTGCATCCTGAAATGCACGATAGCGATCAGGCCAACCTGTAATATTAATAGAGTTTTGAATACGCTGTGCTTCTATTTCAATTCGTTTTTGATCCTTAGCTTCTTCTGATAATTCAGTGTCAGCATCAAGTTTCATACTTTCAAACATATACTGTGCATCAGAATCCGTAACCCTAAAAAGCCCGCTACTGACATCGTTGCCTAGATGAATATCCCTAAGTGACTGTAACTCTGCATACAATAATTGATCATTTTCAACTGCGCTAACCGTTTCATGGTTATTTATATCAATAATACTTTCGTTAGCTCGACTAAATTCATCCTTGGCTTCTAAATAATGATAATAATCACCCACTGTTTTTGCAGTTTGCTCGCCTGCTTTACCCGGCAAACCATCTTTGATAATGCTTTGCAGTATGCTTAAAGATTCACTATCTAGCTTATTTTGTATTCTAAGTATTGCTTCATCAAGAGAAAGCAGTGCATCGTGATCGTGAATAACATTACCCTCTTTATCCAATTTTACGGCTTTTAATGCTTCATAAACAAATTTAGCAGTAAAAGGTAATGATTTATTTTTCTCTGGCGCTGTGGAGTTTTTGGCATTTTCATTTATTTGTGACCATTGCCATGAAGTGGCAATGGTTGATGTGTTATTTTCTATAAAATCAGGCTGCGAGCCGTCAGCCGTAGATGCACTGTTATTAGCGATGACGGTACTTGGATCATTACCATTTTGAATAAAAATAATGGCAGCTACAATACAAACGATACTTATAGCTAATACAGTAAATCTTTTGTTAAACATATAGAAC